>Ga0207702_10000187_pt1 | contig 74357 bp, 71 predicted proteins | sample KBSCornC62_FD_184302 | JGI IMG/M metagenome (GOLD analysis project Ga0207702, IMG submission 184302) | Corn rhizosphere microbial communities from Kellogg Biological Station, Michigan, USA - KBS Corn C6-2 (SPAdes) (version 2) | ecosystem: Host-associated > Plants > Roots > Rhizosphere > Soil ...
CTGCTGTGCATAAACGAAAGCTCATCGACAAACCCAAACCCCAAAACCGCCATTTGCCGCGACGAGCAGCCGCCACCTCGCTCCAAAGCTCCGCAGCGGCCAAAAGCGTCACAACCTCTCAGGATGACGGCAGTGTGTTTTGCTTCACACCTTCTCGAACGGCAGCTCGATATTGCTGCGCTTTTCCAGCCATTCCGGCACCGGCAGATTCTTCGAGCGCATGAAGGCCGGGTTGAACAGCTTTGACTGATAGCGGTTGCCGGAGTCGCACAGGATGGTCACGATGGTGTGGCCGGGCCCGAGCTGTTTTGCCAGCTGGATCGCGCCGGCGACGTTGATGCCGGTCGAGCCGCCGAGGCAGAGCCCTTCGTGTTCGAGCAGCTCATAGATCACGTTGACGGCGTCCTCGTCGGAAACCAGGAACGCGGTATCGACCGCCGCGGTTTCGATGACCGGCGTGACGCGGCCAAGGCCGATGCCTTCGGTGATCGAATCGCCCGGCGTCGACTTGGCCTTGCCGTTCTTGAACAGCTCGTACATCGCAAAGCCATGCGGATCGGCGCAGGCGGTGACGATTTTCTTGCTCTTCTCCTTCAGAAACCGCGTGGTGCCCGACAGCGTGCCGCCGGTGCCGACCGAACAGATAAATCCGTCGAGCTTGCCGCCGGTTTGCTCCCAGATCTCGGGCCCGGTGGAATCGTAATGCGCCTTGGCGTTGTCGAGGTTGTTCCACTGATCGGCGAACAGCACGCCGTTCGGCTCGCTCTTGCGCAACTGGTCCGCGAGCCTGCGTCCGACGTGCTGATAATTGTTCGGGTTGGAGTAGGGCAGCGCCGGCACCTCGATGAGCTCAGCGCCGCACAGCCGCAGCATGTCCTTCTTTTCCTGGCTCTGGGTGTTCGGAATCAGGATCAGGGTGCGGTAACCGCGCGCGCTGGCGACGACGGCCAGGCCGATGCCGGTATTGCCCGCGGTCGCTTCCACCACCAGTCCGCCGGGCTTCAGCTCGCCGCGCTTCTCGGCCTCCAGGATCATCCACTTGCCGGCGCGGTCCTTGACGGACTGGCCGGGATTCATGAATTCGGCCTTGCCCAGAATGGTGCAGCCGGTCAGCTCGGATGCGCGCTTCAATTTGATCAGCGGCGTGTTGCCGATCGCTTCAACGACGTCCTTGTTAATCTTCATCTTCGGAAATCTTGCCCGTCCGTTGCCATCTAAGGCGACGACCCTAGATCGCGAGCGGCCCAAGTGGAAGCCGCTTTTGCGCCGCCAAACGTCGTAGGCCTATTGCGATTTGGCGAATACCACCTGCCGCACGTCGATATTTCCCGACAGGAAACCCGCCTCGCAATAAGCGAGGTAGTATTCCCATAGCCGCCGGAACCGGTCGTCGAAGCCCGATGGCATCAGGTTCGGCCAGGCGGCGCGGAAGTTATTTCGCCAGATCGCGAGCGTCTTGGCATAATCTTGCCCGAAAATGCGCTCGCGGATGACGGGCACGCCAAACTTCTCGCCGAGCGATTTCAGAATCTGCGGCGAGGGCAGCATGCCGCCCGGGAAAACATAGCGCTGGACGAAGTCGACTTCGCGCCGGTAGGTCTGGAACAGCCTGTCCTGGATGGTGATGGCTTGGATACCGGCGAGGCCGCCCGGCAGCAGGCGGTCGCGCAACTGTGAGAAATAGCGGGGCCAGAATTGCTCGCCGACCGCCTCGATCATCTCGATCGAGGCGATGCGGTCGTAGCGGTCGCGCTCGTCGCGGTAGTCCTGCAGCCTGATCTCGACCTTGTCGGCAAGGCCGGCGGTATGGATGCGGCGCTGCGCGAAGTCGCGCTGCTCCTTGCTGATGGTCAGGCCCACCACGCGCGCGCCATAGGCCTTGGCGGCGTATTCGGCGAAGCCGCCCCAGCCGCAGCCGATCTCCAGCACCTTCTGGCCGGGTTGCAGGTCGATCGCCTCGGCAAGCCGGCGGTATTTGTTGTTTTGCGCCGCGGTCAGATCCGCGGTGCCGTCCTCGAACAGCGCCGAGGAATAGGTCATGCTGGGATCGAGCCAGGCCGAATAGAACGCGTTGCCGATGTCGTAATGCGCATAGATGTTGCGGCGCGCCTGCCGCCGTGTGTTGCGGTGAAACCAGTGCCGGACGATCTGGATGAAGCGCACCAGCGACTTGTCGCCCAGCATGGTCTGGATCAGATCGTGATTGACGCAGAACAGATAGAGGAACTGGGTCAGATCGGGCGTGTCCCATTCGCCGCGCAGATAGGCCTCGGCGATGCCGATGTCGCCGCCGCTGAGCAGCCGCGAGGCGAAGCCGTAATTGGAGAGGATCATCGCCGCCGCCGGGCCCGGCTCCGCGCCGCCGAGCCTGACCCTGCGGCCATCGGGCAGGGTGACGTCGAGGGTGCCGCGGCGGAGTTTTGAGCCGAAGCCGAGCGCCAGGCGGACCAGCCGGGGCAGGTCGGGAAACAGCGCATCAATATTGTCGGGGGATGCGCAGATCAACTCCGGCATGGCAGATCCATCGATCAATGTGGCTCTGTGTCCAGCGCCCGCGCGAACGGTGATTGCCTAGCGTCCACCGTCACCGGACCAGAGCGCCTCTCCCTGGGCTTGCAATTCGGCAGCAGTATAAGCAGCGTGTTTGCCGCTCGCCAAGCCGGTATTGCTGCCGGATTGGGCGTTAGCGCCAGGGCGGGGCACCAGCCGCGCGCCCTTGAGCCAGAGCCGCAGCGCCTCCCAGTGGATCGCCGCCACGATCTTCAGCGTCACCAGCGGCAGCGCGAAGAACGAACGCAGCAATTGCACCGAGGTCAAAGCGCGGCGGCGGCCGTGGAAGGTCGCGGCAAGCAGGGGGCCGGAGCGGTCGGTCTCGAGGATGCGCAATTTGACGTCGGCCGCGGGCGGCGACAGCCGGAAATGGTAGCGCATCGGCATGTCGATGAACGGCGAGACGTAAAGCAGCTTTTCCTGTTGCTGCCGCAGGCCCGCGTCGGTCAGCTCGCCCGGCCGCACCGGCAGCACATAGGCGTGGATGTCCCCGAAGGTGTTGCGGACCTCATAGATTGCGAGCGCCAGTTCGCCATCGGCGCGATAGCAGAAATACACCGACAGCGGATTGAAGGTGAAGCCGAGCAGCCGCGGATAACACAATAGCAGCACGCGGCCACCGGTGAGATCGATGCCGTGCTCGGCGGCGTGGCCGCGCGCATAGGCGCTAAGCCGTGATCCGTCGCGGTCGCCGTGATCCCGTTCGTTGAAGCTGTAGAGCGCCGCGCGGTTGACGCCGAATAATGGACTTTGACGGTCGGCGGTTTCGAGCCGGTCGAGATCGATCAGCAGGCTCATCACGCGGTAGCTGAAGCGATGGCCGATCGGCTTGAGGCGGGCGTGCATCACCTCGCCAAAATAGAGCGCGGCGGCGGTCGTCTTGTCTGCTACCTGCTGGTTGGCGATGGTTGTGGGCATGGCTACTCCGCGGCCTGCGCGAGTTCGGGCGGCGAGCTGCGCCACGGCACGCCGGCGCCGAGCGCTTCGGCCACCGCCAGCCCCGACCGCAATCCGTCCTCGTGAAAGCCATAGCCGGTCCAGGCGCCGCAAAACCAGGTGTGACGGCGGCCCTGGACATCGGCGAGCTTTTTCTGGGCGGCAAAGGCGGCGATGTTGTATTGCGGGTGCTCGCACATGTATTTGCCGAAAGTCAGCTCCGGCAAAGGCTCAAACGGCGGGTTGAGGCTGACGAACAGCGGCTTGTCGTCGTCGATGCCCTGCAGCGGATTCATCCAGTAGGTTACCGCGACGTCGTTCTGGGCCGAGCCTTCACGCTGCCAGCGCAGGAAATTCCACGAGGCCCAGGCGCGCCGGCGCTTGGGCATCAGCTTCGCGTCGCGATGCAGATAGACCGTGTTGGGCGAATAGCCGATGGCGCCGAGCACGGCGCATTCGGCGGCATCGGCATCGGACAGCATCGCCAGCGCCTGATCGCTGTGCGAAGCGATCACCACATGATCGTAAACGTCGCGCCTGCCGTGGCTGTCATGCACCACGACGCCGTGCGGGGTGCGTTCGATCGAGGTCACCGCGCAGCCGAGCCGCATGCGGTCGCGGAATGAAGCCGTCAGCTTCTCGACATAGCGCTGGCTGCCGCCCTTCACCGTACGCCAGACCGGGCGGTCGTATTGCAGCAGGCGATGGTTGTTGAAGAACGCGACGAAATTCTCGGCCGGAAAGTCCATCATCTCGCGGGCCGGCGCCGACCAGATCGCGGCGCCCATCGGCGCCAGATAATCGGCCAGCAGCCGCGGCGCGAAATGCCGGATTTTGAAATAGTCGCCCAGCGTTAAACCTGCGAGCCGGCCTGCGGCAAAATCCTCGACGCTTTGCTGGTTGAAGGTCAGGATGTCGCGCAGCATCCAAAGATAGGACGGCGATAACAAATTGCGGCGTTGCGCGAACAGGCCTTCCGCGGTCTTGCGCCAGTTGATGCCGCCGCCTTTCCACTCGAAGCGGCCAGCGTCCGCCGTGACCGCAAAGCTCATGCAGCTTTCCACGGTCTCGACGGCGAGATGGGCGAACAGCGCCGTGAGGTCGGGGTAGTTCAGTTCGTTATAGACGATGAAGCCGATATCGACCGCGATCGGCGTACCCTGATAGTCGATGGTGACGGTGTGGCTGTGGCCGCCGGGGCGTAGTTCGCGATCGTAAACGGTGACGGGATAGCGCCGGGACAGCGCCCAGGCGGCGGCATTGCCGGCAATCCCCGTTCCGATAACCGCTATTCGCATTTCAGCCCCCGTTTATTGATATCCGAGTTACGGCTGTGCGATCACGAAGTTTCAGTATGTTGCTGTCGGGCGGCGCGGGTCCCGGCGGCTGCGCAAGCGGCGACGATCCGAACCGCCGGCGATCGAGGCGCCGGCCGGATAGCGGGCAATGTAAGGCTTTGCGTGGTTGAAGCGTCCCGCCTCGAAGCGTATACGCCCCTGATGTCCAAACAATCCGAAACTGCAACCGGTGCCGTCGCTGAGGCCATTCCGGACTGTCCGAAATGCCACAAGCCGCTGCCGCTGTGCATCTGCGACGGCATCGAGCCGATCGAAAGCGCGATTTCGCTGCTGATCCTGCAACATCCGCAGGAGCAGGACAGGGCGCTCGGCACCGCGCGGTTGACCGCGCTGCACTTCAAGGACGCCGTGGTGAAGATCGGCCTGTCCTGGCCGAGCCTGTCGAAGGCGTTGGGCCGGCCGGTCGCCGATCCATCGCGCTGGGCGGTGCTGTATCTCGGCTCCGCAAAAGTCGCCGATCTCGACACCGACCGGGATATCGTCGCCATCAACCGCAAGGGCGAGGTCGAGGACCATCAGCGCGCCATCCTCGCCGATATCGAGGGCATCGTGCTGCTTGACGGCACCTGGAGTCAGGCCAAGGCGCTGTGGTGGCGCAATGCGTGGATGCTGAAATGCCAGCGCGTGATTCTCAATCCGGCGCAGCCGTCCCGCTACGGCAAACTGCGCCGCGAGCCGCGCCGCGATGGGCTCTCCACCATCGAGGCGGCGGCGATGCTGCTGGCGGGTCTGGAAAAGCGGCCCGACATCGCCGAAACGCTGCATGCGAGTTTCGAGCGGATGCTGGCGCGATATCGCGAGGTGCAAGGCGCGATGCCGGAATTGGCGCCAAAGCCGAAACCGAAACGCGACTGGCGGCGGCGCAAGCGCAATTAGATCGTTTTCGAGCGAAGCATGCCCTCGGACTTGATCCGTGGGTGGCACCGGTTCGCGTGAAGAAAACGCGTCAAACAACGATCTAGAGCATCGGTTCTGGTTCTATCAGAACCGATGCTCTAGTAACCGACGACCCCGTCGTCCGGCTTGATCGCGGGCATGTCGGAGGATTCGCTCCAGTCCGATACGCAGCGCTCCAGATCCTTCAAATTCTGCCGCATCTGTTCCAGCGAGAATCCCAGCGCATAAAAGCGCTCGACGACGTCGCCGGCGAAGCCGCGGGTGAGGCCTTCGCTCCGGCAGGATGCGATCGCTGCGGCATAGGCTTCCAGCGCCGACTGCACCGGCCAGATCGCGGCTGCGCCGCGACCGATCCGCAGGGCTTCGGCCGTGCTCCGGAGATAGTCGCGGATCGCGGTGCTGACGGCGGCAAGCGGCGCGGCCAATCGTGTCTGCAATTCGACCGGCAGCGGCACCACGCTGGCGCGCCCGATGATGACGATATCGTGGCGCAGCCGCAGGATGGTGCGCAGCAAGGGTCCGGTGTCGGGCCCGCTCGACAGCCTTGCGGCCCGCTCGCGCTGGGCTTCGGCGCCCAGCGCGTTGAGGGCGGCGATCGCCGTGCCGATGCCGTCCTGCAGGGCGTGAAGGGCGTCGTTGTCACGGCCGCGGGTCAGGCCGGACAGCAATTCCGTCAGCGCTGCCGCCAGCAATTCAAGTACCCGCGCGGCGCTGATACGGATCTGGCTGTGCGCGCGCGAGGGCAATACCAGAAACGACACGGCAAGGCCGGTGAGCGCGCCGACCGCGACCTCGAGCACCCGGTCGATCGCGGCGTCCAGCGGACTGCCGTTGTTCATCGCCGGCAGCAGCAGCACGATGATCGCGGTCACCGTCGCGACATTGAGGTTCGGTTTGATCGCCGCGATGAACGCGAGTGGTGCCACCGCCATCACCATCACCACGAGCAGCGAGCCTTCTCCATGATGCGGGATCAGCACCGCGATCGCCCCGCCGTAAATGGCGCCGCCAAGCGTGCCGATCAGGTAATCGCGGGTGGCCTTCAGCGAGCGGCCGACGCTCATCTGGGTGACAATCAGCGCGGTCAAAACGGCCCACAGCGGCAATTTGAGCCCGCAGGCCAGCGCAATCACCAGCGCGCTCATCGCGGCCACGGTGACGCGGATGCCAAGCCCCAGTTCCACCCTGCGGGAGACCAGCCAGGCGCCGATCCGCTTTAATAATTCGATCATTCGCCGTTGTTCCCGGAGAGCTATCCGCGCCCCGTTATAGAGAATTTTGGCGTGTCGGACGTGGCGGGGTGACAACCAGCCGTTCGCAAATCGGCGCGCGAACCAAGCAAGTCTAAACATCAAATGATATCAATGAGATATATGGAGGCCACGACCAGAATTGAACTGGTGTACACGGTTTTGCAGACCGTTGCGTAACCACTCCGCCACGTGGCCCCACGGGGCGGATCAATACAGAGGCCCAAGCCCTAAGGCAACCGCCGCGCGGCATCAGGCGCGGCGGCATTGATCATTGCGCCGGCGTAACGCCCTGCGCTAGTCCCGCAGCGGAATGTTCTGAAAATGCCGCTTCACGAAGTCATGCAGCGTGTTGCGATCCGGTGTGTCGCCCGGGAAGGGAAGCGGGTGGCTGTCGGCCTGGACGAAATCGAGCGGGTTGTCGGTCAGCGACGCCAACTGATAGCCGGTCCGGTGCACCGCGAAATCCGCGATCAGTTTGCCCTGACTTGAGAGCAGCGCGACGGGCAGAAGGTAGTAGCTCGTCTCGCGATATCGTCCGAGAATCTTCGAGGTGAAGTTCTTGGGGTCGACGCTTCGCACGCTGCTGATGCGCTGCAGTTCCGTGGTCGTGCCGTTGGCGTCGGCATAGACCCGCTTCAGCGGCAATTCGGACTCGTCCTGGGAGACCACGACCACCAGAAGGGGGATATATCTGGCAAGTGCCCGGTACTCCGCGGCGTTGGCCGGCGAGTGCCACTGCATATTGCTGCCGCGCAGGCCGCCGTTCTTTTCCAGGCTGTGCGCGGTGTTCTCCAGGGATGCCGCCACGCTGTCGAGTGTGGTCGGATCGGCCGCCTCGGTCTGGCTCTTGACGGTTTGAGCCAGCGCCGGCGATACGATCAAGGCCGCCAAAAAGCTTCCGATCGCAACGGTGCAGGCAAGACGTCTGAACAAAATCATGGCGTTCCCAACCTTCCTTGGCCCCTGAAATAACGCGCAATGATAGACACGCTGTCCCGAAAAAATCGAGATGTTCGAAGCGGCTTGCAGAGCAATTTTTTGGCTGCGCGCTTTTGCGCCTCGATTGCAGCCGTGACGGCTGATGCAGCGCCGGCCCCTCCGCCCGCAGCTTGACAATACAGCCGTGCTGGTTTCGAGTGACCGGTGTTTGGGATGCCGGCCGGATCGGCCGGCAAAGGGAATTCGGTGCGGCTTTGTCGTATCGTTACGGAAAGCCAATTCCGAAGCTGCGCCCGCAACTGTAGGCGGTTAGTCCTTTTCGACAGGCCACTGGGGTTGTTCGAGGGAGCTTTCGAACAACCCTGGGAAGGCGAACGAGGACAATGACCCGCAAGCCAGGAGACCGGCCCGGACACGTCATCCTTCCGGCATGCGGTGCGCGTGCATGGGGCGGCCTTTCGCTGTGGTGACATCGATGGAAATGTCTCGCGCGAAAGAAGCCACCTTGGCCGCACTGGTAAAATCGATTCTTCCGACGGAGCGCAGCGAACCCGAAATGCTCGGCTTTCGGGCGCGGATCGTTGCGATCTATGCTTTTCTCGTGGCCAGCAATCTGGCGGCCTGGATCTGGGCGTTTGTGGCGTTCGCGCATCAGCCGGTCCTGATCGGCACCGCGGTCTTGGCCTACAGCCTCGGGCTGCGTCATGCCATCGACGCCGACCACATTGCCGCGATCGACAACGTGACGCGCAAGCTGATGCAGGAGGGCAAGCGGCCGGTCGCGGTCGGGTTCTTCTTCGCGCTCGGGCATTCGACCGTCGTGGTGGTCGCCTCGCTCGCGGTGGCGCTGACCGCGAACGCGCTAAGCGCCGAACTGGTGTCCTACCGCGAGATCGGCGGCATCGTCGGAACCTCGGCGTCGGCGCTGTTCCTGTTCATCATCGCGATCGCAAATCTGATCGTGTTGCGCGGCGTGTACCGCGCGTTCCGGGTGGCCGAGCGCGGCGAGGCCATGACGGAGGAGGAGATCGACGCGCTGCTGCATCAGCGCGGCTGGCTGGCGCGGCTGTTCCGGCCGTTGTTCCGCTTCGTGTCGCAGAGCTGGCATCTCTATCCGATCGGCCTGTTGTTCGCGCTCGGCTTCGAGACCGCCAGCGAGATCAGCCTGTTCGGGCTGTCGGCGCAGGCGTCCAACACCGTCTCGCACTGGTCGATCCTGATCTTCCCGGCGCTGTTTGCCGCCGGGATGACGCTGGTCGACACGACAGACGGCGTGTTGATGCTCGGCGCCTATGGCTGGGCCTATCGCAATCCACTGCGAAAACTGTTTTACAATCTCACCATCACCTCGGTGTCGGTTCTGGTGGCGCTGGTGGTCGGCGGCATCGAGACGCTGGGCCTGATCGGCAGCCAGTTGCGGCTTCAAGGCGTGTTCTGGACCACGATTTCCGACCTCAACGATAATTTCGGCGCGCTCGGCTATGGCATCGTCACGCTGTTCGTCGTGAGCTGGGGCGTCTCGTTCCTGATCTATCGCCTGAAGCGATATGATGCGCGCTGACATCCGCCCGGTCGCGGCGTTGTCTCCGACCGCCGCGCCATGAAAGCGCTCGTTCTCCTGCATCGCTGGCTCGGCATGGGGTTTTGCCTGCTGTTTGCGATGTGGTTTGCCAGCGGCATCGTGATGCATTTTGTGCCTTTTCCGTCGTTGACGGAAGGGATGCGCTTTGCCGGGCTGCTGCCGATCGACCTGGCGCAGGTGCGGCACGGTCCGGATGAGGTCATCGCCGCTAGCGATGCCAATGCGAGCCGGGTGCGGTTGCTGCAACGGGTCGATGGCCCCGTTTACATCCGGTCCGGCAGTTCCAAGCCGATAGCGGTTCATGCCAGCGATCTCTCTGACGCCTCCGTGAAGTCTGGGTCGCTCGCGCTGGCGATCGCGCAGCAGCATGCGCGCGAGCGTGCGATTGACGCCTCGCATGCGGTTTTGGCAGGCGTGCTGGACTACGATCAATGGAGCGTGCCGGACGGTTTTGACAGATATCGGCCGCTCTATCGCGTTGCGTTGAACGATTCCATCGGTACTGAACTCCACGTTGCCTCGACCACGGGCGAAATCGTGCTTGCCACGACGCGCCGTGAGCGGGCCTGGAATTATGCGGGCAGCGTCGCCCACTGGATCTATCCGGCGGCCCTGCGCAAGCACGCGGCGGCATGGGACAACATCATGTGGACCCTCTCGCTGATCGCGCTGATCACCGCCATCGCGGGCACCGTGCTGGGTCTCGCGCGATTGCGGATTGCTGACCGACGCGTGCAAACGCCGTTTCGCGGCTGGCAGGCCTGGCATCACGTCCTCGGCCTGTTCACCGCGACCTTGGTACTAACCTGGATTTTCAGCGGCTGGCTGTCGATGGACCACGGCCTGCTGTTTTCACGCGGTCAATTGTCGGCGGCGGAATCGGCCAGCATGGCGGCAACACCCAATTGGAGTGTGCTCGCGGGCAACCAGCGCCTGATCGCAGCGCCCGTCAAGGAAGTGGAATGGTTTGCACTCGGCGACCGCTTTTATCGCCGCGAGCGAGCCAGTCTCGACGCTCAATCGGTTTTCGCGATCGGAGCCCCGGCGGAAAATCCACGAAAGGCGCAACCGTTCCTGAGTGTCCAGCAAGTGAAAGCTTTCGTCAGGCCGATCGCGCCGAATTGCGCCGCGCCCGTGATCGTCGGCGCGCGCGACGGCTATCCCATGACCTCGCTCGTCCCGAATGCGCCGGTCTATCGCTCGATCTGCGGCGATGTCTGGTTTCATGTCGATGGCGCAACCGGCGCCATGCTGGAGCGGCTGGATTCGTCGCGGCGAAGCTACAGATGGCTCTACGCCGGGCTGCATACGCTGGATTTTCCGGTCCTGCTGGATCATCCGCTGTTTAGAAGCGCGTTGATTGTTCTGCTGTGCGCGTTGGGTTTTGTCTTCTCGGTGACGGGAGCCGTGATCGGCTGGCGGCGATTGCGATTGCAATTTGCTCAGCAGGGCGAACCGGTATGACACATCCCGTGGCAAATTCGGCGCGATCAGGAAAATTGTCGCAGGTCCGGCAGTTGACGTCATCGCGTGGCAATGCCACGTTCGCGCTCGGTAGTGCCCGAAAGGGCTAACCAAGGGAATGCGGTGCGTCCGTGTCAGTTAAATCTGTCCCGGGGAATTCCGCGGCTGCCCCCGCAACTGTAGGCGGATAGCTGAAGACCGTTAATGCCACTGGAGACCGATCCGTCTCTGGGAAGGTGGTCCGAGGCGACAACCCGCGAGCCAGGAAACCTGCTGCCGGTCATGGTCACGCGCGAACGCGTCGGGCGGGGTGCTCCGAGGTGGCGGAAGTAGCTTACTATCCCTGCCATAGGGGCGAAGGCAGGATAGGCGGCAACCGCGGGTGACGGTTTTGCGTTCGCCGTCGGGATTATCACCGTGTCAATTCTTGCTCGTGATCGGCGTTTTGCGCCGATGTCTGCGCGTGCGTGTTTATCGCTTAGGCCGCTTGGCCTGTTTGCACTGTTGTTCGCCGTGACCCCGCAACCGGGTCTGGCGCAGACCGCCGCACCTGCCGCCAGTAATCCAGATATTGGTCCAGTCATTGTCACATCACCCAACCGGAAACCGGTCAAACGCGCCGGCTCCGAGACCGCGCGCACGCGGGTACAGGCCCGCACAGCGGGTCGCACCCGCGCGACGACCCCGAAGCCGGTCGCCGGCCCGTCCAAGACCGCGCCCGAGGCGGCGCGAACGCCGCTCAATTCCAACGTGGTGGCAGGCAGCGCGTCACGGCTGGGGCTCACCGCCTTCGAGATGCCGGCCAGTGTCGAGATCGTGGATCAAAGGACGATGCAGGAGCGGGGCTATCGCACCACCACGGAGGCTGCTCAGGGCGCGACGGGTGTGTTGGCCGGGGACGCCGGCGGTGCGTTCGGAAGCTTTTCGATGCGCGGCTTCACGACGAGCGCGATCAATGTCCTCTATAATGGCATCTGGATCGGCCCGAGCGACATTACCTCGCGCGTCATGGATACGTCGAACCTCGACCGGGTCGAGTTTCTCAAAGGGCCATCCTCGATCATGTCGGGACTCGATGCGATCGGTGGCTCGGTCAACTTCGTCACGAGGCAGCCGACCACCGGTCCAATCAAGAGCGAGTTCGACGCGTCATTCGACTCGCTCGGCACCTATCGCACCCATTATGGCTCCGGCGGCAGCACGCTGGTCGACGGGCTCGATTATCGCGTCGATATCGGGCGGTCCGGGGTGAACAGTTTCATCGACGATGACCACCAGAACCTGACCAACTTCTCGGCGCAGCTCAACTATCGCGTCAACAACTCGTTCAAGGTGTTCGCCGCCATCGAGTACAAGCAGGATCAGGGGCACGTCTACTGGGGCACGCCGCTGACCACGACCGCCTTCTCGGGTCCGTTCTCCACCCAGGGCGTGGTGTCGAGCTTCGCGGTCAACGGGATCGACAACACCTTGCCCAACATCGCGCCGGCAACGGTGGATTCCCGTACGCTGACCACAAACTATAACGTGGCCGATAATTCCGTCGGAGCGCACGACTTGTGGCTGCGCAGCGGGTTCGAATGGGCCGTCACCAACGACCTCACGATCAAGAACCAGGTTTACGATTATCGCGCGCAACGGCACTGGTTCGACGATGAACAATACGCATTCAATGTCACTACGAACCAGATTGACAGATTCGACTTCTTCGTCACGCATGACCAGCATGTGTTCGGCAACAACACCGACCTTACCTTGAACAGTTCCTTCTTCGGAATGGAGAACCGTGTTGCCGCACAATTGCAGGTCAGCCGCAATGACATCAAATTCGGCGAAGAAGATAATTTCAACGTCAACAGTGTTTCCGTCATAAATCCGGTGCCCGGGCTCTACGGTCCGTCGGCGACCGATATCCGAAACAGCCATCTCGATACGCTGGCGGGCTCGGTGGAGGATCGGCTCAAGATCAGCCCGATGCTGTCCTTGATCGGCGGAATCAGGTTCGAGGATTTCCAGCTCGCGCGCGATGGCATCAACGCGGACGGATCGTTGCCCACAGGGCAGCCTTTCGTTGCGAACTGGACCCCGATCTCCTATCGGGCTGCCTACACCTTCGAGCCGATCAAGGGCCTGATGTTCTACAGCCTGTTCTCCACCGCCTATGATCCGGCGGCGGCCGGGATCTTCTCGATCTCGCCCGGAAATTCGCTGGCGCTGACCAGCGCGAAAATCTACGAGACCGGCGTCAAGAACCTGTTCTGGGACAACCGGGCGGAGTGGACATTGTCCGCCTACGATATCACCCGCAACAACATCTTTGTCGCAATCAGTCCCACTGAATCGGCGTTGGCCGGCGAAATTCGCACCAAGGGCATCGAGTTGGCGGGAGCCGTGAAGCCTGTCGACGACCTCAAGTTCTGGGGCAACGTCGCGTTGACGCAAGCGCGCTACGCGAATTTCGATTTCGAAGGGTTTGCCGGCAACACGCCGTCGAATGTGGCGCCGATCATCGTGAATGCGGGAGCATCCTACCGCTTCAGCAATTGGCGTTGGCCGGTCGAGTTCGGTGGCTCGATACGCCATGTCGGCAATCGCTATCTGTTCGAGGACGACGCGACAACGTTGCTGGCTTACACCACGGCCGACGTGTACGCGTTCGTCGATATCCCGGGCAAGGATTTGCCTTGGCAGGGCCTCGATACGATGCGCGTTAGGTTCCGGGTGCGTAACCTCACAAACGCACTGTATGCGGCCTGGGCCGATCCCGGATTGCAGGATCAGGTCCTGCTCGGCGCACCACGGACCTACGAGTTGTCGGCATCAGCGAGATGGTGACACCGTGCACTCATTTTATCGGCGCCGACGCCGGCGAGCGCCGCGCCGTAAAGGATCATGCAGGGGCCTGAGGGCTTTGCCGCACTGAGGCGGCCCGCGATCTCCTTCAGCGTTCCCGCCATGACCATGGTGGCCGGCGAGCCCAGGCTCTCGACCACCACGGTTGGCGTGTCGCCGGACAGACCGCGGGCGATCAGCCGTTCGGTCAATGCCGCAAAGGTGGCTTTGCCCATGAACACGCAGGTGGTAGCGCCGGGATCGGCCAACGCCGCAAGGTCGATATCTTCCGGCAGCTTGCCGTCGATATCGTGACCCGTGACCATCTGCACCCGCCGCGCCACGCCGCGTTTTGTCAGCGAGGTCCCGAGATAGGCGGCAGCGGCCGTGGCGGTGGTGATGCCGGGCACGATCTCGATCGCGACGCCAGCCTCGCGCGCTGCTGTGATTTCCTCGTCGGCGCGGGAGAAGATCGAGGGATCGCCCGACTTCACCCGCACCACCCGCTTGCCGAGTTTGGCGTAGCCGATCATCAGCCGGCTGACTTCCTGCTGTTTTGGCGAGGGATGGCCGGCGCGCTTGCCGACCGCGATCAGCTCGGCCTCGGGACCGGCAAAGGAAAGGATTTCGTCGCCGGCGAGGTCGTCATAGAGGATCACCTCAGCGGCGCGCAGCCGCTCTACCGCGCGCAGCGTCAGCAAGTCGATATCGCCGGGGCCACCGCCGATCAACGTGATGCTGCCGGTCGCCTCCGATACGGTCATCGCGCGACATCCTCACCCGCGTCGACGAGGTGAAAAAAGCTGCCGCTGACATGGCCGCGCCGGCTGCCGGTCTCGGCCGTCGCGATGCCGGAAGCGTCGCGGATATCGGCGAGAGGCTGGTCCGGCTGCGCCACCACGCGTGCATAATGGAATTCGTGACCGCGCAACGCACTCCCCGCGGCGTGGCCGGGGATCGGCGCCAGCAGCGTCGCGGTCCGGTAACCCAGATGCAGGCTGCGTTGGGCAAAATCGGTTTCCAGCCCGAGCAGCCCAAGCATCGCGTGGCGGTGCCCATCGGCGTCGATCAGGCCTGCGCCCAGCGTCATGTAGCCGCCGCACTCGCCATGAACGGGCTTCGTCGCGGCAAATTCGCGCATGCCTTTTGCGAAGCGCGACGCGGCGGCGAGGGGGCCTGCATGCAACTCGGGATAGCCGCCGGGCAGCCACGCCACGTCGCAGGACGGATCGGGCGCCTCGTCCGCCAGCGGCGAGAACGGCACGATCTCGGCCCCCGCCGCGCGCCAGCCCTCGAGCAGATGCGGATAGACAAAGGAGAACGCCACGTCGTGCGCCAGCGCAACGCGCTGCCCGGGCGGTGTGATGTGACTCAAGGCGGCATTTGCGAGACGCCGGGTTGGACGCGCCGCTGTCTCCAGCGCCGTCAGATCGACGTCGCGCTCGACCAGGTCGGCCAATGTCTCGAGCCGGGCCGCGAGCGCAAAATCCTCCTGCGCCTGTACCAACCCGAGATGCCGCTCCGGCATGGTCAGATTCTTGTCGCGCCGGATCGCGCCGAATACGGGGATGCTGGTGCGAGCAAACCCGTCACGCGCCAGGGCGGCATGACGATCGCTCGCGACCTTGTTGAGGATCACGCCGGCGAGTTCGACGCCGTCGCGATAGCGCGCAAAGCCCAGCGCCGTGGCGGCCGCCGACTGCGCCTGTCCGGCGACATCGATCACCAGCACCACAGGCCAGCCGGTTGCGGCCGCGATATCGGCGGTCGAGCCGTTGCCCCATGCGCCTTGCGTGGCCACGCCGTCGAACAGCCCCATCACGCCTTCGGCCAAAGCAAGATCGGCATCGTCGGTGGCGCGAAGAAGCGCATCGAACCGGCCGCGCGTCTGCGTCCAGGAATCAAGGTTGAACGACGCGCGCCCGGCAGCGACCGCATGGAACGCCGGATCGATATAGTCAGGTCCGCATTTATAGGGCTGCACCGTTCGCCCGCGACTGCGCAGCGCGGCGAGCAGCGCCAGCGTCAGCGTGGTCTTGCCGCTGCCGCTGGCCGGCGCGGCGATGATCAGGCCTCGCGTGTTACTTGCGGACACGGCCGGTCTCGGCGGAAGGGCGGAACCTGCGGTCATAGTCCGCACTGTACAGCGCGCTATCGGCAAAATCGCGCGCGGACAGCGCCGGCCCGACCAAAATCAGCGCGGTGCGCTCGATCGCGGCCTCCTTCACCTGCGCCGCGATGGTCGACAGCGTGCCGCGAAGGATGACTTGCTCGGGCCAGCTGGCGCGCACCACCACCGCGACCGCGCCATCCGCGCCATAATGCGGGATCAGCGTGGCCGTCACCTCGTTCAGCACGTGGACCGACAGATGGATCGCCAGCGTCGCGCCGGTCGCGGCATAGGCGGCAAGGCTTTCCCCTGACGGCATCGCCGAGGCGCGGCCCGAAGTGCGGGTCAGCACCACGGTCTGCGCGACGCCGGGCAGGGTGAGTTCGCGCCCGAGCACGGCGGCGGCGGCGGCAAACGACGGCACGCCCGGCGTGACGGTGTAGGGCATGCCGCGCTCCTCGAGTTTTCGAATTTGCTCGCCCATCGCGCTCCACACCGAGAGGTCGCCGGAATGCAGCCGCGCCACGTCGAGGCCGGCTTTATGCGCAGAAACGAATTCGGCGGTGATGCCGTCGAGATCGAGCGGCGCGGTGTCGATCACCCGCGCGCCCGGCGGGCAGAGCGCAATGATCTCGCGCGGCACCAGCGATCCCGCATAGAGGCACACCGGACAGCGCGCGACGAGGTTCTGGCCGCGCACCGTGATCAGGTCGGGCGCGCCGGGGCCGGCGCCGATGAAATGCACGGTCATGGCGCAACCTCTTTTGTCATGGCGGCGGCGGCGGTCGCGGTGCGATCCGCCGACACCATGCGCGGTACGACGAGCCGCGCGGACGCACCGGCAGCGGCCAGCGCTGTCGTCTCGCAGACACTGCCGACGCCGCGCTGTCTTATAACGCGCTGGGAGCGGGTCGTGATCCGCGCATTCGCCTGCCGCATGGCGTCGGCGGTGACGGTTTCGACGGGAAATTGCGACACTCGCACCACCGCGAGCAGGGCGGGATGCGCGGCCTTGTCTTCAACGACGGCGAGAAGTTTTGTGGCATCAGGCATCGCCGCTTGCTCGACGACGCGCGCCAGCACCTCGCCAATGGATTGCGCGGTGGCCTGCTCGCGAAAACCGAGGCCAATCACCAGCCGGCTCATTTTGTGACACTCCATTGCACCACCGGCATCGCGGCGCGCCAGCCGCTGCGATCGCCGACGCTGCCGGCCCGCTCGACCGAGAGCCGCAGCAGGGTGCCTCCGTATTGCGCCTGACGCGCAATCAGGATCGCCTCGGTTTCCAGCGTCACGGAATTGACCACCAGTCGACCGCCCCGCGGCAGCGCCTGCCACGCCGCATCGAGCACGCCCTCGCGGCTGGCGCCGCCGCCGATGAAGATGGCGTCCGGCGCTGGAAGGTCTTTAAGCGCGTCGGGCGCGGTACCGAGGCGGAGATCGAAATGCGGCACGCCGAGCGACAGCGCGTTGGCGCGTGCCCGGTCGAGGCGATCTTCGCGCACCTCGATGCCGATGGCGCGATTGGCGGGATGCGCCAGCAGCCACTCGATGCCGATAGAGCCTGCGCCCGCGCCGATGTCCCACAGCAATTCGCCGCCGCGCGGCGCCAGGGTCGACAGCGTCACCGCGCGGACTTCGCGTTTGGTCAGTTGGCCGTCATGGGTGAACAGGTCGTCCGGCAATCCCGCCACGCGGGGCAGGATCGTTGCGCCCGGGTCGGCTTCGGCTTCGATCGCCAGCGCCACCGGCGCGGCGACGTCATCGAGAGCAAAGCCCGCGGCTACCGTGGCGCGGATGCGCTCGCGCGTCCCGCCGAGCGCCTCCAGCACGGTCAACCGCGATGGTCCAAATCCATTGGCCTCAAGATATGTTGCGACCTGCGCCGTCGCCGCGCCATCGCGCACCAGTACGACCAGGCGCGCGCCGGAGCGCAAATGCGGGCGCAGCAATTCGATCGGACGGGCGTGCAGGCCGAGCGTGATCGTTTCCTCGAGCCGCCAGCGCATCCTTGCTGCCGCCCAGGCAAAGGTCGAGGGCGCCGGGATCGCGACGGTTTCCTCTGACGGAACGGCCTCGGCGAGAACCGCGCCCGCGCCGTACCAGAAGGGATCGCCGGAGCACAATACGACGACGCGGCGGCCGCGGTGCGTGAGCAGCTTTGGAACGGATGCCGAGAACGGCGTTTCCCATTCCAGCGTCGGCTTACCCAACGAGGCGACCAGCGCCAGATGCCGCTTTCCGCCCACAATCAGTTCCGCGCGCCCGAGCAGGTTGCGCGCAGCCGCGGACAGGCCTTCAAAACCTTCCTCGCCGATCCCGACGATGGACAGCCATGGCCTTGCCATGTCATCGCTCACCGGCATGACATCCTCTCCGGCAAAACCGTTGCGCGTCCTGATCCTCGGCGGCACCACCGACGCCAACCGGCTGGCGGCGGCGATCGCGGGCGATCCGCGCCTTGACCCGATCCTGTCCTATGCCGGCCGCACCGAAAACCCAAAACGGCCGCCGATTGCCTGGCGCATCGGCGGGTTTGGCGGCGTCGACGGCCTGATCGATTATCTTCGCGCTGGGAAGATCGCGCGCGTGATCGATGCCACCCATCCCTTTGCTGCCCAGATGAGCGCGCATGCGATCGCGGCCTGCGCCGCTACCGACGTGCCGCTGCTGGCGCTTGAGCGCGCGCCATGGCGGCGCCGACCCGGCGATCGTTGGATCGAGGTCGATGATTTCGCCGGTGCGGCGGAAGCGCTTGGTATCGTGCCGCGCCGGGTGTTTCTCGGCATCGGCCGCACCCAGCTCGCGCCGTTCGCCAGCCATCCGCAGCATTTCTATCTGGTCCGGTTGGTCGACCGGCCTCGGGGGCCGCTGCCGCTGAAAGCCGAAGTGATCATCGCGCGCGGGCCGTACGACCTCGCGGGTGACCGCGCCGTGCTGACCGAACACCGCATCGACATCATGGTGACCCGCGACGCCGGCGGCGATTCCGCTTCGGCAAAGATCGAGGCCGCGCGCGAACTCGGCCTGCCGGTGATCATGGTTCGCCGCCCTGTCATTCCCGCGCGGGAAAAGGTCGAGAGCGTTGCCGAGGTATTGCGCTGGCTCGGTCACGACGACGCTCCTGCGGACCGCGGCGTGTAAACAAACGGGCGGCCATTGCCGCGTCTGATCAGCGTTGTCCGTGACGAGCCGATCAACACCAGCGTGCGCATATCGGCGCGCTCCGCCACGGCGTCACCCAAGGTGACAATCTCGATCGCTTCCCTGGCATCGCTGACGGCGCTGGCGAACGCCACCGGCACGATCGCCGGCAATTCCTCGCGCAGCAGGTTCAGTGCGCGGCCAAGCTGCCAGGGCCGCGCCTTCGACAGCGGGTTGTAGAGCGCAATGACAAAGTCGGCCTGCGCCGCAAGCCGCAGCCTTCGTTCGATCAACTCCCAGGGTTTTAGGTTGTCCGACAGGTTGATCGCGCAAAAATCATGGCCGAGCGGCGCGCCGATCCGGGCTGCGGCGGCGAACATCGCGCTGATGCCGGGCAGCACGCGGATATCGAGGTCGCGCCATGCGGGATCGCCGCCATCGACCGCCTCGAACACGGCGGCGGCCATCGCGAACACGCCGGGATCGCCTGAAGACACCACGACCACGCGTTTGCCCTCGGTGGCAAGGCGCAGCGCGAGAGAGGCGCGATCAAGTTCTTCGCGGTTGTCGGAGCCGTGGCGGATCAGGCCCGCATGTTCCGGCACCCGCGCCAGATAGGGGGCGTAGCCGATCAGATCGGTCGCCTGCGCCAGCATTGCCGTGACTTCGGGCGTCACCAGTTCGGCGGCGCCGGGGCCGAGGCCTGCGATGGCGAGCCAGCCGCTCATGGCCGGCGTCCCCGGCCGTGAACCAGGATCATCGAGAAGTAGGGCGCCTCGTCGTCGGTCTTGTCGGCGAGCGGCAACACCTTCTCGCCGGCCATGGTGCCGCGCTCGACATAAACCGCGCGTTCGGCGAGCCCTGCCGCCTGCAGCGCGCGCCGCACCTTCGGCAGGTTGCGGCCGAGCTTCATCACGACAAGCGCGTCGATCGATTGCAACCGCGCGCGCAGGCTTTCCTCATCGAGCGTCGCCGGCACGACAGTGAGCACGTCATCGCCAAAGGTGATGGGCACGCCGCTGGCGGTCCAGCAGCCCGACATGCCGGAAATGCCGGGCACCACGACAACAGGCACGTGGCCATTGAGGCGGCTGTGCAAATGCATGAACGAGCCGTAAAGGAACGGATCGCCCTCGCACAGCACCGTGACGTCGCGGCCGGCGGCGATATGGCGCAGCAACCGCTGCACGCATTCGTCGTAAAACGGCCGAAGCGTCTCGGCATAGGCGGGATCTTCCAGCGCGACCTCGGTCGTGACGGGATATTCCAGTGCTTCCTCGATCACGCCGGGCGCCAGCATGCCGTCGACAAGCGTGCGGGCATTGCCGGGACGGCCGGGTTTGCGGAAATGCGCGATCACGCCGGCCTTGGCGATCAGCCGCGCGGCCTTGACGCTCATCAAATCCGGGTCGCCCGGTCCGAGGCCGACGCCATAGATGGTCGCAGGCTCGCTCATTCGGTCTCGCTCGCGACGGCATTGAGCGCGGCCGCCGCCATCGCGCTGCCGCCGCGCCTGCCGCGCACGATGACGCTGGGCAACCCGGCAACGGCCGCCAGCGCTTCCTTGGACTCAGCGGCGCCGACAAAGCCGACGGGAATGCCGATCACCGCGGCGGGTGGCGCAACGCCCGGCTCCTGCAATATTTCGAGCAGGCGAAACAAAGCGGTCGGCGCGTTGCCGATCACCACCACCGATCCCGCCAGCTTTTCGCGCCACAACTCCACCGCCGCCGCCGTGCGCGTGGTGGCAAGTTTTGCCGCCAGCGCCGGCACCTGCGGATCGGACAGCGTGCAGATCACGGCATTGTCGGCCGGCAGCCGCGCCCGCGTGATGCCGTGGGCGACCATTTGGGCATCGCAAAAGATCGGCGCGCCCGCGCGCAACGCGGTCGAAGCCGCAACGGCAAAGCTGTTGCTGAACACGATATCGTCGGCGACATCGACCATGCCGCTGGCGTGGATGATCCGCACCGCGGCCTTTTCGTCAGCGGGGTCGAAGCGGCCGAGTTTTGCTTCGGCGCGGATGATCGCGAACGAGCGCTTGTAGATCGCCGCGCCGTCGGTTTCGTAAGCGTAGCTCATGACGCGGCCTCGGCGTCCACCGGCCCGGTTGCGATCCGCTCGATCACGCTGTTGCGGCGCGTGGTCCAATAACCGGCATCGATCATCTGCTGGAACCGCTGGCGCATGATCTCAGCGGCTTCGGGATTGGCCTGTTCGATAAACCGCCGGACCTCGTCATCCCCGAGCGTCGCGTCGTAGTAAAGATCAAAATGATGGCTCTGGACTGCGCCGGCCAGATGCGCGAGCCGCGCCATCTGGTCCAGCGTGGCGGCGATTTCCGCCGCGCCGCGAAAGCCGTGCCGCATCTGGCCCCGCAGCCAGCGCGGATTGGCGGCGCGGCCGCGCACGACGCGGGCGACTTCCTCGTCGAGCGTCCGCATCCGCGGCGCATCCGCATTTGTGCTGTCGGCGTGATAGAGCGTCGGCGCTGCGCCATTGAGCTTGCGCGCGGCTGCGGCAAAACCGCCTTGATGGGCGGCGTAATCGGGCGCGCTCAGCAGATCGGTCTCGGGCAAATCCTGGGTATGAACAAAAGTGTCGGTCGTCGATGTGCGTTGCTCCAGTTCCGGCCGCGCCGCCGCGCCGTCATTGCCGCCGCCATAGGCGAATGAGCTGGAGGCGAGCCACGCTTCGCCGGCGTCATCGCGCGTCTCGGGGGTGAACTCGTTCAAGGTGTCGACCTCGCCGGCGCCATAGTCGCCCGGCGCGGGGCCAAACACCCGCGCGCTTTGCGACCTGCCATAGGGGTTTTCCTCGTCCGGCTCGTCGCGCGCGGCAAGCGCGGCGGCGGCCTGTTCGAACAGAACCGGCAGGTTGGAAAACACGTCGCGGAACAGGCCGGAAATCCGCAAGGTGACGTCGATGCGCGGTCGCCCAAGTTGTGCAAGCGTCAGCACGTCAAAACCGGTGACCCGGTCGGAGGTCATATCCCATACCGGAGACACGCCCATCAGATGCAGCGCCATCGAAAACTCCTCGCCGGCGGTGCGCATGGTCGCCGAGCCCCAGAGATCGAGCATGACCTGGCGCGGATAGTCGCCGTGGTCCTGCAGATGACGGGTCAGTAGCGCGTCGGCGAGGCGCTTGCCTTGCTCGGCGGCGTGGCGGCTCGGCACCGCGCGGGTATCGACGGTGAAAAGGTTGCGGCCGGTCGGCAGCACGTCGCGCCGGCCACGCCAGGGCGAGCCGGCAGGTCCCGGCGCGACATGTTTGCCGTCGAGCGCGGCAAGCAGGGCGTCGCGCTCGCCCGCCGCGCAAGCCTCATAAGGGACGTCAGGCTGGCTCCTGTCGATCTGTGGCGGCAAGCGCCCGAAAATGTGCAGGCCGTCGGCGACCAGCGTGTTCTTGACGTCGCAGACAAAGCTGTCGAGCCGAACGATGGATTCCAGCGGCGTCATGGTTTTGGTCAACCCGCTGTCGCGATCAAGGCCGGAATCGCGCGCGGCGTCGACGATCGCGTTGGCGAGCTGCTCGCGGCGGCGCGGATCGAGGCCGTCGGCGACCGAATATTCGTCGAGCAACCGCTCGATGGTGCGCAATCCCGGCGGCAGGTTTCCAGCCGACAGCGGCGGCGTGATGTGCCCGATGGTGACGGCGCCGAGCCGGCGCTTGGCGGTCGCGGCCTCGCCGGGGTTGTTGACGATGAAGGGGTAGATCACGGGCGTTGCGCCCAGCAGCACGTCGGGCCAGCACGCCTGCGACAGCGCGACCGATTTGCCCGGCAGCCATTCCAGCGTGCCATGCGCGCCGATATGGATCATGGCGTGGCTTTGTTCGGCGTGCCGCAGCCACAGATAAAACGCGACATAGGCGTGACGCGGCGCGCGCCTGGGGTCGTGATATTCGGCCGTACGATCGGCGCACCGGCCTCGGTCGGGTTGTAGCGCGATCAGCGCGTTTCCGCAACGGGCGGCCCTGAAGACAAAATTGCCGCCAACGATTGCCGGATCGCTTTCCGGTGCGCCCCATTGCGCGTCGAGGTCGGCGATCAGGGCGGGGTCGAGGCCGGCGAGGACGGCTTTGTAGCATTCAATCGGCCAGCGGATCGTCTCGCGCTTCAGCCGCTCGATCAGCGCCGCGCCCTTGGACGGCGTAGCCGACACGGCATAGCCGCGATCGCTCAGGTCATTGAGCATCTCGACCGCGCTCTCGGGCGCGTCGAGGCCGACGGCATGCGCCATCTGGTCGTCGCGGCCGGGATAGGCCGACAGCACGATGGCAAGCCGCTTGTCGGCGGTCACAGTCCGGCGCAGCGCGATCCACGCCTTGGCGCGTGCGACAATGGCTTTGATGCGGCCGTCATCGGCGGCGTGCACGATGCGGGCGTAGCCCAATTCGGGATCGGCGGTCTCGACCTGCTTGAAGGAGGCGACGCCGGCGAACAGCCGGCCGTCGAGTTCCGGCAGCACGACGTGGATCGCGAGGTCCGATGGCGACAGGCCGCGATCCGAGTTCGCCCAGAGTTCGCGGTTCGATCCCGCCAGCGCGACCTGCAGCACCGGCGCATCGACGACATCGAACGGGGAGCCCGCGCCATTGTCGCTTCGCGCCGAAAACGCCGTGGCGTTGACGATCGCATCCGGCGCGACCCGGGTAATCCATTGCCGCAGCCAGCCATCGGATTCGCGATCTTTTAGACTGGTCGCGAACAGGCCGATTGGCCGCATGTCCCGGCGCGCGAGTTCGTCCATCAGGTGGTCGATCGGCGCGGTGTCGGAGGCCGCAAGAATGGCGCGATAGAACACGACCAGCACGATCGGTGCGCCGTCGGGCGCAAGGTCGAGTTGTTCCGGTTCGAGCACGCCGGTTCCCGGCACGTAAAATCCATGACGCGGCAGCGCGGCGCGCGCGACTGGCGGCACGGCCGGCATGCCGGCGGCGAGCGCCAACTGCGCCAGCGCGGCGCGCGCGGAATCCGCGCCGCCATTGTCGCACAGCGTCTTCAGGCGCCGCAGCGTCGAGGGCGGCAGGTTGGAGGCGGCATCGAGCGCCGGATCGGGCCGGCCGTCGCCGGGAATGATCGCAAGCGCAATTCCCTTCGCCGCCGCCAGCGCGGCCACCTGTTCGACGCCGTAGCGCCAATAGTCGATGCCGCCGAGCAGGCGGATCAGGATGCCGCGCGCGCCCGACAGCGTGTTTTGCAAATAAAGATCGACCGAGAGCGGATGGGTTAGCCTGCGCAGATTGGCCAGCCGCAGGCTCGGCAAGGTTTTACGCCCGCCACGCCAGGCGGCGGCGAACGCGCCGAGATCGCTGTCTGCAAAGGACAGCACGACGAGATCGGCCGGCGTCTGGCCGATATCCTCGGCAGAAGCGGTCTCCTCAAGTCCATGCCTTTCCCTGAGCAGGATGTGCATGCGCTACCCCGTCAGCACCGATGTGACCGCGGCGTGGTCGAAACCGCGCTCGCCGATCACGACGATGCGCGACAGCCGTTCCTCGTCAGGGCGCCAGGCCCGGTCGAATTGCGTGCGGACGCGGGTGCCGACGCCCTGCACCAACAGCCGCATCGGCTTGCCCGCGATCGCGACATATCCCTTGGCGCGCAGCACGCAGTGATCGCGCGCGATCGCCTCGATCCGGGCCACGATGGTTTCGGCACTGGCGCCGGGCGGCAGCGTCACGACGATGGTGTCGAAATCGTCATGGTCGTGCTCTTCGTGCTGCTCGTGATGGCTCGGCCGTGCGTCGAGATCGTCTTCGGCGGCGGCGCCGAGGCCAAGCACAACGCGCGGATCGATGCGGCCCTCGGTGATGTCAAGCACCGGGATATTGCGCGGGGCTTCCGCCAAAATCGTCTTGCGCGCAGCGGCGAGGCGGGCGGGATCGACCAGATCGGCCTTGTTGAGGATCACGATGTCGGCGCAGGCGACCTGGTCCTCGAACACTTCGCCCAAGGGTGTGTCGTGATCGATGCTTTCGTCGGCGAGGCGCTGCCGCGCGATCGCGGCGAGATCGGGCGCGAACCGGCCGTCGGCGACGGCTTCGGCGTCCGCCACCGCGATCACGCCGTCGACCGTGATACGCGAGCGCAAATCCGGCCATTCGAACGCCTTCAGCAGCGGCTTTGGCAGCGCGAGGCCCGAGGTCTCGATCAAGATATGGTCAGGCGGATTCGACCGCGACAGCAGAGCGGAGATCGTCGGCACGAAATCATCGGCCACGGTGCAGCACAGGCAGCCATTGGTCAGTTCGACAATGGCGTCTTCCGGGCAATTCTCGTCGGCGCAGCCTTTCAGGATGTCGCCGTCGATGCCGAGGTCGCCGAACTCGTTGACCAGGATCGCAAGCCGCCGTCCTTGCGGGTTTTGCATGAGATGGCGGACGAGGGTGGTTTTGCCGGCGCCGAGGAAGCCGGTGATGATGGTGACGGGGATTTTTGCGACCGACATCGGCTTACTCCCGGCCCGTCGCGGCGAAGGGCGGAATGCGCGCGATCACGCCCTTGCGGAAGATGGTCGGGCGTTCGCGCCACGGCACCAGCCCGTCCGATGTCGCGGCATAACGCGCCGCGCCCACCAGCAGATCATCGACCGAGGCCTCGCTGAGATCGCCATAGATGTAGCTCCAGCGGCCGGACCCGGTCAGCGCGGCGCTGCAGCCTCGGCTGCAATTGGAGAGGCACTCGACCTCGACAATGCGAAAGCCGGGCGCGCCGTCCTGGCGGCGCTGCGCTTCCGCCAGCGCGTCATGCAGCCGCCGGCCGGGGCGGACCGCGGTGTCGTCGTCCTCGCCGGCGCGGCAGGTGACGCAGACATGAAGCGTAACGGCGCTGTCCTCAGATATTGGATTAAGCGTTTCAACCGGAATCGCAGGCGCAGATTGGTCCATAGCAAAGCCCGTCAATGGATGGCCAACGCGGATCGCGCGATGACCAGACAAGCGGCGAGCGGACCTGCACTCCGTTCGACCAACCCTATCACTCCAGGACGCCCCGCCCGGAATGGCGATATGGCAGGCGACGGCAGGTTTCCTGGCTCGCGGGTCGTCGCCGGCACCACCTTCCCGGGCAAAACCCAGTGGCATCAGGTGCAGGCTTTCCGCTCACAGTTGCGGGGGCAGCTCCGGCTTCGCCGGGACATGGGAACCCATTCCCGTGTCTCAAACGCCCGGTATTCCCTCTTAGTCCGGCCCCGGATAAATCCGGGAACAGGACACCGTCGGCTGGTGACTCATTCAGACGGAAACGCGGTCAAGTCAATCCCTTGCGGGAACCAAGGCGAATTCACCTCCGGTTGCTCCAACGGGTTTGATATGGTCCTGTCGCTGTCCGCCTGATGATACCGCAGGACCCCAAAGGACCTCATGAGCGAAATCGAGACCGACGAGGCCGAGCGCCACCGCGCCAAAATGATCAAGCGCAAGGCGGTCCAGGACGCCGAAGAGGCCTCGAAAACCATCGCCAAGGGCCTGCTGATGGTCAACACCGGCCCCGGCAAGGGTAAATCGACGGCGGCTTTCGGGCTGGCGCTGCGCGCGCTCGGCCATGGCTGGCGGATCGGCGTGGTGCAGTTCATCAAGGGGCGGGTCACCGGGGAGCAGACCGCGCTGGAATCGTTCGGCGATCGCGTGGTCTGGCACACCGCAGGCGAGGGTTTTACCTGGGAAACCCAGGACAAGGCGCGCGACATCGCCGCCTGCCAGCGCGCCTGGGGCATCGCCGAAGGTTTGATGGACGACCCCGCGATCAACCTCGTGGTGCTCGACGAACTGAACATCGCGTTGCGCTATGATTATTTGCCGCTTGAAGAGGTGGTGGCGCGGCTCACGTCGCGGCGCGACGGACTGCATGTGATCGTCACCGGGCGAAACGCAAAACCGGCGATGATCGATGCGGCCGACCTCGTCACCGAGATGGGCGCGACAAAACATCATTTCTCCGCCGGCGTAAAAACCCAGGCCGGCATCGAATTCTGATGACGGCGCGCGTCCTCATGTTTCAGGGGACCGGCTCGGATGTCGGCAAGTCGCTGATCGTCGCGGGTCTTTGCCGGCTGCTGGCCAATCGCGGCATGGCGGTGCGGCCGTTCAAGCCGCAGAACATGTCGAACAACGCCGCGGTGACATCGGATGGCGGCGAGATCGGCCGCGCGCAGGCACTGCAAGCACGCGCGGCGCGCGTCGCGCCGTCGGTCGACATGAATCCGGTGCTGCTAAAGCCGCAAAGCGAGGTCGGCTCGCAGATCGTGGTGCAGGGAAAAGTGTTCGGCACTGCGAAGGCGCGCGACTATCAGGCGCGCAAGCCGGAGCTGATGCCCTATGTGCTCGGCAGTTTTGCCAGGCTGCGCGGGGCTTGCGACATCGTGCTGGTCGAGGGCGCGGGTTCGGCGTCGGAAGTCAACCTGCGCGCCAACGACATCGCCAACATGGGCTTTGCCCGCGCGGCGGATGCGCCGGTGATCCTGATCGGCGATATCGATCGTGGTGGCGTCGTCGCCAGCCTGTGCGGCACAGCTGCCGTGATCGATCCGGACGATGCCGAACTGATCGCGGGTTTTATCGTCAACAAGATGCGCGGCGATCCTTCGCTGTTCGCCAACGGCATGCGCTTTGTCGCGGAGCGCACCGGCTGGGCGGCAATCGGTCTGGTGCCGCATTTTCGCGACGCGCATCGGTTGCCGGCCGAGGATGTGTTGGGCCTCGAGGATTTGCCCGCGCCGGCAATGGACGCAGCCGGCCGACGCGTGCGCATCGCGGTGCCGGTGTTGCCGCACATCGCCAATTTCGACGATCTCGATCCGCTGCGGCTCGAGCCTGGCGTGGAGTTGATCCTGCTGCGCAATGGCGCGCCGCTGCCGGTCGATACCGATCTGGTGATCTTGCCGGGTTCGAAGGCGACCATCGCCGATCTCAAGGCATTGCGCGGCTTTGGCTGGGATTCAGACATAACGGCACATGCAAGGCGGGGCGGGCGCGTGCTCGGCCTGTGCGGCGGTTATCAGATGCTCGGCCGCAGCATCAACGATCCCGAGGGCATCGAGGGGCCGCCGGGTTCAGTCGATGGGCTGGGCCTGCTCGACGTCAGCACGGAAATCGCCGGCGACAAGTCGCTGGTCGCGGTCAAGGGCCACACGCTGGCGGATGATATCGCGGTGTCAGGCTATGAAATGCATATCGGCCGCACCGCGGGCGCCGGAACCAAACGACCGCTCTTGCGCCTTGAAGATGGCCGACCCGACGGTGCGACTTCGGCTGACGATCGAATTACCGGAACCTATCTGCATGGCTTCTTCTCCGGCGACGCGCAGCGTGCGGCGTGGCTCGCGCGGCTTGGCGCTTCCGCAAGCCCGTTGGCGTATGAAGAACTGGTCGACCAGACCCTCGACGCGCTCGCGGCGCATCTCGAGGCGCACCTCGACGCGGAAAAGCTGCTCAGCCTCGCGCGCTGACCAGCCAGCCGATCGCGGCGAGGATCGCAAGCGTGCCCACAAAAGCCATGCGATAGATCGTCAGCGCGCGATCGATATCCTCTGGCGTTGCCTCGGCGCGACCGTCGCCCATCCAGTGATCGTCGACCACGGCACCGTCATAGACGCGCGGCCCCGCCAGCCGCAGGCCGAGTGCTCCGGCCATTGCGGCTTCCGGCCAGCCGGCATTGGGCGAACGATGCAGCCGTGCGTCGCGACGGAACGCCTGCCATGCCGAGAAAGCGGATGCGCCGGGCACGACGGCAGCGGCAGCGATGAACATCAACCCGGTCAGCCGGGAAGCCGGCCAATTGACGAGATCGTCGAGCTTTGCGGCGGCCCAGCCGAAAGCGCGATAGCGCTCGGACATGTGGCCGATCATGCTGTCGGCGGTGTTGATGGCCTTGTAGGCGATCATGCCGGGCAACCCGCCGACGAGATACCAGAACGCGGGTGCGATGACGCCATCGGAGGCGTTTTCGGCCAGGCTTTCGATCGCGGCGCGGCAGATCGCGGCTTCGTCTAGCGCATCGGGATCGCGGCCGACGATTTTTGCGATGCTTTGCCGGCCGCCTCCGAGCCCATCTTTGCGGAGCGCGGCGGCAACTTCGCGCACATGCTGGTCGAGGCTGCCCGCGGCGATCAGCGCCGTGACGACCACGATGGCCAGAACAAATCCGAGAACGGGAACGGCGCGCACGGCCATTTCCAGGGCCATGCCGACGCCGAGCGCGACGGCGAGGAGCAACGCAACGGTCAACATGCCGGTGACGCGGCGCGTGTTGCTCGAAAAATCCGGCCGATTCAGCCGGGATTCGAGCGCGGAGATCGCCGCGCCGATCCAGGACACGGGATGACCGATTGCGCCGAACACGATGGCGGGATAGGCCAGCACAGCTTCGATGCCGCAGGCTGCGATCAGGACCAGGACGCGGTCGGCAAATATGAGTTGCAATGCGAACATGGACGCAACATGCACGGACCAGACGGGATCGGGAAGGGCGAGGAGCAGGGGGACGCGGGCTTGCGGGTCCATGGTGGCCGTATCGATCTGGCCGCGTCGCTCTATCCGTCGGCGCCAAAGCCCTGGATCGATCTGTCGACCGGGATCAATCCGGCGCCATGGCCGGTCGGCCCGATTCCGCTGGCGCGCTATCAGCGCCTGCCATTGTCGCGCGAAATCGCTGGGATGACCGAGGCCGCGGCCGCCTTCTATGGGCTTCCCGCCGATGCCGTGATTCTGCCGGCTCCCGGAAGTGAGCTGGCGATCCGCCTGTTGCCGCGCATGATCGGTTCCGGCCGCGTCGGCATCCTCGCGCCGACCTATGGGTCGCATGCGCAGGCCTGGCGTGAAGCCGGCGCCGATATCAGCGAATTCGCCGCGTTGCCGGATCCGGATCGCGACGATTGCAAGACGCTCATCGTGGTCAATCCCAACAATCCCGATGGGCGCGTCTTCGCGCGCGCCGATCTCGCGGCGTTCGCGCTGAAATGGGCGGCGCGTGGACGGCGGCTGATCGTCGATGAAGCCTTTGCCGATCTGCAGCCGGACCTGTCGTTGCTGGCGCTGCCGGAATTGCCCGCGGGTACGACGGTGCTGCGCTCGCTCGGAAAGTTCTTTGGGCTGGCCGGGCTGCGTGTCGGTTTTGTCGTCGTCTCGGAGCCGGACGCGACGGCGTGGCGTCAGTTATTGGGGGATTGGCCGGTGTCGGGACCGGCCTGCGAGATCGCAACCGCGGCGCTGCGCGATACCAACTGGATCGCTGCGACCCGAACGCGGCTGGCGGCGGATCGCGAGCGGCTCGACGGCCTGCTCGGCAACGCCGGCTTAAGATTGCTCGGCGGCACCGATCTTTTCGGATTGTTCGAAGCGCCCGATGCGACAGACTTGCTCGACCATTTCGCCCGCGCCGGAATTCTGGTGCGCGGTTTTGCGAGTGCGCCGCGGCAGTACCGGTTCGGGCTTCCCGCCGATGAGGTGGCGTGGCAACGGCTCGAGTCGGCTTGCGTTAGCCTGACGTAGCGGCGCCAAGCGCCTGCTTCGCCGCTTGTTCGCCGGCAAGGCGTCCGAACACGGCGGATAGCGAAACGCCCAAGCCCGCGAGATAGCCGTCGCCGAGCACATTTGCAGCCATCACCATGCCGGCGGCGAAGGCATTCGGCATGGGATGATCGTCATTCTTCATCACCCGCAGGCGATCGTCGACGGCAACACCGTAATGCGTGAAGGTCACGCCCGGCCGTAGAGGATAGGCCGCAAAGGGTGGCACTGTCAGCGCGACCGCGCCGCGCGATTTCGGCGGATTGAGCCCGGTGGTATGGCGTTCGTTCAGCGGCGCGTCCCTGGCGGCGCCGGTCGCCGCGTTGAACTCGCCCATGGTCGCTTCCAGCGCCGCCGGTTCGAGTCCCAGTGCGGTCGCAAGGCCAGCGATTGTGTCGGCCCGGATCGGCGCCAGCGCGGTCGGCAGCGCGCGGCCAACACCTTTTGCGTCCAGGATCAGCCAGGCGATCTGCTCCGGACACGCCGCGATACGTGCGCCCCAGCGGGCAAAATGCGTCTTGCGGGCGTCCTCGCCCTCGTCGTGAAAGCGTTTTGCGTTGATATTGACGACAATGCCGTGCGGGATCGCGGTGATGCGGGTGACGATTCCGCCATCGAACTTTGGGCCGCGCGCATCGACCGCGACGATGTGGGCATGCCTGGGGTCTCCAACCGGCCTCGCGTCGGCATCGAGCAGCAGGCGCAGCACCGCGCCGGTATCATAGGGCGTTCCACGGATCATGAAGTGATCGGCTGCCGGCCCAAAGCTCTCGCGCAGCCAATCGAGATTGGCCTGATGGCCGCCGCTGCTGATGACCACGGTTTTCGCCCCGGTGTGTTCGATCCGGCCATCATGACGAATATCGGCCGTGCAATTCGTATCGTCGAGACCGAGCGCGACTACTTCGCTGTCATAGCCGATGTCGACGCCGAGCTTTTGCGCGGTGTTATAGAGCGCATTCACCATCGCCTTGCCACCGCCGAGAAAAAACGCGGTACGCTTCGAGTAGGGCATCGCTCCGCTGGAGGGATCCTGCAGCCGCACGCCGTTGTCGCCGAGCCATGGCGCGAGGGTGGCGGAACCGCGGATCAGGATGCGCGCCAGCCGCTCGTTCGTCGCGCCGTCCGTCACTCGAAGCAAATCCCGGAAAAAAGCCTCCTCTTCGTAAACGTCGGGCACGTACCATTCCGGCTGGTCGTGCATGATCCGGAAATTGCGGGCGTGCCGCGCGTTGCCGCCGCGCAGGGCCGCCGGCGCATGCTCGACCATACGAACGACCGCGCCTCCGCGCCGCGCGGCAATCGCGGCACATAGCGCGGCGCAGCCGCCGCCGACCACCAAGACGTCCGCTATGTCACCGGTTTCGCTCATGATTCTCCCGCGATCGGCGTCTGGCCGCGCTTGCACGGTGACCTGTATCATGCTCCTGTGCGCCCGTCTTACGGCGCCTCGCAAGACTTGTTCGTGGGCAGGTCGAAGAGAGGAATAATGGACAGCAAGACACCCTCTGCTGATTTGACGGACTGGCGGATCGAGCCGGTCGATATCTCGCTCGAACCGCAGTTGCGGGCGCGGATCGACGGCAAGGCAAAGCCGCTGGGCGCGCTGGGCCGCCTGGAGGGTCTCGCGGTCCAACTCGGATCGATCTGGCATCCGCAGCCGCCGCGCACCGAAAACGCCACGGTGTTCGTATTCGCCGGCGATCACGGCATCACGGAAGAGGGCGTGTCACCCTATCCGTCCAGCGTAACGGCCGCGATGGTTGCGACCTATCTGGCCGGGCGCGCCGGCGTCAACGCGCTGGCGCGGGCGTGCAATGTGGACGTGCGGGTCATCGACGCCGGTGTCGACGCCGACCTTCCGCATCATCCCGAATTGACCAGCGCCAAGATCCGGCGCGGCAGTCGCAATGCGATGCGCGAGCCGGCGCTGACGATGGACGAGGCGCGGGAAGGTTTTGCGCGCGGCGCTTCGATCGTGGCCGATGCCATCAAGGCCGGCACCGACATCGTGGCGATCGGCGAGATGGGCATCGGCAACACCACGTCAGCCGCATTGCTGATGCACCGGCTGGCGCCGGCGCCGTTGGCCGAGTGCGTCGGCGCGGGTACCGGCCTCGATGCCGCCGGAATCGCGCGCAAGCTTTCGGTCGCGGAACGCGCCGCCTCCCGCAGCGACGCGACCTCGCCGCTGCGGGTGCTGGCCGAATTCGGCGGCGCCGAAATCGCGATGATGGCAGGCGCCGTGCTGGGTGCCGCCATGCATCGTCGTCCGGTGATCATCGATGGATTCATTGCCTCCGCGGCGGCGCTGGTCGCAATTCGGCTGCGGCCGGCGGCATCAGGCTATTGCGTGTTTTCGCACGGCTCCGCCGAGCGCGGGCATCGCCTGATGCTCGAGAAACTCGCGGTAAAACCCTATCTCGATCTGGGCTTACGGCTCGGCGAGGGTACCGGGGCCGTGATGGCGGTGCCGTTGCTGCGGGCCGCCGGCGGCATCCTCACCGAAATGGCCGACCTGTCCGATGTCATGGCCGGCACCCTAAAGCCATGGCCAGCGCACCGCCGGCAAAACTGATATGGCGGAGCTGATTTTCATCACCGGCCCGACGCGCAGCGGCAAAAGCCGCCGCGCGGTCGAGATCGCGCAAGGCTGGGGCGACGACGTGGTGTTCGTTGCCACCTATCGCGCCGATCCCACTGACGCTGAAATGGCCGAGCGCATCAGATTGCATCGCGCCGAGCGCAAGACAACATGGCGCACGCTCGAAGCGCCGGCCGACATTGCGCAAGCGCTTGCGGGCCTCACGCCAAAACCATCCGGCGCGGTGATCGACAGTATCGTGCTGTGGCTTGCCGATCGTTTCGATCGCGACGACAACCATCTGATCGCAGAATGGGATCGCCAGCTCGACGGGTTTCGCGCAGCATCGCATCCGGTCGTCGTGGTCGGCGACGAGATCGGATGGGGGCCGGTGCCGATGGACCGTAAGCTGCGCCGCTTTCGCGATCTGGCCGGAATGATCGGCCAGCGCACCGCGGCGCGGGCGTCGGAGGCTTGGCTGATGGTCGCGGGTTGCGGCCTGCGGTTGAGGTGAGGTCATGGATCAGGAAACCCAATCAACCCTCTCGGAACACTTAAAGAATTTGGGCAAGGACATTGGTCTCGCGGTCGCGCTGCTGACCCGGATACCGGTCCCGCAACGGGCCGAAATGGTGCCCGAACGGATGGCGCGCGCGCAACGCGCGTTTCCGCTGGTTGGCGCGATGGTCGGTCTTGCCGCAGGCCTGGTCGACCGCTGCCTGCTCGCGATCGCTGTTCCCGAACTCGCCGCGGCGGCGGTGGCGCTCGGCGCCGGCGCACTATTGACCGGCGCGTTGCACGAGGACGGCCTTGCCGATGTCGGCGACGGTTTTGGCGGCGGCCGTGATCGCGAGAAAAAACTGGCGATCATGCGCGACAGCCGGATCGGCGCCTATGGCGTGCTGGCGCTGCTGGTCAGTTTTGTCGCGAAATGTTCGGCGCTGGCGAGCCTGCCAATCGCGGAAATCATTCCGGCGCTGATCGTCGCGCATGCGCTGGCGCGCGCCGCTATCCCTGTGGTGACGGCCAACATGCCGTTCGCGCGCGAGGACGGGCTTGGCCGATCGGCCGGCCGGCCCGATACCGCGAGCGCCGTGATTGCTGCCGTGATCGCCGTGGTGATCGCGCTGCTATGTCTGCCCGTCGGCAACGCCCTGCTGGCGGTGCTGGTGACCGGCGCCGCAGCCGCGGCAATGGCTGTCCTGGCGTGGCGGCAGATCGGTGGCGTCACCGGCGACGTGTTCGGCGCCATCGAGCAAACGGCGGAGACCGCGGTTCTGCTCATCCTTGCCGCGCAATACGCATGACACCACCGCCATGAACGATGTCAGGCTTTGGCTGATCCGCCACGCGCCGGTCGCGGGCCCCAAGGGCGTGATCCACGCGATCGATGCGCCGGCGGATACCAGCGACGCAGCGGCGCTCGCAGCCTTGCGCGCAAAATTGCCGGACAACGCCGCGGCCTTCGCCAGTCTCAGTGTTCGTACGCTGGCGACGGCGGCGGCCTTGGGTTTGCGGCCGGTCGCGGAACCAAATTTTGGCGAGCAGGATTTTGGCGAATGGACCGGACGCCGCCACGACGATCTCGCGCGTGAACCGGGTGACGCCTATCATGCGTTCTGGCGCGCGCCCGCGGACAGCCGCCCGCCGGGCGGGGAGAGTTTTGCCGAACAGATCGCAAGGGTGCGCGAGGGCCTTGCAGGACTCACCGCAGGAGACGTCATATTGGTGGTGCATTCCGGCACCATCCGCGCGGCACTGGCGATCGCGCTTGAACTTGAGCCGGAGCGGGCGTTGCGCTTTACCGTCGAGCCGCTGTCACTGACCCGGATCGACCGGGTCGCGGGCGGCTGGCGCGTCATCGGCGTCAACCGCTGAGACAGCGCCTTAAGGAGAGCAGGATGCGAAAGATCCTCGTGATCGGTATCGGCGTCGGCGACCCCGATCACATGACCATGCAGGCGATCCGGGCGCTCAACCAGGCCAGCGTGTTCTTCATCCCGGACAAGGGCGCGGAGAAGGCGGCGTTGCGCGAACTGCGCACCGCGATCTGCGAGCGTTTCATCGAGAAACCCGGCTATCGCACCGTCGCGGTCGACATGCCGCAGCGCAGGATGTCCGGCGGTTATCTAGCCGGCGTCGACGAGTGGCATAGCGGTCTCGCCGAGCTATATGGCGCGCTGTTCGAGCGCGAGCTTGCGGAGAACGAGACCGGCGCCGTGCTGGTGTGGGGCGACCCCGCGATCTACGACAGCACGCTGCGGCTCATCGAACGAATACGCGCCAAGGGCCTGGCGCTGGAAATCGAGGTGATCCCGGGCATCAGCAGCGTGCAGGTGCTGGCCGCAAAACATCGCATCGCGCTCAACCGGATCGGCGAAAGCGTGATGCTGACGACCGGCCGCAAGCTCGCGGAAGGGTTTCCGGACGATGCCGGCAGCGTCGTCGTGCTGCTCGACGGCGTCCAGGCCTTTGCCGGTCTCGCCGAGCAGAACCTCGACATTTTCTGGGGCGCCTATTTGGGAACGCCGCACGAGATGCTGCGCGCTGGAAAACTCGCCGAGGTCAAGGACGAGATCGCGGCGGTGCGCAGCCGGGCGCGCGAACAGCATGGCTGGATCATGGATGTCTATCTGCTGCGCAGACCCGATCGGTGAATTCAGCTAAAGTGACCGGCCCGGAAACTGCGCCGGCGATGAAAGACAACATGATGCGATCCCCTGACATCCAGACCGAGGGCGAATTCTCGGCCGCCGAGCGCGATGCGCTTTACAAATGCATCTTTGGTCGCCGCGACGTGCGTGGACAGTTTTTGCCCGACCCGATTCCCGATGCCGTGCTGGCGCGCATCCTCAAAGCCGCGCACCACGCGCCGTCGGTCGGCTTCATGCAGCCCTGGGATTTTATCGTCGTAAAAAAACCCGCGATCAGGCAACAGGTGAGGGACGCCTTTTCGGCGGCGAATGCCGAGGCCGCCGAAATGTTCGAGGACGAGCGGCAGAAGACCTATCGCCGGCTCAAGCTCGAGGGCATCGTCGAGGCGCCGATCGGAATCTGCGTCACCTGCGACCGCAGCCGCACCGGCTCCGTCGTGCTCGGCCGTACCCATCAGGCCGACATGGATCTCTACAGCGCGGTCTGTGCGGTGCAAAACCTCTGGCTCGCCGCCCGGGTGGAAAATGTCGGCGTCGGCTGGGTCAGCATCATCAGGCCCGACGATCTGCGCGCAGCCCTCGGCATTCCCCAGGCGATCCAGCCGATCGCCTATCTCTGCGTCGGCTATGTCTCGCATTTCCTGCAAAAACCAGAGCTGGAAACCGCGGGCTGGCTGCCGCGGGTGCCGTTGTCGGACGCGGTGTGGATCGACCGCTGGCAGGCGCGCGAGGCGTCGGATCCGCTGCTGAAATGCCTTTGATGCGGCGGCGCAGCCGAACCGTCGCTAATCTGTCATCGCATTTTATGGGTCATGCACGCGATGCGATCAGCAAGCGGCGTACCAGCCTTCCGGAAACGGGATGAAACCCCAGGCCGTCTGGTTGTCGTTGGCGGCGCGCGGCGGCTGTTTTTGATGTGAAGTCTGCGGGTAGCTCAAAAAATCCTCCTGCGGGGCAGGCGCAATGGCCGTTCGCACGGCATCCAGCAATCGATCGAATTCTGCTTCGCTCATAACGCACTCCCGCATCAGGGAGTGCAGCGTCTCAAAAGTATTTTGTTTCCATATTGAAACGATCGCTCAAATTGTATCGATCGAGCGTCCGCGGCCAAAATGGTTACTGAAGTCTTGATCCCGGATGTCTTGATACCGAGGCAAAATACGCCGCCTCGCGTCCACTCCAAATGTGAGAAAAATCACATTCAGCCCGATGTCGATGTTCGAGCAGTGAGGGATGGCGTCGGGAAGTCGTGAAACATGGTCCGCCCGGAACATCGGCAGCGTTCGGCAATTGCCCTTGAGGTTCATCTGCCAAGGAAAACTTCAAGGAAACTTCAAGGGAAATTCGCCATGAAACTCACCACGATTGCCGTAGCCGCCGCGTTCGTGCTGTCGGGCCCGTCAGCATTTGCCCAGAGCGACCCGGGCGGTCCGGGCACCCCGCGACCCGCAGCCAGCTCGGCAAACAAGAAACAGGACACGACCGGCATGGCTCCGAGCCGCAGCGGCAGCGGCACCTCGACCTCGGGTGGACGCGATGCCAATGGCGACCGGGGCCGCGACGCCATGCCGAACAGCAATCAATCCGTGATTCCGCTCGACCAGCAGCACAAGCCGGCGAAGTGAACGCGTCTCGGCGCGAGCCATTGTTATGACCGGATCCTGATCGCGATTTCGCAGGCCGGTGCGGTTGTCGGTGGAACGGACTGCTCAATTGTGCACACAGGAACGGTTTTGCGAATCGCGGGTTTACCTGTCGAAGCCTCCCAAGCTTCAATCAAAAACCCGCCGCGTTGCTTCCCCGGGGGCGGCGGGCTTTCTTTCAGGCGCGCTTTGGTTTCGGAGCTTTTCGCGTGGACGTATCGTTGTCGCAATTGCTGGAAGAGTCGGTCGAGATCGCCTGGGTCTATCTGCAGCGAACCGGCGAGTTGGAGAACGACGCGGCCCGTTATCTGAGCGACGTGATCGAAATGATGATCCGCAGGGGCCAGCGCAACCGGATGTTTCTCGCCAACATCGCGATCATCAAATATCGGGCCTCGAAGGACAAAGGAAACGTCGTCCCGATCCGGGAGGACGTCAGTCATGTCCAGGGTTCGCCTAATTAATGAGGGAACCGCGACCCCGGCCGGCGGTTGAGCAGACGGAATTACCTGCAACCGGTTTTCTCCACGAGGCCTTCCTTGAGCGACAATTTGAACTTGCGCTCGACCGCGCAAATCGCCGGGCATCCGATCCATCCGATGCTGGTGCCGTTTCCCATCGTCTGCTTTGTCGGGGCGCTGGTGACCGACATCGCCTATTGGCGCTCCGCACAGATGATGTGGACGGATTTTTCCGCCTGGCTGCTGTTGATCGGCCTGGTCATGGGCGGGTTCGCCGCGATCGCCGGCCTGACCGATTTTCTCGGCAATCGCCTGATCCGCGCGCAGCAACCGGCATGGCCGCACATGGTGGGTAACCTCGTGATGTGGCTTTTGGCGTTGCTTAACGCCTTCGTTCACACCCGCGACGCCTGGACCTCGGTGGTCCCGGTCGGTCTGATCCTCTCGCTGCTCACGGTGCTGATCCTGCCTGTAACGGGCTGGCTTGGCTGGGCGCTGGTCTATCGCCATGGCGTGGGAGCAAGCAGGCCATGACCCCGAGCTCACGAATTTCGCAATTAAGGAATCGGCGAAGCACGCGGTTCTCGAGTTTGATCCTTCCGGGCGCGCTGGCGCTTTGCCTTGCCGGCTGCAACGATCAGGGCGGCGACCCCAAGGCACAACTCGGGCCCAATCCCAATCTGCCCGAGCAAACCCAGTATCTGCTGCCGCCGATGCATCTTGCCAAGGTGGTCGGCTGGAAGCAGGGCGAGACACCCACGGTCGCCCCGGGATTGAAGATCGAGGCCTTGGCCACCGGTCTGCAGCATCCGCGATCGCTGTATGTGTTGCCTAATGGCGACGTGCTGGTCGTCGAGTCGAAATCGCCGGGCACGCAACCACGCCTGCGGCCCAAGGATTTTGTGATGGCTTGGGTGGAGTCATGGGTAACCTCCGGCGGCGATACCGGGCCGAGCAACCGGATCACGTTGCTGCATGACATCAGTGCCGGCGCGCCGAAATCCCAAAGCGTGTTTCTCGATCATTTGAACTCGCCGTTCGGCGTGGCGCTAGTCGGCAACGATCTCTACGTCGCCAATACCGATGGCATTGTCAGGTATCCTTACAAGGAGGGCGATAGCAAAATCACGGCTGAAGGCACCACGCTGACGGAATTGCCGGGCGGGCCGATCGACCACCACTGGACCAAGAGCCTGGTGGCGAGTCCGGACGGTTCGACGCTGTATGCCGGCGTCGGCTCCAACAGCAACATCACCGAAAACGGCATCGAAGCCGAACGCGACCGCGCCGCGGTCTGGCAGATCGACCGCGCCACCGGCCGGCATCGCATTTTCGCCAGCGGCCTGCGCAATCCGAACGGCCTGAGCTTTGAGCCGCAGAGCGGCGCGCTCTGGGCTGTGATCAACGAGCGCGATGAACTGGGACCGGATCTGGTGCCGGATTACATGACGTCGGTAAAGGACGGCGCCTTCTATGGCTGGCCCTACAGCTATTACGGCCAGCACGTCGATCCCAGGGTTCATCCGCAGCGGCCGGACCTGGTGGCAAAGGCGATCGCGCCCGACTACGCGTTGAGTTCGCACGTCGCGCCGCTCGGCCTTGCGTTCTACACCGGCAACAGCCTGCCGCAGTCCTATCGCGGCGGCGCCTTTGTCGGCGAACACGGCAGCTGGAATCGCGATCCGCTGAACGGCTACAAGGTGATCTTCGTGCCCTTCAGCAATGGCAAGCCCAACGGCATGCCGCAGGACGTCGTCACCGGCTTTCTGAACAGCGACAACCAGGCGCGCGGGCGCCCGGTGGGGCTTGCGATCGACAAATCCGGCGCGCTGCTGATCGCCGACGACGTCGGCAACACGGTCTGGCGCGTCACAGCGGCGGGCGGCGGTTGATCGGCGCGACGGTTGGTCGCTGCTGTTCCCGGTGCCGGCCGGGGAACGCTTGATGGAGGTTCGAATTGGGAACCATGGCCACAACAACCATTGACGTTCTTGAAAAGCCGATCGCGCGGATCAGGGAAACCTGCGACATGATGGGTGTCATCGGGAAATTCGATCGCGCACTCCCGGAACTGGAGACATATCTCGAGGAGCAGATTGCCGACGGAGAGACCAGCGAGACGCGGCTGACTTATAGCGGGCTGTGCTTTCTAAGGCAGGTGTTTGCAAAATGACCTGGAGAAATAGAAAAGGCCCCGGATCGCTCCGGGGCCAAATCACATCAAGTATCGCCGAGCCAATCAGGACATTGCGACGCCGTAATAATCATTCACCGCGCGCGCCCGGGTCGGATCATTCCAGTTCCACGTATTGTCATTGGTATATTTCGGCGCGCCCTTGAGTTGCGACTCGGTGATCCCCGCAATGTAGCCGCCGAGCCTGGTATCGTATTTGAGCGACTGCCACGGCAGCGGATAGTGGTCGTCGCCGATTCCGAGGAAGCCGCCAAAGCTGAGGACCGCATACGAAACCTTGCCGGTCTGCTTGTCGATCATGACCCGCTCGATCGAGCCGATCTTGGTCTGGTCCGCGCCGTAAACGGCTGTGCCTTCGACCTTGTCGCTGCCGATCAGGGTGCCGGTTTCTCTTACTTCGGTAACCATTGTGTTCCTCCGTGTTTGCCAGAACGAGCAACAGGGCGAGCAATGATTTGTTCCTGATCGGATTTGTGTCGCAGCCGCGGGTCGCTTCGCCGCGGAACAAAAGTTCCGCAACTCGGTTAGAACCGGACCCGAAAAACAGGAGGCTGAAATGGGATTTGGCAGAGGCGCATTGCTTTGGATGCTGGGTGTGCCGCTCCCGATCGTTCTGCTGCTCGCGCTGTTTTGGCATCATTGAGAATGAAGGGCCTCGCGGCCCTTCATATTCTGGAAGGAAATTCATGCCGGATCGTGGGCAGTTGAAGGCGAACACTCCCGCGTCCGGCAAGGGATCGTCGAGCAGTGCCGGTGATCTGTTCGGGGAAATTGCCAATCATACCTCGCATGCCGCCGGGCGCGCCTCGACGTTCGTGGTGGCTTCCCTTGTCGTGATCGTCTGGGCGGTCACCGGGCCTGTGTTCGGCTATTCCGATACATGGCAATTGGTCATCAATACCGGCACCACCATCGTCACCTTCCTGATGGTATTCCTGATCCAGAACTCGCAGAATCGCGACGGCGCCGCCATCCAGGTCAAGCTCGACGAACTCATTCGGGTCAGCGCCGCGCATAATTCCTTTGTCGGCATCGAGCATCTGACCGACGAGGAGCTGGAAGACATCCGCACCAAATGCGAATCGCGCGCCGAGGCGGAGCGGGTAGGCGAGGCAACCGTCGAACGAGCCGGTGAGAAGGCACGCCGGGCGGCCGACCAAGCGGTCGATTGAAGCAGCCGATGTTCCAGTTGCGGAACCAAATCCCGGATCGGCGGTTAAGGTTGTTCTTGGTGCGTAGATCGCCGTCCGCGCGGCTTCGCTCCCTGATTGACCCGGAGAAAACATGTCAAAATCAGACGAAAAAAAACTGACGCGCAAGGACCTCATCACCGGCCTCAACGAAGACCTGTCGCGTGAATATCAGGCGATCATCGCTTACGTGAATTATTCCCAGGTGCTCAAAGGCGCCGCCTACATGAATATCGCGGACGAACTCGCCGTCCACGCCGGTGAAGAACTGGCGCATGCGCTGAAGGTCGCCAATCACATCGATTATCTCGGCGGAATGCCGTCGGTGACGCCGAAGCCGGTCAAGACCTCGGAAAAAGCCGAAGACATGCTGAAGTTCGATCTGGAAAACGAGAAAGAGACGATCCGGCAGTACCGCCGCCGGGTCAAGCAGGCCGATGCCCTGGATGAATTCGCGATCGCTGAGAGCCTCCGCGACATCCTGGTTGACGAGCAGGACCATCTGATCGCGCTGGCCACCGCGCTCGGAATCGATCCGCCCGACGCTGGCATTGCGGACTAGAGCTTTTTCCGTTCCGATGGAATCGGAACGGAGCTCTAGATTCTTGTTTTGACGCGTTTTCTTCACGCGAACCGGTGTCCACTTCGCTCGAAAACGCTCTCGGATTGCAATCCGGATAGTTGCGGGAACGGCCAGGTCACGCGCCGGTTGGCTATTCAGATATCCGGGAGGTTGCGAGACCGGCTATGACCATCGCTGGTCAGTGGGCGAACAGCACGATTCGGCTGGCGACCAGACCGGCGCCGGCCAGCCGGACGATGTTGCGCTGCCGGGCCGGCAATCTGGATGCGCGGAAGCCAGCGCGCCGACGTGAACGGCATGGCGGAGGAAAAACGCATCGTATTCGTTGCCGGATAGCGGCCGCCGCGCCAGTGAGCGCGCAGCGTCCGACGATCCGGACGTTGCTGGTCCAAAACGCCGCCCACCCTGCAGCACCCCCTCGATATGGCCGAGGCGATGAACAAGAATCGAAAATAACATCGGGGCCGATTGGCCGGCAGTGAACGCCGCCGGCTAAACGCCATCCCATACAACGACAAACAGATTGTCTGACTACGGCTGGCCGGAGCCGCCGGCCGAACCGTAGACCTGGCCGGTGGCAAAACTGCCGTCGTCGGCTACGAGCTGTACGTAGATCGATCCGAGCTCGGCCGGCTGGCCGGGACGTCCCAGTGGGGTATGGCTGCCGAACTGTTCCAGTTTTTCCATCGAGGCTCCGCCCGACACCTGTAGCGGCGTCCAGATCGGTCCCGGCGCCACGCCGTTGACGCGGATGCCCTTGGGGCCCAATTGCTTGGCTAGCGACTTGACGTAGTTCATCGTGGCGGCCTTGGTCTGCGCATAGTCGTACAGCTCGGGCGAGGGATCGTAGGCCTGCTCGGACGTGGTGCCGATGATGACGGAGCCCGGTTTCAAGTGCGGCAGGGCCGCCTTGATGATCCAGAACGGCGCATAGATGTTGGTCTTCATCGTGGCGTCGAAATCTTCCGACGAAATATCCAGGATGGACTCGCGCGACTGCTGGCGGCCGGCGTTGTTGACGACGATGTCGAGGCCGTCCAGGCCTTCAACGGCGCGCCGAACCAGTTCCTGGCAGAATTTTTCATCTCGGAGATCGCCGGGGATCGCCAGTCCGATCCGGCCCTCCGCCTTGATCAACGCGATCACTTGCTCGGCGTCGGGCTCCTCGGTCGGAAAATAGTTGATCGCGACGTCGGCGCCTTCCCGCGCAAAGGCGATCGCGGCGGCGCGGCCCATGCCGGAATCGCCGCCGGTAATCAAAGCCTTTCGTCCCCTCAGCCGGCCCGATCCACGGTAGCTCTGCTCGCCATGATCGGGAGGAGGATCCATTTTGCCGGCAAGACCCGGCCATGGCTGCGACTGCTTTTTGTAGGGCGGCCGCGGGTATTTATCCCTCGGATTCCTCAGTTTGGTGTTTCTCAACTCTTGATCATGGGCGGCCACGGCGCACTTTCCTTTTCAACCCTCAGATAAAGCGAGAGCGAACGTCGGCCATGCCAACGCCCGCTCTTCGTTCGCTACTCGGAACGATCGTCAGTCATCGCCCGTGCTTAGTCGTCGTGGTGAATGACGGTCTTGCTTTCGACGCCGTCACCATGTTCCTTCTTGATGATGGTGGTGCGATCTTCGTCGCGGGGCCGCTCCTTGATGACAGTGGTGCGGTCGCGATCATGATCGCGGTATTCCGGCGACTGACCGACGGTCACACCGGCGCCGACCGGGCCAACGCGCACGCCAACTTCGTCCGCCAATGCCGGGGTCGCAATCAGCGCCACGGCGACGATCAGATATTTCATGGTGTTCTCCTCCAGGTTCAAGTGAAAAGCCAACGCCAGCCGCGCAGCTATGTTCCGCGGGAACCGGACAGCTCTCCGATGGAACGCCAGATCGCCGCTTGCGTTGCCGACGATCAGTGGTCGCTTTTCGGAGTGTGCGATGAAATCGAAAACAGTCGCGGGCGCCGACGAGCGAACGTTTGTGCTGATTCTCGATCAGGGCGAGGAAGCCTTCAAAACCATCACCGACTTCTCCAACCGGCACGGCATCAGCGGCGCCTCGGTGTCGGCCGTCGGTGCGTTTGCCGAAGCCAAAGTCGGCTGGTTTGATCTGTCCGCGAAGAGCTACAAGCCGATCGCGGTCGGCGAGCAATGCGAGGTTCTCAGCCTGATCGGCGATGTCGCGGAGGGCCACGACGGCAAGGCCAGCCTGCATTTGCACGCGGTACTCGGGTTGCAGGACGGCTCCGTGCGCGGAGGCCATTTGCTCTTCGGTGTGGTGCGGCCGACGCTCAAGGTGACGATCAGGGAAACGGTGGCGCACCTACGCCGCAAGAAACGGCCCGATCTCGGGATTGCGCTGATCAGCATCTAGGATCGGCGCGCGCGACAGGCCGATCAACCGGGCGAGTTCGTCCAGTTGCCCGGAATCATGCCCTTCCATGGTTTGCACCAGCAGCAGCAGGCATTCGTCGTCGCTGAGATCAGGAATATCGCCGGGCACGATCGAGGGCGTGGAGTTGACGAGCGTGGTCTGGACGTTGGGCATCGCGTCACCCCTGGGCTTTGCGAATCCGGCATCACTCAAGGCTCAGGCTCGAATGAGTCGATTTGGCGGTCAACGACAGTGGCAATTCGCGGGTTTGTGCAACGCGGCGGTGGCCCGCGCGTTTCCGGACCCTGAAAAGCCCGCCAAATCGCTGCGGCACGAGAGTATCCGGCCCGGGATCGGGATCGCCTGATCATGGGCCAAAAACCGGCCATTTGGTCCTTTGCAAGCCCGGGAGGCTTTGTTATACGCTGCCCTTTCGCGAACGATTGTTTCGCCTGTTCCTCGGTAGCTCAGCGGTAGAGCATTCGACTGTTAATCGAATGGTCGCTGGTTCGAATCCAGCCCGGGGAGCCAGCTGATTTCATTGAGAAATTCATCAAAATCCCTCTGGATAATCCGTGATTAAACGGATCCGGGTAAGCAGCCGGTAAGCGGTGAGGGACGAATCGCAATGGATAAGCTCCCGCCAAACATCCGGAATTTAACATCATCGTTGGGCTGATCTTTGCGTAGCTCTACAAGGCATTTCCCGTCCGCATTCAATCCATTTCCACTGAGGTTATCGCTGAAGCGATGGGAATCGGTGCCGATTGGGCGAAACATATACTTCCGTCAGGTAGGCCATTTTCCGAAGTTTTGGGTCATCGCATGGTTCAATGACGAGGGAACACAAACGCAAGCGGCAGTTCGCCGGCCAGGCAAATCAGGCTCACAACCAGGGGGTTGGCCGCCCTGAATGCCGCCCCGGAAGGTCTCAAACATTCGGTCGTAACGGAACTGACAGAAAAAGCGGACAAGGGTTGGCGCGCCGACTACGGCGCTATGGGCGAGCTTGTCGGGGGCGTCACTGGTGGCTTCACCAAAAGCATTGCTGGCTAACTTCCTACCTCTTCCGCAAGTCAATCCGCTATTTTCGCGCGGGAGTAATTGACTCAACCGGGGCCCCCGGTCGTCGCTACGGCGGCAGGAGGTCCCGGTGCATCGGATTATTTTCTCGGTAGCGGCCAGATTGTGATTTTATTGATGGACGCTTGGCAAACGCGCCGAGGCAGCCTCGGCTTCGTGGCGCATCGGCGGAAGCAGAGCGGCGCAGCGCTTACCGTGGCCTGATTAAACTGCAATATCTCTGGCTACAGAGAGACTGCCTCCGGGCGGTCTTTTTGTTTGCTATTACTCCGGCGGACACGCGTCGCGCACTCTTGCTTGATAACCGGGTCGAGCGTCAGGCGCTAATGCATCCACCTCCGCGCAATCACTCTGACTGATTGGGTTCTCCTTGATCCGGTTGTCCCTGTCGGCTGCGCTCGGCGGAAGTCCCTCGTTGCGAGTCGCCCTTCCGTCGACCCTTTCGTCAACCTGCCCATTTGATTGACCGGAATAGAAGCCATCCTGCGGACGGCCTTCGCTCTGTGCGAACGCGGGCGAAGCCAGCAGTGCAATCGCAATAGCCAAACCAAGCACCGTTTTCATGCAGGCCTCCGTTTCGCGATACAACAGCCGCTGAATGCCGAAGTTCCTGCGCATGGAAGTCTGCCTCGCGCGGGAGTGATTGATTCAACCGGGGCGGGAGCGTGGGATAGGCCGTCATTTCAGTGGGGGCTGGGGATGCGCTGGTTTTGGATGATCCTGTCGGCTATCCTGTGGACATCCAACGCTCACACAACGACCTACAACTTCATCGAATTCGGGTTCAATTTCGCGCTGGGCGAGAAAGTGAATTTGAGTGCTGACACTTCGAACTATACCGGCACCCTCTCACTGCAGCCCGGAGACACTGCCACCTTTGGTCAAGTCACTTATCCCGATTTTCCAGCGACCTACCCAATAGTCCCGCTCAATTGCTATTCGGCCTTGGGTAGCTTCTGAATCTAGTTCGCCGCGTCCCGGAGCGTTGTCATGCCGGGTATGGGGTGGTCGAATTTGTCGGACCAACTCAGTGGCGAGAGCCTTTTCGAGAGCCTTTTCGAGGAGTTCCGCTCGGCTCTGAAGTCGTTGAAAGAAGGGTCGCATTCGCGCGACCCTTCTCTGATCCGCCGGTGAAAATTCTAACGGAATGAAATCCCTCCTCCGGCAAGTGCCAGCCTATAGTTTTCCACAGGCGGCCATATCCGGACAAATACCGTGAGCAACACTGTCCTAACGCCCAGTTCAATGGCGTGAGCCGTCTTGGTCGATCTCAACTAAGAAGCCTTGGGGCATTCGCCGCGGGGCCTCGTCATCATATTGATTGCACCACGGGCACGGCATCCCGGCTGCACCGCAGGGACAAGCATTCGGCCCGTTCCAAGGCCTGCCGGGATGGGTCTCACAGACCTGGCCGATGTCTTGGCAGAGGGGGCATTTGATCATGGACCGGCGACTATGGCCTGTTCCGATTCTGGAGACCATTTATGGCTCTCCCGAAGCACCAGATAAACCCAAGCCAAAGGATGAGGCTGATTGCGGAGAGCCACGCCACGTCGGAAGCCGGTAAACTTGTTTCCGGGATCCCGCGCGCCAACCACGTAGATGCTATAGCTAAGGGCAGCAATAATACAGCGCCAACCCAAGCCATTATCGTCCTCCAAGTGCCGCTAACACTAAGACCAAAAACATATTAGCGCGCCACATCAGCTTTGCCCTCGGTTGGCCGCCTGTTTCACGCAAACATCTCTGCACCGGCCTGTGTGAACTTCACGCTGACAAATTTCATGCTGACCCTCGGTGGCACCGCGAAGTCTACAGCGAATATTTCAAGCACTTAGATAGCGTGAACGTTGCTCAGATTATAGGTGGCGAAGTTTGCGGCGCGTCAGTCTACTGCAACTGGAACGATCCGGCCAAATTAGTCGTATCCGCCACGGCAACTGAGTGCAGCGGCATTGTCTTTGCTAACGTGGCGTCTCCGCTGGTTAGCTTAATCGCTCTCGGGCGAGCATACTTCCTGATCAGGAAATCCGAGCAAGATGATCTCCAAGACTTGATAGCGCCAGCCCTAAAAGGGCTGTCGCGCGGGGGCGCAACCATTTTGCTAATCAGCGTTATACCGGGCGGTTTCTTGCTGCACCTTAGCAGCGGCCTCGTAATTAGCCTCGCCCACGGCTACGTCTGGGACAAGAGCAACGAGAACAAGGAGGCGATTTTGGCAATGATGAAGGGCTGCCTGGGTAATCTTCGGGGACTTCCACTTCTGGCCCAAAATAGTGCGCTATTCGCGCTGACGAGGCGCAGGGAGACATCACCGCTCCTGATCCGGCAGCGGCGCTGGTGGTGCAGCGATAGGGCGGGATGTCGCTGATCGTCAGCGCTTCGCAGCGATGTTCGGCGGTTTCTAGGGGGACGGATTTCAAGATGGGCACGGCGGCCGTGGTTGGTAGCCGGGGCGAATCGCCGGGCATGGGGGAGGGCGCGCCGTTTCTCTCTATATACGCGCCGCCATTGCCCTGCGCTGTACGCGGGGGTCCGCTGAGATATTGTGGGGGTCAATCGCTGGGGGTCAATCGCGAAAAGATGCGTTAGACCCTATGAAATAAGGGGTCTACGAGCTAATTCGAATCCAGTCCGGGGAGCCAGCAGCCTGTTTCCACCACGCCGAATCATCGGTCGAAAAGCGCCCAATCGGGGGCAGGGCGGCGCGCGTGATGCCACGCCGCCCGTATAGTTGCATTTCGCAAAACCTTGTACCAAAGATGACCCGAACCGCGCTTCGTCCCGCGAGCGCCTCCCGCGGCCTGGTCCGCTCACTGCTGGGGTCCGTCAATGTCCGGTTTTTCGACCGCGCGCCAGAACATGGTCGACTGTCAGGTGCGTCCGAGCGACGTCACCGATAACAGGATCATCGACGCGATGCTTGAAGTGCCGCGCGAAGTCTTTGTCCCGCAAAATCAACGCCCGCTGGCCTATCTCGACCTCGATCTCGACGTCGGCGAGCAAGGCGCAAAACGCTTCCTGATCAAGTCCGCGGTCACCGCGCGGATGCTGCAGGCGGCTGAAATCAAGCCCGGCGACAACGTTTTGGTGGTCGGCTGCGCCACCGGCTATACCGCCGCCATCGTCGCCAAATTCGCGAGCCAGGTGACCGCGACCGAAAGCGACCCGGCGCTGGCCGCGAAGGCCAAGGCGACGCTGGCGGAACTCGGGCTCGGCCGCGTCACGGTCGGAACGGCAGCGGCGGCGGACGGGCACAAAGCGAACGCGCCCTATAACGTCATCGTCCTCAACGGCGCCACCGAGATCGTCCCCGAGGGGCTTTACGAGCAACTCAGGGAAGGTGGCCGGCTGGTCGGCGTGTTTGCCGTGACCCAGCCGCCGCGCGCCACCATTGTGACGCAATCCCATGGAGATCACGGTAGCCGGGCGCTGTTCGACGCGGTGGCGCCGGTGTTGCCGGGCCTCGAGCGGCGTCCCGCCTTCGTATTCTGACCGTCCCGGGCTCTCCGAGACGCGCCCCGTATCTATTCTATCCCCGGTGAGTGCCGTCGGGAATACTCACCTCGCAGGCCACCTGGCGGCTGTTAAAATCCCGTTCTGAATCAGAAGTGTGGCCGGATTGCCCCACGTCCAGAGTTTCCACTGGCTGAGCCCCCGGGGTAGTTCCGTCCCGCTTGCGCGCGTCCTATGCTGGTGACTCAGGTTGGGGCGACGCCGGTTCTTTGAGCCGGCCAATAGAAATGAACGGAATTCCACGAATGGCTGGCGCGAGGGCCTTTTCCGGAGCTGCGGCTGCGGTCCTTCTGATGGCGTATGCGGGCCCGTCGCCCGTGCTGGCCGATACGATCGAGGCGGCGCTGGTGCGCGCCTACCAGAATAATCCACAGCTCAATGCGCAGCGCGCCCAGGCGCGGGTGACCGACGAGAACGTGCCGCAGGCCCTGTCGGGCTATCGGCCGAGGGTCTCGCTCACCGGCAGCATCGGTGAACAATATACCGACACCAACTCGACCCAGGGCGGTTCGCCGACCGCGATCGTGCGAACCGAAATCCACGGCCTCGATCCGCCGCGCAGCGTCGGCATCACCGCAAGCCAGACGCTGTTCAACGGCAACCAGACCGCCAACAAGACCCGCGTGGCGGAGAGCCAGGTCTCCGGCGCGCGCGAAGCGCTGCGGGTGATGGAAGAATCCGTGCTGCTGGCGGCGGCCACGATCTACATGGACGAACTGCGCGACGCCGCCATCGTCGAGGTTCAGAAGAGCAACACCCGTGTGCTCGAACAGACGCTGAAGCAGACCCAGGACCGCTTCAATGTCGGCGAGGTGACGCGCACCGACGTGGCGCAGTCCGAGGCGCAGTTGGCCGCCGGCCGCACCCAGCAACTGACCGCGGAATCCCAGCTCACCACTACGCGCTCGAATTATCGCCGCATCATCGGCGTCGAACCCAATAATCTGGCGCCGGGATCGCCGGTCGATCGCTTCCTGCCGCCGTCGCTGGTGTCCGCGGTCGAGCTCAGCCTGATCGAAAACCCGAACGTCACGGCGGCGATGTTCGGCGTCGACGTCAATTACCTCCAGGTCAAGGTCAACGAAGGCGCGCTGCTGCCGACGGTGACGTTCACCGCCTCGGCGGCGCAATCCTATGAATCGACCATGACCACCTACCGCTCCTTCGGCGCCTCGGCGGTCACCAGCGTTTCCATCCCGATCTACCAGGGCGGCGCCGAATACTCGCTGATCCGCCAGTCCAAGGAGACGCTGTCGCAACAGCGCCTCACGCTGGAACTGACCCGCGACCAGACCCGTGCCAATACGGTGACGGCGTGGGGCCAACTGGTTGCCGGCAAGGCGCAGGTCGCTTCCGCCCAGGCGCAGGTGACGGCTTCCGAAATCGCGCTCAACGGCGTCCGCGAGGAAGCCAAGGCCGGCCAGCGCACCACGCTCGACGTGCTCAACGCCCAGCAGGCGCTGGTCAACGCCCGCGTCGCGCTGGTCACCGCGCAGCATGACCGCGTCGTCGCGTCCTATTCGGTGCTGAGCGCCGTCGGCCGGTTGTCGCCGCAGGTGCTGCAGCTTCCGACCACGACCTACGATCCGAGCGTGCACTACCAGCAGGTGCGCGACAGCTGGGCCGGCGTTCGCACGCCCGACGGCAAATGATCGCCTGACCTGACGTTTCGTCCGAGACCGCAGCAAAAGCAAAACCGCTTTTGCTGCGGTTTTGTTTTGGCGTGCGTTGAATTCGCGCTGCGGCGAATCACGGACTTAGCTGCTGTTTTGTTGCAATCATTTACAGCCCTGACGTACCGTCCCCGGTGGCAGCAGAGCGATTCGCGCCGCATCCGACATGGCTGCGGCTTTGTTGGGTCCGGTGGCGACGCTTCGATGCTCTCGGCTGGGGCAAACTCCCGCGCGGAAGTCGTGCGGCGCTTGATCTGGGGACAAGTCAGGCTTGTGTGATGAAAATCCCGGCCTGCATATCCGGAACGGGCAAATCCTGTCTCCGCTTGGTATAAAACTGCTTGGTGTAAAACGCATGCGAAAGCGTTGAGGATGTGGAGTCGGAGATGACGCAGCCTGCAAAGGTCCAAGAACCCTCCATGGAGGAGATTTTGGCGTCGATCCGGCGCATCATCGCCGATGACGAAGCAAAGCCGGCTGCCGCCGAAAAGCCCGCCGCACCGGCAGCTCCCGCAAAGCCGGCGGCGCCGGCAGCGAAGGCGCCTGTGATGAATGACATTCCGCCATCGACCGTCGCCCCGCCAAAGCCCGCCGCGGCGAAACCTGCGCCGGCCCCTGCCGCTCCATCGCCGCCCGCCAAACCCGCGCCCGCGCCGGCCGTAAGCAACAGCCAGGACGACATCGACGCGATGCTGGCCGGCCTCGACGAGGCGACGTCGGAGGCGGAGATACGCCCGCTGCAACCCGAGCCCGAAGCCGACGTGTTCGAACTGACCGACGAGATGGCGGTCGCGGAACCCGAGCCGCCGGCGCCGGCCCCAAAACCGGCGTTTCAGAAGGTCGAGCCGGATGACGACGTGGAATTCGCCGAGAGCACGCGGGCATCGCAGCGGCCGCCGGCGTTCGAGCAATCGCCGTTCGAAAGCGCGCCGCAGCAGATGCTGTCGCGTTCGACCGTGTCGGCGGTCGAATCGGCCTTCAACAGCCTCGCCAACACCGTGCTGAGCAACAACGCCCGCACGCTCGAGGATCTGGTCAAGGAAATGCTGCGGCCGATGCTGAAATCCTGGCTCGACGACAATCTGCCGGGGCTGGTGGAACGCATCGTGAAAGCGGAAATCGAGCGGGTTTCCCGCGGCGGGCGCTGAGCGCTGCATCCGGGCGCCGGCCCGATCGTCCTGGAATGGCCGTTTTGCCGGTTCCAGCCTTCATTTGGCCAACGCATCGGGCCAAAGAGGCCGCTTATCAGCCCCTGTTGTGTTGACTTGACGCGCTGCGGCGGCTTTTTAGCCCGTTCCCATCCATCGTGGCCCGGCCAGAACGCATCCGCATGATCGAAAAGAATTACCAGCCCGCCGATATCGAAGCCCGCATGTCCCGCGTCTGGGAGGAAGCCGGCGCATTCAAGGCCGGCCGCCTCGAGCGCCGCGACGCCGAGCCGTTCACCATCGTGATCCCGCCACCCAATGTGACGGGCTCGCTGCATATGGGGCACGCGCTCAACAACACGCTGCAGGACATTCTGTGCCGCTTCGAGCGGATGCGCGGCCGCGACGTGCTGTGGCAGCCGGGCACCGATCATGCCGGCATCGCGACCCAGATGGTGGTCGAGCGGCAATTGATGGAACGGCAGGAGCCGGGGCGCCGCGAGATGGGCCGCGCCAAATTCCTCGAGCGGGTCTGGCAATGGAAGGCCGAGAGCGGCGGCGTCATCGTCAACCAGTTAAAACGGCTCGGCGCATCCTGCGACTGGTCGCGCGAACGTTTCACCATGGACGAGGGCCTGTCTCGCGCCGTGATAAAAGTGTTCGTCGAGCTGCATCGCGACGGGCTGATCTACAAGGACAAGCGGCTGGTCAACTGGGACCCGAAGCTGCTCACCGCGATTTCCGATCTCGAAGTGCAGCAGACCGAGGTCAAGGGCAGCCTGTGGTACCTGCGCTATCCAATCGAGGGCAAAACCTTCAACCCGGACGATCCCACGACCTTCATCGTGGTCGCGACCACGCGGCCCGAGACCATGCTCGGCGATACTGCGGTCGCGGTGCATCCGGACAACGACAATCTCGGCCATCTGATCGGCCAGCACGTCATCCTGCCGCTGGTCGGCCGCCGCATTCCCATCATCGGCGACGACTACGCCGATCCCGAAAAGGGTTCGGGCGCGGTCAAGATCACGCCGGCGCATGATTTCAATGACTTCGTGGTCGGCAAGCGCCATGGTCTGCCGCAGATCAACGTGTTCGACAAGGAAGCCTGTCTCGCGCTGGTCGACAATGAGGACTATCTGCGCGGCTTGCCGGAAGGCGCGGAGAATCTCGCCGCGGAACTGAACCATGTCGATCGCTTCGCCGCGCGAAAGCAGATCGTGGCGCGGCTGGAGGATTTTGGCTTCCTGGAGCGGATCGAGCCGAATACCCACATGGTGCCGCATGGCGATCGCTCCGGCGTCGTGATCGAGCCCTATCTGACCGACCAGTGGTACGTCGACGCCAAAACCATGGCGCAACCGGCGATCGCGGCGGTGCGTTCCGGTGCGACCGTGTTCGTGCCGAAGAATTGGGAAAAAACCTATTTTGAGTGGATGGAGAACATCCAGCCTTGGTGCATCTCGCGCCAGCTCTGGTGGGGCCATCAGATCCCGGCCTGGTACGGCCCCGACGGCAAAGCGTTCGTCGCCGAGACCGAAGAGGAGGCCGTCGGCCACGCGCTCGGCTATTACGTCGAGCAGGAAGTCATCACGGCGGAGCAGGGGCGCGAGATGGCGCTCGATCCCGCCAAGCGCGAAGGTTTTATCACCCGCGACGAGGACGTGCTCGATACCTGGTTCTCCTCGGCACTGTGGCCGTTCTCGACGCTGGGCTGGCCCGACGACGAAACGGATGTGGATCGCTATTACCCGACCGACGTGCTGGTCACCGGCTGGGACATCATCTTCTTCTGGGTCGCCCGGATGATGATGATGGGACTTCACTTCAAGAAGGAAGCGCCATTCTCGACTGTCTACATCCACCGCCTGGTTCGCGACGAGAAGGGCGCCAAGATGTCGAAGTCGAAAGGCAACGTCATCGACCCCCTCGGCGTGATCGACGACTACGGCGCGGATGCGCTGCGTTTTGCGCTGGCGCGCGGCGCCGCGCACAGTCATGACATCAAGTTGTCGCCGCAACTCGTTGAAACCAATCGAAATTTTGCTACGAAACTGTGGAATGCCTGTCGCTTCGCCGAGATGAACGAGTGCGCCAGGCCCGATGGTTTCGATCCGGCGAAAGCAAAACAGACGCTGAACCGCTGGATCGCGCACGAAACCTCGCGTGCCACGCGCGAAGTGACGGAGGCGATCGAAGCCTATCGCTTCAACGATGCAGCGAACGCGATCTACCGTTTCGTCTGGAACGTCTATTGCGACTGGTATCTCGAACTCGCAAAACCTGTGCTGCTCGGCGAGGAGGGCGCGGCAAAATCCGAGACGCGCGCGATGGTGGCGTGGGCGCGCGACGAGATTTTGAAATTACTGCATCCGTTCATGCCGTTCATTTCAGAAGAACTCTGGGCGGTGACGGCGAAACGCGACGGCCTGCTGGCGCTCGCCGCATGGTCGCGCAGGAAGCTCGAACTCTCGGCCGAGCAGATGGCGCTGATGTCGGCCACGGGCCCGAACGATCCGATCATTCCGCCGGTCATCCTCGCGCTCGATGCCGGCGACTTCAGCGATCCCGCGGCCGAAGCCGAGATCGGCTGGGTGGTCGATCTCGTCACCGCGATCCGTTCGGTGCGCGCGGAAATGAACATCCCGCCGGCGACCCTGATGCCGCTGGTGCTGTCGGGCGTCACCGCCGAAACCAAAGACCGTGCGCAGCGCTGGAGCGACGTGGTCAAGCGGCTGGCCCGGCTGGCCGAGATTTCCTTTGCCGGCGATCCGCCGCAGGGCGCGGTGCAGCTATTGGTGCGCGGCGAGGTGGCGTCGCTGCCGCTCAAGGGCGTGATCGACCTTTCGGCGGAAAAGGCCCGGCTCGACAAGGAAATCGGTAAAGTCGACGCCGACATCAAGCGGGTCGACGCCAAGCTGTCGAACGAGAAATTCGTCGCCAACGCGCCGGAAGAACTGGTCGAGGAAGAAAAGGAAAAGCGCGAAGCCGCGGTCGAGCGCAAGACAAAAATCCTCGAAGCGCTTGAGCGGCTGAAGAGCGCGGTCTAGCGAGTAACGCCGATGCTAGACCACGTCTCCATCACCGTCTCCGATGTCGCCGCCGCCGAGCGTTTCTACGACGCGATCATGAAAGTGCTCGAAGTCGTAAAAGTCGGCCACCGGCCGGACTGGATCGGCTACGGCGAGCGGTCGCGTTCGGCGCATCCCGAGCGCGTCTACATCTCGATCCGGAAAGGCCCAAAACCACATCCGGACTCCGCCTGCCACTGGTGTTTCAAGGCAAAATGGCGGACCCAGGTTGATGCCTTCTGGGATGCCGGAATCGCAGCCGGCGGCATCGACGATGGTCCGCCCGGCGTGCGCGATTATCACACCTCGTATTACGTGGCGTTCCTCAGGGCTCCCGACGGCAACCGCATCGAGGCGGTGTGTCATCACCCGGCGTAGACGATTGTTTGAATCCCGGATTTCGCGTTGCTCAGTCCGGGCCACGAACCTGGATCGGCGGGCACGGCACCGAGCCATATGAGCAGAACACGCAACAGTCGCCGGCCCTTGGCTTCAGGCGCACGCCACAACCTTTGCAGTCATAGAAGAACTGGCAAGCGTCCGCTGGCATCGTCTCCAATGCCTGGTGGCCGCACTGCGGACAGGTGACGTTGGATTGAAGTTCAATCATTCGGGGCATCGCAGCCGGCGATAGGGGGAACATGGTTCCTCTTCCCATTCATACATATGGCCCGCAAGGGACTTGCTTCAAGACCTGGCCTCCGCCGTACAACCGCCGCCCTGCAAAGTAGCAAAAGGGAGGGGTGGCGATGACGGAGCATGCCGTCGTGGTCGCCGGCGGCGGTCCCACCGGGCTGATGCTGGCGGGCGAACTTGCGCTGGCAGGCGTCGACGTTGCCATTGTCGAGCGGCGCGCCGACCAGAATCTCGCGGGCTCGCGCGCGGGCGGGCTGCATTCGCGGACCATCGAAATTTTCGACCAGCGCGGCATCGCCGATCGGTTCCTCATCGAGGGGCAAAAGGTGCAGGTCACGGCGTTTGCGGGCGTAAAACTCGACCTCGCGGGCTTTCCGACACGGCATCCCTACAGTCTCGGGCTGCGGCAGAACCACATCGAACGGATTCTTGCGAGCTGGACCGGCGAGCTCGAGGTGCCGACGTATCGCGGCGTTGAGGTGACTGGCTTCGCGCAGGACGACAGTGGAGTCGACGTCGAACTGGGCGACGGCCGCACGCTGCGGGCGCAATACCTGGTCGGCTGCGACGGCGGACGCAGCCTGGTGCGTGAAGCGGCCGGCATCGATTTCCCGGGATCGGAGCCCACTACCAGCAATCTGATCGCCGTGGCCGAGCTCGCGGAGACGCCGCCCGGATGGGGCGTCCGCCGCGATGCCATCGGCACCCATGCGCTCGGCCGAATTGAGTACGAAATCCGCGACGGCGAGATCGTCTACGCCGATCACGGGCCGGTCGGCATCCTCGTCACCGAACGGCAGCTCAGACAGGCCACCGAGCCGACCCTCGACGATCTTCGGGCTGCGATGATCGCGATCTACGGCACCGACTACGGCATCCATTCCGCCACCTCGATTTCCCGCTTCACCGACGCCGCGCGGCAGGCGGCTTCCTATCGAAAGGGGCGCCTGCTGATCGCCGGCGATGCGGCGCATATCCATCCGCCCGACGGCGGACAAGGTTTGCAGACCGGCGTGCAGGATGCGGTGAATTTGGGATGGAAGCTCGCGCAAGTGGTCAAGGGCTTCTCGCCGCAAAGCCTGCTCGACAGCTATCACGCCGAGCGCCACCCGGTCGGCGCCCGCGTGTTACGCAACACCATGGCCTCGATCGTGCTTCGCCGCGAAGACGATCGCAGCACGGCGCTGCGCGACACGATCGCCGAACTGCTCGGCATGGACGAGCCGCGCCAATTTTTTGCCGCCGAGATGTCCGGCCTCGGCATTCGCTACGATTTCGGCGAAGGCCATCCGCTGCTGGGACGCCGCATGCCCGATCTCGACCTCGTCACCGAAAACGGTCCGCTGTGCGTCTTCACGCTGTTGCACGACGCGCGGCCGGTGTTGCTCAATCTCGGCACGCCCGGCCGCTTCGACATCGCGCCGTGGGCGGATCGGGTGAAGCGGGTCGATGCGCGATCTGACGGCGCATGGGAGCTTCCGGTGCTAGGCGAGGTCGGCGCTCCGACTGCGGTGTTGATCCGGCCCGATGGATATGTGGCGTGGGTGGACGAGGGAAACGGGCAAGGACTTGTCGAAGCGTTGAGCAAATGGTTCGGGCCGTAGCCCGGCTGAGCCAACGGGTCACGCGAATGCGCGCCCGATGACAGGCTCCGCGACATCCGGGGCTCTTAACTTGCTGTCCCGCATATCGCTCCGCTCGTGCGGGCCACGGCTCCCTCAAAACCGCTTGCTGACAAACCGCGAACCCTTCAGCCCGTATCGCCAGGGCAGGTCTACCGCCTTTGTCAGGCCGATGCGCACGCCGGAGACAACGTCCGCTTTGCCGGCCCGCGCATGCAGCGCATACGGCGGCTGGTCGAGCGGCAAGGCGCTATGCTTGACGGTGATCCCAAGCGCCTCACACAATTTGCCCGGGCCCGAGCACAGCCCCCGCTCGTCGTCGACGCCGCGGCGTTTGCGCATCATCGCCAGACCATGCGTCGGCTCCAGCGCGCGGATCAGCACGGCGGCCGCGGAGCCTTCCTTCTCGCAGACGAGATTGACGCACCAATGGATGCCGTAGGAGCGATAGACATAGGAGAAGCCCGCGGGACCGAACATCACCATGTTGCGCGGCGTCGGCCCGCGATAGGAATGCGCGGCCGGCTCGCTCTGGTGATAGGCCTCGACCTCGACGATGATGCCGCCGACCCCGTTGACCAGGAGCGTCGCGCCGATCAGGTCGGGCGCCACCTCAAGCACGGGTCGATCGAAGAAGGCGCGCTTCAGCGGCCGGCCCAGCTTTGGGGCGGGCAGGCGTGGGGCCGCTTTGGTCGCGGAAACGCGGTTTTGAGCCATTCAAGGGAACGTGGGATCGGCGGGAAAGCGGAATCGTGCGGCGGAGGCCATTATGCTAGGCAAAATCGGCGGATATAGCGAGCGGTTGCGATTCCGCGCCAAGCGGATTAGCTAGATCGTCTGGGACATACGAGACACTGCATGGTCGTCGTCGTCGATACCGTTTCCGCCACGCCGCTGCGCCCGCGCCACCCCGAAAAGGTGAACCGGCCGGATGCGCTGTCGCCTCCGAAGCCGGACTGGATCAGGGTCCGCGCGCCGAACACGCGCGGCTACGCCGACACGCGAAATATCGTGAGGGAAAACGGACTCGTCACGGTGTGCGAGGAGGCCGGCTGCCCGAACATTGGCGAGTGCTGGGACAAGAAGCACGCCACCTTCATGATCATGGGCGATACCTGCACCCGGGCCTGCGCGTTCTGCAACGTCAAGACCGGGATGCCCGGCGCACTCGATGCCAATGAGCCGGAGCACATCGCGGAGGCGACCCTAAAACTGGGGCTCGCCCATATCGTGATCACCTCGGTCGACCGCGACGATCTCGCCGACGGCGGCGCCGAGCATTTTGCCAAAACCATCCGCGCCATCCGCGCGCGCTGCCCCGACACCACCATCGAGATTCTGACGCCGGACTTTTTGCGCAAGGAAGGCGCGCTCGAAACCGTGGTCGCGGCAAAGCCCGACGTGTTCAACCACAATCTGGAGACGGTGCCGTCGCATTATCTGACGGTGCGTCCGGGCGCGCGCTATTTCCATTCGATCCGGCTGTTGCAGCGGGTCAAGGAGATCGACCCCGATATCTTCACCAAGTCCGGCATCATGGTCGGGCTCGGCGAGGAGCGGCACGAGGTGCTGCAGGTGATGGACGATCTGCGCAGCGCCGAAGTCGACTTCCTCACCGTCGGGCAATATCTGCAGCCGACCCGCAAGCATCACGCGGTCATGCGCTACGTGCCGCCGGACGAATTCGCAGGGCTTGAGAAGGTCGCCTACACCAAGGGATTTTTGATGGTGTCGGCGAGCCCGCTGACCCGCTCGTCGCATCATGCCGGCGATGATTTTGCCAGACTGAAGGCGGCCCGTGCGGCGCTGACGCGTTGATTTTCGGAAATGGGGCCATGCAACGCATCCTGGTCATGGGTTCGTCCGGATCCGGCAAGTCGAGCTTCGCCCGCCGTCTCTCGGAGGCAACCGGCATTCCCTTCGTGTCGCTGGACGCGCTGTTCTGGAAGCCGGGCTGGCAACCCTCGGAATCCGCTGTGTTCGAGGCGCGCGTCACCGAGGCCGCCAACCGGCGGAGCTGGGTGATGGACGGCAATTACAGCGAACGGCCGTCCGGCGAGTTGCGCCGCCAACTGGCCGATACGGTCATCTGGTTCGATCTGCCGCGGCGGACCTGCATGGCCGGAATCCTCAGGCGGATCGCGCAGAGCTACGGCCGGGTGCGGCCGGAAATGGCCGAGGGCTGTCCGGAGAAGATCGATTTCGAGTTTTTTCATTACGTCTGGACTTTTCGCGCGCGCCAGCGCCCAAAGCTGCTCAGGTATTTCGCGGGGCTGCGGCCGGACCAGACGCTGGTGTGTTTCACCGAGCGCGCGCAGGCCGACCGCTATCTCGCTGGCATCGCGCCGACGGCATCGCCCGTGAGCGTTTGCTGATGCCGCGGTTTTCCAGCAAGCGCCGGGTTCATCACACCGCGCCGCAAATGTTCGATCTGGTCGCCGATGTCGAGCGCTACCCGGAATTCGTGCCGCTGTGTCAGCAGCTCAAAATCCGCCAGCGCACGCCGCAGGCCGACGGCACCGAGATCGTGATCGCCGACATGACGGTGTCGTTCAGGCTGGTGCGCGAATCTTTTACGAGTCGGGTCACGCTGGATCGCGCGAATCTCAAGATACTCGTCGAATATCTCAAGGGGCCGTTCAGCAATCTCGAGAACCGCTGGACCTTCGAGGCGAAGTCCGAAACCGATTGCGACGTCGGCTTTTTCCTCGCCTATGAATTCAGGAGCCGGATGCTGGCGCTGTTGATGGGCACCATGTTCGACACCGCGTTCCAGCGATTTGCCGCGGCCTTCGAAAAGCGCGCCGATGTGATTTATGGCAGACCAGCGATAGGCCAATCATGATCATTGTTTGCGTTCCCCGGACGCGGCGCAGCACGCAGTGGTGCGCCGCAGAGCCGGGGTCTACGCTGTAGTTGGATCCCGGTTCCTGCGAAGCAGCGCTATGCGCTGCATCGCGCCCGGGACACGAGAACTACGCCCGCGGCGCGCGGCGGCGCTTTACCGCGGTCCGGCGCGGCGAGCGTGCGACGCGGCGATGGTGGATGGCGGCGGCTTCGCGGCGTGGTTTTTTCGGCGCCTGTGGACCGCGTGCCAGTTCCATCAGCATGCGCAGCGCCTCGACCACCGAGCGCTGGCGCACCGCGGTGCGGCCGATCGCGCCAAAACGGCATTCGCGGTGCAGGATGCGGCCGTCGCGGCCGGCCACGGCGAAGTGTACGAGGCCGACCGGCTTGCCCGGCGTGGCGCCGCCGGGGCCGGCGATGCCGGTGATCGATACCGCGAGATCAACGCCGGCCTTTTCCAGCGCGCCGACCGCCATCGCGGTCGCCGTCTCCTTGCTGACCGCGCCAAAGGTCAGAAGCGTGGTCGCCTTGACGCCGAGCATCGCGCGTTTGGCCTCGTTGGAATACGTGACAAAGCCGCGGTCGATCACGTCCGAGGAGCCGGGAATGTCGGTCAGCGCGCCCGCGACCAGGCCGCCGGTGCAGGATTCGGCGGTGGCGATCGTCAGCTTGCGCATCCGGCAGAGGTCGAGCAGCGCGCGGGACAGGGCACGGGCATCGCTGCCGCTCATCTCAGTCGCTCCAGGGAAGACGGATGGTAGCACTCGCGGTAGCGGCGATGCCTTCCTCGCGGCCGGTAAAGCCGAGCCGTTCGCTGGTGGTCGCCTTCACCGCCACGCGCGAAACGTTGACGCCGGTGATCTCGGCGACTTTTGCCCGCATGGTGTCGCGCAGCGGGCCGATCTTGGGGCGCTCGCAGATCATCGTCACTTCGAGATTGGCGATGCGGCCGCCGCGCGCGGTGACGCGATCGACCGCGTATTTCAGGAAGCGGTCGGAGGAGGCGCCTTTCCATTTCATGTCGCTCGGCGGAAAATGAGAGCCGATGTCGCCGTCCGCCAGCGCGCCGAGGATGGCATCGACCAGTGCATGCAATCCGACATCGCCGTCGGAATGCGCCAGGAAGCCGCGTGTGTGCGGCACGCGAACGCCGCAGAGCATCAGATGATCGCCGTCGCCGAACGCATGGACGTCGTAACCGGTGCCGGTCCTGACATCGCCGAGCTGGGCGGCGAGGCGGGCTTCCTCGCGCGCAAAATCTTCCGGAGTGGTGAGTTTCATATTGGCAGGATCGCCTTCAAAGGTCGCCACCGTCAATCCCGCCCATTCCGCGATCGCCGCGTCATCGGTGAAATCGCTGCGCCCATCGCGCGCGGCGCGGCGATGGGCTTCGAGAATGACATCATAGCGGAACGCCTGCGGGGTCTGCGCGATGCGCAGCCGCGCGCGCTCGGGCGTTGCTTCGACATTGCCGGCCACGCCGACCATCTTGATGGTGTCGGTGACGGCAATCGCGGGGACCGCGGCGCCGCTGCGTCCGGCGGCTTCGATCGCACGCGAGATCACCGCTGCGGTGACGAACGGCCGCGCGGCGTCGTGGATCAGAACGATGTCGGGTTTTTCGGCGGCGAGCGCTTCAAGTCCCGCAAGCACCGAAGCCTGCCGCGTCGCGCCGCCGCTCGCGGGCGGCGCATGGCGCAAGCCGCTGACGGCGGCGTTGAAGATCGCGGCATCGTCGGGATTGACCACCGGCTGCACGGCAAAAACCTGTGGATGACGGCAAAACGCCTCCATCGCCCGGTAGATCACGGTCTGGCCGCCGATTTCGCGATATTGCTTGGGGCCGCCGGCGCCCGCGCGGAGTCCGCGCCCGGCTGCGACAAGGATGGCTGCAGTGCGGTCAGATCGGGGCATTGTTACTCAGTAGAAGCGGCGTTCAGGGTTGCTTCGGGCGCATTGGTCGGCGCCGGCGCACAGCCCTTATCACGCCGGGGGCCTAAAAACAGAGCGATTCCACATAGCTGCGGGAAAAGCGGTTTTTGCTGCACTGCACTTGCGCATTTGATAGAACTGTCTAAAGTGTAGGCATGAGGCTTGACTGCCCAAGATTTGAGCGCAGAATGTGGTGTGGCCGTCGCAAGGGTGCGACCGGCAGAAAGATGGGACGGCCGTGACCGGTTGGGACAATAAGCGGCTTAAGCCTCTGAAAATAGGCGGTATTACGCTCGCAAATCCGGTCCTTCTGGCGCCGATGTCGGGCATCACCGACGCCCCTTTCCGGCGTCTGGCCGCGGGTTTGGGCGCAGGACTCGTCGTCTCCGAAATGACCGCCAGCAACGACCTCGTCAACGGCCGGCCGATGACGCGGTTGCGCTGCGAGGCGACCGGAATCGGCGCGCACGTGGTGCAACTCGCCGGCTGCGAGACCCGCTGGATGGCGGAGGGCGCGCGGATCGCGGAAGGCGCGGGCGCCGACATCATCGATATCAACATGGGCTGTCCGGCGCGCCACGTGACCGGCGGGCAGTCCGGCTCGGCGCTGATGCGCGATCTCGACCACGCGTTGACATTGATCGAGGCGACCATCGCAGCCGTCAAAATCCCGGTGACGCTGAAGATGCGGCTCGGCTGGGATCACGGTTCGCACAACGCGCCCGAACTCGCGCGCCGCGCCGAAGCCGCCGGCGTGCAGATGATCACCGTGCATGGCCGCACTCGCTGCCAGTTCTACAAGGGCGCAGCCGATTGGGACGCGGTTCGCGCCGTCAAGGATGCGGTGAGTGTACCCGTCGTCGTCAATGGTGACATCACGTCGTTCGAAAAAGCCGTGGCCGCGCTCGACATGGCCGGCGCGGATGCGGTGATGGTCGGCCGTGGCGCGCAGGGCCAGCCCTGGCTGCCCGGCCAGATCGGACGCCGCCTCGAGACGGGCGTGGTCGAATCGTTTCCATCATTGGTCGAGCAGCTCGGCTATGTCCGCGCGCTCTATGACGAGGTCTGCAGCCATTACGGGCTGCGCATCGGGCTGCGCCATGCCCGAAAACATCTCGGCTGGGCGCTCGACGTGGCGGCGACGTGCAGCCGCGCGCCGGCCACCACGATCAAAGGCTGGCGGCAAAGAATTCTGACATCGGAAGACGCGGCCGGCGTGCATCGCTCGCTGCAGGATGCATTCGACGACCTCGCATGGAGCGCCGCTGCATGACATCAGCCGCTGAACATCTCCGGCCGAAACCTTCCGACGGCGAGGCGATCCTCAATGCGCTCCCCAACCCCGTACTACTTGTCGCGCCCGACGGCCGGATCGTCGACGCCAACATGGCGGCCGAATCCTTCTTCGAGATCTCGACGCAATTTTTGCAGCGCCAATCGCTGAAGGAGCTGGTGCCGTTCGGCAGTCCGTTGCTGGCGCTGATCGACCAGGTTCGCATTAGCGGCTCGCCGGTCAATGAATACAAGGTCGATCTCGGTACGCCCAGGATCGGCGGCGATCGCCAGGTCGATCTGCACGTCGCGCCGCTGACCGAGCGGCCCGGCCACATCGTGGTGATGCTGCAGGAACGCACCATCGCCGACAAGATGGACCGGCAATTGACCCATCGCAGCGCCGCGCGTTCGGTGATCGCGCTGGCGGCGATGCTGGCGCATGAAATCAAGAACCCGTTGTCCGGCATCCGCGGCGCGGCGCAGCTGCTGGAGCAGGCAGCCTCGTCGGAAGACCGCATGCTGACCCGGCTGATCTGCGACGAAGCCGACCGCATCGTGACCCTGGTCGACCGCATGGAAGTGTTCGGCGACGACCGGCCGGTGGCGCGCGGCCCGGTGAACATTCATTCGGTGCTCGATCACGTCAAACGGCTGGCGCAATCCGGCTTTGCGCGCAACATCCGCTTTGTCGAGGAATACGACCCGTCGCTGCCGCCGGTGCTCGCCAACCAGGATCAGTTGATCCAGGTGTTCCTCAATCTGGTGAAGAACGCCGCCGAAGCGGTCGCCGATCTCGGCAGCGATGCCGAAATCCAGCTCACCACGGCGTTTCGTCCGGGCGTGCGACTGTCGGTGCCGGGCAAGAAATCGCGGGTGTCGCTGCCACTGGAATTCTGCGTCAAGGACAACGGTCCGGGCGTGCCCGAGGATCTGCTGCCCAACCTGTTCGACCCATTCGTGACGACAAAACAGACCGGCAGCGGGCTTGGGCTTGCGCTGGTCGCAAAGATCGTCGGCGATCATGGCGGCATCATCGAATGCGAATCCCAGCCGCGCAAAACCATCTTCCGCGTGCTGCTGCCGATGTTCAACACCGCCAAACATTTCGATCAAGGCCATCGCGATGACGTTTCGGGTACGCCGTCGCATGCCTCACAGAACACCAGATGAGGACTGACAATGCCCGCAGGTAGCATTCTTGTCGCCGATGACGATACCGCCATCCGCACCGTGCTCAACCAGGCGCTCTCGCGCGCCGGATACGAGGTGCGGCTGACCGGCAACGCGGCGACGCTGTGGCGCTGGGTCAGCCAGGGCGAGGGCGATCTGGTCATCACCGACGTGGTGATGCCCGACGAGAACGCCTTCGACCTGCTGCCGCGGATCAAGAAGATGAGGCCGAATCTACCCGTGATCGTGATGAGCGCGCAGAACACTTTCATGACCGCGATCCGCGCCTCGGAGCGGGGCGCCTATGAATATCTGCCAAAGCCGTTCGACCTGAAGGAATTGATCGCAATCGTCGGCCGCGCGCTGGCGGAGCCGAAGGAACGCGTCGCCAACGCCGCCGACGAGGCCGAGTTCGACTCGATCCCGCTGGTCGGGCGTTCGCCGGCGATGCAGGAAATCTACCGCGTGCTGGCGCGGCTGATGCAGACCGACCTCACGGTGATGATCTCGGGCGAGTCCGGCACCGGCAAAGAACTGGTGGCGCGCGCGCTGCATGATTATGGCAAGCGGCGCAACGGGCCGTTCGTCGCGGTCAACATGGCCGCGATCCCGCGCGACCTCATCGAATCCGAGTTGTTCGGTCACGAACGCGGCGCGTTCACCGGCGCCAATACAAGGGCGTCCGGCCGCTTCGAGCAGGCCGAGGGCGGCACGTTGTTCCTCGACGAAATCGGCGACATGCCGATGGAAGCGCAGACCCGCCTGCTGCGGGTGCTGCAGCAGGGCGAATACACCACGGTCGGCGGCCGCACCCCGATCAAGACCGACGTGCGCATCGTCGCCGCCAGCAACAAGGATCTGCGCATTCTGATTCAGCAGGGGCTTTTCAGGGAAGATCTGTTCTTCCGCCTCAACGTGGTGCCGCTGCGGCTGCCGCCGCTGCGCGAGCGCATCGAGGATCTGCCCGATCTCATCCGGCATTTCTTCGCGCTGGCTGAGAAAGACGGCCTGCCGCCGAAAAAACTCGACACGCTGGCGCTGGAGCGGATGAAGCAGCATCGCTGGCCCGGCAACGTGCGCGAGCTGGAAAACCTCGCACGCCGGCTCGCGGCGCTTTATCCACAGGACGTCATTACGGGCTCTGTGATCGACGGTGAACTGGCGCCGCCGGCGGTCAGTTCGGGCGGCAGCGTCTCGCTCGGCGTTGACAATCTCGGCGGCGCGGTCGAGGCCTATCTGTCCTCGCACTTCTCAGGTTTCCCCAACGGTGTGCCGCCGCCGGGGCTCTATCATCGCATCCTCAAGGAGATCGAGGTGCCGCTGCTGACGGCTGCACTGGCCGCTACCCGCGGCAACCAGATCCGCGCCGCCGACTTGCTTGGCCTCAACCGCAACACGCTGCGCAAGAAGATCCGCGACCTCGATATTCAGGTTTACCGGAGCGGGGGTTAGGCAGGGGACCACGACCGCCCCGCGCGGCGGCTTGTCAACATGGTGGAATGCCGCTGGGGACGGCAGGTTTTCGCGGCTAGGGACGCCGCGGAATTGTCGCAATTTGGCAACACATTGTGATATGAATGCATCAGTCCGCTGCCGGCGGACGTAGGCCCTCAGCTCACCCCTTGCCGGAATGACCAGCGCAGAGACCTCCGTCCCAACCTTCGACCCGTCGTTAGCCGAAACCGGAGGCTGGTCGCTCTGGCGGCTTTTGGCGGCGTTCGCGGTCGGGCTGGCCCTGCTGTCGGCCTGCCTGACCTTTGTGGTGCTCACTGGCCTGACGCCGATCGAGCCGACCCCGGCCGTGGTCTATTCCTTCATCCTGATCAATGCGGCGACCATCCTGCTTTTGGTCGGCATCATCGTCCGCGAGGTCTGGCAGGTCATGCAGGCCCGCCGCCGCGGCCGGGCGGCGGCACGGCTGCATGTCCAGATCGTCGGCCTGTTTTCCATCATCGCGGTGCTGCCGGCCGTGCTGGTGGCGATCGTCGCCAACGTCACCATCGACCGGGGCCTCGACCGGCTGTTTTCCGGCCCGACCCGCGAGGCGATCGAGAATTCGCTGACCATTGCGCGCGCCTATGCCTATGAGCACGCCCAGCTCATTCGCGACGACATCCTGGGGATGGCCAACGACATGGCGCGTGCCAGGCCGCTCTATGACCAGGATCGCGGCACCTTTCTTCAGCTCCTGACCTCAAGCGCCCAGGCACGCAACCTGCCGGGCGCGATGCTGATCGACAAGGACTGCAACGTGCTGGAGAAAGCACAGACCGGCATCAACCAGACCTTTGCGACGCCGCCGCCGGAGTTCCTCAAGAATGTCGGCGAAAACGAACCGGAGATCGCGGTCGAATCCAATTATGTCGCGGCGGTGATCCGCCTGCGCGCCTATCCCGATACGTTCCTGTATGTCGCGCGCCTGCTCGATCCGCGCGTGGTCACCCAGCTCAACGAAACCCAGGCCAGCGTCGCCGAATATGCCGCGATCGAATCGCGCAGGCTCGGCATCCAGGTCAGTTTTGCCTTGATGTTTGCGGTGATCGCCCTGACCATCCTGATGGCCTCGATCCTGATCGGGCTGAATTTCGCCAACTGGCTGGTAGCGCCGATCCGCCGCCTGATGAGCGCGGCCAACATCGTCTCGACCGGCGACCTCAAGGTTCAGGTCCCCGTGCACAAATCGGAAGGCGATCTCGCCCAGCTCGGCGAGACCTTCAACAAGATGACCCAGGAGTTGCGCACCCAGCGCGACGAGCTGGTCAGCGCCAGCGATCTGATCGACAGCCGCCGCCGCTTCATCGAGGCGGTGTTGTCCTCGGCCAGCGCCGGCATCATCGGCGTCGACGCCTCCGGCAGCGTCGGCATCATGAACCGCTCGGCCGAAAAGCTGATCGGGCATTCCGAAGCCGAGACGATGGATCATCCGCTGTCGGATGTGCTGCCCGAACTCGACGAGATGATGAAAACGGCACGCGACGGCACCCAGCGGCTGGTGCAGGGCCAGATCACCATCACCCGCGACGGACAGGAGCGCAATCTGTCGGTCCGGGTCAGCGCCGAGCAGACCAGCCAGTCGCGCGACAGCTACATCATCACGCTCGACGACATCACCGAGCTGGTTTCGGCGCAGCGCACCTCGGCCTGGGGCGATGTCGCCCGCCGCATCGCCCACGAAATCAAGAATCCGCTGACGCCGATCCAGCTTTCGGCCGAACGCATTCGCCGCAAATTCGGCAAGGTCATTACCGAAGACAAGGCGATATTCGAGCAATGCACCGATACCATCGTGCGGCAGGTCGACGATATCAGGCGCATGGTCGATGAATTCTCCCGCTTCGCGCGGATGCCAAAGCCGGTGATGGAAGGCGAGGACGTCGCCGACACGGTGCGGCAGGCGGTGTTCCTGATGCGGGTCGGCCATCCCACGATCGATATCGAGGCCGACATCAAGCAGGACCCGATGCGCGCGCAGTTCGATCGCCGGCTGATTTCGCAGGCGCTGACCAACATCATCAAGAACGCGACGGAAGCGATCGAGGCGGTCCCGCCGGATCAGCTGGACAAGGGTCGTATCGATGTCATCGCCGCGCGCGAGGGCGAGGACATCATCATCGACGTCATCGATAACGGTATCGGCCTCCCAAAAGTTGCCCGTGCGCGCTTGCTCGAGCCCTATGTCACGACCCGCGAAAAGGGCACTGGCCTTGGTCTGGCCATTGTCGGGCGTGTTCTGGAGGATCATGGCGGCCGCATCGAGCTCAAGGATGCCGCCGACTTCAAGGCCGGCCAGCGCGGGGCCTGGATGCGGCTGCGATTTGCGGTTTCGGGGGAGGCGGCCAAGCCCGAGGTGAAAGAACAGACTGCCGGCGCCGCGGCGCCGGCGGAGGAGACCACGAAGGCCGAGACGACGGAGCAGGCGGTCGAGATCGAGGCACCGGAAACCGAGACAAAAACGCCGGAATCCGGAACCGTTGAACCGGCTGAGACGACCAACAATGAAACAAAAATCAAAGCCGCGACAGGCAGCTGACAAGACGGGCGTGATCCATGGCAAATGACATTTTGATTGTCGACGACGAGGCAGACATCCGCGACCTGGTGGCCGGCATTCTGGATGACGAGGGTTTTTCCACGCGCACCGCGCGCGACAGCGATTCGGCGCTGGCGGAAATCGCCAGCCGCCGGCCGCATCTGGTGTTCCTCGACATCTGGCTGCAGGGCAGCAAGCTCGACGGCCTGCAACTGCTGGAGCAGATCAAGCGCGACCATGCCGAGGTGCCGGTCGTGATGATTTCCGGCCACGGCAATATCGAAACCGCGGTCGCCGCGATCAAGCGCGGCGCCTATGACTTCATCGAAAAACCGTTCAAATCCGACCGGCTGATCCTGGTGGCGACGCGCGCACTGGAAACCTCGCGGCTGAAGCGCGAGGTCAAGGAACTCAAGCAGCTCGCGCCGGCCGCCAGCGTGCTGACCGGCCGCTCCGCCTGCATGAACCAGCTGCGCCAGACCATCGACCGCGCCGCCAAGGCCAACAGCCGCATCCTGATCGTCGGCCCGTCGGGGGCCGGCAAGGAGCTCGCGGCGCGCACGCTGCATAACGCGTCGAGCCGCGCCGAAGGCCCGTTCGTCGTGATCAACGCCGCCGCCATCACGCCGGAGCGCATGGAAGTCGAATTGTTCGGCATCGAGCAGTCCAACGGCGAGCAGCAACGCAAGGCCGGCGCGCTGGAAGAAGCCCATGGCGGCACGCTGTTCATCGATGAAATCGGCGACATGCCGCGCGAGACCCAGAACAAGATCCTGCGCGTGCTGGTCGACCAGACCTTTCAGCGTTCCGGCGGCACCGCCAAGGTCAATGTCGACGTCCGCATCGTCTCCTCGACCGCGCGCAATCTCGAAGAGGAGATTGCCGAAGGCCGCTTCCGCGAGGACCTCTATCACCGGCTGTCGGTGGTGCCGATCCGGGTACCGCCGCTGTCGGAGCGCCGCGAGGACATTCCCGAACTGATCGATTATTTCATGGACCAGATTTCGGTCGCGACCGGCCTGCCGAAACGCCAGATCGGGCAGGACGCGATGGCGGTATTGCAATCCCACGTCTGGCCCGGAAACGTCCGCCAGCTTCGCAACAATGTCGAGCGCGTGATGATTCTCGCCGGCGGCGGGCCGGAAGTCATCATCACCGCCGATATGCTGCCGCAGGACGTCGGCTCCATGGTGCCGGCGATGCCGACCAGCAACAATGGCGAGCACATCATGGGCCTGCCGTTGCGGGAAGCGCGGGAGGTATTCGAGCGCGACTACCTGATCGCCCAGATCAGCCGCTTTTCCGGCAACATCTCTCGCACAGCGGAATTTGTCGGCATGGAGCGTTCGGCGCTCCATCGCAAGCTGAAGGCGCTCGGCGTCGGCTGAGGTCTGCTTCGATGCGCGTATCCATGCATTTGCTTGAGAAATCCGTATTGTTTCCCGACTTTTCCCGCGAATTGCTTCTTTATGCGGTATCCGCGGGACGCGAACTTGCTTGCCTAAAAACCGCGCCTGCCTTCTAATCATGCGGCCGCGCCCCCCGGAGGGGGATCTCAGGGGAGGCCGGCGGCCGGATGACGCTCCGCAAGAGGGCTGCAACCGGTTCAAACAAAAAAGAAGCAAACGAATAATGCGGGACAAAAACAATGGCGGCAGACCGCGCACAAAACCTACAAGACACCTTCCTGAATCACGTTCGTAAAACCAAGACACCGCTGACGATCTTTCTGGTGAATGGCGTAAAGTTGCAGGGCATTGTCACCTGGTTCGACAATTTCTGCCTGCTGCTTCGGCGCGACGGTCATTCGCAGCTTGTCTACAAGCATGCGATCTCGACCATCATGCCGGGCGCTCCGATCCAGTTGTTCGAAGGCGGCGAGGATGCTCCGGCTTGAAAGTGATCTGATTGGAACCCCGAAATCTTGAGGGGGATGCCGACCGTCCGCGGTCGGCAGGGGGCAAGGCGACCGGACGGGTCATCGTCATCGGTCCTTACTTGCGAATGCGCCGCGGCGATCCCGAGGCGCAAACGGAGACGCATGTCGTGCGCGGCTCGGAGGCGCGGCTGGAGGAAGCCGCGGGTCTCGCGCGCGCGATCGACCTCGTGGTGGCCGAGGCGCTGATCGCGCCGGTCAGCCAGATCCGGCCCGCAACCTATCTCGGCAAGGGCAAGGTCGAGGAGATCACCGGGCTCGTCAAAGGCCACGACATCGAACTGGTGGTGATGGATTGTGCGTTGTCGCCGATCCAGCAGCGCAATCTCGAGAAGGCCTGGAACACCAAGGTGCTCGACCGCACCGGGCTGATCCTCGAAATTTTTGGCCGCCGCGCCAAGACCAAGGAGGGCTCGCTGCAGGTCGAGCTCGCGCATCTGAACTATCAGCGCTCGCGCCTGGTGCGATCATGGACCCATCTGGAACGGCAGCGCGGCGGTTTCGGTTTCATGGGCGGTCCCGGCGAAACCCAGATCGAGGCCGACCGCCGCCTGATCGGCGACCGCATCATCCGGCTCGAGAACGAGATCAAGAAGGTGCAGGCGACGCGGCGGCTGCATCGCGCCGGCCGGCAACGGGTGCCGTATCGGGTCGTCGCCCTGGTCGGCTACACCAATGCCGGCAAATCGACGCTGTTCAACCGGCTGACCCGCGCCGACGTGCAGGCCGCCGACATGCTGTTTGCAACGCTCGATCCGACGTTGCGCGCGCTGACGCTGCCGCATGGCGGCAAGGCGATGCTGTCGGACACCGTCGGCTTCATCTCCAATCTGCCGACCCAACTGGTGGCGGCGTTCCGCGCCACGCTGGAAGAGGTGCTGGAGGCCGATATCATCCTCCATGTCCGCGATATCTCGCATGAAGATGCCGAGGCGCAGGAGCGCGACGTCGATACCGTGCTGCGCCAGCTCGGCATCGATCCGAACGCCGGGCAGCGCATCCTCGAGGTCTGGAACAAGATCGATCGCTTCGATCCCGAGGAGCGGGAAAATCTGCGCAACATCGCCGCGCGGCGTCCGTCGGAGCGTCCGTGCTTTCTGGTCTCCGCCGAAACCGGGCAGGGCGTCGAGCAACTGCTGATCGCGATCGAGGACCGGCTGGCGGCCAGCCGGATGACGCTCGACCTGTCGATCGACGCCTCCGACGGCGCCGGCATCAGCTGGCTGCACCGTAATTCCGAGGTGCTCAACAAGGAGCTCAACGACGGCCGTTTCGACATGACCGTGCGCGTCGACGAGACCAAGCGCGACATCGTCGTCAACCGTTTTGACGCGGTCCCGCACGCGGTGTGAGTTAGCTCCACGCCTTGTACGCCATGAACAGCGCCATCGCGGTGATGATCAGGATCCGCATGATCCGCAATTTGTCGGGCGTGACGCGGGTGGCAAAACGGGCGCCGATATCGGTGCCGATCCAGAGACCGATGATCAGGATTGCAATCGTCAGCCACGGCAGTTCGGTGCCTTGCTGCACATAGAGCACGGCGGCCGGGATGGTCACGGGCAGGGCGGTGACGGCGAGGCTCATCGCCTGGGCGCGATGCTGGGACAGTTTCATGAAAACCGACATCAGCGCGGTGATCGCAAGTCCGCCGCCGATGCCGAGAAATCCCGATGACCAGCCGGCCACGGCGCCCACTGCGCAGAGCGAGCCCCAGTGCAGCGGGAGGTCTTCCGCGGCATCGGTGCTGCCTTCGGCTGTGGAGTCGACCTTGGGCTTCGGCGGTCGCAAAACCATCAGGCTGATGAGCAGCAGCAGATAGGCGACAAAACACCATTGCAGGGCATGATCGGCCACGCGGGTTGCCAGGATCGCGCCGATGCCGCCGCCGATGCAAAAGCCGACCGAGAGCCAGACCAGCCAGCGCATGGAAATGCGATGGCCACTCTTGCTGTAGTTGCGCACGCCGGACAGGCTGGTCGGAAAGACCTGCGCCACCAGCGATATGCCCTGGGCGACGTGCTGGTCCTTGCCGAGCAGGAGCACCAGCAGCGGCACCAGCACGCCGCCGGAGGTGACGCCCAGAAAGCCGGAGAACAAGCCACCCGCGCCGCCGGTCAGAAATCCGCCGAGCAGGTCATGCAGGTTCATCGATGATCTCGCTTGGCCTGAACGTTCTTCGTCGAGGCGGAGCGCTCTTTGCTTTTGGCCTCGTTCCACAACGCGTCCATCTCGGCAAGCGACGCGCCTTCGAGTGAGCGGCCCTGCGCCGCCAAGGTCTGTTCGATGTAGGAAAAGCGGCGTTCGAATTTGGCATTGGTGCCGCGCAGCGCGAGGTCCGGATCGACCCCGACATGGCGGGCCAGATTGACCAGCGCGAACAGCAGATCGCCGGTCTCGCCCTTGAGCTCGTCGGCATCGCTGCCATCGAGCGCCGCCTCGATCTCGTCGGCCTCTTCGCGGATCTTGCGCAGCACCTCGCGCGGGTCGTTCCAGTCAAAACCGACGCTGGAGGCCTTGCGCTGCAGGGTCATGGCGCGGGTCAGTGCGGGCTGTCCCGCCTTGACGCCCGACAGCAGGGATTTTGCGGGCGGCGTGTCAGCGGGCGGCCGCCGCGCCGCGCGTTCGGCTTTCTCCTCGGCCTTGATGCGCTCCCAGTTACCCTCGACATGCGCAGGCGTAATCACGCCATCCGCGTCGGCGAATACGTGCGGATGGCGCCGGATCATCTTTCGCGTGATCGCCTCGACCACGTCGCCGAAGGCGAACGCGCCCTGTTCCTCGGCCATGCGGGCGTGGAACACGACCTGCAGGAGGAGGTCGCCGAGTTCGTCGCAGAGATCGCCGAGATCGCCGCGCGCGATCGCATCGCAGACCTCATAGGCCTCCTCGATGGTGTAGGGCGCGATGCTCGCAAAATCCTGTTCGAGGTCCCACGGGCAGCCGTTGCCGGGGGTGCGCAACTGCGCCATGATGGCGAGCAGGCCTTGGATATCGCGGGAAGGGGGCATTGATACACCGTTCAAATGGGCAAAACCTGTATGCCGCAAGATGCCCGCCGGTCCCAGCAAAACGAGCCTGAAAGGGCGCCATTTCCACCGATTGGCGCAGGCGGCGATGGGTGCTATCTCCACCGCCATGAGCGATCAAATGGACGACCGATTTCGCAACGAGACCGCGCTGGTGCTGTTTTCCGGCGGCCAGGATTCCGCGACCTGTCTGGCCTGGTCGCTCCAGCGCTTTGCGCGGGTCGAAACGCTCGGTTTCCACTACGGCCAGCGCCACGCGATCGAACTGGAATGCCGCGCCGATCTGCTCGCCGGCATGAAATCGCAAAGGCCGGAGTGGGCGAAAAAACTTGGCGAAAGCCATACGCTGGAAATTCCGACGCTGGCGGAAATTTCCGACACCGCGCTGACCCGCGATGTCGCCATCGCCATGGGCGCCGACGGCCTGCCCAACACGTTCGTGCCCGGCCGCAATCTGGTGTTTCTGACCTTTGCGGCGGCGCTGGCCTACCGGCGCGGCATCACCCACATCGTCGGCGGCATGTGCGAAACCGATTATTCCGGCTATCCGGATTGTCGCGACGAAACCATCAGGGCGTTGCAGTCGGCGCTCAGCCTGGGGATGGACCGCAAGTTCGACCTGCACACGCCGCTGATGTGGCTGGACAAGGCCGCGACCTGGAAACTCGCGCACGAACTCGGCGGGGCAGGGCTGGTCGACCTGATCCGCGAGCACTCCCACACCTGCTATCTCGGCGAACGCGGCGCGAGGCATGATTGGGGTTATGGCTGCGGCGAGTGCCCGGCGTGTGCCTTGCGGGCGAAGGGCTGGAACGAATACGCGGCGGGCAGCGTATAGCAAGGAAGCGTTGTGCCATCCTTGCTGTCATCGTCCACCGCCGGGGCCGCCCTGCGCCGCCCGAAGCAGACGCTCGTATCGGTTACTAGGGTGTGGACTCATAAACTCGGGTCCAGAGACGTGCAGATGCGAGAGCGACCGCGGCGAGGAAGTTGCGCGCGAGCTTATAGAAGCGGGTTGCAATGCGCCTGAAATGCTTGAGCTTGCAGAAGAACCGCTCGACTAGATTGCGTTGGCGATAGATGCGCCGGCTGACGGAGCGTTGGATTACTCGCTGGCTGGTGGACGGAATGTGA
>Ga0207702_10000190_pt1 | contig 73848 bp, 75 predicted proteins | sample KBSCornC62_FD_184302 | JGI IMG/M metagenome (GOLD analysis project Ga0207702, IMG submission 184302) | Corn rhizosphere microbial communities from Kellogg Biological Station, Michigan, USA - KBS Corn C6-2 (SPAdes) (version 2) | ecosystem: Host-associated > Plants > Roots > Rhizosphere > Soil ...
CTTCAACAAGGCTCCTTACGATTCGCTGTTCATCGCCAGCCTCTGTAGCTAAATCGCTTGCGTACCTATAGGCATTAGGAAGCGATTCATTAACGAGCTGCTGCATGCGCGAAGAACTCATCTCGCCACCAAGACGCAGACCTACGAGCTCGGAGCGAAGAGGGCTCATCTCATCATCGATAGCTTGCCGACGAAGCGTAGTAGCATAGCTAGCGCCTTCAATCCTCGACTCAACACCATCAACTTTACTCTTTAATTCGAGAAGAGCCGCTTCGAGCAAATGCTCCTGCTCTTCATTATCAGCCGCATCCTCTTTCTGCTCCGACTCTTCCTCGATAAGATTAGCGCCGGCAACCCGAGTTCCAAAGTCACTATAATCTACAACCATTGCGCGGCGATCGGCCTTACCGTCCGCTCCAACAAAGTCAACGACAATTGCGCCATTCTGCAAATCTCTCAGGTTTAGACCCATGCTCTCGAGTTTGCGATAGATCATTTCCTGACCTTGCTCTTGTGTCACGCCCTCACGGTAAATATCATCCTCTACTCGGCTCAACTCTTCGGCGGTCAGAGTAGGCACCCGTGATGGATCATACATGAAACTGCGCATCACGTTAGGTTCATAGGCTGCGGTAGGTTTATTAGGTTGTTCACTATCCGAAGGTACGTAGTCGTGGCTCATTATTATATGCCCTATTCAGTGTTTATTTTTGTTGTATAACATAGTTAATATAGCAAAAAATCGCCAAAAAGTCAATATGCTTATGGCGACCCTTTGAAGGTGAATTTAACTAGTTGCTCGCCGGCTCAGTTGGCGCCACAGGCACGTGTGCTTCATCAAGACCAAGGTGATGCTTTACGCGCGCCACGACATCCCCGATTACGACCTCCGACTTCACAAGGTAATCGTCGACGCCGAGCTGTTCGGCACGCTCTTTATCTTTTGGCTGGCTCAGCGCAGTAAGCATAATAACGCGAATGTTTGTCGTTTCTGGTGTATTGCGTAAAATATCAAGTACATCAAAACCACTGATCTTTGGCATCATTGCATCAAGCAAAACAAGGTCAGGCTTGAACGAGATAGCCGCGGACAGAGCGTCCTCACCATTATGTACCTCATTGATTTCAAAACCTTCGAATTCAAGGCGAGATCGATATACAGCAGCAAGCGCTGTATCATCCTCGACGAGTAGAATCTTCTTTTTTACGATTTCTTCCATATCCTTTAATCCTTACTTCCTACAGTATACCACAAGTGTTATGAGAACAGCCCCATTGCTGCATCGAGTTGCGGATCACGACCCGCGTTACTGTCTGCTGCACTGATAGAGACTTTTTGGTTTGGTTCGATGCCCTGTGCTGTAATATTCTTACCCTTTGGCGTATACCAGCGCGCAACCGTCACTTTCAGGATTCGACCATCTGGCAGGTCTATCACTTTCTGTACAGTCCCCTTACCAAACGTCTTCTCACCAACAAGCGTTGCAACACTATAGTCCTGAAGTGCGCCAGAAAGAATCTCACTTGCACTCGCACTGCCACCGTTCACAAGCACAACTGTCTTTAGTCCGGCAAGGATTGGATTACTACCTGACATAATACTATCGACCACTTGCCCATTAGTCTTTTCAGTAACAACGAGCTTGTGATCGAGCCAAAGCCCGGCAACAGCCTGAGCGGCATCAAGATAGCCGCCACCATTATCGCGTAAATCAACGATAACACCCTTTACGCCCTTATCTTTAAACTCTTGAGCGGCTTTCGTTGCGAGATTACCTGTCTGTCCATCAAAACGAGAGATCGTCATGACGCCAATACCATTCTGCTCTTTCCATCGCACACTTGGGTCATCCACCTGCGCACGGGTAATCGTATAGTCAGTTGTCGTATCACCACGCTTCATTGCAAGCTTCACAGAAGTACCGGCATCACCGCGCACCGCCTGCGCAACCGTTGCAGAGTCCTTACCCACAACAGAAGTACCATTTACAGAAGTAAAGACGTCGCCGACTTGGAGCCCTGCTTGCTCGGCAGGTGAATTAGATATCACGCGAAGTACTGTTGGCTGGTCATTGCGTACGCCAATTTCGCATCCGATACCCGAAACTTGTCCATCAAGACTCTTATTGAAGTCCTCTGCCTCTTGTTTATCCATAAAGACGGTATACTGGTCGCCGGCAGCTGCAACCATCCCGCGCGCCGCGCCATCTTCAAGCTTAGCGGTATCCAATTTACCATCAAAATTGTCTTTGAGGTTCTGATAGGTCTGCTGCAGAATTGAAGTATCAAGCGAGCCGGAGGCGACCTTAATGCCAAACATTGGGCCGACCGCAGCATATATTTGGTCGCTTCTCGTCCCAGCTACAAATGCTATAAGTGCAACCAATGCAAGCGAGATAAAGAACGTTGCAGGACTAATTTGTTTCATTTTAGAGCGCCGAGCAGACCCGGCTTGGTGCGGCGGCTGCTCCCCAGCCGTCTGGTCAGTAGTATCATTGTTAGACATTGATACTATTATAGCACTAGCGATTAAGGCCCACTACACCGCATACCAAGATAAATATTTACTTAATTATTTACTTGGGAATCGAAGGAAGATAACGCCAGATTTCTGAATATCCATCGTACTGTACTCGCCAGTTCCATAGAAGTTGTACTGGCTCACGTGAACCCAATCGCCACTCACCGATTCAACTACCATCAAGTGACCTACTGGTGCGAATCCAGACATCGCAGGGAGGACTACGGCATCACCACGCTGTGGGTCAGAAACACGCCAAGCCCCACGAGCTGCACCCTGACCCCATTGGTACGCCATACCGTCACCTTGGAACGGCTGAACTGAATGACCCAGCGACTCAATGCGCCATGCTGCATAGCTTACACATTCACGGTTGAAGAGATTCCAAGGATCTGAATAACTATCCTGTGGACCACAGTACGGGTAACCGCCTGTACCACAACCCATGTTACCACTCCAGTTAGTATAAACGAAGCTGCCAACCGTACCAGAATCAAAGCTTGCGCCCGACGATTGCAGAGCCGCATAGTAGGCGCGCTGTTGAGCTGCAGCGCTATCAGCCTGCGCCTGTGCGTTTGCGGCTAATTGTTGGTAGGCCGCTTCATCACCCTTTGTCTTATTAACAAGGTCTTGTTGCTCAGATTCTTTTGCTGCAAGCTGCGCCTTTTGAACGTTCTGCTGATCCATTACAGCTTTTACGTCCTTCTGACTTTTCTCAAGTTTCGCCTTTAACTGATTAATCTGGTCAATTGTCTTGCTAAGGTTATCCTGGATCGACGACTGGTACGCTTGCTGGTCGGCGTAATCACCGATATTTTTACTACTTGCGAGCATTTCAAGCGGGGTAATCGAGCCATCGACATACATACTTGCGATAATCTGACCAAGAGCATCCTTGTTGTCGCTTATCTTCTGCTTCGTATCGTCGATTTGTTTCTGCAACTGATCGTATTCTTTTTGGCTAATATCAATCTGGGCCAAGATGGCATTCTTTTGTGTCGTAATCTGATCGAGTGCCGCCTGATACGTCTTCGCTTGAGCGTCAAGTGCATTTGCCTGTGACTGATACTGGCTCATTTGCGAACGAAGTGCAGAGATCTGATCATCAAACTGATCGGCGTGAGCTTGAGAAATAATTGAAAAAGGAGTGCTTACGAGAGTCAAAACGGCAGCCGCTACGATGACAGACTTCGTAGCTAACCCTTTTGAAACTGGTGTGGTGGACCGTAGCTTCATTGCCTTAGATTTTAGCATAAGCATAAGCTTCGTGTCAAATAGTGTGTGCGTCATAAAGACCCCTCCTCTTTACTACCTCGCGGTAGCTAAATTTTCAGATAACGCCTGGTTGCGAGCAACGACGAAATCGTCCCGATAAGCGCCCCGACAAAGATAGCGCCAAGTAATACTAAACCGATGTAAGTAGTGTAAAGTTCCATAGTTGGCTGAATAGACACGCCCCACGCCGCAACCTTATCGTGAATACTAAGCATAATAGCGAACGTTAGTGCTGTTGCGATAACCGCGGCAATAAATCCATACACCATTGCTTCTACGACGAACGGGCCACGTATAAAGCCTTTATCTGCGCCAATGAGTTTCATCATCTCGATCTCGTCGCGACGGTTGAAGATAGCCATGCGGATAGTGTTAAAGATGATAAGCATCGACATTGCAGTAAATATAATGCTTGCACCGATGCCTACCTCTTGGGCTGTACGCGTCCAGGCTGCAATAGTATCAGTAGCAGACTTACGTTCACCCATAAAGCTTGGCGGTGTTGACTCGTCGATATATTGCTTGAGCGGCTGATCAGTTTTTACGAAATTTACAAGCTGACTCGTATCGTTAGCATTCTTAAGGTTAACACGAATCGTTGCCGGGATTTTATCTGTCGCCTCTGTAAGAGCATTCAATGTTTTGAGGTCACTCTTATTTTTTTGGGCAAAATCCGCCTTCCCCTGGTCTGTACTAATAAAGCTTACTGAATCAATATTTGAAAGCTTCTTTAAATCATTAATAATCGGCGCCGCCTGCTTTTCGGTAGTGCCTGTTTTGAGGTAAATTGAGCGATCGATATTACGCGCAATATGCGTTGCCGTATCAGTAAGGATGTTCTGTGCAGCTACCGTAATAAGCACGGTTATCAGCGTCAATGTCATGACAGCGGTTGCAGCAATTGTTAACCATGTGTTACGGGTAAAGTTATTGACACCATAGCGGCACATACGAAGGAACGTAATCCACTGGCGACGGTGCTGTTTTGCCTGGGCAAATGCCTTTGTGTTCTTATCCTTACTCATTATTGTCGATAACTCCCCTGGGCTTGGTCTGACGTAATCTTGCCATGTTCAATCGTAATCACCCGCCGCTTTAGCTTATTAACGATTTCTACGTTGTGCGTCGTCAAAAGAACGGTAGTTCCATACTTATTAATCTTTTCGAGAAGTCGTACGATATCCCAGCTGTGTTTTGGGTCGAGGTTCCCTGTTGGCTCGTCGGCAATAAGAATTTTTGGCTGACGCACAACCGCACGAGCAATCGCTACGCGCTGGCGCTCACCACCAGATAGCTGATGAGGAAATTGCTTTTCTTTACCAGATAGCCCGACAAGTTCAATCACCTTTGGGACGGTGCTTTTGATTTCACGATTCGTCATCCCTGCAATCTCGAGTGCAAACGCTACATTTTCGAATACCGTGCGCTGTGGCAATAGTTTAAAGTCCTGGAATACGACACCGATCTTGCGACGCAACAGCGGAATATGCTTGTCTTTAAGGGTGTCATAATCAATACCACCCACAACGATCTTACCGCTGGTTGGTTTTTCTTCGCGTGTTAGTAATTTAAGGAGTGTACTTTTACCTGCTCCAGACGTACCAACAATAATCACGAATTCATTTGGCTCAACGTGCAAAGACACCCGGTTTAATGCCGGTTTGCCATCTTTACCGTATGACTTGGTTACCCTATCTAACAGAATCATTACTTGGTCTAGTATATCATAAGAATAAGCTCTAAACCACTGACGTTAGGGCTTTATTGATTTGTCGCTTGCTCGGTAAGGTACGCATCGATAAAGCCATCGATATTACCATCAAGCACCGATTTCGCGTCCTTCACTTCGTATTTTGTGCGGGTGTCTTTTACGAGCGTGTACGGGTGGAGCACATAATTACGGATCTGAGCACCCCAACTCGCCGACTCGCCTGCGCGAAGGTCAGCGAGCGTATCCGCGTGTTGCTCGGCGAGCATCTGCGCAAGTTTGCTGCGTAGGATCTTGAGTGCAGTTTCTTTATTTTGTAGCTGGCTACGTTCATTTTGAATTGCGACAACAATCCCGGTCGGAAGATGGGTCACGCGCACCGCGCTGTCAGTTGTGTTCACGCTTTGGCCACCATGACCACCACTACGATAGACGTCTATTTTGAGATCTTTATCATCAAGTTTCACTTCATCTGGCGCGTCAATTTCTGGCATTACTTCAACAAGAGCAAAGCTCGTCTGGCGTAGATTATCAGAATTAAATGGGCTTAGCCGCACTAATCGGTGCACGCCATGCTCGCTCTTCAGCCGCCCGTACGCATACGGCCCACTCACAATATAGGTTGCGTTCTTGATACCCGCTTCTTCGCCGGTAGATCGCTCCACGAGCTCTACTTGCATACCATTCGCTTCAGCCCAACGTAAATACATGCGCTCGAGCATCTCTGTCCAATCCTGCGCATCAGTGCCACCCGCGCCAGAGCTAAGTTTTAGCACCGCCGCATGTGAATCATATTCCCCACTCAAAAGAAGCTCCTTGTGACGCGTATTGTACTCAGCTTCAAAAGCATCAAGCTGGCTGCCAAATTCTGCCGCCATGCTGTCATCGCCAAGTTCCATAAGCTCAACAATATCGCTCACCTGAGAGTAAAGAACATTCCATGGCTCAACCTGACCTTTAAGCGCTGCAGACTGGCGCGACAAATTCTGCGCACGCTCTAAATTAGCCCACACGTTTGCATCGGCAAGTTGTGCATCGATAGTCGCTAACTCTTCGGACTTTGCATCAATATGAAGTGAGTCGCGGTCGGCAGTGATATGGGCGATAAGTTCGTTTGCCCGTTTCTTCAGTGGTTGCATCTCTTTCTATTGTACCATCACCTCTGACATTAGTGATACACTAGGGGTATGAAGATTGGCGTATTTGATTCCGGCCGTGGCGGCGAATTTGTTGCAGATGGACTGCGAAAAATCCTGCCAGAGCACGAATTTATAGTAGTAAACGATCGTGAGCACGTGCCATACGGCTCCCGAGAAGATGCTGAAATTATTGAGCTTACCACCAATGCCATTCAGCCACTCATAGCGGCCCAGTGTCCCATCATCGTGATTGCATGTAATACCGCGACAATGGCGGCAATTACCGCGCTGCGTGAACGCTTCCCTGCTATTCGTTTCATTGGGATTGAGCCAATGGTAAAGCCTGCAGCTAGCATATCTCGCACGCGTCATGTAACCGTCCTTGCGACGCCGCTCACGCTTAAAAGTGAACGATATCAGCACTTGCTCCGTGAATATGCAGATGGACTTGTTATCGATCAGCCAAATGCAGCTGGTTGGGCGGCGGCAATCGAACGTGGTGAGGCTGATACAATTTCTTTTGAAGAAGTCGCCCAAAGTGTTATAAGTGGCAGCGATACGCTCATTCTTGCCTGTACACACTATATTACGCTAAAAGAGCGCCTTATGATGACGTTTCCAGGTGTACATGTGCTCGAACCGACCGAGGCTATCGCACGCCAGCTTACGCGGCTGGCTCTTGAGGTTGTGGAGTCGTAGCGGCCGGCTCCACAATATGCTTACGCGCGTCAATTTTACTGAGGCGACGTACGAGAAACGGATGATTACTAAAGGTTTGTGCGAGATGATTCATCGGACGCTCGGCCGTATACTGCAGCCACTGACGAGCAACCTCATTCATGCTACTCGCAACGTCAGGGCCAACATGTACTTTTATGAGCGCCTTCTTTACGAGTTCAGAATCTTGGATGTACATTAGTGCAAGTCGGTCTGCCGTAAACTCTGTACGTCGCTGCCAAAATCCCGCGAGCCACGTAAATACAGCACCAAGCACCGGGAGTGCCATAAACGGCTGTAAGTATACCGCAGCGTTCACATGGCCGTATTTAATATGCGCCATTTCGTGAACTACCACCACCTTGAGCTCATCTTCACTAAGGTAGCGAATCGTGCCAGACTGCAGCACGATAGTATACGGACGCGCAAATCCAAATGAATATGCGTTGATAACTGGATCCTGAGTAACAAATATCTCCACACGCGGCATTTCAAGATCGGCCGAGACCTGATTCGCCCAGTCGCGAAGCCACGCGTAGGCGCTGTATTCTATCTGCAAAGAATTGCCAAGCATCACCTGGCGCTGCAATCGCACCATAAACATTCCGATCAATAATGCGGCACCGAATAGTACACCCGCGCCAATCACCGTACCAATAATGCCGACAATGATCATGCTAGCCGTATCCCCATCGTGATTTTCACTTGTGAAGTAATCGACAATAAAATACGTGCTCGATGCTAAAAAGAAGACAAAAAATGTAATAACAAGTACGACGAGGTCGCTCGATGAAAAAGCCCGCTGAACGGCCAAGCGCCCTTTTGTTACTTCTTTAGCCACTATAATGCCTCGACAGCAGCAACAAATAGATCGCCGCGATGACTGTAATTGTTATATTGATCAAAACTCGCGCTTGCCGGGCTCAAGATCACGACACTACCCTCGGCCGCGATCTCGTGAGCCTTACTCACCACTTCATCCATCAGTCCACTCACCCGATAGCACTCAACACCTTGCTCAGCGCATAGTCGCGCGATTATTTCGCCCGTTTGTCCGATCGCAATCACCGCCGTATTAGTTACTTTGCACTCTGCTACAATTTCATCATAGGTAGCACCTTTGCTTGAACCACCAAGAATAATATAGCGTGGCGTCGTAAACGAGCGGAGTGCTGCAATTGCACTACCCGGCGTTGTCGCGATACTGTCGTCGTAATATGAAACGCCCTTCACTTTGCGTATGAACTTTAGGCGGTGATTGAGTCCGTGAAATGATTTTAATCCCGCCTCTACAGCAGATCGATCAGCGCCCGCGGCTAAAGCTGCGCTTATTGCTGCACAGGCATTCTCCCGGTTGTGGTCACCCACCAATTGAAGTGCATCAACTGAGCAGATTCGCGTATCGTCGATATAAAACGCGTCGCCGTCAACATACACTTGACCATCATCAGGGACTGCGTACCGCACTGGACGTGATGCACCGGCGTGGGCAATCTCGCTCGACCATTGATTTGTCGGATGATAGAGTGTGACATCGCTTGTAGTTTGATGCCGCACGATCTGAGATTTAGCTTCAACATACTCTTCAAAATTCATATGTACGTCAAGATGATCAGGTTCAATCATCAGTACAATCGCAATGTGCGGACTTTTTTGCGCATCCCACAGCTGGAAACTCGACATTTCATACACAACTACATCGTCTGACTTGATACTTGCAAGCTCCTGCAATGCCGGAACGCCAATGTTTCCAACTAAGTGAACAGCGCGACCAGACTCTTTCAAAATCGCCGCCACTAAACTAGAGGTAGTGCCCTTACCCTTAGTGCCAGTCACACCAATAATTGGCGCTGGGCATTCGCGCAAAAATTCGTTTGTCGCCGACCAGACTTTAGCACCGTATGGAAGTTTATCAGGGTTGATACTTGGCGAACGTATAATCAGATCAAAGTCACCGAGCTCAGCGAACGCATCGGCGCCAAGAATTGCACCGGCAGCCTCGGCGGGAACGCTCAGACTATCTCGCTCATCAGCGATGGTTACTTCGGCACCCTTATTACACCAATAATCAAAGCTCGCCTTTCCTTCGATTCCGTAGCCAGCGATCGCAACTTTCATGTTCTTATTGTACCAGTTTACTATTCCGTAGGACCGAAAACTTTACCCAGTTTGTCGCTAAGCGCAACAATATCGTCTTTGTCGCCACTACTTACGCCAGCAAGAACCCAGGTATTATGCGCAATAAATTCGCGGGCCGTTGCAAGCATACGTTCTAGGCTAATGTTACGGATTGCATCTGGAACCTTGTCGTAATCTTTCACAAAACCATCACCAAAATAACGCCCAGAATAGAAATTACTGATTTGTGAAACAGTTTGCGCGCCCATCTGATGCCGACCGAGTGCGTACGATTTCGCTGCAGCAAGCTCTTCATCTGTGATTTTGCCGTCGCTCACCGCTTTTACTTCGCGCACGATAATGTCAAATAACCCGCCAGCAGTATCAAGATTCACCTGACCGCCAAAGTCCCAGCTACTATCATGGAAGCCGACAGAGGTCTCACTAAACATACCGTAGGCCAAACCCTTTTTACGGGCCGCACCATAAATGCGTGAGTGTAATGTGCCAGTTAAGATTTGGTCAAGACACGCCATCGCCTCGGCCTCTTCGTCATTAAGTTCGCGCGGCAATGTCATACTCCAACCAAATGTCAGGTTACTCGCCTCTTTCCGACGAATAAGCGTAGGATTACCGCTGGTAAGTTCATCTTTTGGCACCTCAAATCGTTCGCCACGAGACAATTCCCATGACTCGAGCGCGCGCTTAATCTGCGCCTTGCGACCATCAAGCTTACCAGCAATAACAAAACGCATGTTATCGCTTGTGTGCGTACGCGCATGGTGCTCGCGAATATCACGAAGCGTCACATTACTAATCGTCTGAATGCGCTGCCAGTAGGTATAAACATCCTCGCCGAGCAGTTGTTGAATCTTAGGCCAAAGCACACGGTTGTGGTTATTGAGATAGCCCGTAAGCTCACTCTTCACATTCCCCTTCTCGGCTTCCAGCTCTTCGCTGCGGAATTTAGGCTGACAGATTGCCACCTGTTGAAGATGCAAGATGCGCTCCCATTCAAAGTCAGCACAGTCGGCGATGTAAACCATTGAAAGGTCGCTCGTCCACGCGTTGTGATACGCACCATTCTTAGTAAACTCAGCCTCGTACGCATGTTCGCTCTTAAACTCCGCGTTTGCGCCAAACGCCATGTGCTCCATAATGTGAGCTGTTTCGTAAATATCTTTGTTATTCACATAGCGATTACCGGCGCGGAACTGAAACTGAAAACTCATCACCGTTGCGCCCGGAACATCGATCAGCAATCCCCGTGCACCATTTTTCAATCGTACTTCTGTGGTGGTGTGCTTCATGTTTAACGACTCTTCTTTCGATTTTGGCGCTGTGCCTTTTTCTTTTTACGCGCCGCGTTTCGCTGATGGTTGAGCTCGGTGGTAGTCTTAGCCTTTTTAACGGAATCGCTAAAATCACGATCACGATTTTCTTCACCGCCGGTGATCTCGTTCACGCCGTGCTCTACTGACTTTTCAGCAAGCTTCGTAAGCTCAGTGTCGTGCTCTTCGTCTTGCGCAGTGCGGGTAATCGCATCAGTTTTGCGAACATGGTAAATAGCGCGGAGCACTTCTTCACGGAGTGTCACCTGAAGGCTTTCGAATAGCTTCTGTGATTCAGCACGATACTCGACCAGCGGGTCGCGCTGGCCAACACTACGCCAGTGAATGCCTTCACGAAGGTGCTGCATGTTCTCGAGGTGCTGCATCCAAAGCGTATCAAGTACCTGTAGATACACCTCGCGTTCGACCTGACGGATCAAGTCTGTGCCAAGCTCTTTTTCTTTGGTTGCATACAGTTTTTCAGCTGCTTTAAGTGCGAGTTCACGACGCGTACGATCTTTTTTCTCAAGACCAATTTTCTCGAGTTCTTTATCGGAAAGAGGAACAACTGATGCAAATTCTTCAGCAAATTTTGGATTATTCTTGCTTGGCACAATCGTTAGGCCGGTAATAAGTTCACCGAGCAAACGTTGGATTTCAGGTTTAATGTTGTCGCCATCGAGAATCTTACGGCGCATTGTGTACACTACTTTACGGTGACGATTAATCACATTGTCATACTGAACAACATTTTTACGTGTATCAAAGTTGTACCCTTCAACACGCTTTTGCGCAGACTCAAGCGTCTTGCTCACTGCGCGGTTTTGGATTGCCGTTTCTTCATCGACACCGAGTCGATCCATCAAGCTTGCGATACGCTCACCCTGGAAAATACGCATAAGATCGTCTTCGGTTGATACGTAGAACTGCGTATCGCCAGGATCACCCTGACGGCCGCCACGACCGCGAAGCTGATTGTCGATGCGGCGAGATTCGTGTCGCTCAGAGCCGATCACCACAAGACCACCAAGCTCCTTTACGCCCTCGCCGAGCTTAATGTCGGTGCCACGACCGGCAATGTTAGTAGCAAGTGTAATCGAGCCTTTTTCACCGGCACGCTCGATAATCGCCGCCTCACGTTCGTTATTCTTCGCGTTCAAGATTTCGTATTTAATCCCCTCTTTATCGAGGAATGCTGCGATCATCTCATTCTTTGCAATCGATCCAGAACCAACAAGCACAGGACGGCCTGCCGCGTGGTATTCTTTAATCGCCTGTGCAACAGCCCGTAGTTTACCCTTTTCAGTCTTGTAGATAAGATCTTCGTGATCTTTATGCGCGATTGGTATGTTTGGCGGGATTACCACAACATCAAGTTCGTAAATCTGCTGGAACTCTTCAGCTTCGGTAAGCGCCGTACCGGTCATACCTGAAAGTTTGTCGTAAAGACGGAAGTAATTCTGGAAAGAGATCGTCGCGAGGGTCATGCTCTCTTGCAGCACTGGTACGCCTTCTTTTGCTTCGATCGCCTGATGAAGACCTTCATTGTAGCGGTTGCCCTGCTTCAAACGGCCAGTGTGTTCGTCAACGATAATTACTTCACCGTCGTTTGTCACCACGTAATCTTTATCGCGATGGAACAATGTTTGCGCACGAAGCGCCTGGTCCATATGGTAGACACTTCGAACATATTCTGGTGTGTAAAGGTTCTTAATACCAAGCATCTTTTGAACCTTCTCAACGCCCTCATCGGTAAGCGCAACGCTACGGCGCTTTTCATCAAGTACATAGTCATTTGGTACAAGTTTCGCAGCGATTTTTGCAAACTGGTAGTACGAGTCAGGGTTATCAGCCGCCGGAGCGCTAATAATAAGCGGCGTTCGCGCTTCGTCGATCAAGATTGAGTCCACCTCGTCCACGATCGCAAAGTGTAAACTGCGCTGACGTACGAGATCAATCTCATTCACCATGTTGTCACGGAGGTAATCAAATCCGAATTCGTTGTTCGTACCATAGGTAATATCAGCTTCGTACGCTTCTTTACGAGTACATGGACGAAGCTTTTTCATACGAGCATCAGTGTGGCTTTCGTTATCGTACTTACCATCCCAAATGAAAGAAGCGTCATTCACAATAACACCCGTGGTCATCCCGAGAGCTGCGTAGAGTTCACCCATCCAACCGGCGTCACGCTGTGCGAGGTAATCGTTTACCGTGACTACGTGTACACCCTTGCCTTCAAGCGCGTTCAAATACACTGGCAATGTCGCAACAAGCGTCTTACCTTCACCTGTTTTCATCTCGGCAACGTTACCCTCGTGTAATGCGATACCACCGATCAACTGCACATCAAACGGACGCATGCCAAGCACACGATTGCTCATTTCGCGAGTTAACGCGAACGCGTCAGGCAAAATAGTATCGAGTGTCGCGCCTTTTTTAGCGAGGCGCTTCTTCAGCACTTCAGTTTGAGCTGCGAGATCCTTTTTTGACATTTTTTTATAGGTGTCTTCGAGTTTATTAATCTCGTTCACCTTTTTTTGCATTCGGCGCAGAATCCGCTTCTGCGGATCACCGAATACCTTTGTTAGTGCCTGTTGTTGACTTACCATACGATAAAAACCCTCTCTGCTCTCATGTAGACTATCAGAAAAACTACCCATCATTATACCCGTTTGCTAGCACGATTAAAAGAGGTAGCACAAGAAAGACAGCCTCTGAAAGGCTGTCTTTACATTTTCTCGTTACATTTCGCGTGCGTAGCTGCGTTTAAAGCGGTCTAATAGCTTGCGCCGCCCTACGTGAGGAATGAGTTCTTCCTTATACTTGCGCAACTGGTTTGTCAGCTTTGCCTCTACGATATCCGTAGCTGCGAGAACATTCATGGTCGAGTCATGAGCGGTGATTGTCTTATTTGGAACATGCAAAAGTACTTCTACTTCGTACTTGTTGCCATTGTCACGGTTTACCTGTGCAAGCTTCGCCTCAGCCCATGCGCTTTTACGGGCATGCTTCGGTAATTTCCTATCCAGCATGCCAATTTTACGCCGTACGTATTTTTTAGTAAGTTCATCGGGGGAGTAGCTCCCGACTCCGGTTATTTCGACGTTTGCGATCATAGAGACCTCCTTCGCTTAACCGTTACTGATACTTATAGTATATCACAAACAAGATTAAATAAGCTCGCGTCCACCCATGTATGGACGTAGAGCCTCTGGGATGCGAACTGAGCCATCGGCTTGCTGGTGATTTTCCATAATTGCAATCGGGCCACGGCTCAGTGGTAGTGCCGTCGCATCGTTAGTGTGGATTAATTCAACTTCACCATTTTCTCGGCGTACACGCGTTTTAAGACGACGAGCCTGATAATCAGTCATATAATCGGCAGTGTGCGTCTCGCGGTACGTATCCTGACCCGGCAGCCATGCCTCAATGTCGATACCGCGCGCATTTGGTTTACCAATGTCTGCAGTACACTTTTGTAGCACCTGGTACGGAATCTCGAGCAACTGCATAATTTTTTCCTGAATCGCGACCATCAAAAGGTGCTCATCGAGGCCTTTCTCGGCAGCCCCAAGGCTTTCCATCTCAAGCTTATCGAACTGGTGCATACGGAACATGCCTTCCATATCCTTACCATATGTACCTGCCTCTCGGCGGAAGCTCGTTGCATAGCCAATGTAGCGCGCGGGAAGGTCTTTTTCTTCAAAGATTTCATCGGCGTGCATACTACCCAGTACGTGCTCAGCACTTCCCTGTAGCCATAGATCTTCGTCTTCAATTTTATATCGGTCATCACGCGGTTCAAGACGGTCCATCGCATCATAAAGTTCGGTACGAAGCATGTATGGTGGCAGCACTGGCATAAATGGCTTATTGCTGACATTTAGGTTATTTTCACGAATGATCTCATCAATAAATGCCTGGTCACTCAGTTTATCCATGATCATTTGGATGATAGCGAACTGCAACTTTACGAGATCGCCCTTTAGATACGCAAATCGTGAACCTGCAACCTTAGCGGCACGCTCTTTATCAAGCCACCCCTTTGCTTCGGCGATTTCGGCGTGGTTTTTTGGCTCAAAATCGAATGCGCGTGGCTCACCAACTTTTTTAGCGACAACGTTTTCATCTTCACTCTTACCCACGGGTACATCGGCCGCTGGCATATTTGGCACAGCCTTAAGTAACTTTAAGTATGTCTCATCGGCAACGCGCAGGTGATCTTCAACTTCGCTAAGCTCTGTCTTAATGACCCTACCCTGCTCGACAAGCTCTGGAGCTGGTTTGCCACCCTTCATTTGTGCCGAAATCTCATTACGCTTCGTACGGAGATCATCCGCCTTCGACTGAAGTTCGCGTCGCGATTCATCCGCACTCAAAAGATCGGCAACGTTTACCATATAACCTTTTTGTGCAGCCGCCTCCTGGACGCGGTCGGGATTCTCCCTGATGAATCGGATATCTAACATAGTACGAATTATACACTAGTCGCCACTGAACGATAAGAGGTGACCAAAGCCACCTCTGAGGTATTATTCAACCCGAAGCGCTTCAATCGGATCGAGACGCGCCGCCTTACGGCTTGGGAAGTAGCCCGCAAGTACTGCAACAATCACAAGCGCAAGTATAAGGAGGACGCTCGAGAGTGGATTAAACACCAACAGATCCGTGCCTTTATCAAGATTCAGTGCTGATGTAATCATTGGATTAAATAGCCCAACGAGAAGCGCACCGACGGTACCAATAAGTCCACCGAGGAACCCTACCCACGCCGCCTCGTAGCGGAAAAGCTTACCAATATCCTTACGTCGGGCACCCAGTGCCTTCATAAGCCCAATCTGCTGCGTACGCTCCAACACGCTAATATACTGCGTATTGATAATACCGAAGATCGAGGCCAGGATCGCAAGCGCACCAAATCCCGCGGCACCGCCCATCACTACATTCACGAAAGTAAAGAGTACTTGTTGAACATCTTGTAGCGAGAAGACCTGGTAATCACCTTTCTTTTCAATAGCGGTCTGTACCGCCTTTGCATCGCTCCCGCTTGCAACGCGCACATTCACGCCATAATACTGATTCGCAGCCTGTGAAGGCGTTTGGTAATCGTATATTGCCTTACCGTCAGTTGGGCTTAAGAGTACTTCTGCTTGATAATGAAGCACCGTATCAGACTTTTTACTTACCGCTGCAACCGTGTATGTTACATCCTTCCCTTCTGTTGGCATACCTGGAATTGTCGTTTTATCAAAATGCAACGTGATCGTTTTACCAATCGCAGCTGCGTCGGAACCATAGCCAAGTGATTTAACATAGTCCTCTGGGATAACGACAGACCCAGTCGCTGGCTGGTTATGTGTCAGCGAGCCTGCGCCAAGAGTCACACCGGTTTGATCAACCTTAATTGCTACTGATGCATCGTATTTCTCGCCACTTGGCCCCACCATATACGTCGCACCGATGTTATACATCGGCGTCACACTCTCAACGCCCGGTACAGATTGGATCCTCTTTACGTCTTGATCATTTAAGAGACCCTGAGAAGCGCCTGATTCATCTGACCCGTATTTTTTTGGACCAGATGAACTCTGCGAAGATGTTTTCGCAAACACGCTTAGGCTATTCGCGTCACCGTTATTTTTAATGAGATTATCAGTATAGAGCTTGCCACCCGTACCCGCTGCAAGCGCAAGCGTAATCGTAAATGCTCCAACACTAATCGCTAGCGCAGTTAGTAGCGTGCGAACTTTTGCCTGTCGTAAATTCCGTCCTGCTCGAATCAGGATATCTGCCCGTTTCACGCCTTGCCTCCTTCCACTTTTTCAATTTTGCCATCCTTCACATAAACTCTCCGGTCGCAGCGCGCCGCTAGATCTGGATCATGGGTCACAATAATAAGATTTGCGTGATTATTATGGGCATAGTCAAATAACAATTTTTGAATATGATCACCCGTTGTGGAATCTAGGTTACCCGTTGGCTCGTCGGCGAATAAAATCTTCGGTCGATTCACGATAGCTCTAGCGATGGCGAGACGCTGCTTTTGGCCGCCCGAAAGATCCTTGGCCTTCGACTTTTTCTTCTCACTCATCTCAACCGCTTCAAGCGCGGCTTCAATCATTGCTTTACGATCTTTTCGTGGAACATTTGCAATCTCAAGTGGCAAACTTACATTGTCGTAGCACGTTTCATTACCTTGCACAAAAAAGCTCTGAAAAATGAAACTCATTTGATGCGCCCTAAAGGCATCAATATTTTTCTGTTTCATTTGGCTAAGATTTTCACCATTCACCAAGACTGCGCCCTCGCTTACATGGTCGAGTCCACTCATCACATGCATAAGCGTGCTCTTACCTGAACCCGACTTTCCAATAATCGCCGTTATTTCGCCGTCCGGCACAACAAAGCTTACATTACTTAGTGCGGTAAATACATTTTTCTTTTTACCATACACTTTCGTAATATCTTTTACTTCAATCACTCAAACCTCCAATACTCTTATGGTTTAGTATAGCAAATTACCAGTGGTTAATCAGAAGACATGGCGTGGTCGCACCATATCCGTGACCTGACATATTTGCCGGCTGCCCGTTAATCGTGAAGTGCGACACGCCTTCTGTAGATAATTGCCCATGTTTGCCCATTGCGCATGAGGTTGGAACGGTCAGCGCAAGGTCATTTACCGTGCCAAAATCCGCACTCGCCGATGTTGTCATTCCAAGCGTAACACGCTGAATCGCTGCATCAGATGCCGAAAGGCTCGCCGAGTCTCCGACGTTCGCAATAAGTGAAGTGATCGAATCGTGCAGAGTAAGTTCTGCGTCCTTGCTGACATTTACATTAAGTTCGCTTGCATTGCCCGCCTGATAATCAAGGCCGCCGTGACCTAACGTCAGCTGCTTAAGCGCTGGACCGTAAATTGTTACATTCGATTGGCCATTACATTCGTAGTTACTGTACGTACAGGTGCCTTCATCTTTAATCGTAATCGTGGCAGTATCGGCCGTTTTCGCGATATCAACTTTCACAGTGTTCTGGCCGCTCAAGTGTGTGACTGTTGCGTACGGCGCGCCGCTCGTAACTACATAGTTCACCGCCATGCTGCTGTTGTCTTCGACTGTCGCTGTCGTAACATCACTCAGCTCAGTCAGTTTACTCGTGTCAGACGTTTTAGCTGGTCCATCTTTTGGTGGATTTGATTTACGCCGTAAACGCCAAATCCAACCGCTGCGCCAAAACTGACAAGCCCGAGGATAGTAATAACACTACCAAGAATTACAATTCGCTTCGTCAATCGCCAAGCAAAGCTTGCATAAGCACCGAGCCCCATAAGAAGCACAAAAAGAACGACTGCAATAATCGTACCGACGTAGGCGCCGCCGATTGATGCAAGCATACCTCCATTATTGAAATCATGAAGTGAGTAACCAAAGAGTGGCTCGCGAACAAGAATCACAGCAATAAGAATCGCAATTGCCGCAATACCCGTGCCAACAAAACTAAGGCCAAGCAGTACGCGCACCAATACCACGAAAGGCTTGGAGCGTTCAGGCACTTCAGTCACTTCTTCCTTTGACTCCGACTTCAGCGCCGCGAGCGTCACTGGTTTACCGCGCATCTGCAATTTTTCTGCAGCCGTTCGCGCTGGTGGAATCACTACCCACATTACGATATATACGAAGATTGCCGTTCCACTCGTAATGAGTGCGAGCAGCACAGCTACGAGGCGCGGCCACATTACATTTACCCCGTAATAGTTAGCAATTCCCGCACAGACGCCACCGAGAACTCCTTGTGATGTATCACGCATAAAGCGTCGCTCGCTTACATTGGCCTCTTGTGGTGTTTCGGCTGCATCTTCGTCAACAAAATCACTTGGCGCGCCAAGCTGCGACTCAACCGCCTCAATATCTTTATGCGTAATCACGCCCTCGCTTGCAATTCCTCGCGCCGCTAAAATCTCAACAATACGTGCCTCAATTTCACGCATTGCATCGTCATCGGCGCTCAGCGCACCTTTAATTGCCGCAAGATATTCCTCAAGCGCCTTCTTTGCATCCAACTCGGCGCTAAATGGCGTCCGGGCGATATGAATTCTTGTAATCTCTTTCATAGTCCTTCCTTTATAACTTCTTTAATGTCTGATCGAGATCAGCAATTTTTTTCGTTAATTCATCAACTACTTCTTCACCAAATGGAGTGATTTTGTAGTACTTGCGAGGTGGCCCCTGCTCGCTTTCTTGCCACTCATGCTGCAATAGCCCGTCCCGGTGTAACCGTGCAAGCAAAGGATAAATTGTCCCCTCAACTACCACCAAATGTGCCTCGCGAAGCCGCGTGATAATATCACTCGTATACTTTGGCTCATGCAAACACACCTTCAGCACGCAATACACCAAAAACCCCTTACGCAGTTGCGTGGCCATTTGTTCTGCATATCGTTCACTTTCTTGCATACTACTATGTTATACAAGGTACCTGGTATTGTCAATAGATCGTAATTTTTGCTTGTGACCCCATAAAGCCTATGCTATGATATGCGTATAGAATAAAGGAAATCAAACAATGACTGAAAAAGCACGTAGGTATCTCGATGTCGGAAGTCGACTTGGTACAGAACCTGCGCCCACTCCCTCCCCCGAGGACGCGCAAGAATCGCCAACTGATATGCCATTATCGCCAGCACCCGATACCATACCAACTCAACCTAACGCTGATGGTCTACGCGTTCCAGATAACTTACCAACTGATCCTTCTTTACCAGGTGAGCTCACTACGCCAGAAGCGACGTCACCAGCAAACAATGAGACGCTTTACACTGATGCCGAGATCCTTGGTAAACACTATCCTGTTCGACAGATGATTCGCGAAATTGGTAATCAGCGAGTTCACGCTATCGAGAGCTTCACTGCGCGTTTACAAAATGTGCGCGATACGCCAGCCAAGCTACGCCTCGGCCTTGTTCTCTCAATGGCGCAAAGACGAGTTGCACGTAAGCAAGCAAAACTCGATGCGGTTAACCATTTAAGCGATCGTCATATACTTAAACGTCGACGGCTCAAGAAGCTTCAAGAAGCACAGAGAAAGCTTACTTCTGCAGATCGTAAGTACAAGACTCATACATCTACTATGCAAAAGCGTGTCGAAAATATCGATAAAAATGTCGATAAACGTCGCGCCGCATACCGCAAGGAACTTCGTGCTCGACGCGAAACGGCGCTCAGTCGGCGCGCCATGCGCCATGAACTCCGCGGAGAAGGCGCATCGCTTATTGAAGTACGCGCGGTTCTTAAAGATGTACCTAAAGAACACCTAGAGCGTGTCGGCAAAATCGCTGCTGTAGCATATACAAGTGAACAACGAGCAGCACAAGCACGCAAACATGAGCAAACTCAGGTTAATCGCGAATCCCGTTCACAAACTGCAATAAATACCAATCGTCGCAAAGCCCAAGAGGCAGCGAAAGAAGCTGCGAATGCAAGTGGTATCGTAGAAGAACTTAAAACACAAACGATTCCTAAGGCTCAAGAATCCCTCCAAAAGCTCCGTAAAGAGCTCGCTGCACTAGATGGCGATGATCCAGCATACATCAACATACAAGTGCAAATTCAGGAAGTTGAGGAGAGGATTAATATTTACGAAAATCGAGAGCTACCTTACTGGGAGCAGGTTGCCCATTCAAATCGCGAACGCGTCGCTACGCTTGATACTAGTCATACAGATCTTGTCGCAGACCTCACCGCCCGTCAAACAACCCGTAACACCGCCACCACAAATGCCAACACGCTCAACGAAAGAGCGCAGGCTCATGCAGACGCACTTGCCAAAGCAGTTAAAGAGGCTGCAAATACCGCTCCGGCCGAACCAAATAATTAATCTGAAAGGAACTATTACATGCCACTTCTTACCGCAAATCTACTCGACAATCTAGGAATTAGCCTTAGTGAACAAGATTACCAGCTGCTCGCCGAACACTTTGAAACAACGCTAAACGAGCGCGTCATCAACGAAATCGTCCTTGAGCTTTCGCCCGAACAAGCAGAGCAACTTTCTCACCTGCAACAAGCAAGCGACGAAGAAGTTCTCGCATGGCTCAAAGCTAACGTACCGGACGTTGCAGAAATCGTTGCCGACGAAGTAGATATTCTTCTGGGCGAAATTGCCGAAAACAGCGAAGCAATCAACGGCAACTAAAAGCGCAGTTTTCTATAACTGCGCTTCTGGATACAATGCTTTGGTTGTGTCATCTATTTCATGGCGCAGTTGCGGGAATGGCACACCTTCGCGCGCCGTTACTCCCTCAAACATCCAAAATACACGTTCGCTACTACCCCATCCACACGCAGGCGGCATGCCATATTCAAGCATCTCTACGTAGTCGATATCAAGCATCATCGCTTCGTCATCACCCTGGTCGCGCATACGCTGCTGCTCAACAAAGCGATTATACTGATCAAGCGGGTCATTAAGCTCACTGAAGCCATTGCCGAGCTCGCTTCCGAGAATAACCGGCTGGAATCGCTGCACGACATTTGGGTTCTCCACGTTTGATTTTGCGAGCGGTGAAATAAATTTTGGTGTATTTACAAGCCAAACTGGGCCCACAACATCTTTACGGATGTTCTTCCATAACTTATCGATACCACGAGGAATGCTATCGGTTTTCTCAACTTCAAGTTTATGCTCTTTTAATTTGGCACTCACTTCTTCGATCGTTGTGTTGTAAACATCAATTCCATAGTGATCGCGAATGACTGTTGCGTAGTCCCACACTTCCCACTCTTTATCCATGTCAACTTCAAAACCACGGACATTAAACTGGAGCGTACCAAACGTCTCTTTAAGCACGTATTTGTACATTTCTTCCATGAACTTCATACCGTCCTGCCAGTCAGCATATGCCCAGTACCATTCCATCGCTACGTGCTCTGGAAGATGTTCATCACTGTAGTTTTCATTACGAAAACGCGGACCAACATCATAAACTTTTTCAAACCCAGCACCAAGCAAGCGCTTAAGAGGTAATTCATGACTGATACGGAGGTAAAAGTCTTGGTCGAGCGCATCCATATGTGTAACGAATGGGTTTGCATCAGCACCACCAGTAGTGTGCTCTAGTACAGGAATATTAATTTCGTAAAACCCGCGGTCATCAAGGAACTTACGGGTTGCTTGCCAAAATTTGCTGCGGCGCACAAAACGATCACGCACATCCAGGTTTACGTTCATGTCAACATATCGGCGGCGCAGGCGCTCTTCTTTATTCGTAAAGCCTTCTTGTTCGGTCGGCATGCCACGCAAACTCTTCGTTAGCAAGCGCAGTTCACGCACATCAACACTAATTTCACCGGTCTTTGTACGAATAACTGGTCCGGTTGCTTCCACAAAATCACCCGGGTCAAGCAAATTAAGCTCACTCATACCAATCTGGGATTTTGCCGCATCAAGCGGCGCAACCGTATCAGATTTCAAAAATAGTTGCATCTGGCCGCTCATATCGCGGAGTACTAAAAATGCAAGCTTACCGAACTTGCGCGTTGTTTGTATACGCCCTACTACTGTTACCGTTTGGCCTTCAAGAGACTCAAACTGAGCGGTAACATCACCAATATTGTGCGTACGACGCGCTTCTGCTGGATACGGATCAACCCCGAGCGCTCGTAGCTCTTCTAATTTACGTAGGCGCTCATCGCGCAGTTCTTTCAATGTAGCCATAACTAGATCCTATTGTACCATAATTACTACTGTTAGCTGCCTCAAAAGCAATACTCCGCCCTAAATAAGGACGGGGCATTTGCAGTATAGAGAAAAATTAGCTTACAGAGATGACAGTGTACGCGATGTCACCCTTAGGTGTAGTGAGAGTCACCTTATCGCCAACCGCCTTGTCCATAAGGGCAACGCCAAGTGGTGATTCGTTGCTAATCTTACCATTCATAGGATCAGCTTCAACGGGACCAACAATCGTATACTTTACCGTCTTGTCGCTTTTAATTTCGACAGTACTACCAACGTGAACCTTGCTCGATTTCTTAATCTTAATGATCTCAGCATTCACCAAGATATCTTCAATCTCTGCAATACGAGTCTCCACAAGCCCCTGCTCTTCGCGGGCGCTATCGTATTCTGCGTTCTCACTGAGGTCGCCGTAATCACGAGCTTCTGCGATCTTATCAGCGATTTCGCCACGTCGCCCCTTAAGCTCTTCGAGCTCTGCCTCGAGCTCCTTACGTCCCTCTTCAGTGATTTGGTATGTCTTCTTCATAATATTTACCTCTATCCCAAACCATGTGGCGGGACCTAGCCATTTCGACTAGCGTTGTTATTCCCCTCCAAAGGCCTTGAATCTAGCTTATTTTAGCAAGTAAGTCGTCATGCGTCAAGATTTCGGTCACACCTGACGCTCGTGGAGTAAACTCAAACTTCTTATCTTCTAACAGTCGATCGCTCACCGTAACGCGGTAAGGAATGCCCAAAAGCTCACTATCAGCGAATTTTGCGCCTGGACGTTCATCTCGGTCGTCGTAAATAACCTCGATACCCTTACTCATCAATTCATCATACAGCGCATCTGCTGCTTCTTTTGAACTCTGGCCAATCTGCACTAGGTATACCTTGGCGGGAGCGATATTCTCTGGCCACACCAAACCCTTATCATCGGCAAAATGCTCAGCCAAAAGCCCAACAAGTCGACTAACACCAATGCCGTAACAGCCCATAATAATAGACTGCTCGGCCCCATCTTCATCCGCATACTTCACATCGAGCCCATCGGTATACTTTGACTCTAGTGGGAAAATATTGCCTACTTCCACACCACGCCTTTCAACAAGCTCAGCCTTATCAAGTCCAAGCTTTGCAAGATTTTCGTCGGTGTAGATTTCTTTATTGACCGCAACCTTCTTGCCCTCGTGAACGTAAATTGTATCTTCACCGATTGGGCTAAGTGTTTGGAACTCGTCACTAAATTTCTCTGTAAAGATGCCGCCATCCGCATACGTGCGATATGTTTCAGCGCCAACGCCAAGACGATCATACACTCGAGCGTAGGCAAGTGCGACTCTTTCGTAAATCTCAGCGTGCTCCTCTTGGCTACGTGCGAACGAATACATATCCTTCATAACAAATTCACGACCGCGGAGCAAACCACTCTTAGCGCGAAGTTCATTACGGAACTTGTTCTGAATCTGATATACCATGATTGGTAAATCTTTGTACGAGTTGATAAACTCGCCCACCGCATCAACGATTGGCTCCTCGTGCGTAAGACCCATACCGAGTTCGGCGCCACTTACAAGCTTTGTTTTAAACCAGTTGTCCACCTTAGCATCATCCCAACGATCCGTACGCTCAAAGAGTTCGCGTGGCTGCAAAACTGTCATTTGTACTTCTTGACCGCCAATGGCGTTCATCTCTTCGCGAACAATCTGCGCGATATTATCAAGTACTCGTTTACCCAGCGGCAAAAAAGCGTACACTCCAGCCATTTCTTTGTGTACGAATCCCGCGCGAATCAATAGCTGCGCGTTCCTGGCCTGCTCGTCGGCAGGCGCTTCTTTGCGTGTCTTGGTAAAATTTTGTGATAATCGCATAATATTTTCTATTGTACCGTTTTTGCCCTCTCTTTACCAGAGAAAACGAATACCGCTACAGGCCTTGTATAAAAACAAACGTTACCAAAAAAGCCAAAAAGTTCTTAACCATGTGCAACAACACGCCCGCCCAAATACTACCAGTCATTTCGCGTAGCAGACACGCAACCATACTCAAGAAAAAGACATCGACACCTACGTTCCACTGCATATGCGCAACACCAAACAACACGCTTACAATAAGCGATGCAACCCACCATGGCAACTGCAAATTACGTAACCGACCATACAAAAAGCCTCGGAAAATCACTTCTTCAAACAATGGCGTAAGGATTACCAGCACCAAAAAACCTATCGCGACATCACCACCAAAGAGCCGACCAAGCCCTAGGTTCTGCGCTTGATCAGGGCTAAAGCCAGGAATATTTGACGCAAGCGTTAACGCAATAGTTGAGGCAAGCATATATACAATCACGCCCGCAAGACTTAACCCGATGTCACTCCACTCTGGCAAGCGCGCCAAACCTATTTGTTCTAAGCTTAATTTTCGGTAACGCCGCCAAGCGACAGCGGCAATAATCGCTACCATCGCAACATATACATACACGCGAAAACTTAAGGTATCAATCGTTGATGATTCGCTCCATGGAAGTCCTATATGCATCAGGCCAATGATTGCAAAGCTCACGATATACTGCGCTCCAATATATGCCGCCACTAGCAGCACCACCCAACCCGCCAAGCCGCCCATCATTTGGCTAAAACGAAGCTTATGGACCGAATGCTCTTCGGGCGACGCGTGCGCTGTATCCATTACGAGTGGAGCTTTCCGATGTCAGTCATAGTGATCACAACAACAAGAAGCATCAATACGACAAATCCAGTACCGTGAATACGCTCTTCAATGTCTTTAGTGAGTGGCTTTTTTAGTATTCTATAGAGCGCGGTTACGAACCATCGACCACCATCAAGCGCCGGAATTGGCAATACATTCATGACAGCAAGCGTCAATGAGATTACTGCTGCAATCATCACTACGTATGCGAGCCCCATTTTATCGGCTGCCGGAAAAATAATCCCGAATATTGCGAGCGGCCCAGCTACACTGCTTCCTGCAGCTGCTAAATTCGCATTCGCTTGCTGCTGTGCTGTATGATCCGGACTCAACTTCATGACAAGACCCGACACGGTATTACCCAGAAGTTGCCCAAGTCCCTGCAAGGTTAGCCATGTAAACTGCGCCGTTGTGCATACGCCTACAATTGGCGCCGACCATGTTGCGCGCACTACTTCGCGTTGCACTGGCTCAACACCCAAAAAGCCTTTTTTATCAGTATTTTCGCTTCGCGGCGTCACCTGCACATCACGTATTGCCCCGTCTCGCCTGTACTGCACGTCAACGCTCTTACCCTTATTGTCTGCTGTAAGTTTCGCAAGGTCATCGGGCGATGTCACATCCTTACCGGCAAACTTCAAGATCTGATCGCCATCCTTCAGGCCCGCTTTTGCAGCTGGAAGATCCTTCATGACAGTCACGAGCTCCACCGGTTGACTCACTTCATGGGTATCCGCAGCAAGCGAAAATTGATTTGGCATAATCTTCGGGATACCAACAAGCGCCAAAATCGTAATAAGCACAGCAGCAAACAACCAGTTTACTACTACGCCGGCAAGTAGCACCTGTGTTTTCTGCCAAAATGTCATTGCACCATAATCACCCTTACCCGTGTCGTCATCGTGCTCACCTTGCATTTTGACAAATCCACCCAGTGGTAACCAGTTAATACTAAACAATACATCCTTACCGAGGATGCTCTTTTTAGCCTTTTTACCCCATGCTTTTGGCGGAAACCCGACGCCGAATTCCTCAACCACGGTGCCATAGCGACGCGCCACCAGTGCATGGCCAAGCTCATGTGCGACGACAAGAATCGTCAGAACGATAATTCCTACAATTACCCCCAATAATACGTTCATCTATCCTCCAAATCGACGTGAGCGTCGCGTATATTCTTCCAGTATACTGGTTACGTCTTCTTTTGTCATCTCTGGCCAGTACTTCTCCAGGAAAATAAATTCACTATACGCTGCGCGCCACAGCATAAAGTCACTTAGCCGCTGCTCTCCGCTTGTTCGTACAATCAAATCACATGGTGGCAATTCGGGATGATCAAGCGCTCCGGCGACCGATTCCATGGTCACCTCATCAGCACTCACTTTCTTTGCAATCAATCGCTGCGCAGCGCGAACAATCTCTTCTTGGCCGCCATAGTTGAAGCAGATAGCAACCGTCGCTCGATGCCCATCTTTGCTAGAGCTTTCCGCTTCCTCAATCAATTTTGCGATATCGTCGGGAATACCCTCTCGGGCACCTAACACTATAACTTGATAACCATCTTTCGTTAAACGCTTAAGGGTCCCCCTAAACATTCGACGAATGATCTTTAAGATGCCGCTTACTTCTTCCTCGGTGCGCGACCAATTCTGTGTGGAAAAAGTGTAGAGAGATATGTAGGTAGCGCCCGCTTCAGCACTCGCTTCAATGACATCGTATAATGCGTTATATCCAGCTAAATGCCCTTCATAGGTTGGTAATCCATGCTGGCGCGCCCAACGTCGATTGCCGTCAAGGATATATCCTATGTGGGTTGGCGCATCTGCCATTAGATTGTAAGGATATCTTTCTCTTTAGCTTTGAAGATTTCCTCAATTTTTGTCTGGTGCTCACCCATTAGGCGATCAAACTCTTTCTCAACAAGCTTAAGGTCGTCTTCAGATAATTCCTTTGCTTCCTTCATCGCTTTCGCGTCTTTCAGTCCATCCTGGCGAATATTACGAAGTGCAATACGAGCCTCTTCAACCTTCTCACCTGCCTGCTTCACGAGCTGGCGGCGGCGCTCTTCAGTAAGCGCTGGCACCGGTACGCGAACAACGCGACCGTCATCGCTAGGGTTAAAACCAAGCGACTGATCGTTACGAATTGCCGCAGCAATTACTTGTATATTTGATGGATCAAACGGTGTGATCTGCAGCAATTGAGCCTCGGGCGCAGTAATATTTGCCACCTGGTTAAGCGGCATATGGGTACCGTATACTTCCACCTTAATACCATCGAGCATGCCTGGGTGCGCGCGCCCAGTGCGGATTTTACCCAACTCAGATTCAAAATGCTCGAGTGCACCTGTCATTTTCAATTCATAGTCATCAGTACTAAACATAATCCTCGCTTTCGTATGCTTCTATTATACCATCAAAATAGCCCGGTTTCCCGGGCTATTTCTCATATATTGAGCTTTTTTACTCAGTTACGCCAAGCTCAATACGACGGAACTGGCTAATGCGGATGTTCTCACCTGAAAGTGCAATCTGCTCCTTGATGCGCTCACCAACAGTCTTGGTGTCATCAAGTACAAACGCTTGCTCAGAAAGGACCTGCTCCGCAAAGTGCTTTTTGAGCTGACCTTCAACGATCTGGTCGCGCATTTCAGCTGGCTTAGACTTCAAGCTTTCGCTTTCAAGAAGCTCAGTTTTCTTTGCCTCAAGTACTTCAGCTGGAATGTCTTCCATCGTGCTGTAGCTAGGGTTCATTGCAGCAATTTGCATTGCGATTTGGTGTGCAAATTCTTTGAATTCTGGGAGACGTGCAACAAAGTCAGTCTCACAGTTTACTTCAACAACAACACCAATACGGTTTGAGTGAACGTAGCTTTCTACGAGACCCTCACGAGTTTCGCGGTCACCCTTCTTTTCAGCCTTGGTAAGACCTTTCTTACGCATAGCTTCAAGTGCCTTATCAAAGTCGCCGTTTGCTTCGGTAAGCGCAGCCTTAGCATCAGTCAAACCAATACCAGTAAGCTCTTTGAGCTTCTTAATATCTTCGATTGATACGCCCACGATTATTTCTCCTCTTTCTTAGTCTGACCTTCTGCTACTGCAGCGACAAAATAGTCAAGCAAGAGTGATGTACCCTTAATTGCGTCGTCGTTGCCAGGAATAGCGTAGTCAACAACAGTTGGATCTGCGTTCGTGTCAACGATACCAACAACTGGAATGCCAAGGTTCTTAGCTTCTGCAATTGCGTTCTTGTCAACGAGCGTATCGATAACAACGATTGCGCCAGGGCGACCATTAAGATCCTTGATACCACCATACTTAGCGTTCAAAAGATCAATCTCTTCCTGGAAACGCTGTACTTCAAGCTTGTTGTAGCGCTTTTCAAGGTCACCACTCGCCATACGGCGCTCAAGGTCCTTAAGCTTCTTGATCTGTGCAGTAACAGTTGCGACGTTAGTAAGCATACCGCCAATCCAACGCTCAGTTACAAATGGCTGGCCAGCCTGCTCAGCTGCAGCCTTAACTGCTGCCTTTGCCTGCTTCTTAGTACCAACAAACAGAACTTGCTTACCACTTGCTGCTACCTTCGTAATGAATGGTAGTGCAACGTCAAGCTGCTCAACGGTCTTAGTCAGGTCAATAATGTGGCTGTCCTGACGCTTGCTGTGAATGTATGGCGCCATCTTTGGGTGCCAACGGCTCGTTTTGTGTCCAAAGTGAACACCAGCTTCGAGCAAAGCCTTGATATCTACCTCAACGGCCATGATATCCTTACTCCCTTCACCCTTACCGCCTGATGTACAGGATATCTTGGTAAGAGTTGTTTCGTTAAAAGTTATTACCCGGTTATTATAGCAGTTACTACTGATTTTGCCAAGATACCGAAAATATTATACGATAGCAGAACTACCGTACTTTAACATATAGTCACTCTCTAGCAGCTCACAAACGAGCTGAGAACAGTGACGACAACGCCTCAGGGAGAGTTTGTCATGTCTGTAATTCCGGTCACAAAACCTTTCAGCGTCGAGCTGTACGGCGAGGCTCATCCGCCGTATGGTACCTCGATGCTTGAGCTGTGCGCGCTGCTCTTCGGCGGCGACACCCCGGCGCCATTCGCCTTCACGAGCACGAGTGAGAGCGATCACTCCGTGGTCGCCGGCGTGGTGACGCGTGAGCGTTGCGGCGAGTACGCGTCCATCGATATCGATGTGGCGAAGATCAACTCCGCATGCACGCGCCTGCTGGTCGCTACTCACGTCGAGGAGCTCAACGCAAGCAACCGATACCGTGGCGCAGCGATGGCCATCAATCCGACGCTCAAGCGCTTCACCTACAGCGTGCGAGCACTCGAGTTCGGCAACTCTGCAGCCTTCATGGACGAGGACTCCGTGTACGGAGCCGAGCTCTTCACTCTCAACAAGACCAATAAGGGCTGGAGCCTCGATGATGACCAACGGCCCGAACCCTACCCCGAGCTGGTGAAGCTCGCCTGGGAATACGGGGGCATCGAGCTCAACCCCTGGCCGGCGTAGATCGTCGTTCCGGCCGGAACCTTCGCCCCGCCCCATAAGGCTGGGAGGTGAGCGGTTCCGGCCGCCACCTTCCTTATGATTTGCTACAGACTGATTATCCCTTTGACTTTTCCCCATTTATCCGTTACAATATTACGGATATGAAAAGCAGTATTCACCCACAAGACTACCGCCCGGTCGTATTTAGCGACGAAATCGCGGGCTTCGCGTTCTTGACTCAGTCAACAGCGCAGACTACTGAGACGATTAAATGGGAAGACGGCAACGAATACCCACTCGTCAAGGTACACATTTCATCAGCTTCTCACCCATTCTTTACTGGTGAAGAGAAGATTATTGACACCGAGGGTCGTGTTGACCGCTTCGCAGCACGTCTTAAGGCTGCCGAGGAGCGCAAAGCCGCTCTTGCCGCTAAGGCAAAGAAAGCTGCAGCTAAAAAAGCTGCAAAAGCTGACCGTTAGCTTACAAGCATAAAAGAGACCACTTCATTTACGGGTGGTCTCTTTTATTATAAGTAGCCTATAATAAAGGAAGATTATGCCAAGAATTGAACTCAACACCGAAGAACTGCAAGCCGAAAAACAATCACTCGGTGAATTTTTGGCGCAACCAACCGCATACACAGACCCCGACTTCACTAAGAAGAACAAGCGTTTCACAGAGCTCGAGGGTATTATCGAAAAAGCCACCGAACGCGAGACTATCGAGAAGCAGCTTGCTGAAGCAAAACAGCTTGCCGGAGGTAACGATGAGCTGGCTGATCTCGCCAAGATGGAAATCCCCGAGGATGAAGCGAGGCTTGCAACTATCGAAGAAGAACTATTCGTCATGCTTGCCCCTAAAGATCCTAACGATGAAAAGAATATCATCATCGAAATCCGTGCTGGCGCTGGAGGTGACGAAGCAAGTTTGTTTGCCGCAGAGCTTTACCGTATGTATTTGCGTTGGTGTGAATCCCATGGCTACAAAACTGAGCTTATGAGCGAAAGTGCCAACGACACGGGTGGTTACAAAGAAGTAATTTTCATGATTCGCGGCGACGCACCATACAGCAAACTGAAGTTTGAAGGCGGCGTCCATCGTGTGCAGCGCGTCCCTGTTACCGAAAGCCAGGGCCGTATCCACACTAGTACCGTTACCGTTGCCGTGCTCCCCGAAGCCGAAGAAACGGACATCGAGATTAGCCCGAATGACCTCCGCGTCGATATCTACCGCTCAAGTGGCCACGGTGGCCAAAGCGTGAACACGACCGACTCAGCAGTGCGCATCACTCACCTGCCAACAGGTATGATTGTCACCAATCAGGATGAAAAATCCCAGATTAAAAACCGCGAAAAAGCTATGAGCGTCCTCCGTTCGCGTTTGCTCCAGATTAAGATCGACGAAGAAAACGCTAAACTCACCGCAGAACGTCGCAATCTTATCGGCAGTGGGGATCGTAGTGAAAAAATACGCACGTACAACTTCCCGCAAGACCGCATCACTGACCACCGTATCGGTTACAGCCGAAGCAATATCCCTGCCGCGCTCAACGGTGATATTGATGATATTATCGAGCATCTCCAGGCCTATGAACGAGAACTCAAAGCCCAAAACATTGAGCAGTAATGCATGGCTGCGCGATGCAGCTGATCAGCTCGCCGAGGCTAACATTCCGAGTGCACGACTTGATGCCGAGATTATCTTAGCTCACACAATACGCAAGAGTCGTACCTGGATTCATGCGCACGGTGACGAAAATCTCACCCAGCGATTTATTGATATTGCGAATGCGCGACTCGATCTACGGCTTGACCATACGCCAATCGCATACATTATTGGTCATAAAGAATTCTACACTCGCTCATTTAGAGTTACGCCAAGTGTGCTCATCCCTCGTCCGGAAAGCGAGTCGATTATCACGCTGCTCAAAAAGCACATTCCGGCAGGCGCAAAACGCCTCATAGATGTAGGCACCGGCAGTGGCTGTCTCGGTATCACCGCAAAATTAGAGCTGCCAGAACTTAATGTCACACTTGTTGATATAAGTCGTCATGCACTCAAGGTAGCTGAAAATAACGCTGCTGCCCTCCATGCTGATGTCACACTCATCCAAAGTGATCTCCTCGCACAAGCCCCGGGGATATTTGACGTCGTGATTGCAAACTTACCGTATGTCGATAAAACCTGGGAGCGCTCGCCAGAAACCGACAAAGAACCTGGATTAGCACTCTTCGCCGACGACAATGGCCTTGCGCTCATAGAACAATTGCTTCAACAGCTCCCAGAGTCCCTCAACCCATCAACACTTATCCTACTTGAAGCTGACCCGACTCAACACGAAGCAATCATTACTCACGCTACAAAACTCGGCCTCAAGCATGTTGAGACCGAGGGATACGCTATTGCGCTCACTACCGTCTAGTTCGATTGGTATGTTCCAAGCGTCACTTTCGTTGTATGCTCACTACCGTCGCGAATATATGTAACATCTACTGTGTCGCCTGGCGCATACTCGCCGGCAAGCGTTGAAACACTTCCAGCCACACCAACTGATTCACCGTTAATTTTCGTAATGATATCCTTGTCTTTAAGTCCGGCTTTATCCGCTGGGCTCCCCGCAACAATAGCAGCGTTAGCACCATCGGCCGTTACATACGCACCCGACTTAACCGAGAGACTATACTGCTTGGCAACCGCGGCAGTAACTTCAACGTATCGCACGCCCAGATATGCGCGCTGCACGCCCTTACCAGCAAGTACCATCTTAGTCGTACCCTTTGTGGCATTAATTGGAATAGCGAAGCCAATACCTTGCGCATCAGAAGCGATCGCGGTATCAATACCGACAACCTGACCGCTATAATTAAGGAGGGGGCCACCAGAATTACCAGGGTTAATCGCTGCGTCCGTTTGGAGAAGATCCGTCAATGACTCCGACGAACTACCGTCGCCACTACCTGCCGTTACTGGCCGACCCTTCCCAGAGATAATACCGCTTGAAACCGTGTTTTGATACTGACCAAGCGCATTACCGATCGCGACAACCTGCTGACCGATCCGTACAGTTGAGGAGTCGCCCATCGTTGCAGGCCTAAGATTATTCACACCGTCAATCTTTAGGTATGCAACGTCATTCAGTGGGTCAGAACCGATTACTTTCACGTTGTCGTACGTCGTGCCATCAGATGTAATAACCTGAACTGTCGAAGCCGAGTCAATTACATGATGGTTCGTAAGAACATAGCCATCTTTACTGAGGATAATCCCCGTCCCAGCCGCTTGCTGCTGCGCAGCACCAAAGATGGACTGAGTATTAACGCTGGTGACAATTGAAACAACACTCGGTGAAACTTTTTCAGCAACACGGCTGATCGCGTCTTCCGTACTTGTAGGTGTCAAATTACCATCATTCTTCACGCTCTGACGTTGCGTTATTGGCTCATGGTTTGTGTTTGTATACCAATACGCCGTACCGGCAATGCCAACAGTAAAGATAAGCCCGAGCGTCACAAGGATTGTCTGTAATTTAGCCCGACGAGGTATCTCAGGTGGCAGCTGCTGGACAACCTGCTGCTCTGTTTTTTGTTCTGAGGTCTGCTCAGATTGCTTCTCGTCCTTTTTAATTTCCTTTGGTTCTTCTGTTTTTGCGTCCATTGTTCCCTCCTCTACTCTATCTATAACGCGTCACTGCCGAATATAATGGCCAGGATATATATCGCGATCATAATGCTTGCCGTTAAGGTGATCGGCATAATAATATCGGACTTGTGCACGACGCCATGGCGGTGATAGCTTGCATATGCACGCTCAGATACAAAACTAAACAATGTCATAAATAATGCCAATTGTGAAAACTGAATAGCGCCAAAACCTACAAGCGGATACGCCATAAGCCAGTGGAATCCAATCCAACCCATCTCAGCGAAGACGAATCCTGATAAAAGACTATACAGCTCAGTGCGAGGCTCATCATAGTTACCTAATACGTGGCGCGCCGCAATGTACCCAAGGCACCACATGGCGAGCACAAAGAAAAAAGCGTCCCATGAATATGAGATGATGGATAATGCAGTGACTCCTAAGAAAATCGCCGTACCCGCCTGAATGGCAACGTAGGATCGTCGCGAACGAGGCTTAATAAATAACAGCCAAAATACATAAAATAGTGTAATGATGATCTGCAGTGGTAAATTATCCCCTGCAGCAAATAGCAGCGTCACAACCGACACGCCGACCGTGACATCTACCATATTGGCAATCAGGTTAGCAAACCAAAAACGTGGTCGAACCGCCAACGTACGCCACTTGCTCAGCAATACCACCGCAAGCGCAAGCCACGGTGACTGAGAGCCACGAATAAGTACGAGAATAGCAACAGCAAAAATGATATTGAGGCCTATGTAAGCCGCTTCGCTCAGCCGCGATCGGCGCTTGTGCATTTTTAGTAAGTCCATATATACCTTTTATTATACCACTTTACTGAGGTGATGATGATTGCTGCGACGCATCCTTGCTCGGGCTTTGCATGATGATAACGTAGTTAGTACTATCGCCAACTGTCACCCCTGGCACCGATGTGACCTGCTGTACTTTAGCCCCATATAGACTTTCAAGTTTTGCAGTCGTCAAAGGCATTTTACTATCGGTAACCTTAAAAATTTCATTGGATGGATACGTTCCACTCTCTGGTGCATTACCGACAGAATCAACATTCATACCGAGCCCTGTTAACGTATCAGCCTCTACCTGCGCCGCACCTGCAATGCCTGAAGCATTCAAAACGATAACGTGCGCACCTTCTTTAGTGATGCCTGTTGCGTAAATTGTTTTCTTTACAAATGCCTGGAGCTGAGTAAAGTTATAGAGGCCAGCCGTAGGCTGTGCATCACCTGTCATAACGCCACTATCAAGTAAGTTCACACGCTGGAAAGAATTTGACGGAATATCTTTAGTAAGTGTCATAAGTGTACGCACCTCACTCGTCTCAAAGTTTGTACGCAAGTTTTTTCCAATCGCATCGATCAAACCAGTAACCTTGCTAATATTCGTTAGCGTACCGGTACTGGTTGCCTTTTCTTTGATAGCAAGGATGATTTTCTGCTGGTTCTGCTCTCGATCAAAGTTTGAGTTGCCCAAACCATAGGTTGGCGCAACATCACCACGAGCTTGTGCCAGATAAAGAGCATGTTCGGCATCGAGGGTAGCCGGACCATTAGGGTAATCGATAAAGTGGCCATTCGGAGGACAATTCTGCTTCATAACAGCAAGACTCGCATGTGCATTACCGCCTTTGCACTTCCAGTCGAAGTTACTATCCATTACCCCTGGTGCGCCGCCGCTCCCCTGGATGTTCACCGTAATATCACCAACCGCATTAACGACGTCGCGCATTACAGAATAATTAACATGAGCGCTATATTGAATAGGTATCCCCAGAATATTACCATAAAATTCACGTGACTTAGCCTGCCGCTCCGTCTCAGCAGATTCAGAACTCCAATCGCTGTTCACGCAATTAAAATATGCATTGATCTTGCCTGAATAGCCGGCATCACAAGCCATACCGTACTGCACCTGCATGTCACGAGACACACTGATCATATATGCATTCTTATTCGTTTGATCAATGCTCAAAACCATAATAGAATCCGTTAGGTAGGCGCCCTGATGGCCCGGGTCATCCTCTGAAGTACCGAGAATAAGAATATTCGTACGCCCATTAGCATCTTGCTGGAGCTTCTTTTGCTGTACCAACCCAAAAATATCACCCTTAAAAACAGAGTTACTTGCGGCGAGAGCTTTATATGCCACATATCCACCTGCGATAATTAGAATAACAACGATAGCAATGATCGCCCTCTTAATTATCTTTCGACGAGGAGATTTTGGTACCTTTTGTTTCTGTTGCTTGCGTTCTCTCTTTGTTAGTGGGGCCTGTGCATCAATTTCATTAAGCGATTCGTCAATATCGCTTCGTGTTAAGCCTTGGCCCTTATTTGGCGCAAGGCCTTCAGAACCAAGCGGAGCCGAAGTGCGAGTACTTGAAACTGTTGGTCTCTGCCGCAAACCTTGCGCCATGGGGCTTGGCGAACGACGACTAGTATAATCTCCGCCAACTGCGCGCGGAGAGCGTCGAGGAATAAAGCCGTCAACATTAGATTTTCTCGCCATTACTCTCACCCACTATAGACGATGCAAGCCAAAAAATAAACATATCGCCTATGGTAAAGGTTTTATTTTTTACCTTAAACGAGGTATAGTGAATGCAATGCAACCTAACTACTTAACACGACACCCACACGCCAAAGACGCCCTACAATTCGTCGGATTCATTATCTTGGTATTTATTGGTACAGTCATTATTAATACATTCATTTTTCGCAGTTTTTCCGTATCTGGTCACAGTATGGATAAAACCCTTGCCGATGGTCAGCGACTCATCGTTAATCGCCTTCCGGTCACTATTGCGCAAGCCGAAAATAAATCATATATGCCCGACCGTGGGCAGATTATCGTATTCAAAAACCCACGCTTTGTCGCCGGCATGCCGGATGAATACATTGTGAAGCGTGTCATCGCTTTCCCTGGCGAACGCGTGACGGTGCATGACGGTGTACTTAAAGTTTATAACAAAGATCATCCAGATGGATTTAACCCAGATACCGCCTATCGGAAAGATGGGGTCGGGCCACAATCACCAGTTAGCGGTGAGGGTCTTGATACTGTCGTACCCGACGATACTGTATTCGTATGCGGCGACAATCGCATCGGCGATAATTCATATGATTCACGTACAGGTCTTGGTAACATCCCACTCTTCGACATTATTGGGCCTGTATCGTTCCGACTTTGGCCATTCAATAGTATTCGATCCTTCTAGTGTCATTACTCAATAAAATAGCTTCGCCATTAATGACGAAGCTATTTTATTGTAATCTCGTTTGTTTATTTTTCAAGTAGCTTTGCTAAGCGCTCGAAGTCTTCTTCGTTCTTGTAGGTAATAACAATCTGCCCGGTACCGCGCGCCATCTGTCTCACACTCACCTTTGCGTTAAAATGCTTGCCAAGTTTCGTTGCCTGATCTGTATACTTAGCAGACACTGGCTTCGCTTCGCTGCGACGCGCTGCAATTTCGCCGTTCTTCACCTGATTAGCATACCGCTCAGTGTCACGCGCACTCCATTCTTCACGAATGATGCGCGGAAGGATCGCCTCAACAATTTCTGTATCAAGCCCAATAAGCGGACGTACCTGGCCCTCGCGTACCGTACCCGCGGCAAGTGCATTACGAACCACTTCCGGTAAACGTAACAGGCGCAATGTGTTACTGACAGCCCCTGGCGTTTTGCCGCCAACTCGTTCACCAATCTGATCAAGTGTCAGGTTAAACTGATCACGCAATTTCAAATATGCGGTCGCCGTTTCCAAGGGATTAAGATCGCGTCGTTGCAAGTTCTCAATTAAGGAGATCTCGAGCTTGTGTTGATTAGAAAGTGTACGCACTAGTGCTGGGATCTTCTCGAGCCCCGCTTTTGTTGCCGCGCGAAATCGTCGCTCACCTGCCACAATCATATACTTACCTTCATGTGGCGCAACAACAATCGGCTGCAGTACTCCATGCTCACGGATAGAAGCACTCAATTCCTCAATAGAAACTTCATCAAACGAGCGTCGTGGTTGATCAGGATCAGCAATAATCTCACTTAGCTTAATATGACGAAGATCGCTCACACGATCATCTTGCTCAGCTGTAGGGTCAAACGATTCATCAAATAGCTCGGTTGGGATCAGAGACTCAAACCCTCGTCCGAGACCTTTCTTTTTAGCTGGCACGTTCAATCACCTCCTTTGCAGCTGCTTTGTATGCGCGGGCACCTTTACTAAATCGGTCATATGCGCCAATTGGCACACCATGGCTTGGAGCTTCGGCAAGGCGTACATTACGCGGAATCGTCGTCTTAAAGACTTTAGCAGGAAAATGCTTTGCAATTTCTGAAAGTACCTGATTTGACAGTGATGTGCGACTATCTACCATTGTTGGTAATACTCCAATAAGATCAAGCGTTGGATTAAGGCTCTTTCGTACCAACTTCATCGTCTCAAGAAGCTGTCCAAGACCTTCAAGCGCGTAGAACTCTGCTTGTACCGGCAACAGCACATACTTAGCCGCAATTAACGCATTAACCGTCAGCAAACTTAAAGAAGGCGGACAATCAATAATAACGTAATCATATTCAGTATTCAGCGCTTCAATCGCATACTTCAGTCGACTAAACCGATGCTCAGCTTGTGCGATCTCGACCTCTGTATTTGCAAGCGTTGGCAGTGCTGGCGCAACAGAAAGATTACGAAATTCCGTAGGCAAAATGACCTCGGCGAGCTTTTTCTGGCTCATAATCACATCCGCCACCGTTACATCAAGATCTGTCTTATCAATACCGAGGCCGCTCGTTGCATTGCCCTGTGGATCAAAATCAACTAAGAGCGTCTTTTTACCCGCTTTGGCTAAATAAAACGCAATGTTGATAGAGCTCGTTGTCTTGCCGACGCCGCCCTTTTGATTTGTTACGGCAATAATTGTAGTCACCTTGTGTGTATTCCCTCGCTTGTTCTACCCTGCATTATAGCATGACCACTAACAAAAATCCCTCTTCGATTTACGAGAGGGATTTTTGGAATTATTTGATAGATACGATTTCTATCTTGGTGTATTTCTGGCGGTGACCAGTTTGCGTGTTTACGCGCTTCTTGCTCTTGTAGCGGATAACTCGGATTTTCTCACCGGCTACCTTTTCATCTACAACCTTAGCTTTCACCTTTACACCCTTTACGAGTGGCGCGCCGACAGTTGTCTTGTCGCCATCGATTACGAGGAGTGCGTCGAGATCGAGCTCTTTTGTGCCTTCAGGGAGGAGGTCCACCATGAGGGTCTCTTTTTCGGCGACAATGTATTGTTTGCCACCTACTTTCACGACTGCTTTCATATGTTTCCTTATGATTTAATTGCGTTCAAGTACGTATTGTAACAGATGTGAGGCGTTTTTACAACCCACCGAGCACCACATTGTTTGCATACAGCCATCCTTCTACGCTGCCGCCATCAAGGTACTGGCCTTTTGCTTCGCCAACAACAATCGTACCGCCCTCATGAACATACGCGTTGATTGCGTCAGTAATTTCATATTCTCCACGCTTTGGATTAGCTGGTAGTGATTTTGCAAGCTCGAAAACACGCTTCGGGAACAAATAAAAGCTTGCGTTATTAAGATTACTTGGCGCTTCATCGAGGGTTGGCTTCTCAACAATCTGTACAAAATGATCAGCCGCATCTTTTTCGATAATGCCGTACTTAGAAACATCTTCTTGCGGTACCGGTACCCCATAAAGCCCGGCCGTGGCGTTTGAGTTCTGAACGAGATCAATAAGCTCTGCTGCATTCGATCCGTTATCGGTACGGTACATAAATTGATCACCCATAATCACTAGTACTGACTCGCCGTCCTCGATAAATTCGTTCACAAGTCCGACTGGGATACTTGTGCCATACCCACCCGTGCTCGGCTGTGTGATAAAGTGAATCGACACTCCCTTAAGTGGTGCAATGAGCGGCAACTTATCAGCCTTACCGTGTTGCTTAAGGTAATCATTAAGCAAAATATTACTGCGATAGTAGCTTTGTAACTGCGAGCTTTGCTCACCCACAACAAAATAGATATCAGTAATGCCTGCACCTAATACATCTTGTACGACATAGTCGATAATCGGACGCGTTCCAATTGGCAGCATACATTTTTCAATTGCTTTGGTAATAGGAAGCATGCGCGTTCCCCACCCTGCCACAGGAATAACAGCCTTGGTAACTTTCATATACCTAGTATACGCTACTTAGGATTCGTCGTCTGTGAACGTCACCCAGTTCGGATCGTTATGAAGGTCCTCTTCAACGCCAGACCAAAATTTACTCAATGCCGTTGTATCAGGGGATGGGTCGAGGCGCCACTGCTCTTCGTGGTCATCTTTAATTGCCTGAATAAGCTCGTCATTCTCATCGTCAAACACGGGACTTAGCTCCACATGTTGTGTTGGCTGTGATTGGAATAGTGAAAAACGACTTGGTGATAGATGTAACATGTATTTTGTTTGTGTTAATTGCTAACTGTCAACTATTTAAGCACAAACAATATAAAATGTCAATGACCTAGATCTGCCCTATGCTACCGTAGGCAAAGATAATAACGAGCGCGAATGAAGTGAATCCGATCGCTTTATAGATACCGTGATGTCGGTACCAGCTGCGACGAAGATGTACAGGCAACTTTTTACGATAGATATGTGCAGATAATGCAACGATCGTTGCAACCAATAGTACTACAAGGCTACTCACCGTTGCCGGTGTCATTGATTGCAAGCCTACGCCAAGACGCGACATGAGACTCATTGGTTCATTAATATCGGAGACGTCGCGAGACACTGTCGCTCCTTGTACTGCCGCTTCGGGTGAACCATAAAGTGCAACGATCAGCGTTGTTGGTTGCCCATCTAGTGTACTATCCATAACAGCAAAGCCAACGTCCTGATAGCTCGTGTTGAGAATATTTGCACGGTGTGACGGAGATGCCATCCAAGCTGCTACCGTACTCGAATCTGTAGTAAAATCTTTAGCAAGATTCTCGCCGGCGCTTTGGTAATTGTAGCCAGCTACGCTAAACCAGTGCCATGGCGTCGTGCCGTCTGGTGCATCATGCGCCCAATACTGTCTGTCGAACATGTTTTTTACTTTTAGTTCGGCAGCTTTATTAAGCTCGGAATTGATTGTAAGTGGTTTCTCGTGTTGATCTATGCGAGCCTGATTAGTAGCCGCTAGCAAGCCCGATGGCGTAATTTGCGCCTCTACCCCTAGTACATTACTGTGCGAAACTCCATTATACAAAGTCTGAAGAGCAATAATCGCCACCAAAATGGCGACGATACCATACCTTCTAATTGCGTGCGGGCGGTACTGATTAGCCCGATGCGGCACCACCGCTAACCTAACGCGTTTATGCACTCGCGCTTTCATAGTTGTGATGCGATGCTTGACTGTTTTAGTTTGGGCCATAAAGCTTATACTTATATTCTGTTTAGAGTATATATTCTTTCCGATAAAAAAGCGAGCACCCCGGAAGGTGCCCGCATATTTTGACTATTCCGCACTCTTTCGGCTTCGTGCGACGATCAGTCGCCAAAGGCCGAGGATAGCAGCTATGATAAGTAGCCACCAACACCATGCCAATCCCATAAACGCAGGTACGCCACTTTGGGTACGTGTCGTGCTATCGCCCTTTACTGCCTTGCCGTTACTATCATTATCACCGTTACTACCGATAGACTTATCGCTTGGCACTGTCGTATGGTCACCCAGAACGGACTGATCACCACTTACTGGCCCAGCTGGCGTAACGCCGGCAGGTGCTGTCGCAAATAGTCGAGCCGGTGCCGCTGCAGCAATGGCGCCAGCAAATTTCTCAACCGTACTATTACCACTGCTTGTGGTAAATGAGCTAGTTGTCGACTGTTGGTTACCTAGAGCATCTGCGCTTGTAACAACGACACTATGCTTACCGTCTACAAGCACTCCGCTCGTCACTACCCACGCGCCATTGCTTGGTGTTGTCGATAGCGACGTCTGATCGTCAATTGTTACAGTCACATCAGATGAATCGTCGGTCGTTCCTGTTATTGTATACGTACCGTTAGCATTACGAGTAAAGTTCAAAATCGTTACTTTTGGCGCAGTTCGGTCGATAATAAACGGTATAAAAATTGGCGAAGTAGTTCCTGTTTCGTTGCCGGCTGCGTCGCGAGCCCAAACACGCACCCAATACTGACCATCTACTAGCTGGCTGATATCAAAGGCTCCAAGTACGCCGTTGTCGACATTCACATTGCCGCTCACATTCAGGGCTGGCGAAACGGGAGCGGCCTGATCCGCTTTAAAAATGCTGAGCGTGTAATCTTGGAGATTCGCATCAGTGATTGTGCCACTTACGCCAAGATGCAATTGGTTCGTAGGACTGTGGTCGACACTTATTCCAGTTACCGTTGGCGCAGTCATATCGATAGTAAATGAAAGTGTCGTTGCATTCCCTGCTTTATCGGTTGCAACTACAGTATGATGACCTTCACTGGTGATGATATAGGTATACGTTTTATTTAGACCGTTCGTCGCTTTAACAGTAGCGCCATCAACCGTTAGTCCATGGTTCTTGTCAAAGCCATCTGCGCCCTCATATTTTGGATCAAAAATAGAGATATTAACCGAGCCTGCCGTAACCACACCCTCAGCGATACCACTAATTGTCGGCGCATTACGATCGATCCTCTTCACTTGAAACTTCTGTGCGGTCGAGGTGTTGCCTGCTAAATCCGTAACAAACACCTGATATTTACCGTTGTGGCTATACACGCGAGTAAAATGAGTACTGTCTACGCGTGTCCAGTCCGTTGGAGTTTGCGCAGGTTCATTAGTGATCATAGTGACCGTCACATCGCCATTCGTAAGCGCTGCGCCATTATTATTTGAATAGGTAAAAGTAGCCATCGGTGGGGTATGGTCATACGCGACAGTAAGTGGCGTACACGCCGAAGCGTTCCCGGCCGCATCAACCGCAACAACACAGAAATAGTAGGTGCCTTCTTTGTTAGCAAAATCGGTCGGCACGTAGCCGCCATCACTCGTCTTTTTGACATACGTATAACTATCCTGCCAAGGGTTACTAGGATTATCTTGATAGCCCGGGATATTTGTCCAGAATTTATATATATAGTGGTCTACGTCACTTGGGGTAGTATCTTTCCAACTGAGGGTTCCCTTTTGGATGTTGGTGTATCCATTCTGCGCACCTTGGCCGTTAGAGCCGACCCAACTGAGATTCGATGGTGCCGCTGGAGCTGAAGAATCAACGATAACCTTCCATAGATCACTCCAAGAACTTGAAGCGCCATCAGCGCCAATCGCACGCACTCTCCAGTAAAATACAGTGCCATCCGCAACATTCACTGCAGTCTTTGAAGTTGTCGTATACACTGCATTAAATCGCGGCGTAGTATTCGTATCGCTACTATTAAAGCTTTCGTATTCATATTTCGCAGCACCCACAACCCCACTCCAGCTGTTTGTGATGCTTGCGCCGTTTACAACCTTACCGTTACTTGGAGATTGAAGCGTTGGAGTCGCCAAAGTAGCCAAGCTAATGGCAAACACTAATTGATGAGCGCCAAGCGCGATAAGTCCCTGAACCGTAAAAGCCATCGCAACAAGCGACGCGACGACCATTTTACTAAAACTCCGGGTCTCGCCCCTACGAAGCTGTAATGCCATAAATTAATACCCTCTCATACTGCACTCCACTGCAGCATTATGATTTTACTTCATTATACCGCTCCGCTTATGCATCGTCCAGTCACTTTAAGGGTAATTACTCTTTAGTTAACAATAGCCGACTTCTGAGAGCCGGCTATTATAAGACAAAAGGTTTACGTGACCTACTGCTTTTTAGAAAGGCTCACCGTAAGATTCGCACCTTCAACCTTAACCTCTTCGCTATAATCACCCTCGTCGGTAGTATTTTCCGCAAGCGTCTCAGCGAAAATGACATCCTGATGCTCTTTAATAGCTTTTGCGAGCTCGCCGTCATCAGTTGTGAGAGATAGCATGATACGATCATCCACATTTAACCCAGACTTTTTACGAGCCGCCTGTACGTAGCGAATTACTTCACGCATGAGACCTTCGCGCTCAAGTTCAGGAGTAAGCTTCTCATCAAATTCAATACGATCCCTAATTACCGCCCCTTCGAGTTCAATGCGTCTCTGCGTGACAACCCATTCTCCCGCCTGAAGCCGCAATACCACACCATCAGCAATCACCTCTTTGACGTTAAGTTCCTCTTTCAGAATCGCCTCAAAATCTACAAACTTTCCAAAGTCCGTGATTCTTGCCGTCGCCAAAGGTTGACGCACCTTAATGCCAGCCTTAGCTCGTAGGCTTAAGCCTTCATTGACATACGCACGAACTTGCTGCATCTCATCAAGAACAAGCTGATCCACGGCATACTCTGTAGGCCAATCAAGCAAATGCACAGATTCGCTGGCGCCCCCAAGGTTTTGATATAACTCTTCTGCAAGGAACGGTGTAAATGGCGCTAAAATAAGCGAGAGACGCATCAACACATAGTGAAGCGTACGGTAGGCATCGTTCTTATCGCCGTCATCTTCACTCTTCCAAAAACGACGTCGGCTGCGGCGCACGTACCAGTTACTTGCATCTTCGATAAATGGCAGAATCTCAGCCATTGCATCCGGCAGGTTATATGCATCCATATTGCGCGTAATATGTTCATTAAGCTGGTGTACGCGTGAAATTACCCATTTATCGAGCGGATTCGTCACGTCGGCTGGCGATAGCGTCTGTGCGGTCTTAGGATCAAATTCCCAACCGTCAACTTCAGCATACATCGTGAAGAAATCGTACATGTTCCAAACCATACTGAGTTTGCGCGCTACGTCGCCAACATCTTTATCGTGCAATGCAAAATCTTCGCCGTTTAGTACTGGACTACTCAACAACAAGAAGCGGAGTGAGTCAGCGCTAAACTTGTCCATCAGTTCATTCGGATCAGTAAAGTTACCATATGACTTGCTCATCTTACGGCCATCGTTGCCCGCAAGCGTACCAGTGGTAATAACGTTCTTAAAGCTATTAGTGCCAAATAGCGCAACGCTCATTGCGTGCATGTAGTAGAACCACGCGCGGACCTGGCCTACGTATTCGACAATAAAGTCGCCTGGGAAATTAGCCTCAAATTTCTCTTTGTTTTCAAATGGATAGTGGAACTGAGCAAACGGCATCGAACCAGCCTCAAACCAACTGTCCATCACCTTGTCGATGCGAGTATACTCTTCGCCGTCGATCGTGAACTTCACGTCATCGATCCATGGGCGGTGATAGTCTTCAAGCTCCACCCCGCTCAATTCTTTGAGTTCAGCATAACTACCCACAACCTTGATTTTGCCACTCTTGGTTTTCCAAACAGGCAACGGTGTTGCCCAAAAACGGTCACGACTCAAGTTCCAATCAGGTGCCTGCTCGATATTCTTCGCAAAGCGACCTTGTTTAAGGTGTGATGGAAACCAGTTAACGTTGCCGTTCTGCTCTAGCATTTGCGTTTTCTGGTCGGCAATATTCACAAACCAACTTGGATGCGCACGATACATCAAGCGAGTACCGCAGCGGTGACAGTGAGGGTAGCTGTGACGAACGTATTCGATCTTCCATACAACGCCACGCTCTTTCAGTGCTTTAGCAATTGCTTTATTCTCTTCCCAAACATTCTTACCTGTCCAGTCACCTTCGGTGTAAAGACCATTCTCATCGAGCACGTGTACTACTGGGATTCTCTTTTCGCGAGCAAGCTCGAAATCTTCTTCACCATAGGCTGGCGCAAGGTGGACAATACCCGTACCATCTTCGTCGCTTACGTAATCTGCAGCCCAAACTTTATGTGCGTTCTTACCGCGATTCACGCCGAGGAGTGGCTCATAGCTCAATCCAACAAGATCTTTGCCTTTTAATTCGCGCAGCACAGTGTATTCCAACGGCTGACGCTTTTCATCAACAAACACCTTTGCTGCTAATCCTTTTGCAACAACAAGCTTTTCACCAGCGACCTCAACTTCAACATAGGTGAAATCCTTATTTACGGCAACTGCCGTGTTTGCTGGAAGCGTCCACGGAGTGGTCGTCCATGCTAGTAATGTTACGCCATCTTCAAGCTTGAACTTTACAAACACGCTTGGGTCTGTAACGTCTTGGTACGCACCGGCGTCCATTGTGACCTCGGCTTTTGAAAGTGGCGTACTGTCGAGTGTACAGTACATGAGCACCTTTTCGCCTTCATAAATCTTGCCTTTTTCGTAAAGCTCCTTAAACGCCCACCAGATCGATTCCATGTAGTTTTTATCCATGGTTTTGTAAGCACCCTTAAAGTCGACCCAGCGGCCAATACGATCGATCACCTCTTCCCAATCAGCGGCAGTTTGCGTCATGTATTCACGCGTCGCAACGATGTACTTTTCAAGGCCATAATCAAGCACGTCTTGGTGACTGCTAAGCCCGAGCTTCTTCTCACTAAAACGTTCGGCTGGCAGACCGTGGCAATCCCAGCCCCATACACGTTCGACTCGCTTACCTTTCATTGTCCAGTAACGTGGAACGGCATCCTTCACAATACTACTCAGAAGGGTGCCGTGATGTGGCACACCAGAAATAAACGGAGGACCATCATAAAATACATATGCGTCACCAGCCGGGCGATTTTCGACTGACTTTTCAAACGTCTTCTCCGCTTTCCAGCGTTTTACCCACTCATTTTCGTATTCGAGTGCTCTCCTACGTGTTCCGTGCTTGAATTTCATAGCGTCTCTCCTTTTCTTATCATCATTATTTCTGGAATCTTACCGTCAAATAGCGTTTCTGATCCTGGTATTTCTTCAAATCCCCACTTCCGATAAAATGCTCTCGCCCGTTCATTGTAGCTCACAACCCCGAGTTCAATCGGTCTTGCTGGATCGCACCAGTCTATAATCTTTTGCATAAGTGCTCCGCCAACACCTCTACCATGCCAGCTTTTATCTACATAAAGCGATCCGACGTGTTGGCGACCTTCTTCATCGATATGTGGTGTCGCCATGCCGATCACATTACCCTGCTGGTCAAGCGCCACCCATCCAGCGCTCATAGGGTTATTTAGTCGTGCAAGACGTTGCATACGTTTTTCATCTGACATTTGATGAGCATTCCTTGCTTCAATCCATTCACGCGTCACTCCAAGCTCGTCATTGACATACGTATCAAGCCACGACTGTAAACGCATACGATTACCTTCGTCGATCGTGTCGGCAGTGAGTTCTGCAATGGTGAATTGTGGCTGCTCAGTCATATTTTTCTCCAAAATAAAAATCCCTTATCGCTACTGGAATCCGATAATTCGGACGGTACCATCCAGTTTCGAAAGGGATAATCCTTGTCGCACTTCATTTCACTGTTACGCCGTGTGCACGCCGGATTCTACTAAAGCCACAAGAGTAAAGGCCCGTTCTTTCCAGAACTCGCGGGTGATAACCGCTCAAACGTTTGCAGCTATTGTAATACAAGTAGCACTGTTTATGCAAATAGCGCGGTGCCGTACTTTGCGATAATAGCAACAACCATCAGCACAATAATGGAAAAAAGCACAACTTTGTCGTAATCTCGCTCAATAATCTTATGCGCCCACTCTGAGGCTTGCTTTGCGAGATAGAGATTATTCTCGCGAACGTTATAGCGCGTGATCGCAAACCACACAAAGGTAGTCGTCGCCGTAACAAGCAAACACCACGGGCAAAGTGCTCCAATTACAAAGAAGCTTTGACTAAAGAGCCAGTATGCAAAGACAAGCCCCGCAGTATAAAAGATCTGGGCCACAAACATAAATGCGCGAGGAAACTTCACGCCAGCAAGTCCTGCGATCGCCACGGTAATCACCACTGGCTCAGCAATCATACCAAGAAAACTATTTGGAAATCCAAATATGTGCGCTGACGGATGAAGCCCAACTTTTGCGCAGTTTAGAATAACATTGATACTACACGACAAAACGGCATTCGGATTACGAGCAAGCTCCACCGCTTCATTCGACAGAACAAATGCGGCAATTAAACTACAGATCGCCCCGATAAGCATACTGAAAAATATCCAGCGGTTATCACGAATTTTTCGATCTTCGTGCGTAAAATAATCTTTAATCTTGAGTAGCATAGTAACTTACCTCACTTATTGTTGGGAGCATTGTGCCAGCCCACATGTTTTGCATTTGCCCATCATTACCAAGTGCGATAATTGTTGGGTATTCAACGATATCGTATGTCCGGCAAAACGAATCACCATCGGGAGATCCTGGGTCAAGTACTTCAAGCGTACGTCCGGTTTGTCGCTCAAAATCGGACACAAATGTACCGACGGTTCGTGCGTAATCAGTATCCTCTTTCGTAATAACAACAACGCGCACGCTAGTTGCCCTTCTTGCGCTGCTCAAGTATTCGTACAAAATCATCAAGCGTCTTAAACTTATGGAATACGCTTGCAAAGCGCACATATGCCACTTCATTTTTCGCTGCAAGTTCATCGAGAACATAGTCGCCAATTGCTGTAGAATCAACTTCGCTTTCTCCAAGCTCGTAGAGGCGCTCTTCAACCCTATTGATGATCTCCTCTACTTCTACCTCTGACTTGAAGAATTTACCAACTGAGCGACGAATTGCATTTGCAAGTTTTTCGCGATCAAATAGTTCGCGCGATCCGTCTTTTTTAATAACAGCCAAATTTGGGTGTTCGATGCGCTCGTACGTGGTAAAACGATGCTTGCCGTCCATCGTCTCGCGACGGCGTCGAATAGTAATGCCATCTGCTGATTCGCGAGACTCTAAAACACGGCTGTCACCGATTTTGTAGTTATGCGCCATACGTTATCACCTTCCTAGGATTCGTCTGATTGTTTTTTCTTACGGCGGCGAAGAAACGCAGGCGTATCATCGTCATCTTCTTCGGTTGGCTGGTTCCAAATATTCTGCGCTGGCTCTGCTGCGAACTGCTCAGCACCATCAGAATGATTAAGCTCCATGTCGATGTCGTTTACTGCTTTATCAATATTCTCAGCAGGTGCCGGTGTAGCGGCAAGCGCACCAGGTCGCTCAAGCTCTGCAGCTTGCTGCTCGAAGAAAGCGCTATCAAAACCAGTTGCGATAACAGTGATGATAAGCTCATCCTCAAGGTCGGGCTTAAGGGTCGCACCAAAGATGATATTTGCATCTGGACTTACAGCGCTCGTGATTATCTCAGCTGCTTCCTGAATCTCGCTCATACTCATATCGTAGCCACCAGTGACATTAAAGAGTACGCCCTTAGCGCCATCAATTGAAACTTCAATAAGTGGAGATTCGATAGCTTGTTGTGCAGCTTCAGCAGCACGGTTATCGCCGCTCGCACGACCGATACCCATCAGCGCGCTACCAGCATTGCTCATAATCGCCTTCACGTCAGCAAAGTCGAGATTAATTAATCCATGCTCAGTAATTAGCTCAGAGATACCCTGAACACCCTGACGAAGTACATCATCGGCAATCTTGAATGTTTCAAGCAGCGGCGTACGACGGTCGATCGTCTGCAGTAGGCGATCGTTAGGGATCGTAATAAGTGTATCGACCTGACGACCAAGTTGGGCGATTGCCCACTCTGCATTTGTGCGACGCTTTTCGCCTTCAAAACTAAACGGTTTTGTTGCAACCCCGACACAAAGAATACCAAGATCACGAGCGACCTCTGCGACTACATGCCCAGCACCCGATCCAGTGCCACCGCCAGCACCGATCGTAACAAATACCATGTCTGCACCCTCGAGCGCGTCACGGATCTCGTCGATTGACTCGCGGGCTGCCGCTTCGCCCACTGATGGATCTGCACCAGCGCCAAGACCATTTGTCGTATTGTGGCCAAGGTGAATTTTTATATCTGCTTTTGAATTGTGGAGTGCTTGCGCATCAGTGTTCATTGCAATAAATTGAACACCAACTAATCCAGCGTCTTTCATGCGGTTGACTGCTGAACCACCTGCACCACCGACACCAACAACTTTTATGCTGGCGAATGTTTGGATTTCACTTGGTTTTACTTCCGGCATGTATCCTTATACTCCCCTATATTCACACGAATAACTATCTTGTTCTAGTATACCATTGTTGTTCACGAATGACAGGCCCTTACATTTTTAAACGTGAGAGAAGGCCCTGAATGAACCCGCCTGCACTTTTCAAAGAGGTGCCGCTTGGGCCGCCGTGATGTTTTTGTGTTCGCACTCGCGATGATTCTGCATCAACGAGCATTAGCCCAACAACAGTGGCATACTCTGGCTTATCGATATTATCCGCCACGCCACCGAAACCAGAAGCCTTACCGATACGTGCAGCGACACCCAGATGTTCTTTAGCGCTCTCGGCGATCCCCTTTAGATTAGCCGTGCCGCCTACGAGAACAACGCCACTCGGCAGCTGTCCCGCGCGGCCAGCTTTTTTGAGCTCTTTATTAACAAGCTCAAAAATCTCTTCGAGACGCGCACCAACAATTTCATCGATATCCTCAGTATTAAACGTGAGGACTTCTTTTTCTTGCTTAACACTCACTTCCTTATTTTCACGACGCACTGAAGCGATCGCATGCTGCAACTTCACTTGTTCGGCAATTTCAGGGTCTGTTTTAAGACCGATTGCAAGATCATTTGTGATGTTCACGCCGCCCATCGGCACGACACCAACGTATTGCAGATCACCTTCCTCGAAGACAGATACGCCCGTCGTTGCTCCACCAAGGTCGATAACCGCCACACCACTCTCAATTTGCTGTTCCGTTAATACCGCCTTGGCCGCCGCCACCACCGATGGCACTGCCGCATTCGGCGCTACTGTCGCCATCTCGCTCGCCTTTTCAAGGTTTTTCACATATGGCGTCATCGCCGATACGACGTTTGCATTGATTTCTAGACGCGTTCCTGACATGCCAATTGGATCTTTAATGTTACCTTGGCCGTCAAGCGTATAACTAAATGGTACGACCTCAAGCACCTCGCGATTTGCGGGAACCTTACCTGTCGTCGCGACATCTTCGAGTCGGCGAAGGTCGTCTTCGTTGATCTCTTTATCAGCCGTACCGACAGCAATCATTCCGTCAGCCCGCGTGCTCAGGATGTGGGCACCATTCACACTGATTGTCGCGCTGTTTACTTCGTAACCGCTCATACGCTCAGCTTCGCCCAGTGCTTGATCAATCGTATGGGCCGGCCCATTCAAATTAACCACTGTTCCTTTGCGCATACCAGAGTTTGGCGCCTGCCCGACACCTACAATGGTAGGCGTCCCGGTCGCCGGATCAACATGGCCTACTACACAACGAATTACCGTTGTACCGACATCAATACCGACTGCATATCGAGGTTGTTCCTGCATATAGCCGTATTATATCATAAGCAGGTTAATGATACAGGGTGGTGAACACATTAACGCTGCGTTAAAATCTCGGCGCCATCCTCAGTAATGAGGATCGTGTGTTCAAAATGGGCAGCAAGGCTTCTGTCGCGCGTTGCGATCGTCCAATCATCATCAAGTGTAACAATTTTTTCGCCACCAAGCGTTGCCATTGGCTCAATTGCGACTGTGTCGCCAGGTTTCAGCAAAACACCTGTTCCTTTACGACCATAGTTCGGAACATCTGGTGGCATATGCATCTTTAAGCCAACTCCGTGACCAACTAAGTCCCGAATAATCCCAAGTTTCGCCTTACTCAGCACTTGCTCAACAGCAAAGCCAATATCGCCCGTATATACCGGGCCTTTAATCGAATCAATGCCCGCATAAAGGCTACGTTCGGTTGCTGCAAGAAGATGCTTAATTGCTCCTTTTGGTTCCTCGCCCACCACCATCGTAAAAGCTGCATCTGTCTTCATTTTTTTGTAGGCGATAACAAGGTCAAACCCTACGATATCGCCAGAACGGAATGTATAGTCAGTTGGCACGCCATGAACAATTTCATCATTTGTACTAATACAGATAACGCCAGGGAAATTCACCTCGCTCGTTTTATAAGTAGCGACGGCGCCATACTCGGTAATTTTACCGGCAACAAAGGCATCAACGTCTTTTTCGGTAATACCCGGCTTCACATATGCACGGATGTCATCAAAAATGCGCGCCAAAATAGCCCCGCCTTGGCGCATTGCCTCAATTTGTTCGGGTGTTTTTACGCCTGTAATTAGCTCTGGCACGCGACTTCAACCTCATCGTAGATTCGGTCGTGTACTTCGCCGGCAGTGCCCGTACCGTCAAGGTGGATAATCTTAACACCAGCCTCGGCGAAAATCCCAAGTACTGGGTACATTTTTTGTCGGTAGATCATCATACGACGAGCGATCGTTTCAGGGGTGTCTTCCATACGCTTGCGTTTTTCAAGACGTTGCATAATTTCAGCTTCAGGGACTTCAAGCACAATAACAACATCAATCTTTTCACCCATCTTGCCCATGTAACCATCAAGCCACGCAGCCTGTTCTTTGGTACGTGGAAAGCCGTCGATAATAATGTTACCGAAGTTCTTATCGCGTGCATCCTGAACCGCAGCTTCAAATACTTGATACGTGAGCTCATCACTCACAAGTTCACCCGATTTAAGCGTTTCAATCACTTTTGAATCATTACTGCGTCGGAGCATTTCACCCGTCGAAAGCCATTTCCATCCTTTGCGGACGGCTAACATTTGCCCCTGCATGCTCTTACCGGCACCGGTAGGACCAAATAAAAGAATCATTCCTATTGTCCCCTATTCACTATTTATTAAGCGTTTCTTTAACAATCTGAGCAATCATCGCACCATCAGCACTATTGCCAACTGATGCTTTTACAGCACCGATCACCTGGCCCATCGCTGCAGGTCCACTCACATCAAGTTCTGCAACTTTCTGCTCAACAATAGCGCGAAGTTCAGACTCGTCTAGCTGTTGCGGTAAATATTGTTTGAGAATTTCCGCCTCTTTTTCTTCAGGATCAGCAAGTTCAGGGCGGTCGTTTTCACGGTAGATTTTTGCGCTCTCAAGGCGTTTTTTTACCTCTTTAGCGATTACCTTTTCAATATCAGCATCAGCGAGGCCTTCCTCGCGCTTACCGCTTGCAACTTCTTCATTAAGAATTGCCGCCTTGAGGTTGCGCAAGGTCTCACCAACAAAACGATCGCCGCTCAAAAGGGCGGCTTTCATTTCGTTTGTAATACGCTCTTTCAGCGTTACCACTTAGGGCTCCTAGCGGATACCTAGCCGCATTTTGGCTAGCTTATCTGCTTTACGCTCACGGCGGATAATCGCCTTAGCACGTCGCTCAGTCTTAGAAAGTGGCTTGCTAAATCGCATAGAAGCCTTAGCCTCAGCGAGCACACCACTCTGTAGCACCTTGCGGTTGAAACGACGAATAATGTTTTCGTTCGCTTCTCGTTCATCTTTACGTGTAACTTGTACCATATCGGAGCTATTGTAACAGATGAAAAGCGGTTTTGCAACATTTACCCTAGTTTACATTCACGAATGGTAGACCATATGCAGCAATCTACCTTGCACCGAGCGCATACCACGCCACTCATTAATGGAAAGTTCTGTCCATATACTCACCTGCTCGCCAACTTCCGAAAACCATTCCTCAGGCGCGGAAAACGCCACAACATCGAGTTTTCTGCCAATCCTGTCTTGCAAAGTAAGCTTCACATGCTGAGACTCGCTCCCCATACGACGCACACCCACCACTGTTACGTGTTCAATGCAGATGATTGGCTCGGGGTTTCCATTACCAAACGGTTCAAGACGTGCGAGCATTTCAACGAGCTCCTGGGTTATCTCGGTGAAATCATCTACTATTACGTCGGCCGACGGTAGCAGCAGTGGTTCTTGAGGACGCAAACTAAGGGATGAGAAGTATTCGTTGACACGCCGCCTAAACGCATCAATGTTTTGCGTTGGCAATGTAACACCTGCAGCCAGCTTATGACCACCACCTTTTGTGATGATATCGTCACTCGCCCGAATTGCATCAGCAACACTAAAGTCACCGTAGCTTCGCGCGCTACCCTTACTTTCATCGCCCATTTCTTGCAAAACATATGTTGGCTTTTTGTAGCGCTCTAAAATTTTTGCCGCCACAATGCCGATAATGCCATGGCTCCAATCAGCGTGGCTCAATACGAGCACTGAATGATCTTTATAGTCTTCCGCCTGCTCGAGTGCTGCTTTGTAAATAATATCTTGCGCCTTGCGTCGCGCCGCATTAAGCTCATCGAGCTTCTGCGCCAACTCAAGTGCTTCTATGCCGTCCTTTGCGAGCAGCATATCCTGGGCATATTTCGCCGTTTCAAGTCGGCCCGCCGCATTCATTCGTGGACCCAACCCAAAGCCAAGGGTTCGTGCCGTTAATTGAGACGGGTTCGCCCCGGCGACTGCCATTAGCGCCTTAAGTCCATGACGCCGGGTTTTGGAAAGAACCTTAAGTCCCCAATATACATGGAGTCTATTTTCATCAACTAGCGTCACCACATCACATACCGTACCAAGCGCAACGAGGTCAAGAAGCCACTTTTCCTGCCCCATTTCCAAGCCATCAAGTTGCGTCTGCAGCGCTTGTACAAGTTTGAATGCGACTCCGACGCCGGGTAAATCAAGGAATGGATACAGCGGCTGATCGCTTGATTGCTCGATAAGCTGCAACTTCTCATAGCGGTCGGGGTAGTCTTGCAGGAGGCGTTTTGGGTTAATAACGGCAACCGCAGGTGGCTGAACCGGTGCGACGTTGTGATGATCTGTCACAATTACATCCACACCTAGTTCTTTAGCACGCACAATTGGCCCCTCGCTCAAACTACCACAATCTACTGTCACGATAAGCGTAGCGCCTGTAGCGGCAATTTCCTCAACCGCCTGTTCGGTCATTCCATACCCTTCACGAAAACGATTTGGAATAAACGCATCAACAAAACGAAAACCGAAGCTATCAAACGCATCAAGAAGCACAGTCGTTGCAGTAAGGCCATCAATATCGTAGTCTCCGTAAATAGTAATGTGCTCTTGACGCTCGCGAGCCTCCACAAGACGCGCAACTGCAGCACTCATGTCGGGCAGCAGAAAAGGATCATGCCGAGCCCCGTAATCAGGCTCAAAAAATAACTTTGCCGACTCACCATCCAGGCCGCGGGCTTTCAATATGCGTTCAAAAATAGTCATTATGACTGGATGTCAGTCGTCGTACGACGAGGGCGTCCTGCACTCGACTGTTGTTGAGACTTAATCACAATACTCTGTAGTTCCTTAAAAATTGGAAACTGCTTATTCGTCGAGTAAATCTTGGTGTTGCCCTGTTTTTCACCCAGCAAAAAACCAACTTTTTCAAGTCGCTTTAGTTCCCGCTGAATGTTACCTGGATCTTCTTTAATAAGTTTCGCAAGTCCGCGAACATGAGTATGAAAATCAGGATACTTAGCGTAGACAACAACGATTTTTCGTCGCACTCGTGATGTGATAAAAACGTCTAACACAGCGGCCTTTCAGTTCATTCCCTTACTATTGTTGCTTTTTATTCTACATTCTTACAGGCGTCTTTGCAAGCCTGGAGATCTTAAAATTACTGCCAATTCAAGATATTTTCGTTGATTTTTGCGATGACTTCTTCGTGTGTCGGAACGGTATTGTCCTCGTAATAATGGTCAACACCCATAAAGTTCTCTTTTACGTCAAGGATATGAACCTCATCAACACTAACGTGAAGCTGGTCGACGACGGGAATGGTCGCGAGCGGCGAGACAACCACAAGCCTGCTAATACGAATGGGCTTCAAGAAATCAATCGCCACACTTATCATGGCACCATCTGCAAGACCATCTGACACGAGAATAACCACACGCTCGCGCAACATATCAGACGTAATAATACCGCCGTCGCCAAGCAAACGGTTAATACGATTAAACGCCTGGCGTTTCTGGTCATCCAGGTAACCATGAAATTCGCTCGTATATTCTTCAATTTCTCCAGTTGAGAATTCGTTGTTGTAGGTAAAATTGCCACCTTGGGATACCGCGCCAAACATAGTGCTCTCCCCCGGAACTTCTATTCCTTCGGTTACAAGCATCGTTAAAATACAGTGCAACTGCGCAGCGATTTCCTCACCAACCAATACGCCCCCGTCACTTAGGGCTACGACAGCACAGTTTTCATAACGATATTTATCAAACAGCTGCTCGGCAAGTAGTTGGCCCGCTTGGGCTCGACTCTCAAAATACATATGCCTATACTACCAGTGTTATGCCCGTATCTGCAAGCTATTATATGCATCCCACGGTATAATGAGAGTAATGAGGTATTACGAGGTTGCTCCTACGAAGATTATTCGCGCAAATGCGAATGTTTTTACGTATTCAAGTGAAACCCCTCTTAGGCATGGATCCTTTGTAATGGTCCCTATCGGTAAACAAACCCTCCTTGGCGTAGTCATAAAAGAAGTCGTTAAGCCGAGCTATGTCACAAAAGACATCGCCGAGACGCTAAATATTCCAACCCTTCCAGCAGCACTCGTAAAGACTGCCGAGTGGATGAGCGAGTACTATCATACACACCTTGCGACGGTTCTTCAGACCATACTACCCCGTGGACTAACAAAAAATCGTAGACTCAAACAGATAAATCACATCACCCATGAGCGCGACCGAACACATTTTTTGCTCAACAGAAATCAGCAAAAAGCTCTTGATACTCTCGCTAGGATGGGGTCAGGAACCGCCCTTCTCCATGGCGTCACGGGAAGCGGCAAAACAACCGTATACATCGAGTATGCCAAACAAATGCTCGCACAAGATAAATCAGTCATTGTTCTTGTTCCTGAAATTGCCCTCACATCCCAATTGGTTGCAGAGTTTCAGCATCACTTCCCCGATATCGTGCTTACCCATTCTAAACAGACTGAGGCAGAGCGCCACATCGCCTGGCTTGCCGTCGCTAATGCTACTATACCTCAGGTTATTATCGGCCCACGCTCGGCACTCTTTCTGCCGCTAAAATCAGTCGGTGCAATAATCATCGATGAATCACACGAACCCAGCTACAAACAAGACCAATCTCCGCGCTATTCAGCACTTCGCGTAGCGGGAGTGCTAGCAAAGCTCCATGGTGGAGCAGCCATTCAGGGCAGCGCAACCCCCCTTATAAGTGAGTACTTCCTTGCTAAAGAAAACGGTCGACCTATTATAGAGTTGCCCGAGAGAGCGCGACCCGATGCTATCCCGCCGGAAGTCACGCTCATCGACATGACAAAGCGAAGCTCGTTCGTTCGCCATCGCTTTCTATCTGACGAATTGCTCACTCACGTGCAAGCAAGTCTCGAAGCTGGCGAGCAAGTTCTCATCTTCCATAACAGAAGGGGTAGCGCAAGTACGACGCTTTGCGAAAACTGCGGCTGGTCGGCTACCTGCCCGCGATGCTTTATACCGCTCACCCTTCATGGCGATGCGCATGAGTTGCGCTGTCATATCTGTGCACATACCGAAAAAGTACCGACATCTTGTCCTGTATGCCACGAGACTGACATTATTCATAAAGGTATCGGAACCAAGCTTATTGAATCGGAAATCCGTCGGTTATTCCCGAATAAAAAAATTATGCGGTTTGACGGGGACAGCTCCTCGGCAGACAGTATCGAAAATCAATATCAATCGCTCTACAATGGCGATGCTGAAGTCATCATTGGAACACAAGTCGTCGCAAAAGGCCTTGACCTTCCCAACCTTGGTACGGTTGGTGTTATCCAAGCCGATGCGGGCCTCGCCCTCCCGGATTTCTCTTCAAGTGAGCGAACATTCCAATTACTCGCGCAGGTTATTGGGCGTGTCGGACGATCATCAAGACCTACGAGTGTTGTGATTCAAAGCTATCAACCCACCAATTCAGCAGTTCAATTTGGCATCACGCAAGACTATGAAGCGTTTTATAAAGAAACACTCGCCACTCGAAGACTCAGCAACTTTCCCCCCTTTACTTATCTGTTAAAACTAACGTGCACATACAAAACTGAGGCGGCGGCGATACGTAATAGCAAAGCGCTTGCCGCTCAGATTCGCGCCGGATACCCCGACGTTTCGGTTCTTGGCCCCACGCCAGCATTCTATGAACGACAACGCGACGCATATCGCTGGCAAATAACCGTTAAATCCCCCAAGCGTGCGCGGCTTCTGTCAGTCATTAATGATATTCCTGCACAATACTGGCAGTATGACATTGATCCAGCCAGTCTTCTCTAACCTACCCCTGTTTTTATGGCTGTAATTCATATATAATAAAGTCAATGAAAAAAGAATCTATCATCACCCTACCTAATCCGCATTTACGACAAAAATCAGACCGGGTGCACGTGATTACAGACGATATTCGTAAGACTATCGATGACATGACCAGTGCAAGCCTTGACTGGGAAGATTCTCGTCCTCATGAAATCAGCGCCGCCCTTGCTGCAGTGCAGATTGATAAACTCGAGCGTATCGTAATTGTTCGTAGCGATTTCGACGATAAAACAGTCCGTGAATTTATTCCACTCATCAATCCCGAGCTCGTAAAAGGCGAAGGTCCGATGATCGCAGACTATGAAGGTTGCCTCAGTGTTGATGGCTTTTATGGTAAAGTACCTCGCTACAGCAAGGTACGTATCAAAGCTATGGATGTTAACGGTAATGAAGTACGCATTAAAGCCGAAGGTTTTCTCGCGCGCGTGCTCCAACACGAAATTGACCACACTAATGGTATCGTGTTCGTTGATCATATCCGCGATCAGCACGACGCATTCTACACACTAAACGAAAAGGGCGAGCTTGATCCGCTCGATTACGACACCCATGTCAAAGACAACCACAAGCTCTGGGATTAATCAGCCAATCGTATTTTTTGGTACCGAAGAACATAGCCTCATCGCTCTGAGAGGCTTGGTTGAGGCCGGACTACCGGTCGCGGCGGTTGTCACAAAACCAGATGCGGCAAAAGGTCGTGGCAAAAAACTAGCACCACCAGCAGTTAAAGTTTACGCCGAAACACATAGTATTCCCGTTTGGCAGCCTACACGCCTAAAAGATATCACCGAAGATATTAAAAAACTTGATAATCCAGTTGGCATACTCGTAAGTTATGGAAAAATTATCCCAAAAAGCACTCTGGAATTATTTACGCCCGGCATTATCAACGTCCACCCTTCACTACTACCAAAATACCGCGGCCCGTCACCAATAGAATCGGCAATTGCCAATCGTGATAACAAAACAGGTGTTACTATCATGCTACTCGTTAGCGCAATGGACGCTGGACCGATTTACCAGCAAGTTCCCTACGCGCTCGACTTCACCGAAACCAAGCCAGAGCTATACGACACGCTGTTCACGCTAGGGACCAACCTACTCATCAATAAACTGCCGGTGATCCTATCGGGTGAACTGCAGCCAATGACACAAAAAGAGGATGACGCAACATACTGCTCACTGCTCACCAAAGCAGATGGCGACCTAAATCTTACAAAACTCACCCCCGGCGAAGCAGAAGCTCGCATTAGGGCGTACCTCGTCTACCCTCGTACACGAGTTACGATTGGATCATACAGTATTATCGTTACGAAGGCACATGGTGTAATGACACAAAAAACACCGCTCGACCTTGTATGTGCGAACGGTGCATTCCTATCCATTGACGAGCTCATAGCGCCGAGCGGCAAAACTATGAGTGGCGATGATTTCTTACGAGGCTACCCTGTTTAAACAGTTCCAAGGATTGCATCTCGATTAGCAACGATCTCAGCTTTTAGATCCGCCATCGTGCGCGATACAACCTCTTTATAGTCAGGCCGATTAAGACTAAGCCACTTCAGCGAAGCATATTCTGCAAGTACTGCAGTATGGGGAATATTTTCTGGCGCGCTAGATTTTAGTTGTTGATAGATAGTATCTTGCTCGTAACTAGGCGCATTTGCCGCAATCCACGCATTAATAACATCTTCTTTACGGTCTAAAAAGCTCTCAAATTCCTGCAGCTGGGCATCACTCAGTCCTTCAGACAAGAGTGTTCCAACTCTAAGTTCAAGCTGCTCTCTAAAGTGTCCAAGAAAAAGCTTTTTCTGGTCATCGGGTAAACCACCTAACCCTACTTCTTGCAAAAAGTTATCATCTAACTGAAACATGATTATCTCTCCTGGTGATAGTATACCATCACCAGACCCTTATACCAGACACTCTTATTGTAATTACTTGCCCAAAATAGCAATCATGTTTACTTGAAGCTCATTCTTAAGCTGTAGTAATTCCGACTCAACTATTACTTCGTAATCCGGGTTATGTGCCTTAATCCACTCTTCAGCAGCACCTTCAGAGTCGTGTGACTGCTTCATGGCATTGTCGAATTCGTCAATTTCCTCGTCTGACAGATTCTCAGTCAATCTAGCCCCAAGACGTAGCTCCAACGTCTCAACAATTTGCTGCTTGAACGCTTCCTTTTTTTCTGGTGACGCGTTGCCTAGCCCTAAGTCGTCCAAAAATGCATCGTCTAATTGTACTGTCATATGCTATATCCTCTTCTTATTTTTTGTGCGCTAAATTCTATTTATGCAAACTGTTATACGTCTTAGAAATAACATCAAGCGCCGATACTGGCATCTTGCCATCAGGAGTCATATTTATACCCCATTGGCCGCTCGGCATCCTATAGGCGAGATGCATTTCATGAAGTTGAGGACCTGCATCATGAAGAACCTGATCCCAAGAGTCCTGGGGAATGCCCATCTCATGGAAGGTCTGATAGAAGCCTTCACCCGGCTTAATAGTCTCAGCTGCCAGGCTGTATTTATCCGGTGTAGGTAATGGTTGATGGTTACCATGGTTATCTCCAGGGCCCCCACTCGACCCATTATGATCACCCCCTGAACCCCCGTGGGACCCGCTACCGCCCGAATTACCACTCTGTGAGCCACTAGATCCCCCACTTGTGCCGTGATGAGATGAATTCCCAAACAACCCATGCCATGCGTGTGAAATATGAGATGTAGCCTCATGCGCGACATGCGCGATAGTCCCACCTAAGAATACGCCAGGCATCATAGACAGAGCAGCTATTCCAGCTGAGCGTCTACGCTTCTTCACATTGTCAGCAATGTTATCGTCCATCTGCTCACCGAGATATGCGTTAAGCTTATCAATGACAGCGTCCGCTCCATCGTCCGTTTCAACTCCAGCCCCAGTAAGCATTTCGCGCTTTTTATCATCATCAACCGTTATCACCCCGGCATCAGGGTTCTTGTTAGCGTCAGCTACTGCATATCCACGGGCAAACCGCCCAGTCATAACGAGACCAGCTGCAACTCCCGCAGCAGCACCACCCGTAGCGGCTGTTAAGAGGCTACCGACGGTTCCTACAGCCAAACCGAACACTACACCTTTAGCGATACGCTTAGCGATACCACCTTCGGTCATGAAACGAATGAATTTCATTCGCTTTGCACTTCCCATCGACTCATTTGTCGCTAGCTGTAGATCCCTGAAGTTGCCCAGCAAAAGTTCGGCAACACGCATACGCTTTTCAGTTTTCTCATCATCGGTCCCATCGGGCATCGTTTCTACCGCTTGGCGCACATGATCTCTCATCGTAGTCTCATATTTACTACGAAGATCATCAAATCTAGCACGGCGCTCGCCTAATCCCCATTCGTCAATACCAAGTCCGAGTTGGCGCTTGGCTGTTATTTCTGCAAGCTCCTCACGACTGTGCTTGATCTCGTCTGGAGTTGGAGCCGCTGCCCCTGCTATTGGAGCAGTCGGCGCAGGAGTAGGTACAGGTGCCGGAACTGGGGCGGGCGAAGGAGTTGTCGGTGCTGCAATCGCCTTGAGGTCATCTACCATCGTTCCAACTCTCTTAAAGCCTGTGTTTGTATCATCGTTGACATCTTCACCGGATGCGAGATGATCAGGACGACTACTTGGTGGCAGACGCCACATTTCATCATCTATCTTATCAATCGATGCGGCACGAAATAAATCAAAAACCTCGCTAAAGTGACCACTTGTCTCTGGCACGCCTAGCCTATCGAGATGGGCCTTTAGAGATCCATCAATCCCGCTATTAAACACATTTAAGTAATCAGTATCTCCAGGAACGGCACCATCCCTAAGGGTGCTTAATACCGCAAACTGAATCTCGCGCCACTGTTTCACCTTATCTATATCGAGTAGCTCGCGCTCTTCATCTATATACTCAACAGATGGTACGCTTGGTGGATGGTTATGTGATGACATAATTTAATTCCGCTTATTGTATTTTTGTTTTTATTCGCTCTTTCTTAAGGCTAGCATACCCTACCCTACAAATCAATATGATGCACGTCAGAAGTAATACACCTAGTTTCGCTATTCATGCTTAAGCTTGCTAATTATAGTATTTTATGTCTTAGAGTATTGACTTTATAATGACTTTGTTGTAATATGGCTAATGTACCTTTCGTAACTGAAGTGGTATGCACATTTATAGCGCTACGTTTGAGCTTCGGCTCATGTAGCACTACCCCATCAGTAAGCAGTGTATTGACACTGTGTATGGTATATATAATCAGTCACGGCTTTTGTATGTAGCATACACAGTGTCACCTCGCGAGAGGCATTGTGTGGAAAAACAACTGAATAATAACTCAATACAGTCCAGTACCCCACACTCTGCCCGTAGGAGGCACACCATGTCCAAGCCCAACAACGCCCTGTTCGACGCGCTGGGTGTCGACGAGTCCGCCGGCATCGACGCCGACGAGATCAAGGCCATCCAGCAGATGCTGGAGCGCATGAGGATCGAGGCCGCCCAGGTGGCCAAGGTCAACGACGCGGCCACGACCATCGAGGTGCTCACGGCGATGGTGACCGTCGTCCGCAAGGTCGGCAGCGTCACCTCCGTCGACGAGCTCCACCAGGTCCTCGCCACGCTGGGTTCCGGCACCGCCATGACGGTCGCGCCGGCCAGCACCGCCCCGGCGGCTGCGCCGGTCGGCACCGCCACGGCGCTGACCGACAACGAGCAGCGTCTCGTCGACCTCTTCCGCAGCGCAAGCACGGGACAGCAGCAGGCCATCATCCGCGTCATGAACACGGCTGACCCCGCCTGCATCCGAGTCGACAGCACCGGCGCCCCCGTCATGATCGCTCAGCTCCAGCAGGCCTGGGACGACGACCACGACGTGAACCACGCCAGCTCCCAGGCGGCCCTGATCCACGACCTCCAGCAGCAGCTGGCGGCCAGGGCCCTTCCGGGCGGCGCGACCATGGTCCCGAAGGCCGACCTCGACGCGGCACAGGCCACGGCGCAGGCACACCTCGACGCACTCACCAAGGCGAAGGCCGACGTGAAGGCTCAGGTCGCCAAGCTGGAGCTGGACAGTGCCGAGTCGGCCGGGTTCGGAGGCAAGAAGACGACCATCGCGGTCTCGCCGACGGTCGTCCGGACCGTCGCGCGTGAGCTCGACGGACTGACCCGCTGAACTCAGCGGAGCTGATGGGGAACCCGCGCGGAGCGTGGCCAGGAACATCATCGTTCCGGCTGCGCCCCGCCGGGCAACTCATCCTGATTTATTTCTACACACCAGTTGGTGTGTTTTTTGTTAGCGCCAGACAACCACCGGAGCTAATTCAAAGTACGTTTCACAAGCTCCCGAGTGAAGAATTCGATCTTATCACCCTCTTCTACGACTAACTTTTTATTAGTCTTGAGGCTCAATCCACACATCTCACCCTCAAATACTTCTTTGGCTTCTTGTTGCTGACGCTGGACGCTCATTACTTCAACTTCAGCGATCTTTTCACTGCCGCGCATAATACGTGCAAGAACATTTGCCACTGCTTTACCCTTAGTAACTTCGCCACCACAGATCACTTCGTCGCGCGTCGTACGGAAGACCCCCTTAATAGCTAGCGTGCCGATCTCGGTCTCGACCACCTCTGGCGCGAGAAGCTGCTCCATACTCTGACGAGCATCATCGAGGAGCTCATAAATCACACGGTAGAGTCGAACCTGCACCTTATCGCGCATTGCAAGACGCTTCACTGCTGGCGGAAGATCAATGTTAAAACCATAAATAATTGCATTTGAACTCTCAGCAAGGCGCACATCACTTTCACTCACGCTACCGACACCACTGCCAATAATACGAAGGGTAATTTGACCTTTCGTATCAACAAGCCGCAAACTATCCATTACAGACGTTAGAGAACCCTGCACGTCGGCCTTTACGATAACATTCATATCTTGCGCATCATGTTTCTGTGTCATCATCTTCAAAAGGTCAGCGCCCGTCACATTCGTGCTTGCCGCGTTGCGCTCAGCTTCGATACGCGCACGCTCAACCATAAGACGAGCTTCTTTTTCGCTCTTCACGATTGTAAATACGTCACCAAACTGTGGGAGCTCTTTGAACCCTGTTACCGTTGCTGGCGTCGACGGGCCGGCCTGCTTTAGCACTGCACCGGCAAAATCCACAAGTGTACGCACCTTACCGTACGCAGTGCCCGCCACAAGGAAGTGACCTGGCTTCAGGGTACCTTGCTCAACGAGCAGATTAACGACGGAGCCCTTACCTTTTTCCATATGCGCTTCGATGACGAGGCCTTCTGCAGGTCCCTCAACATCCGCTTTAAGCTCTTCCATATCTGCAACAAGCAGTACTGTATCAAGTAATGCATCCACACCCTCGTTTTGCTTTGCGCTAATTGGCACCATAATCGTGTCACCACCCCACTCCTCTGGGTTGAGTTGATGCTCGCTGGCGAGCTGTGCCTTTACACGATCTGGGTTTGCACCTTCTTTATCCATTTTGTTAATTGCAATCACGATACGCGCATTAGCGCTGCGCGCAAATCGAATCGCTTCAACCGTCTGTGGCATTACGCCATCATCAGCAGCAACAACAATCACGACAACATCAGTGAGGGCAGCTCCGTGCTGACGAAGTGCAGCAAATGCCTCGTGGCCTGGAGTGTCAAGCAATGTAATTGTTCGACCATTATGTTTTGCTTGATAGGCACTAATGTGCTGCGTAATGCCACCTGCTTCATCTGAAACTGTTTTAGTGCCAAGAATTGTATCGAGAAGCGTCGTTTTACCATGGTCAACATGGCCCATTACGGCAACAATTGGCGGACGCTCAACGGCCTTATCAGAGGGAGTATGGAGGCGCTGTGGAGCTACTGTCTGCTCAGTTTCTTTACGCTTTAGTTCAACATCAAGGCCAAGCTCTTCAACAATAATTTGTGCTGTCTCAAAATCGATACGCTGGTTAATCGTCGCGACGATACCATTCTTAAATAATTCCCCGACAAGCTGCGTTACGGGCAGGTTAAGGGTTTCAGCGAGCTCGCCTACCGTTACTGAGTCGGCGATAACCAAAATTTTGTTCTCCTGGCTGCTCATCTGTTTATCCTTCCTGCCGGCAGCTTGCCGGATCAATTATCCACGAATAGTCATGGGTTTATTTTTTAGCTTTTTTGTCCGTAAGGCTAAGACTAATCTTACGGCTATCCTTGTCGATATCAAGGATTACGAACTCTTTGCGTTCGTTCAAGGTGAATACCTTCTCAGGATCAACATCGTTGCCGTTGCCGAGCTCACTCACATGAACAAGTGCTTCAACTGCTGGGCTGATTTGTACGAATGCGCCGAAAGGTGTGATGCGAGTCACAGTACCTTCAACTTTATCACCCTTGTTGAACTTCTCAACTTCGTCAAGCCAAGGATCCTTAGTAAGTTGCTTCATGCTAAGGCTAAGGCGTTCTTTGTCGATCGAGATGATTTTGGTTTCGATCGTCTGACCAACTTTTACGTAGTCAGCAGGGTTGTTTACACGCTCCCAGCTAATTTCTGAGATATGTACCAGCCCTTCGATACCATCAACATTTACGAATGCACCGAAGTCTACAACGCCAGTTACAACGCCAGTTACTGTGTCGCCAACCTTAAGTTTCTCAAAGCGCTCAGCGAGACCATCCTTGATTGCTTCCTTCTCAGAGAAGATAAGCTTATTTGCCTTGCGGTCGCAATCGAGGATACGTACGCGAAGTACTTGACCTACAAGTGCGTTAAGGCGAGCAAGGATTTCGTCCTTGTCAGCGCTGCCAACGCGTGGGTAGTGCTCTGCTGAAAGTTGTGAAACGGGGAGGAAGCCGCGAACACCTTCGTATTCTACAAGCATACCACCGCGGTTTGCGTCATATGGAGTAACGTCGATGATTTCACCAGCGTCCATTTTAGCTTGAACTTCTTCCCAACCACGGTCCTTAGCAGCCTTGCGGAGGCTAAGAAGACTGTAGCCGTTATCAAGCTCAGTATCAACAACACTTGCGGTTACTTCATCACCTTCGTTAAGCTGACGGCTGAAACCAACTTCGCGGCGTGGTACGAATCCAACACCCTGTGCGCCTAAATCGATTAATACTTCGTGTTTACGGACACTTAATACGTGACCGGTGATGACTTCACCTGCAACGAGCTGCTTAACGCTCTCACCTGCAAGAAGATCATCCATTGAAATTGTGGCTTTTGCCATATAAGTTTATTAGCGAATGAGAAAGCTCTCCACCGAGGCTCTTTCGCTAAAACTCCTCTATTAAATTTAATATTTCTCGGCGCATCATAAAGATACTCGCCTAGATCATATCTTATTGTACACGGTTTTACAGAGAAAGTCTAGATAAGGCGACGTGAGCGCGTATACGAAACAACAGAGGCGACAAGGAACGCTGCACCAAGCATCGGCCCAACAATTTGCTCTGGACCTGTTTTAGGCAGTGCAGCGGCTGAAGATGAGGAATCAGTAGCGCTCGTTGACGACGAGCCTGAACCTGAAGCATCAGACTTTTTAGCCTCTTCTTTCGACTTAGACTGCGCATCAAGTGCGGCCTTTAGCTGGTCTTCATTGGACGTCGACGGCTTTGCTGGCGCAGACGAGCCATTATCAGCCGTATTGTTATTGCTTGGAGTTGCAGGCTTTGTCGTGGTTGTATTACTTGTCGACTGCATGTGCCGAACAACATAAATACCACCAGCCAATAGGCCTAGTAATACCGCTCCCACCAGCACAAATCCGAGTACGCTTCCCTGTTCGATTCGTTGTGCCATATTCACTTCCTCTTTGTTACTTCTTACAGTTTACCTCTTTAAATAGAATGGTGCAACCTCGCTCGCTTGTGCTACTATAGGCATATGATTGTAGTAATCGATACTGGTGGGACAAAAACGCTTATCTCGTCGTTTGGACGTAACGGAAAAATGGGCGAATCGACGAAACTTCCTACTCCTTCAAATCCAAAAGAATACGTTCAGCTCGTTAAAAACGTAGTTCGTAGCACCTATAACCACGATGAGGTTGAGGTAATCGTTCTTGCACTACCTGGTATCGTAAAGGACGGCGTCGCAGTGTGGTGCAACACGCTCGGATGGAGCAACTTTAATGCTGTCAAAGAATTTCATGACCTCTTACCAGGCGTGCCCATTCTCGTAGAAAACGATGCAAATCTGGCCGGCCTCGCAGAGACCCGCGCTCTCAACCCTGTGCCAGGTTCGTCTCTCTACATAACCATAAGTACCGGTATTGGCAGTGGCATCTGTACTAATGGCACCATCGATCCCGGTCTACGCCTGAGCGAAGCGGGCCGTGCTCTTGTAGAGTACGACGGCCGCGTACAGTCCTGGGAGAATTTCGCATCAGGCCATGCCATTATAAAGGTATACAAAAAGCTCGCACGCGACATCCATAGTAAGCGCACATGGAATCAGATCACAGACCGCATCTCACGCGGATTCCTTGCGGTTATTCCCGTGCTTCAGCCAGATATTATTATTATTGGCGGCAGCGTAGGCGCCTACTTTGATCGATTTGGGGATCAACTGCAGGCAGTTCTTACCGAGCATCTCCCACCTCACATTCCTTGCCCGCCGATCGTTCCAGCTCAACACCCCGAAGAAGCCGTAATATATGGTTGCTACTACTATGGAAAAGATTACCTCTCTCGTAAAAAAACTAAAAAATAGTGCCGCTCGCGAGCCACACCTAAATACCCTCACCCTGCAAACGGGTGAGCTATTTAGTTGGAACCATACCGCTTGTGCTATTACCTACAATCCAAGCGCTGAGCATGCAGACGCCTACCTGCTTCATGAATACAGCCATGCACTTCTTCAGCATAAAGAATATGCCTATGACATAGAGCTCCTTAAGATGGAACGTGAGGCATGGGACAAAGCAGTGAATTTAGCGGACGCCTTCAGTGTTGAAATCCTTAATGACACCATTGAAGATGCGCTCGACACATATCGGGATTGGCTGCACGAGCGCTCTACCTGCCCGAGCTGCAGCGCAACCGGGATAGAGTCTCGCAAGCAAGCATATGATTGCGTTGCATGTCATACACAATGGCACGTTAACGAAGCGAGGGACTGCTCCCTTCGTCGCTACACTATAAAAAAACACCTCAGATAGAGGTGTTTTTCATTTCAAGATCGATTACTAACTACTCGTTTGTCTGAGTGTCGTCAGTCTTCTTAGTGCGACGTGAGATACGGCCACCCTTAGCACCCGCAACACGTGCAAGCTCTGGGTTAGCAGCAAATCCACCAGTGTGACCATTGCGGCCACCCTTAGCACCGATTTTAGCGTAAAAGCTAGGATCTTTTGCTAAGTTCTTTTGTGCAGCCTTAAGGCCGCCAGCTTTTGTACCTGCCATTGGTAAGTTCTCCTCGTTCGGCACTCTGCCGAACAAATTAAAAAGGTTCCGCCTCCCTACCTCTGGTAGGTGGTTCGAAACCCTCGCTTATACCTCACATCTGAGATGTGTATGTTTTTATATTAGCACAAACAGTTCAAACTGTCAATGGTTACAGACAAAATAATTATGGTATAAAAAGTATTGCACTTATGCATCCTGTGCGATATTATAGATATGCACCTGTTTGAACTCTCGAAAACTACGAGGTTCACCACAAAAAAGGTTCTCACGCCTGCGAGACGTGAGAAAGCATAAAAAATAACCCGCCTGCGAGACGGGTTATTTTTATTAGAATCTATCAATATTTAGGTAACGTCGACGAGCTCAGTCAAATCCTTTTTCCAATCGCCAAAGACTTGTGGACTAACTAACTAAGACACTTGGGCATTAGTTTCGGCTTTTGATAGAGCAAGAAGCCGCATCAGTCTATTTTCTAGGTCCGAACCTTCGTATGCGTGTAGCACAATATGAGCGACAGCTTAGGGATGTCGATTCAGCCTCACACTCAACATGTAAGTAGATTGATAGGTTTCTTTATCAATCTATCTCCTTACTACTATCGACGGACTGCAACAGCTAGTTCAGCGTCGACGTATTCAACAGAAATTTTCATTTTGCCACCTCTTTTTATTTACACCCACTTTTATACTTCTAAGTATACTCCCAGACCGTCTGCTAAGCAATAGAATTTTGATTAAACAAGCTCCAAACAAAGACAAAACCCCTGGTATTCCCAGGGGTTATTGTATAATTCGGCGCCGTGCTAGTTTCCCACTTGTGGCAGTATAATCGCCGCTGATGAGCTTAACTTCTGTGTTCGGAATGAGAACAGGTGTTTCCTCATCGCCATGGGCACCGAAATAAGGCTTTGCTCCTCAGAGGTTCCATACAGGCAACCTGGGAAAAGCCTTATTTCGATGTCCGTAACGTGATGCACGGGCTTGGTGATGTCAAAGATTGACGTCTGGTATTCGTTATGAACACCAATTACTAGTTAAGTCTATCTCTTTACCGTCGTTATTGCAAGCAGTAACAGAGGTAAAGAGAACATAAAAAGGCAATGGGACTATTAGTATGCTTCGGCTCCATACGTTACCGCACTTCCACCTTGCACCTATCAAACAGATAGTCTCTCTGTGTCCTCATAGGGAATTCTAATCTTGAGGCTAGTTTCGCGCTTAATATGCTTTCAGCGCTTATCTATTCCGCACATAGCTACCGGACAATGCAGCAGGTGGCCACAATCCGTACACCAGAGGTGCGTCCGCCCCGGTCCTCTCGTACTAGGGGTAGATCCTCTCAAAATTCCTGACGTCCATACCGGATATAAACCGAACTGTCTCACGACGTTCTGAACCCAGCTCGCGTACCACTTTAATCGGCGAACAGCCGAACCCTTGGAAGGTGCTCCCCCTCCAGGATGTGATGAGCCGACATCGAGGTGCCAAACAGCGCCGTCTATGTGAACTATTGGGCGCTATAAGCCTGTTATCCCCAGGGTAACTTTTATCCGTGTGCGCTGTCGATCCCACATTCATGTAACTAATGTTACGTACAGCGGGTCACTTGCTCCGACTTTCGTCTCTGATTGGAATGTACTCCTCACAGTCAAGCTGGCTTATGCGCATACACTATCACTTCGATTTCCATCCGAAGTTAGCCAACCTTTGAACGCCTCCGCTACTCTTTAGGAGGCAACCGCCCCAGTTAAACTACCCATCATACACGGTCCGCTTACCGGATAACGGTAAACGTGAGATCAAGATCACAACAAGGTTGGTATTTCACCTGCGACTCCACAAATACTGGCGTATCTGCTTCAAAGTCTTCCAACTATGCTACACATGTTGTAACCCGGATCAATGTAAAACTGTAGTAAAGCTCCATGGGGTCTTCTCGTCCTGGTATGGACAGACGGCATCTTTACCGCCAATGCACTTTCACCGAGTCCTTCGCTGAGACAGTGCCCACATGATTACTCCATTCGTGCGGGTCAGAACTTACCTGACAAGGAATTTCGCTACCTTAGGACGGTTATAGTTACCGCCGCCGTTCACCGGGGCTTCAGTTCGTACCGTGAAGCACTCCCCTTAACCTTCCGGCACCGGGCAGGAGTCAGCCCCTATACATCCACTTTCGTGTTAGCAGAGACCTGTGTTTTTGATAAACAGTTCCGTGGGCTCTTTTGCTGCGGCCCCCACATCGTTAGATGTATGAGATTCGCGTACAAAAAAGCAAATCCGATTCGTAAAAATCATTGCTCTATCTCAGTAAAAAATATTGGTTATAAAAAAGGATTTTTCGACGCCGCATCCCAAAGGATACCTCGCGTACTCATGACTAAGTCATTACACTTAGTCGATTTAACCTTGTTTCAATACTCTCGCTGAGTATACGCGGCATATATCCACCGAAGTGGGGGCAGACCTTATCCCGAAGTTCGGTCGCTGTATTGCCGAGTTCCTTAGCGAAGGTTCTCTCGTAAGCCTGAGTCTACTCGACTCGAGCACCTGTGTTGGTTTGCGGTACGGGCGGACATAATCACACGTACATCTGCTTTTCTAGCCAGAGCCTTTTCCAAAATCGCCACTTCGAAAAGTAGCTTTCACTCCCTTTGCCTTCCGGCTCGGTTGGACGGATACATACCATGAATCCGCTTTGAATATCTCTCCGTGAACAGTGTACAAATTACGCCGGTTCAGGAATATCAACCTGATGTCCATCGCCTACGCTATGCGCCTCGGCTTAGGCCCGACTAACCCTGAGATGATTACCATGGCTCAGGAAACCTTGCTCTTACGGCCGACAGGATTCTCACCTATCTTATGGTTACTCATTCCAGCATTCTCACTTCCTAACGCTCCACTGTACTTTCCAGTCCAGCTTCACTGCAGATAGGAACGCTCCTCTACCACTTGCAATAAATTGCAAATCCATATCTTCGGTATTACGTTTAGCCCCGTTACATTTTCCACGCAAGATCTCTTGACTAGTGAGCTGTTACGCACTCTTTAAATGAATGGCTGCTTCTAAGCCAACATCCTAGCTGTTTAAGAAATCTCACCTTGTTTCCCACTTAACGTAAATTTAGGGACCTTAGATGATGGTCTGGGCTGTTTCCCTTTTGAGCGACGAACTTAGCTCCGCCGTTCTAACTGCCGTGATTACACATACGGTATTCGTAGTTTGTTAAGGGTGGGTAGAATTGCTTCCCCCAGTCCTTTACAGAGCTCTACCCCCATATGCTACTACACGACGCCAGTCCTAAAACTGTTTCGAGGAGAACCAGCTATCTCCGAGTTCGATTGGCATTTCACCTCTAACCACAAGTCATCCGGGCCCTTTGCTGCGGACTACGGTTCGGCCCTCCACTTCCTGTTACAGAAGCTTCAGCCTGCTCATGGTTAGGTCACCCGGTTTCGGGTCTAATCCTATCAACTAAATCGCCCTATTCAGGCTCGCTTTCACTGTGGCTCCGTCAACTGACTTAACCTTGCTGATAAAATTAACTCGCTGGATCGTTCTACAAAAAGCACGCCGTCACACCCGAAGGTGCTCCGACTCCTTGTAGGCACTAAATTTCAGGATCTATTTCACTCCCCTCCCGGGGTTCTTTTCACCTTTCCATCACTGTACTAGTTCGCTATCGATCGTATATTATATTTAGCCTTGGCTGGTGGTCCAGCCGGATTCAGACAGGGTTTCTCGTGCCCCGCCCTACTCGATAAAACACATATAAGGTCAGCGTCGTTTTCGCGTACACGACTTTCACGTCCTTTGGTTAGTCATTCAAACTATTCTGCTAACCACGCCGATTTTTTACCTTACTACCAGGTGATAGCCTGATATCGCAAACCAGATACCTCAATCGAAATTGAATTCTCTGGCTTGGTCTTGTGTTATATCACAACCCCTTATAAGTATTCGCCTATCAGCTTATTTGTAAGTCAGTAAACTGACAAACAAAAACTTGTAAGGTTTGGGCTCTAACGGTTTCGCTCGCCACTACTCCCGCCATCGTTATTTACTTTCTTTTCCTCGACCTACTAAGATGTTTCAGTTCAGTCGGTTCCCGTTCAACGTACCTATGTATTCAGTACGAGACAACATGACATTACTCATGCTGGGTTCCCCCATTCGGAGATCTCCGGATCATAGCTTGTTGACAGCTACCCGAAGCTTATCGCAGTCTTCCACGTCCTTCATCGGTAATATACGTCTAGGCATCCATTTAGTGCCCTTGAGTACCTTTTTATGCATTGACTTAACTAGTAATTGTTATTCACAATCACTTGCCGTCAATCTTATTTCTTACATCACCAAATTGTTAAACAACTGCACTCTCTCTGAAGCGCACATTTCACTACATCATCAAACTGATGTACGTTTGTCTGCGTTTCAGGTAAGGCTTAGACAACTTATCTATCCTATCACTCTCACCTCAGTTTGTCCAGAGGTAATCGTTGTAATTTCTGCGATAAAAAGAAACCTCCACGATTCACTTCCTATCACGTCAATCGCCAGAGGTTCTTATAGAACATTCGCTTTACTAAAGACTGATTATACACGTTGCAAATTTAATTGCAAGAGGCATTTCCAATCTTATAATAAAATTCCATATGTGGTGGGCGATGAGGGGCTCGAACCCCCGACCCTCTCGGTGTAAACGAGATGCTCTAGCCAACTGAGCTAATCGCCCACGGCATATGGAATTTTATTTTATGGTGGGGCTAGATGGACTTGAACCGCCGACCTCGTCATTATCAGTGACGCGCTCTAACCAACTGAGCTATAGCCCCATAAAAAATATTGGTGGAGTAGCAACGGACGTAGCCCGAGCTACCCCATATAAAGGTACTGGCCCATAGGACCAAGATATGTGTCATACCAAAGTATGGCAAATATCTTGGTGGAGGCACAGGGACTCAAACCCTGGACCCCCTGCTTGCAAAGCAGGTGCTCTAATCAACTGAGCTATGCCCCCATAGGCAATGTGTTAAATTTTTAACTGCCACGTCTCTCACGTGAACTTTATCCATTCTACCCTATAAAAAAGCAAAAAACAAGAGTATACTTAACAATATGGAATATACTTTTAGCTGGGGCGCTTTTTTGCTAGGTATCTTAATACTCGCAGCAAGCGGCTCCCTTGTCATTTACTATCGACCAATTGCGGATAACTTCGGCAGTGGTGCTGCAAGTTACGACCGCTACCGCATTTGGGGCCTAGTTGGCTGCGGGATCGGATTTATCGTTATGCTTAATCTGCATACGTTTTTCCTTACTCTGCTCTTCTCCCAGTTTTTCGGAGCAAAATAAAAACGCCCATTGGGCGTTTTTATTTTGCTCACTTGCCTGTCTAAGTTGTCTACCTTCTCTACAAAAATAACTCCCTTTGGGGAGTTATTTTCTTTTAACAATTTGGTTGTGCAACATCACGTCAATCTCATTGAGATTTCTTTTTGAACTTCGTCTCACCCCGAAGGGTTATTGTAAATATATAAGCTCACTATATTTACGAGACCGACCTAGCTTCAAGCTATGATTTCTCAAGTAGCTTGGCATAACTCTCCCTAGAAAGGAGGTAATCCATCCGCACCTTCCGGTACGGATACCTTGTTACGACTTAACCCCAATC
>Ga0207702_10000191_pt1 | contig 72810 bp, 69 predicted proteins | sample KBSCornC62_FD_184302 | JGI IMG/M metagenome (GOLD analysis project Ga0207702, IMG submission 184302) | Corn rhizosphere microbial communities from Kellogg Biological Station, Michigan, USA - KBS Corn C6-2 (SPAdes) (version 2) | ecosystem: Host-associated > Plants > Roots > Rhizosphere > Soil ...
CGTTACCGGTGCCAGCCAGGGCATTGGCCGGGCCACCGCCATCAGGCTGGCGCTAGATTTCTCCGGCGTCGTGCTCGTCGCGCGCAACGGCGCGAAACTCGAGGAAACCGCCAATGAGGTGAAGGCGTTTGGCTCCGAACCAATGGTGCTCGAACTCGACATGAGCAAGACAGCGGCGCCCGACACCGTCGTGACAAGAACGCTCGGCCGATTTGGCCGCATCGATGCGCTTCTCAACATCGCGGGCGCCGTTCCCCAGATCGACGTTCTCGAGATGACCGATCAGCAGTGGAATGACGGGATGGAATTAAAACTCCACGGCGCGCGTCGTTTGACGGTCAGGGCGTGGGACGCTCTGAAAGAGAGTCGGGGAGCGGTCGTGCTGATGTCGGGCAATTCCGCGCTGTTTCCGAAGTCGGGATACGCCGCGGTCGGCACCATCAACGCCGCGATCGTCGCGCTGGCCAAGGCGTTCTCCGACAGGGGACTGACGGACGGCGTCCAGGTCAACAGCGTACTGCCGGGACCCGTGATGACGGGCCGGCGCGAGTCCTATCTGGCGCGCTGGGCGCCCGCGCATAACGTCTCGGTGGAAGACGCAAGACAAAAGTTCCTCAGTGACGTCGGCATCGAACGTTATGGCCGGCCGGAGGAGATCGCGCATTTGATGGCTTTCCTGGTATCCCCGGGCGCGCGCTGGATGACCGGCAGCGCGATCCGCATGGACGGTGGCGAAGTCAAATCGATCTGAATCGTCGACGATTTTGCGGGATTACCAACACATCGGAGCCATGCCAATGAACAAGGTCCACTTCAACAAGGTCCACTTCAACAAAGTCGACGTTGACGGTTTCAAGATTTTCTACCGCGAGGCGGGCCAAAAGGACGCGCCGATTTTCCTGCTGCTTCACGGGTTTCCGACGTCGAGCCACATGTTTCGCGACTTGATCCCGCTGCTGGCGGACAGGTATCGGGTCGTCGCGCCGGATCTGCCGGGCTTCGGCCAGTCGGACATGCCGTCGCACAAGGAATTCAAATACAGCTTCGATGCTCTCGCCGACCGCATCGAGCGCTTTACCGAAGTCATGGGCTTGAAGCGCTTCGCGGTCTACGCGTTCGACTACGGCGCGCCGACCGGCTTCCGTCTCGCCATGCGCCATCCGGAGCGGATCACGGCGATCGTTTCCCAGAACGGAAACGCCTATGAAGAAGGACTTAGCGAAGGCTGGAATCCCATTCGGGCCTATTGGAAGGACTCATCGGCCGCCAACCGTGAGGCGCTGCGGGCGTTCCTGCAGCCGGAGACGACGATCTGGCAATACACACAGGGTGTGCCGGACAAGAGCGCCGTTTCTCCAGACGGCTATTCGCTGGACAATCATTACCTGGAAAGGCCCGGCGCCGACGATGTGCAACTCGACCTGTTCGGCGACTACAAAAGTAACGTCGCGCTCTATCCGAAATTTCAGGATTACTTCCGAACCCATAAACCTCCGCTGCTTGCGGTTTGGGGAAAGAACGATCCGTTTTTCCTTCCTCCGGGCGCCGAGGCGTTCAAACGCGATATTCCGAACGCGGAGGTTCAGTTGTTCGACACCGGCCACTTCGCACTCGAAACCCATAGTGCGGAAATAGGCTCGGCGATTGCGGGCTTTTTGTCGAAGCACGTGCAGTAGCCGGCAACGCCAGGGCATGAACATCGTCGGCCGGCGTGGAAAGCATGCCTTGATTGCGGGGCCCCAGCCCCGCCTGCGCGGCCCGCTCGGGCGTTGGCTCGCTATCAGACATCAATTTATTTGACCCGCTGACGTTTCGACGCTCGCGATGCGATCGAGGTTGGCGATCAGGCGCGTGAGCAGGGTAATCAGCAGTCCGGTCTCCTCGTCCGTGAAGCCGCGCAGGGCCTCACGATTACCCTGCAGTACGGTGGCAACCGCGTCCGGCAGGCGCGCTTCCGCAGCCTTCGTCAGCGTGATGCGGCTGCTGCGCCCATCAGCCGGGTCAGGGGCGCGCCGGATCAACCCGTCCCGCTGCATGCGGGCGAGCATCTGCGCCATCGGCGGTTGCTCGATCTTGGCGAAGCGGGCGAGATCGCGTTGCGTGCGTGCCCGGCCATCCTGCAGCGCGACTAGCACTGGCAGATGTCCAACGCCGAAGCCAAGCGGCTTGAGCCGAGCTTCGCTGAGGCGGGCGAACCCCCGCGCCGCAAGACTGATCAAGTGCCCAGGCGTCGAGAGCACATCCAGATCCATCGCACCTCACCCCTTGCACTTGTCGAAGCTGAAATATATACGTGCATATGTAATTCAGCGCAATACCCACCTGTGGAAGGAGAAATCCGATGGACCATGGCGTTAAAGTCCTTGAGCGCATCTACGATCGCTTTAACGCGCGGGATATAGACGGTGTTCTAAGCTCGCTCACCAATGATGTCGCCTGGGCCAATGGCATGGACGGTGGCCACGTTCATGGGCGTGAAGCTGTACGCGAGTACTGGACGCGTCAGTGGACCATGGTCAGTCCACATGTCGAGCCTGTAAGTTTTCGTCAAACCGTGGATGGCGCAATCATCGCGGAAGTCCGGCAGTCAGTCCACGACCTCGAAGGTAAGTCGCTCCAGGGACAGACCCACGGTCTTAAAGACAAGACCGTCGGACACGTTTTTCGTTTTCGAGAGGGCAAGGTGTCTCGCTTCGACATACAGGATGCTGCTTAGGGCCAAGTCATCACGACGGCGAGCGTGATCTGAGGCGCGGCAGCGATCAGTTCCCGACGGCCAGATCAATCCAGGCGAAAACACTGCGCCCGATTTGGGTCCAATAACCGCGAATTGACGCTGCCGCCTCGCGAGCGGGGTCGTTGACCAAAGGTGCGTCCTCGTCCGCGTTCACCATGCCACAGCCGAGATCGCCGCCCGTTGAGCCGACACTGATGACATATCATCTCGCGACCGCCCCGGACTGCGGCTGTCGCGCCGATCGCTGATCTTAATGGCGCATCCGACACGATTGTAATGTGTGGCCTCCATTTGCGGATGCCGCGCGGGCCGCATCGATCGGCGTTACCTTCCTGGGATCAAGCCAGTAATCGATCCGATCAGCCCAATGCTGCATCAGCTTCGCGCGCGATCCGATCAGCGCGAGCGGTCCGTTGCCCATGTCGAATTTACACGCAAATGTCGCGCGGTTTGGCGGGACGTGGCGCTGATATTGGCTATGCCCTCACAGCGACTCGAAAGAAGGCATCGGTGCCAACCGGACATCCAACCGTTGGGGGGTGGTAGGAGTTGGCCTCTCACCACGTAAAGCACCGGAGTAATTCGTGCCCAAGTATTTTTCGATCGACGCAGGTGTCAAATTTTGACTGCGCCCGGAGCGACCTTCTTACGATCCATTGGAGTGCAGACCGCCTTTCGGCGAACTTCATCCTGCCGAAAGTTGAAGGCCGCGCATTGCGCGTTCACTTCAATGGAGCCACTATCCTCCGCCTTTTGGACGAAAATGCCTCTCAGCACTGAACAGCCGCTCGCGAAGAACGAAGGACTAATTCCAAGACACTTTGCGGGAGGCCGCTTCTTCCGAGTGCACGTGCAGCGAGGCCTTCGCCCCTTGTCTCGCGGACATTTGCGCCCGAGCCCGGATCGGGTATTTTGGGCTGGGGGTATGACGAAATGGCCAAGACCGGGAGAAAGACGGCAAAGCGTGCCGGAAAGGCTGGCCGCGGCCGCGTGCAGGCGCTCAAATCCAGTGTGTCTAAAGCCCGCAAAAACCGCTTGCACATTCCGGAATCGACCAAGACCAAGCCCGGTAAGCCGAAGCCATCCCACCAGCCGGAGACCGCGCGGCTTAAAGGTCAGTTGAAAACCGCGCGGATGCAACAGGAGGCCAGCGCCGAAATCCTCCACGCGGTGGCCAACGCATCGGGGGATGCCGCAGGGCCGTTGCAGTTGATCGCCGAGACGACCGCGCGCCTGTTTGGAGCGTCCAGCGTGTCGATCCAGCTCGCCGAAGGCAGCGAGTTCACGCAGGAGTACCGCGTCGGCGCCATCGCCAGGCGTATTGGCTCGGCCTATCCCCGATCCAATATCAAGGTCGGCGGCCGAAACCTGCCGGGCACCGTGGTGGGAGAGTCTAGGCAGATCCACATTCCGGACCTCGACCGGCTCGATCCCTCGATGTCCGACTTTCCCGGCCTGCCCCACGCGCGGGCCGGAGGCGCCCGTACCGTGTGCGGCACGCCGCTCCGGCGCGAGCACGAGGCCATCGGCGCCCTCATCGTTTTTCGTGACCGGCTCCTGCCGTTCACCGGCGACGAGCTCGCCTTGCTGCAAAGCTTTGCCGACCAGGCCGTGATCGCCATTCGGAACGCACGGCTGTTCAACGAGACCAGGGAAGCACTGGAGCGGCAGGTAGCGACGGCGGACATCCTGAGGATCATCAGCCGTTCGGTAGCGCACGCGGCGCCCGTCTTCGACACCATTCTCGAATCCTGTCAGCGCCTGTTCAACCCCTACGATGCGGCCGTCTACCTGGTCGAAGGCGACAGGGTGAGGGGCGTCGCGCGGCGCGGCCCTGGAGTGGGAGACTGGGGAGTCGATTCGATGCCGCTCGCCGGTAGTTCGACCGGCTTGGCAATCACGCAGCAGCGACCGCTCCATTTCCCCGATCTTGCCGACAAGGCAGGCCTGCCCGAGGACAAGAGGGATGCCGTAAGGCTGGCCGGCGGCATGTCGGTGCTCTACGCTCCAATCATTTCCGAATCTCGCGGTGTCGGCTCCCTCGTTGTCACGCGCCAGCCCAAGAAGCCGTTTACCGAGACCGAGGTCGAATTTATTCAGAGCTTTGCCGATCAGGCCGCCATCGCCATCGAGAACGCGCGGCTGTTCAACGAAGTCGGAGCCAAGACGCGCGATCTCACCGATTCGCTGCAGCAGCAGACCGCGACTGCGGACGTGTTGAAGGTGATCAGCCGCTCCGCCTTCGATCTCGACGCTGTGATGCATACGCTCGCGCATTCTGCCGCGGAATTATGCGCGGCGGGCCTGTGCGGATTGTATATCCGGGAGGGCGACTTCCTGGTCTGTCGGGGTTACACCGCGGTCAGCAAAGAGCAGGAAGAATTCGTCCGGCAGGCGCGCATTCCGGCTAATGATCCCAATTTTGCCACGACCCGGGTCCTGTCGTCGGGTGAAATGGCCAATATCGGCGATTTCAAAAACGATCGCTCGGTGGCAACGCAGGCCTTTCAGGAAAAACTTCGCTTCAAGTCACTCCTCATCATTCCCTTGATGAGGGAGGGCCAAGGCATCGGCCTGTTTGTCCTTGGGCGCGACCGCGTCGGCCAATTTTCGCCGCGGCATGTCGAACTGGTGCAGACCTTTGCCGACCAGGCCGTGATCGCCATCGAGAACGCGCGGCTTTTCGATGAGGTGCAGGCCAGGACGCGCGACCTCGGCGAGGCACTCACCTACCAGACCGGCAGCGCCAACATCCTGAACGTGATCGCGTCGTCGCCGACCGACGTGGCCCCCGTGCTGAAGGCGATTGTCGAGAGCGCCTGCGAGGTCTGCGAGGCCTATGATGCGGCGGTGCTGCTGCGCGACGGCGACGACCTGCGCTTCAGCGCCCATCACGGGCCGATACCGATCGGGCTGACGAAATGGCCGATCAACCGCCGCTGGACCGCGGGCCGCGCCTTCATCGACCAGCAGCCGGTCCACATCGAGGACCTGCGCGACGAGAAACACGCGGAGTTCTCCGATGGCCGCGAGTTGTCGCTGCGGATGGGTCACCGCACCATCGCCAGCGTCCCGTTGCTGCGCGATAAGGAGAGCGTCGGGGCCATCGTGCTGCGCCGCGTCGAGGTGCATCCCTTCAGCAGCAAGCAGATCGCGCTGCTGCAGACCTTCGCCGACCAGGCGGTGATCGCGCTCGGCAATGTCCGGCTGTTCGAGGAAGTGCAGGCCAAGAGTCGTGACCTTGAAGAATCCCTCCAGCAGCAGATCGCGACCGCCGACGTCCTTAAGGTCATCAGCCGCTCGGCGTTCGATCTGCAGACGGTGCTCGAGACCCTGGCCCGCTCGGCCGTTGAACTCAGCTCGGCACGGCGGGGAACCGTCTTTCTGAGAGACGGCGACGTGTTCCGTTTCCGGGCGGCATCGCATCCGGATCTCAATGGGGACTGGATCCGGTTCATGCAAGACAACCCCCAGCTGGCCGGCCGCCATTCGACCATCGGCCGCGCCATTGCGTCGGCGCGGAGCGTCTGTACCCCCGACGTCGAGGGCGATCCCGAGATCAGGATGCCGACCTATCTGGCCGGCATCCGCGCCGTGCTCGCGGTCCCGCTGCTGCGCGACGGCAAAGTCGAGGGGGTGATGGCGCTGTCGCGGCAGGAGCCGGGGGAATTCACCGCAAGGCAGATCGAACTGGTCGAGACCTTCGCCGACCAGGCCGTGATCGCGATCGAAAACACGCGGCTGTTCAACGAGACCAAGGAGGCGCTGGCTTACCAGACCGGGAGCAGCAACGTTCTGAAGGTGATCGCCTCTTCGCCCACCGATGTCGAACCGGTTCTCAAAGAGATCGTCGAGAGCGCGCGAGAGCTTTGCGAGGCCAACGACGCCGTCGTACTGCTGAAGGACGCAGAACATCTCCGCTTCAGCGCGCATTCCGGTCCCATCCCGGTAACGCTCGACAAATGGCCGATTAGCCGCAATTGGACCGCTGGACGCGCCTTTGTGGACCAAAAGCCTATACATGTTCACGACATGCTATCCGGTGAGGGCGCAGAGTTTCCGGATGCCAGAGCCATGGGCCAAAGCACAGGCTCGACCATTCATACCGTTCTGTCCGTGCCGTTGCTGCGTGGGAACGAAAGTATCGGCGCGATCCTGTTGCGCCGTGCCGAAGTGCGTCCATTCAATGACAAGCAGATCAATTTACTCTCGACTTTCGCTGATCAGGCCGTGATCGCGATCCAGAACGCACGGCTGTTCAACGAAACCAGGGAGGCACTGGAACAGCAGAAGGCTTCCGCGGATATTCTCGGTGTGATCAGCAATTCGGTGGCCGAGACACAGCCGGTATTCGACGAAATTTTGCGGAGCGTCGCGCGCCTTTTCGGCACCCAGGAGAACTACATTTTTCTGGCGGGCGACGACGACCTGCTGCATGTCGGCGCCGGGTCGGGCCCGCGCGTTGAGGAGGTGCGCGCTCTTTTTCCGGTGCCGCTGGACGGGACCGTCAGTCAGGTGGCAATCCGAGAGCGGCGTCTGGTGAACTCGGCGGACGTGTTCAACGACCTCGAGTTACCTTCGCCTGCCAGAGAGGGTTACCGCCGTCTCGGCGAAAATTATTCCATGGTTGTAGCGCCGATGCTCCGGGAGGAGCGGGCTATCGGCTCGATCATGGTCGCCCGTACGTCGATGGTGCCTTTCAGCGAAAAGGAGTGCAGCCTGCTGCGCACCTTCGCTGACCAGGCGGTGATCGCGATCCAGAATGCGCGCATGTTCGGCGAGGTGCAGGCCAAGACGGCCGAACTGACGGAATCGCTGCAGCAGCAGACCGCGACGTCGGAAATTCTGCGCGTGATAAGTCAGTCGCCGACCGATGTGCAGCCGGTCTTCGAAGCCATCGCGCTCGCGGCGGTGCAATTGCTCGGATGCGAGAGGGCGTTTATCCAGCGTTGTGACGGCGCAAGCTTCTGGACGGTGGTCTGGTGCGGCCCGGAAGGCCAACTCCCGATCCTCAACGCCTCGCCGATACCGATCGACCCTGAAGCCAATTTTCCATCGCGCGCAATCTCGGAAAAGAGAACGCTGCACCTGCCTGACTGGTCAGCGATCGAACTGCCCGAGTTCGAGCACGGAATTCAAGAGAGGTTGGGAATCAACTCGGCGCTGTATATGCCGTTGCTTCGCGAGGGCGAATGCATCGGCCTGCTGGCGATGGCCGGAAAGCGCACCAACATCTTTGGCGCGAACGAAATCACGCTCGCCGAATCCTTCCGCGACCAGGCCCTGATCGCGATCGAGAACACGCGGTTGTTCAACGAGACCAAGGAGGCGCTGGAGCGGCAGACCGCGACCGCCGACATTCTCAAAGTGATCGCCACCTCACCGTCCGATTTGCAGCCTGTGTTCGAAGCGATCGCCGAGCGCTCGAACCGGCTGGTTAGTGGCCTGTCGACCACCGTGCTCAGTATTGTCGATGATACGATACACTTGTCGGCGTTTACGCGGACCAATCCGGAGGCTGACGCTGCGCTCACGGCTTCGTTCCCCAGACAGCTATCTACGACGCCTTTTGGCGAATCTATTCGTCAGGGCGCGGTCTACAGCCTTCCGGACACCGAGACTGAACCTGCGCTCAGGGACTTGGCGCGGATGCGCGGCTACCGCAGCATGCTGTTCGTTCCGCTGCTGCGAGATGGGGCGCCGATTGGCATGATCGGCCAAACGCGGGTCGAGCCCGGCCCATTCGCAGTTCATCACATCCAGTTGCTTAAGACCTTCGCCGACCAGGCGGTAATTGCCATTTCGAACGTTCGACTATTCCAGGAGGTTCGGAAACGCACCCGCGAACTGTCCCAGTCGCTCGACGATCTCCGCACCGCGCAGGACCGCCTGGTGCAGACTGAGAAGCTGGCCTCGCTTGGCCAGCTCACCGCCGGTATCGCACACGAGATCAAGAACCCGCTTAATTTCGTCAATAATTTCTCGGCGCTGTCGGTCGAACTCATCGACGAGATGACCGACATATTTGAAAATCCGGCGCTCGACGAGGCCGGCAGGCGAAAGGAACTGGATGAAATCCGCGAACTCCTGAAAAGCAACCTCGAAAAGGTCGTTCAGCACGGCAAGCGCGCCGATTCCATCGTCAAGAACATGCTGTTGCATTCCCGGGAAGGTTCGGGCGAGCAGCGGGCGGTCGATATCAATGCGCTGTTGGACGAGAGCCTCAATCTCGCCTATCACGGCGCCCGCGCCGAGAAGCCGGGTTTCAATATCACGCTGCAGCGCGACCTGGATCCGGACGCCGGCGCGATAGAGCTATTCCCGCAGGAAATCACCCGCGCCTTGCTCAATCTGATCTCGAACGGATTTTATGCTGCGAGCAAGCGTGGAGCGGACAATGGCGAGGCGAATTTCGAGCCGGTGCTCAGCGCCGCCACCAAGAATCTCGGCAGCCACATCGAGATACGCATACGCGACAACGGTACCGGCATCCCGCCGGAGGTGAAGGAAAAAATGTTCAATCCGTTCTTCACGACCAAACCGGCTGGCGAAGGCACCGGGCTTGGTCTTTCGATGAGCCACGACATCATCGTGAAACAACACGGCGGCAGGATAGAGGTGGATACGCAGCCTGGGCAATTCACCGAGTTTACCATTGTCCTTCCGCGGGCAAACAACAGAAAAAACTAGAGGTCAAACGTGGCGGTATTGGTTCTTGTCGTGGACGACGAACCCGACGTGGAGGCGCTGTTTCGCCAGCAATTCCGCCGGGAATTGCGCGCAGAACGCTTCGTATTGGACTTTGCCGCGTCGGCATCGGACGCATTACGGCGCGTGGCGAACGCGACCGAGCAGGCGCCGGCCCTGGTGTTCTCGGACATCAACATGCCGGGGATGACGGGCCTGGAGATGCTGCCCAGAATGAAGGAAATGCGACCTGACGTGCCGGTCATCATGATCACGGCCTACGGCGATGATGACACCAAAAGCAAGGCCATCGAAAGCGGCGCGGAGGGTTTGCTGGCCAAGCCAATCGATTTCGCCTTGTTGCGGGAGCAGATCGATACGCGGCTCGGTCGGTCCGTGTGACCATTTACTTCCGTTCCTGGCAGCGCCATACGGACCAACCGGGCAGGTCCGTTGATGTCTGTGGCTCTGGGAGGACCGGAAGTCGCATGTCGGGGCTTTGAGGACGGTTCTCGACCCAACGGCGACATTGGCCATTTCTCGCCAGATAGCGGCACAGCGCCGCACGATGACGCCAACCATCGTATTTTCGTCGCGCCGCATCGTTCTAGAAAGAGCAAAAAACGATGCAAGGGCGCGCGCAAGCCCGAATTCCGCTCGCCTTGTTTCAGTTTCATCCATGCCAGCGACCCCCTGCTACTTTGCATGGGGTTGTTTTCGATATTTTGGTTGGTCATCTCGCCGCTCGAAAACGCTTGGTGCCCCTGGCCGGAATCGAACCAGCACTCCTTGCGGAACTCGATTTTGAGTCGAGCGCGTCTACCAATTCCGCCACAGGGGCATCGGGACATGGTCTCCCTTGGGAGGGATAATGCCGCGAAGCGGGCGGAATATAGCGGGCGGGTCCGGTGGGTCAACCCGCGCCGGTAACGCCCTGTTTTCATCGGTTTTCGACGGTTGAGGTGGCCGGGCGCTTGCTCGAACCCTCGCGGAAAACACTCCAGTGTGATCCGGCTCGCCTCGACAGATCGGAAGGCGCGGGATACGACGCTTTCTCGAAAAAACCGGGAGATCAGCGTGACCCTGAACGCCACCGTCCATTCGACGCACGCCCGCGCCGCCAATCCGGCGCTGAGCGCGGCGCTCGCGGTCGCGGCGATCGCGGCTGCGACGCTGGCGGGGGCGTGGTTCTTTCAACTGGTGATCGGGCTGGTGCCCTGCGAGCTCTGCCTGAAACAGCGCTATGCCTATTATCTCGCGGTGCCGCTCGGCCTGCTGGTCGCGTTCGCCGCGGCAAAGGAGTTTCCGCGCGGCGTCGTGCTGGCGGGGCTCGCGCTGCTCCTGCTCGCCGCGCTCGGCAATGCCGGGCTCGGCGTCTATCACGCCGGCGTCGAGTGGAAATTCTGGGCGGGGCCGACCGAGTGCACCGGCGCGGTCGGCAATTTCGGCAGCGCGGCCAATCTGCTGGAGCAGCTCGACAAGGTGAAGGTGGTCCGCTGCGACGAAATCCAGTGGACCTTTCTCGGCCTCTCGCTGGCCGGCTACAGCGTGCTGGTCTCGCTGCTGATGGCCGCGATCGCGGCGTGGGGGCTTGTCGGGGCGAAGCGGGCTTGAGATCTCGTGCGCGTTTTCCCCTCCCCGCATCGGCCTTCGCCCGAAGGCGGGCTTCGTCGGACAAGAGGGGAGCGGAGCAGCCTGTCGGATGGAGCTCCGCGAAATCCGCGCTGCAAAACTAAAACCTTTCAAAGCGGCGGTGATTTGGCCTCGCTGTCCATCCTTTCCCGAAAAAATATTCCTGTGTTTTTTTGCGGCAAATCACCGGCGTAATCGCTCCCGTCCCGTGCCCCCAGGAGGGGCGTTTCATGACCGTCACGAACGTCGGGTGCGGGATGCGGTGGACGCGGCAGTGCCGCCACGTGCTTTATGCGCGTGGACGGACGGCATGCAGCGGACGGCGAAGTCGCGTGGTCCTGACGCCCCAAGGCTGGCGTCAAGTTGGCGAGGATGCTTACGCATCACGCTGGCGATGGTGGCACAGCATGGCTGCCAAGGAGAGCGCGTATAAGCCGTAAAACCATTGCGCAGGGAAGGCCGGATTGCTTCCGCCTCACCTGTATGCTCGTGTGCGCCAGAAGCATGCATTTCTTGCGCACGAGACCGCGGGTGCGGCGCGCATCCGGCTTTCCCTGCGCCCTCGTTCTTCGAGGGAGCGAACGAAATGGCAAACCTCGGGCGAAATGCCGTCGCGAGAATGCGGACTCTTATCTCGTCGTCCCCGCGCATGCACTGGCGCGAACGCGGGGACGACCGCGTCAATCATCCACATCGTCCTGCGGCCGTCCGAACAGATGCACGATGCCGGGCATCGCGATGGTGACGAATACGAAGCGCGACAGATGATGGGCGCCGACGAAGATCGGATCGATGTGCAAGGTCAGCGCCAGCGCCAGCATGGCGTCCATCGCGCCGGGCGCAAACGCCACGATGACGTCGGAAAACCGCACATGGGTGGTCAGCGCGATGACAGCGACGAACACCGCCGAGATCGCGATCGCGACCACGAACGAGCCGAGCGCGGCGTTGACATGGCTGAGCAGCGTCTTGACCCGCATGCGTGCGAACCGCGCCCCGATCAGCGCGCCGACGCCGACCAGGGCTACGCCGCGCACCCAGGGGGGCAGCGTGCCTTCGACAAAACCCGCGCCGTGCAGCAGGCTCGATCCGATCATCGCGCCGAACATCCAGCTCGCCGGAAACTTGATCCAGCGCAGCAACAGCGCCACCGCCACCGCGGCGGCGACCAGCTCGGCGAGCCCAAGCGGCGAGGCGATCACCACATTGGTGGCCGCGGGCGAGGCGGGCGCGATGCCGGTGACCGTCAGCAGCATCGGCAGCGCGGCGGTCAGAATGATCACCCGCATGGTCTGCACCACCGCGATCGCCGGCACGTCGGCGCCCTTTTCCGCGGCAAGAATGGTGATCTGCGACAGCGCGCCGGGGCTGCCGGCTAGGAACGCCGAGGTGCGATCCCAGCCATGAAACCATTGCAGGTACACGCTGCTGCCGAAAGTCGAGCAGAAGGTTGCGAGCGCGAGCAGCGCGATGGTCAGCGGATAGGCGCTGACATGCTGCAGCAATTGCTGCGACACCAGCGAGCCCAGCGAAATCCCGAGCAGCACCAGCACCGATTGGGTGATGATCGAGGGGATCGACAGCGGCCGGCCCGCGATCGCGGCGATGCCGACCGCGATCATCGCGCCGGAAATCAGGCCGCCCGGCAGGTTGAACCACAGGAATACGCCGCCGCCGATAGCGCCGATCGCCAGCGTTTCAAGGACGTGGAGGGTTTTGGCGCGGCTCGGAAGGGCAAAGGCCGGCGCTGCGGATGCGGGGATTCGGCTCACGCCGTTTTATCCCAAATCCGCGAGCGGGCGACAATTGCGCCAGCGCGGATGCAGCAATGCAACCTCTCGTCTTGCCCGCTTATCGCATTTCGTGGCGCGCAGGCAAATGCCCGGACAATGAGCAGCCGGCATCAAACAACGAGGCCCGCCCCTCGAAAAGGCGAGCCTCGCCGATCGCAAAACCCGCGTCGGGGGGTCGAACGGATCGATTACTTCGCGGCCGGCGCGGTCTTTTCGGCGGCTTGCTTCTTGCAGTCGGAACGGAATTTCTTGCGCTCCTTGCCATGCAGGCCCTTGGCGTCGGCTTCCTTCGAGCATTCGACCGAAGCGGCCGAGTGCACCACCGGCTTCTTGTCCATTTTTGCGGCAGGGGCGGCCGCCGGCGCCGGCGCAGTACCCTGCGCGAAAGCGGCGGAACTCATCAGCAGCACGGAAGCAAACGCGGTCGCGACCGCGCGGGAAGAAAGGGTCATCATGGCAGGCACCTCGGGGTTGAAGAGGCGCGCAACGTCGGCTCGCGATGCTGAACCGCGGATGAATGAAGCCGGCCGCCCGGCGTATGGCAGTGACGATATTTTGTCGGTGCGGAGGCGGCTGTTCCGTTGTCACCTGCGGTTGCTGGGGTAGGATGAGGTGTTGGTTTGCTAAATCTGCCACGTCCTGGATATGCCAAACTAAATCTGCCAAGTCTTTAAATCTGCCAAGTCTTTAAATCTGCCATGCCCCAAGGAGGCTAAGGATGAACGTTCGAGCAAAATTCTTGTTATGTGCCGTTGCCATGTCGGGTTACGCGGCATTCGCGGCCGTTTCGCCGGCCCAGGCGCTGAGCATGTCGGAATGCAGCGCAAAATATAAAGCCGCCAAGGCCGACGGCAGCCTCAACGGCCAGAAATGGACCGATTTCCGCAAGGCACAATGCGGCACCGACGCCGCGGCCGCGCCCGCCGCCGCCGCCCCGGCTGCTGCGCCTGCCGCCCCGGCACCGGCGCCGAAGACGGCCGCAGCACCCCCGGCCGCGCCTGCCGCACCGCCAATGGCGGTGGGCAACGCGGTATTCCCCTCCGCCATCAATCCGAAATACGCCCAAGAATCCGCCGGCAAGGGCCGCATGCATACCTGCGTCGACCAGTATAATGCCAACAAGGCCACCAACGGCAATGGCGGCCTGAAGTGGATCCAGAAGGGCGGCGGTTATTACAGCGAATGCAACAAGCGCCTGAAAGGTCCGGCCTGATCCAGGCTTGACAGACGCGGGCATTACACTCTTGTCATGCCCGCGTCATTTGCTGCTCGTGTGGGACCGCCGTTGATCATGATGTGTTCGGAACGCCGCCGCCCGCCCCGCCATCAATGCGGGGCCGATTATTTTTCGGCGATGCTTCGCGCCGCCGCGAGCGGAATCGCGGCGTGATCATTTCGGCGACGCAGGGTCTGCTCGGACTGGCCTCGGGATCGCTGGTCGGCTTCTCGCTCGGCCTGGTCGGCGGCGGCGGCTCGATCCTGGCGGTGCCGCTGATGGTCTATGTGGTCGGCGTGCCGGAGCCCCATGTCGCGATCGGCACCTCCGCGATCGCGGTCGCGGCCAATGCCGCGGTCAATCTGTCGAACCATGCCCGCGGCGGCACCGTGCGGTGGTCCTGCGCGCTGACCTTCGCCGCCGCCGGGATCATCGGCGCCTTCGTCGGATCGATTTTTGGCAAGATGGTCGACGGCCAGAAGCTGCTGGCGCTGTTCGCGCTGTTGATGCTGGTGATCGCCGCCCTGATGTTCAAATCGCGCTCGAAGGTCGGCCTGCCCGACGTCCGCATGACCATGGCCAATATGCCGGCGGTGGTTGGCTTGGGCCTCGCGACCGGAACGCTGTCCGGCTTTTTCGGCATCGGCGGCGGGTTTTTGATCGTGCCGGCCCTGATGCTGGCGACCGGCATGTCGATCATGAACGCGGTGTCCTCCTCGTTGGTGGCGGTCACCGCGTTCGGCCTCACCACCGCGGCCAGCTATGCCTGGTCGGATCTGGTTTCGTGGCCGCTGGCCGCCCTGTTCATCGCCGGCGGCGTCGTCGGCGGCCTGATCGGAACCCGCTCGGCGCGAGGGCTCGCGGAGCGGCGCGGGGCGCTCAATATCGTGTTCGCGGCCATCATAATACTCGTGGCGCTCTATATGCTGGCGCGTAACTTATCCCTATCTTGGGCGTAGATAGGCTGCACCCCGAAGGCGTGCCCGGAGACCCCGTTTGATGTCCAGACTGATCGATTCTGCCTTGAGCCCGGCGACCAGCCGCCGGCAGGTGCTGCTCGGCGCCGGCGCGCTCGCGGTTGGGCTTGGAACTGATCTTGGGCTGGCGCCGCGGCAGGCGCGGGCGGAGGCCGATCCGGAAAATGTGCTGACCGAAGCGCTGGTGTTGCGTGATCCCGAGATCCCGGTGGCCGGCAATCCCGATGGCGACGTCACCATCGTGGAGTATTTCGACTACAACTGCCCGTATTGCCGCAAGCTCGAGCCCGAGCTGCAGCAGGTGGTTTTTGACGACGGCAAGGTCCGCCTGATCTGGAAGGATTGGCCGATCCTGGGGCCGGTCTCGGTGATCGCCACCAAGATGGGGCTGGCCAGCAAATATCAGGGCAAATACGTCAAGGCGCATGAGGCGTTGATGGGCGTCAGCTCGAAATTGACGGAGTCGCGGATCAAGGAATTGCTCGCAAACGCGGGCATCGATATCGACCGGCTGAACCACGACCTCGACTCTAATGCGAAAGCGATCAGCGCCATCGTCGCGCGCAACAACGATCAGGCCACGGCGTTCGGTTTTAAAGGCACGCCATCTTTCATCGTCGGTAAATTCCGGGTGCCGGGCGCGCTCACCATGGAAGAGTTCGGTCAGGTCATTGCCGACGCGCGCAAGGCCGCCGCGGAGAAGAAGACCAAGACGTTGTAGGAGATGAAAGATCGGGGCGCAGCAAAACGCCCCCGTCGGAGACGAGGGCGTTCCGCCTCACGTGATAGGATTCTATCGCGATGACAGCCTGATCCAGTCCTCATGGGCGCGGGTTTTGACCGCGTTCCAGTCGTTCGACGCGACATCCCAGTTGACGATGGTGCGCCCGCTCTGCGCGACCGGACCGTTGGCAACCGTCGAGGTCTGCATCGAATCGTAAACATAGACGCCGGCCGTCAGCAGGACCGCGCCCAAAATCATTCCCAGAAAAGTCTGCATTGCATGTCCTCCAGTGACGCCCGACAACGCCGCCGCAACAGGATGGTTCCCTGCCTGAGGGTGGATCAACGGCCAGGTGCTGCGCGCCGATGGCGGCATGGTGTGAGCGTAGCTTCACGCGGCAAGTTACCCCGTCCCGCGCAGCCAGTTGAGGATGTCGGGATTGACCTCGCGCGGATAGCAATGGCTGAGGTCGTCGATCTCGCGATAGGTGACGTCGCAGCCTGCCGCCGACAATGCCTTTTGGGTTTGCCGCGCCACCTGCACCGGAAACATCCAGTCGAGTTCGCCGTGCACCAGATAGACCGGCAGGCCGCGCATCCGTTCGGCGTCGGCCATTTCCGCCATCAGCGGATGAAAGCTCGATGCGACCGGCGCGAGATGGGTGAAGGGCGAAGCATTGTCGAGGCCGGTGACATAGCAGAACGTGCCGCCGTCGCTCATGCCGGTCAGCAGCAGCCGGTCGGGATCGATATTCCAGCGGTCGCGCACAAAATCCAGAATCCGCGCGAGGTTGGGCGTATCGCTGTCCTCGCCCATTAGCGCCCAAGTGTGCTTCGTACCCGAAGCGTCGCCGGTCGCGGTCGGCGCGACCAAAATGGCGCCGTGACTGCGGGCGTCGCGCAGCCAGCTCCACAGAAAGCCGCGGCCGTTGCCGGCGCCGCCGTGCAGCGCCATCACCAGCGGCCAGGCGCGGTCGGGCGTATAATATTCCGGCACGTAGAGCGAAAAACCGCCGCGGCTACCTGATTCGTTGTGATCATGAAAGATGCCGGTGTCGGGCTGCGCCGGGCCCGCGAGCCGCGCTTCCAGCTCGGCATCCTCGCGCCGCGCGGGGTCGGTGAAAAAACTGCTGACCGGCGGGAATTTTGCGGCGAGCGGATACAGCGCCTCCTGCGCGCGAGGCAAATAGCGCAGCGCGCGAAACACCGCGACTAGATCGCCATCGCCCCGTTCGACCTTGCGCAATCCGGCGAACGCCGCAAGCGCCGCGTCGCTCGCCGCCTGCAGCGAAGTTTTGACGTCGGCGAATTCGTCCGGCCAGTCGGCCAGCCGGGCATGAACCGCCTGCAAGTCCTCGTCCGGCGTGCCCGCGGCCTGCATGACGCGGCCGAAATCTGCCGGGTTCAGATGGCGCGCGACGAACGCGAGCGCCTCGAGCGATTGCAGCAGCGGCGGCAGCACGGCCACGATGTCGTCCACCACGGCCTCGCTCATCGTCCCGCGCCTCTAATGTAATCTCTAATGCAGCCTTGGGCCCTTGAGCAGCTTGGTGCGATCGATCGAGGTCAACACCACGTCGAAGGTGACGCCCTCATGGTAGACGGTCAGCGGCACGTCGACTCCGGCGGAGCCGAGCGACCAGAGTTTTCGATAAAATTGCGTCTGGCTGATGACCTTCTCGCCCTTCACCGCCAGGATCACATCGCCGGCCTTGAGTTCGGCGCGCGACGCCGGTCCCTTGGCGGAGATGCCGACCACCACGATCTTGTTCTCGATCTCGGCGGTGTACATGCCGAGCCAGGGCCGCGCCGGCTTGTTGACGCGCCCGAATTTTCGCAAGTCATCGAGCGCGGGCTTCAACAGGTCGATCGGCACCACCATGTTGACGTGCTCGCTCTTGCCCTCTCGTTCACGCTCGAGCTGCAGCGAGCCGATCCCGATCAGTTCGCCGCGGCTGGAGATCAGCCCGGCGCCGCCCCAATTGGGATGGGCGGGATAGGTGAACAGCGCTTCGTTCAGCAGATACTCCCAGTACCCGGCGAATTCCTGCTTGGCGGCGATGTGGCTCGCCACCGACCGAGTGCGGCCGCCGGCGCCGCCCAGCACCACGCGGTCGCCGATCGCGGCAGTGGCGGAAGAACCCAGCGGCACCGGATCGAGATCGAGCCGGCCGAGCGCCTGCACCAGGCCGAACCCGGTCTCGGCGTCGACGCCGAGCGCATGGCCCTGCACCACGCGGCCGTCGCCAAGATGCAGCCAGACCGCTTCGGCCTCGGTGATCAGATAGCCGATGGTCAGGACCAGCCCGTCGTCGATCACAACGCCGTTGCCGGCGCGTTCGGTGCCGAGATTGTCGGCGCTGAAGGCGTCGTTGGGGACGATCGAATGCAGGCCGACCACCGATGCGAGCACATGATCGAGATCGAACGCATAGTCGCCCGTGCGCGGCTGATTCGCCGACGGCACCTTCCACTCTGTGATAGAGGCCATTCAGGCTCCCCTGTTCGATCGGCGCCGGCCGGGCGCGATTCCGCGCCAGCCCCTCATGCTATTTTGGCATGCGCCAATGGGATTTCAACGCCCCTGTCGGGCCGCTTTGCCGTTCGACGGCCGCGCGAACCACGCCGCAGACCAGCTCTACGGATCGAGTTCGGTGTCCCAATAGAGATAATCCAGCCAGCTGTCGTGCAGATAGTTCGGCGGGAACAGCCGGCCATTGCGGTGCAGCTGATGCACCGTCGGCGCGAACGGCTGCTGTCTCGGAAACATCCGCGCCTGCTGCGGCGTCAGATTGCCCTTGCGCAGATTGCACGGCGAGCAGGCCGCGACGACGTTCTCCCAGGTGGTCTGACCGCCCTTGCTGCGCGGGATGATGTGATCGAAGGTCAGGTCGTCGGCCGCCGAGCAGTACTGGCAGACGAAGCGGTCGCGCAGGAACACGTTGAACCGGGTGAAGGCCGGATGCGTGGTCGGCTTGACGAAGGATTTCAGCGAGACCACGCTCGGCAACTGGATTTCGAAGGTCGGGCTGCGCACCGCGCGGTCGTAATGTTCGACGATGTTGACGCGATCGAGGAACACCGCCTTGATCGCGTCCTGCCACGACCAAAGAGACAGCGGGTAGTAACTCAGCGGCCGGAAGTCCGCATTCAATACCAGTACCGGCCACCCACCTTGCGAGACGTGTGCGTTCAAGTAACGCTCCTGGCCCCCGTTTTGGCTGCGAAGCAGCTTGCGCCTGACATACTACAGGCAGCGTGACGGGATTGTGAAGAGCGTTGGCGGCCTTATCCGCCCCCGGAGCCGGCGGGGGACTGGCAAGGGACCGGCAAGGGACCGGATTGCATGACCCGCATGAAGGCAGCTAAACCGGGGCGGGCGGCGCTTCCGGCTGTCCACGGATCCGGCGAAAATGGTCAAAAGCTCGCGTTATCTTGAAGCACCGCAGCGGCTGCGGGCGTTCGTTCGCGCGCATGAATCGAGCCTGGTCGTATTGGCGCTCTTGATCGGCGCCATCGGCGGGCTCGCGGTCGCCGTGATGAGCACTGCGGTCGAAGCGCTGCATGTGGCGCTGTTCGACCTCGATTGGGGCGACCGGTTGTCCGCCCAGTTCCGCATCGAGCCGTTGCGGGCGCTTCTGGTGCCGAGCCTGGGCGGCCTCGTGCTCGGCATAGCCTTCCTGCTGTTGCTGCGCTGGCGGCCGGCGCGCGAAATCGACCCGATCGAGGCCAATGCCCTGCATGGCGGGCGGATGTCGTTTCGCGGCAGCATCATCGTATCGTTGCAGACTGTCTGGTCCAGCGGCGTCGGCGCCTCGGTCGGACTGGAAGCGGGCTATACCCAGTTGGCCAGCGGCCTTGCGGCATCGCTCGGCCGCGGCTTTCATTTGCGCCGTGCCGACCAGCGCATCATGGTGGGCTGCGGCGCCGCGGCTGCGATCGCCGGCGCGTTCAGCGCGCCGCTGGCCGGCGCCTTCTATGCCTTCGAACTGGTGATCGGCGGCTATACGCCCGCCAGCCTGACGCCGGTCGGCATCGCCGCGGTCGCCGGTTATTTCGTGGCGCATGCGTTTTCGCCATTGACGATCGGCGTCGGCGTCGGTCCGGTCGGCGATGTGCTCGGGCGCGATCTCGCGGTCGCGGCCCTGCTTGGAATCCTGGCGGCGCTGGTCGGCATCGCCATCATGCGCGGCGTGGCGCTGTGCGAGGCGCTGCTGGCAAAGACCAGGCTCTGGCAGCCGTTGCGCCCCGCGCTCGGTGGCCTCGCCGTCGGCCTGCTCGCGCTGGCGACGCCGCAGGTGATGTCGTCGGGACACGGCGCGCTGCATTTCGCGGGCTTTGTCTCGATCCCGCTGACGGTGGTCGCCAGCATGTTCCTGCTCAAGGCGATCGCCTCCATCCTGTCGCTGGGCAGCGGATTTAGAGGCGGATTGTTCTTCGCCACGCTGTTTTTGGGCGCGCTGGGCGGTCATTTGTTCGCCGGCGTGATCGATGCGGTCTGGCCGGCGTTGAAACTCGATCCCAACGTCTATGCGATCATCGGCATGAGCGCGCTGTCGGCGTCCGTGATCGGCGGGCCGCTGACGATGTCGTTCATCGCGCTGGAATCCACCGGCAATCTCTGGCTCACCACCGCGGTGCTGGTCGCGGTGATGATCGCGACCCAAATCACCCGGGAGCTGTTCGGCTATTCGTTCGCGACCTGGCGCTTCCATTTGCGCGGCGAAACCATCCGCAGCGCCGCCGATGTCGGCTGGATCCGCGACCTCACGGTGCGCAGCCTGATGCGATCCGACCTGACCACGGTGGATTCCAGCATGCCGATCGAGGAGTTCCGCGATAAATTTCCACTCGGCTCGAAAACCCAGGTGGTCGCCATCGATGCCACCGGCCGCTATGCCGGGCTGGCGCTGGTGGCCGAAGCGCACGCGCCGGATCTGGAAGCCTTCAACGGCATCGGCGACATCCTGCATTTCAAGGACGTGGTGCTGCACCCCGTGATGAATATCCAGGAGGCGATCGCGGTGTTCGACGCGGCGGAAGCCGAATCGCTCGCGGTGGTCGAGCCCGGCGAAGCGCATCGGCCGATCGGCGTGCTCAGCGAGTCCCATGCGGTCAGGCGCTACGCGGAAGAATCCGAGCAAAGACGGCGCGAGGCGGTCGGCGAGGGCTGACCGGCGAACCGTTCCACAAAACCGGTCTCTTGGCGGATGACCGAAGCCGGGATTAGGATCGGCGACAAAATCGACATGTGCGGCATGCGACGGTCCGGGGGGAGCGGGATGCGCGGATTGCTGAAAGTTTCGGCCGCGATCATTGTCGGCTTTTTGGGAACGGCAGCGTCGAACGGGATGGCTGCCGCACAGGAATATCCGACGCGGCCGATCACCATGATCGTGCCGTTCCCCGCCGGCGGCGCCACCGACACGCTGGCGCGCTTCCTCGCCGAGCAGATGCGGCCGCTGCTCGGTCAAACCGTCGTGATCGAGAATACCGGGGGAGCCGCGGGCACCATCGGCGTCGGCCGCGCGGTTCGCTCGCCGGCCGACGGCTACACGCTGAGCATCGGCACCTCGACCACGCATATGCTGACCGGCGGGCTCTACACGCTGCCGTTCGACCTGATGAAGGATCTGGAGCCGATCATCGAGATCGGCAGCGAGCCGCTCTTGATCGTCGGCAAGAACAGCCTGCCGGCCGACGACCTCAAGGGGCTGATCGCCTGGCTGAAAGCCAATCCCGACAAGGCATCGGTCGGCGTCGCCGGCGTCGGCGCCACCGGACACCTCACCGGCATCGCGTTCCAGAAGGCGACCGGTACCAAATTCCAGTTCGTGCCCTATCGCGGCAACGCACCGGCGATGCAGGATCTGCTGGCCGGCCAGATCGACTTCATGATCGAGCCGTCGTCGAATTTCAGGTCGTTGCTGGCGACCAAAAGCGTAAAACCCTTCGCGGTCACCGGGCAAAAGCGCTTGCCGGCCTCGCCCGACATTCCGACCGCGGATGAAGCCGGCATGCCCGGCTTCTTTGCCACGTTGTGGTACGGAATGTGGGTGCCCAAGGGCACGCCCAGGGACATCATCGCCAAGCTCAATGCCACCATGGTCCGTGTTTTGGCCAATCCGGCCGCGCGAAAACATTTTGACGAACTCGGCATCCAGGTCGCGCCGCTCGATCAGCAATCGCCCGAGGCGCTGCGCGCGTTCCAGAAGGCCGAGGCCGAGCGCTGGTGGCCGATCATCAAGGCTTCCGGCATCAAGCCGGAGTAGGGCGCGGCGATCGCCCGCGCACGCACGCGGGGACGACGCCAAAGAATCGTCATTGCGAGCGAAGCGCAGCAATCCAGAGCCGCGAAGGAAGAACTGGATTGCTTCGTCGCTTCGCTCCTCGCAATGACGATGGGGCACACCCATTCGTTCTCGCGACATGATTTTGTCCGAGGTCTGCAAATTCATCGGCCCTTCAAAAGCAAAGGGCGCAGGGAAGACCGGGTGCGCGCTGCACCCGCGGTCTCATGTGCACAGGTGCCCGTCGGGCGGTTTCGGACAGAAGCAGACACGGGCTTGCCGTGACCCTCGCCGAAGCACCCCAAAATGACCCAAATGCGACATCGGCCCGCTGGCATTTAGCGAGAGAGAGGCCTCTATCGGCTGGCGGTTTGAGCCGATAAGCTATCGCTCTCGTTTGGGGGCTGACATGAAGCGGCGGGAATTCTTCGGCCTTGTTGGTGGCGTCGCGGCCGGGTGGCCGCTGACGGCAGGTGCGCAGAAGGAACCTATCCGTATCGGATTTCTGGCCAGCGGGACGGCGACGTCAGCCAACAGCGCCGCTCAGGTCGACGCTATAAGGCACGGACTGCGCGACAATGGCTTGACGGACGGCAAGGACTATCTACTTGAGACGCGCTTTGCGGCCGGCAACTATCAGCAGTTTCCGGAGATGGCACGTGAACTCGCCCTGGCCGGTGTGCGGATCATTCTTGTCGCCACCATCGCGTCGGTTCGCGCGGCGCAGAAACTGATACCGCCAGTGCCTGTCGTCATGATTGCCATCAACGACCCCGTCGGAAGCGGACTGGTCGCCAGTCTCTCGCGGCCGGGGGGCGTGACGACGGGTATGGCGACCTTGAACCAGGACATCACGCCCAAGATGCTCGAAATCCAGCGCGAGCTTGTTCCGAACTGCAAGACGATGGCCGCATTGTTCAATCCCGCCAATCCGTCGAACCCGGTGTATGTCGACAGGCTCCGAGCCATTGCGGGCGACAGCGGGATTACAGTGGTGCCCGTCGAACTGAGGTCACCCGCCGAGTTGGATGATGCCTTCGCTTCGATTGCGGCGCGGCGCACCGAAGCGCTCCTCATCGTTGCGGATTCAGGAACCCTGGATCAGATGGACCGCATCGCCGCCTCTGCGCTCGCGCAAAAACTCCCAAGCTTTGCTTCCATTCCGGAATATGCCCAATTTGCTGGCCTGGCTGGTTATGGCCCATCCCAGCGCCAGCTCAACATGAGAGCAACCTATTTCGTGAAGAAGATCCTCGACGGCGCAAATCCCGGTGACCTGCCTGTCGAACAACCCACGAGGCTCGATCTCGTGGTCAACCTCAAGACCGCCAAGGCGCTCGGCCTCGAAGCACCGCCCGCACTGCTCGCACGTGCCGACGAGGTGATCGAATAAGAATACTGTTTGCTGCGGTGCATGAGTCCGTTGCTGGCCATCGCGTCATATGCGCTGCCGCGTCAACGGCCCGCCTGAACCTTCTCCAGCTTCTGCAGGCACCTGCCGGCCTTCACCTGCGGCGGCATCGCCGTGTCGGGAAAGCTCGTCTTCCAGTTGGTGACGCCGACTTCGCCGACATAGATGTCGCCCTTCGAATCCAGCGCGACGCCGTGCGGGGCGAGGAATTTGCCGGTTTCGATGCCCGGGCCGTTCTCGCCGCCGAGCCGCGCGATGCGTTTGCCCTTGGCGTCGACGATGGTCAGGCGCGGCCCGAGATTGGGCGCCTTCAGATTCACCGGCATGCCGGGGCCGAGCTCGCCGATGATGAAATTCGGGTGCTTGCCGCCGCAGCAATGCAGCGCGCAGGGCCGATGCAGGTTGTTCCACTGCGTCTCGTATTTGCCGTCGCCGTCGAAAATCTGCACGCGGTGGTTTTCGCGGTCGGCGACATAGACGTAACCGTCGACGTCGGTCGCGATGTTGTGGACGATATTGAACTGGCCGGGATCGGTGCCGGACTCGCCCCAGGTTTTGATCAGTTTGCCGTCGGGCGTGTATTTGTGCACGCAGGCATTGCCGTAGCCGTCCGACACATAGATCTCGCCCTTCGGCGACAGCGCCGTGTGGGTGCAGCGATGGAACGGCTCGCCGCTCATGAACGGCGCGGGCTTGCCGGGAATGCCGATGGTCAGGAGCACCTTGCCCTCCGTCGTGCATTTGCGCACGGTGTGATCGCCGTCATCGGTGCAATAGAGATTGTCGTCTGCATCGATGTGCAGGCCGTGCGCGCGGCGGAACAGGCCTTCGCCAAAACTGCGCAGGAAATTTCCCGCGCGGTCCAGCACCACCATCGGGTGTTCGCCGCGGTTGAAGACGTAGATGCGGTCCTTGCTGTCGACCGCGACGGAAGCGACGTCGGTCAAGTTCCAGCCGTCGGGCAGTTTTGCCCAGTTCTCCACCACGCGGTAGCGATGCTCACCCGAGCCCAAAATGGCCGGCATGTGGTCCTCCCAAGTCTTTTCGTTTGCTGCCGTAGTGTGGATCGGAAATCCGCCGCTGGCTAGCTCGCCGATCTGGCTAGCTCGCGATGTCGGCGGCAATGATCCGCTGACGCAGGGCAAGGTGCACGAGTTCGATGTCGGAGGCGACGCCGAGCTTGGCGCGGATCAGATAGCGGGTGTTAGCCGCGGTCTTGACGCTGATATGCAGGGTTTCGGCGATGTCATCGACGGATTTTTCGGCCAGCAGCATGCGCAGGACTTCGAACTCCCGCGGGCTCAGCGTGTCGACCGCCGAGGGTTCGCCGGCGAGGCTGTTCATCGCCAGTTCGTGATCGATGTCGGGGCTGAGTGCGATGCGGCCGGCCATGACTTCGCCGATCGCGCGCAGCAGCGCGTCGGGCGGGCTGCTCTTGGTGACAAAGCCGCGGGCGCCGGCCTTGATGGCCTGGACCGCATAGGCGGCGCTCTGGTGCATGGTGAAGACCAGGATGCGCGCGGTATTGTCCCATTGACGGATGCGCCGGATCGCCTCCACCCCGCCGATGCCGGGCATCGACAGGTCCACGATGACGAGGTCGGGTTTTGTTTCCTTGTAGACGCGATAGGCCTCGGCGCCGTCGGCCGCCTCGGCGACCACGCGAAGCCGGTCCTGCTTCTGCAACAACGAGCGATAGCCCTCGCGCACGATCGCGTGGTCGTCGGCGAGCATGACGCGCGTGAAGCCGTCAGTGCCGGGCACGCTCAATTTTCCTGCCCCGCATTGGGAATGGTCGCGACCAGCCTGGCGCCGCCCGTGGTCTGTCGCTCGAAACGCAACGTGCCGCCGAGCGAGGCCACCCGCTCCTGCATGCCGAGCAATCCCATGCTGGCTTTCGGCGCGATATCGCCGCCCTTATCATCGCCTTTGCCCTCGCCATCGTCCTCGACGGTCAGGACGATTTCGGCCGTTCCCGCCTCGAGGCGCAGTTGCACGCGCCTCGCATGGGCATGCTTCGCCGCGTTGGTGATTGCTTCCTGGGCGATGCGATAAAGACTGGCGCAGACGCTTGGCGGCAACTCGTCGGCCGGACCCGCGATGGCAAAATCAAATCGGGTGCGGCCCTTCTCAAAACGGTTCCAACTCGCCACCAGGCTTTCGAGACTGAGGCCAAGGCCGAGTTCCTCGATGTCGGGCGGCCGCAGGCGCACCAGCGCGCCGCGCAGCGTCGCCATCATGCCCGCGGTGGTGCGCGAGATGCCGCGGCATTCCTCGTAGAGCGGCGGACAGTCGCGCTCGGCGGTATGGGCAGCGGCTGCGGCCTGCGCCGCGATCGCGGTGAGCGACTGGCCGAATTCGTCGTGCAGTTCGCGGGCAAGATGACGCCGCTCTTCATCCTGCACGGCGATGAGTTTCCGCGTCAGGGCGTTGCGCTCGGACAGCGTGGCCTGCAGCTTCTCGGCGAGCGTGTTGAAGACGTCGGACACGGCCGAGAGTTCGGCAAGATCGAAGCTGGGCAGCCGCGCGGAGAGGTCGTTGGCCGCAAGCTGCTTCAGTCCGGTGCGAATCGCATAGGTCGGTCGCAGCGCGCGCGCCAGCGCGGCGTAAACCGCGAGGCAAAGCCCCGCCAGCGCGAAAGCCATGATCGAAAGCAGGCGGCTCGCCTCGCGCCAGCTCTGGCCGATCTGGGCGGCCGGGTCGAAGGTTGCGATCGCCATGCCCCGCGTCTCGCCGCCAACGCGCAACGGCTTTGAGATCGGTTCGCCGGGATGGAAGATGGCGCGATACAGCGCCGCGTAGCCTCGAGGGACGGCAACTTCATTGGCCAGCGCGCCGCTGCAAATGCCTTGGCGAAAGCCGCCGACCTCGTCCCGATAGGCAATGCAGAGGCCGGGTTCCATCAGCGGCGAGGCGACCCTGTCGAGGTCCGGCGTTCGATCCGCCGACAGCGAAAACCACTGCGCCTGGGACAACTGCAGCGAGATATCCCTGGCGACGGTTTCGGCGATCCGGCTTCCCCTGACCCGTGCGGCGCGGTCACTGTCGAACAACGCATAGGCCGCGACCGCGAGGAAGCAAACCGCGGCAAGCGCCGCGACGCGCAATGCCAGTCGCAGCTTCAGATCGATGGCGCGCACGGGGCCCGCCATGAAATCAAGCGCCTGCTGCAAGCTCCGTTTCATCGCCTCGGCATTTAGACGCAAATTTCGCCGGGAAGGAAGCACAGCCGGCGAAGATCGGGCATTTCACCCGGCCTTATCAGGGGGATTTTCGGTTTCGCGCCGGCGTCGGGTGCGGCGATATGGGGGCGATCTTTCCGCTAGGGAGGCATTCATGCGCGGTATTCCCTTCATCCTGGCCCCGGCAATCGTCGTTGCGGGGTTGGCGGTCGCCACGGCTGCGGAACCGGCCGCGAAGGCACCGATCAAGCTGGTCGTGTTTCCCTTTGAACTGGTGGATTTCAGCGCTGCCGCCGCCTACATGCCGCCTGACGATGTCGACCGCGAACAGTTGCGGTTATCGACCGAGGAAGCGCGCCGGCTGATCGCGGCGTCCGGACGTTACACTTTGATCGACCCCGGCGCCGTGAACGACGAAGCCGCGAAAGCCGGCAAATTGTACGATTGCAACGGGTGCGACGCCAAGATCGCCGCCGATATGCACGCCGACCAATCGATGATTGGCATTGTCACCCGCATCAGCCGCACCGACTATGCGGTGACCTACAAAATTCGCGACGCCCAATCCGGCGCGCTGGTGGACGTCGAGCAGACCGACTTGCGGGCGGGGGCCAATTCGGCCTGGAGCCGTGGCGCGCGCTGGCTGATCCAGCGCCGCTTGCTGGAAAACGCCAACTAGCGCCACTATGGCGTCAAAAAGGGAGTCGCATTCCAATGAAAAAATCCGGCAAAGCGGGATCGTCGGGCGTGGCCCTGGTTGTGACCGTGCTGCTCTGGGCGCCGCAGAGCCGGGCGCAAGCCGAAGTGCCCGTGATGGCCGTGGCCGAAATCCAGTATAGCGACACCTCGGGTGAGGTCCTCGATCAAAGCGCCGACCATTTCCGGCGCCTGCGCGAATTCGAGGCGTCGTTGCGCACCGATCTGGCGGCGAGCGGGAAAACACAAAACGTTACGCTGGACTGTCCGCCGAACGCCTGTTCGATCGGCGAAATCGAGCCGGCGCAGTTGCTCGACAAGGCGCAAGCCGCCGGCGCCGGCTACCTCCTGATCAGCAGCTTTCACAAGGTCAGCACGCTCGTGCAATGGGCCAAGGTCGACATCATCGACGTGAAAACGCGCAACGTGGTGTTCAATCGCCTCGTCACCTTTCGCGGCGACAACGACAAGGCCTGGCAGCACGCGGAAAGCTTCATCGTCCGGGAAATCCTCGATCACGAGGAGCGGTGAGTCATAGCGTTTTCGAGCGAAGCATGCCCTCGGACTTGATCCGTGGGTGGAGCCCGGTTCGCGTGAAGAAAACGCGTCAAAACAAAAAGGAGCCCGGTTCTGATTCAATCAGAACCGACAAGGCTCTGCCCTCGCGGCAGCAAGCCTTCCTCGATCGCCTTGATCTGCAACGCCAGATATTTCGAATTGATCCGGCATTGCGCGAGGCTGCCGGCGATGAACCAGAGACCGGGTTGCGGCGTGCGCGCATACATGTTGCGCAATTCCTGCCCGTCGCCGAATCCCCAGATCGGACCGACACGCGCCGTGATCTCGTCGCCGAACAGCCGGCGCACCAGATGTTCCCAGGGCTTGTAGCCGGTCGCGAGCACGATCAGGTCGGCGGAAACGATGTCGCCGTTCTTCATTGTTGCGCCGCCGGCGGTGAAGGCGGCGATGTCGTCGAACTGCCGCAGCGCGATTTTGCCATCGGCGACGAGGTCGGCGCAGCCGACGTTGAAATAATAGCCGCCGCCGCGCGTCAGATATTTGAACTGCCAGCCGGTGTTGCCGTCGCCGAAATCGAGCTTGAATCCGACCCGGGAAAGCCGGTCGAGCAACGCCTTGTCGAGATTCTTCGACTGTTCGGTCAGCAGGACATGGGCCTTCCTCGCCAGCGTCACCGGCATCGACGTCGCGATCAGGTCGTTATCTTCCAGCGTGCCCTCATTGTAGGTCGCATAGGCGAGTTGCGCCGATGGTTCGATATTGGTAATCAGGGTCGGGCTGCGCTGCACCAGCGTCACTCCGGCACCGCTCGAATACAGGTCCTGCGCGATATCGTGGCCGCTGTTGCCGGTGCCGATCACGATGGCCGTTTTGCCCTTCCAGTTCTCGCCGTCGTCATAGCGGCTGGAATGCACCAGCGTACCGGCAAAATTCTCCAGGCCGGCGATCTCGGGGATGTTGGCAATGCCGCTGACGCCGGTCGCCACGACCACATGGCGCGGATGCATGCTGCGTTCGGAGCCGTCGTCCCGCCGCAGCACCACCGACCAACGGTCCTCGGCTTCGTCATAGCTGCCGCCAACGAATTCGGTTCCGGTCCAGAAGTTCAACTCCAGGCTTTCGACATAGGCCTCGAACCAGTTCGCAAGCTTGTCCTTCGGGATATAGACCGGCCAGTTCGGCGGGAACGGCATGTAGGGCAAATGATTGACCTGCACCTGATTGTGCAGTGTCAGCGCATGATAGCGCCTGCGCCAGTTGTCGCCGATGCGCTGCTCGCGGTCGACGATCAGCGCATCGACCCGCAGCTGCTTCAACCGCGCCGCGATCGTCAGCCCGGCATGGCCGCCGCCGATCACTAGCACGTCCGGATCGCGGCCGACATATTGCATCTCCGCCTTGCGCAGATCGAGCCAGTTGGGGCCGCGGAAATCCCGCGAATAGGCTTCGCCGCGCGAACGCTCGGCGCCGACCTGTTCCTCAAAACCCTTGAGCTCGCCGAGCTCGGTCAGCAGCGTCCAGGCTTTTAGGCGGTTGCCCTCGGCTTGATCCGGGATCAGGCGGATGATTCCGCTGCCGCGGACGACCCTGGTCTCGAACTTGAAGATGGCTTCGATGCAATTTGTACCGGCGCGGGTGACGCGGCGTGGTGGCGCTCTGTCAGGATCGATCCGGAAACCGGATGGCCGCGCGTCGCTGGCGCGCGCCCGCAGCTCTTTCAGGATCGCTTGCGCGCCGTTGATGGTCTGCAGGTTCCAGCTCAGCGCCAGCACGTCGCGCCAATAGCTGTCGGGATGAAACAAAGGCTCCAGCGCGCCGGCAGCCGGTTTCGCAACGGCGGTCTCGAACTCCGCCAGCCAGTTTCCCGCCACCGCCGCAATGTCGTCGGTCTTGTCCAGCATGTGCGATCCCGTCAGAGCCGTCTTCGCGGCGTTTCCTGTCCGGCAACGCTATACGCTTTGGCAATTTGCAGAAAGCCGCTTAGCCCCGCCGTGACGGCATGTAGCCCTGACCCCGCGGAATGCGGCGGGCGATTGAGGGGATCATTTTTTCGGTTTCGGCTTCGGTTTCGACTTGGACTTCGGCTTATCTTGCCCGCCGATCACGCCCTCGCGTTTCTTCAGCACCCGGTAATAGCTCCACCACAGATGCGCCGCCGCGCCGCGCAGCGGCCGCCAGGGTTCGCCGAGCGGCGTCATTTCCTTCGGCGTCGGCCGCGTCTTCAGGCCGAGGCCTACTTTGACGCCTTCCTGAATCGCGATGTCGCCGGCCGGCCAGGCATCGCCATGGCCGAGGCAGAACAAGAGATAGACGTCGGCGGTCCATGGACCGATGCCGTGCAGCGCGGTCAGGGTGTTGTGCGCGGTGTCGGCATCCTCGTTGGCGAGCACGTCAAAATTCAGCCGCTCGGCGGCCAGTTCGCGCGCGATGTTTTTCAGGATCTTGATTTTGGCGGCCGACAGGCCGAGCCGGCCGAGCCGTTCGGCGCGCGCCTTGCGCAGGCTCTCGGGATGAAACGGATCGAACGCGGCCGCGAGGCGCGCCCAGATCGCCCCGGCGCTGGCGGTGGAAAGCTGCTGGCCGGTGACGATGTGGGCGAGGCCGATGAAGCCGGGCTCGCGCCGCCGCAACACCGGCATGCCCGTCAGCTCGAAGACGGGCTTGAGCCGCGGGTCCTGCCTGAGCAGGGCATGAATGGCGTCTTCGAGGTCGGCCTGGGTGTTGAGGTGGACGGTCATTGCGACTTACAACCACCATGTCCCGCGAAAGAGATCAATGCCGCCACCCGTTTTCCGTTTTGCGCCGTCCTCGAACGGCTACCTGCATCTCGGCCACGCTTTTTCGGCGCTGTTGAATTTTGACATGGCGCGCCAGGCGGGCGGACGCTTCCTTTTGCGTATCGAGGATATCGACACCACCCGCTGCAAGCCGGAATTCGAGGCGGCGATCTATGAGGACCTGGGCTGGCTCGGCATTGCCTGGGAAACGCCGGTGCGCCGGCAATCCGAGCATTTTGCCTTTTACCGCGACGCGATCGAAAAATTGTCGGCGGAGGGGCTCATCTATCCGAGTTTTGAAAGCCGCGCGGAGATCGCAAAGCTGGTGGCGCGGCGCGAGGCCGACGGGCCGTGGCCGCGCGATCCCGATGGCGCGCCACTCTATCCCGGTGAAGCGAAATCGCTGTCGTCGGCCGCGCGACAAAAGCTGCTCGAGTTCGGCGAGCCCTACGCGCTGCGGCTCGATATGGCGGCCGCCTGCGCGCGGGCGGGCGAACTCGGCTGGATCGAGTATGGGCATGGCCCCAATGGCGAGACCGGGGAGATCGCCGCGCGGCCGCAGGATTGGGGCGACGTCATCCTGGCGCGCAAGGAGACGCCGACCAGCTATCATCTGTCGGTCGTGATCGACGACGCGCTGCAGGGCCTCACCGAGGTGGTGCGCGGCGAGGACCTGTTCTGGTCGACCAGCGTGCATCGGCTGCTGCAGGCGCTGCTCGGCCTGCCGCGGCCTGCCTACCGGCATCACCGGCTGGTGCTGGATACCACTGGGGCAAAGCTTTCGAAATCGACCGGCGCCACCGGCTTGCGCGAGTTGCGCGCGAAAGGCGCTACGCCGGCCGACATTCGCGGCCTGATTGGTCTCTGATCGCCATCCGAATTCGGTGCGGGGAACTGCAGGTGGAAAAGCCCCCATCGGCGTGACTCCCGGTGGCATGCCATGGCATGCTTGGGACGGCCGGGTCGGGGGAATCATGGCGTCAAGACCGCGTTCAAAGCGCACGGCGTCGCCGAAACGGCGGTCGCCAAGGAAACGCGCTGCAAAAGCCGCCGCGGCCAAGGCGACGGTGGCGAAGCGCGCCGCCACGGCGGCTAGCCCCGGCATGGTCGAGGCGGCGCTCGCCGCCTTTGCGCATGAGGTGCGCACGCCCCTGACCGGGATTCTCGCGATCAGCGATCTCTTGGCGACTTCCGATCTCGACGAGCGCGAACGGCGCTGGGTCGACACCATCAAGGCCGGCGCCGAACATCTGGCGAGCCTTGCGACGCTATTCGTCGATGCCGCGAAAAGTGCCGCCACCGGCGCGGGGGTCCGGCAGGATCTGTTCGATTTGCGGGCGCTGGCGCGCAACGTGGGCGACTCGCTGGCCGGCCGGGCGGCGGCCAAGGGTCTGCGCTCGGCTGTCGACATTTCGGAAAAACTGCCGGCGCTGGTGGTCGGCGATCCCGTCCGCCTGCGCGCGGCGCTTGAAAACCTGATCGACAATGCCGTGAAGTTCACCGAAGCGGGCGCCGTCGCGATCGCGGTCTCGACGCGGCGCGCCGCCAAGGACAAGAGCAAGGGCAGGGTCGGCATTACCTTTGCGGTGTCGGACAGCGGCATCGGTCTGACGCTCGCCGAGATCAAGCGCCTGTTCCGGCCGTTTTCCCAGGCCAATGTCAGCATCGCCTCGCGCTTCGGCGGCGCCGGCCTTGGACTATCCAGCGTCAAGCAACTGGCGCGCGCGATGGGCGGCGACATCGTCATTGCCCCGCGCCGCGGCGGCGGCACCACCTTCACGCTGACGGTGACCTTGGCGCGCGCCACGGCTTCGCAGGCAGCCGACGTCGGCGGCGATGCCGATATGCCCCAGACTTCGATGCCTGCGCTGCGGGTGCTCAGCGTCGAGGACAATCCGTTCGGCCGCGTCGTGCTCAACACCATCCTGACCGAACTCGGCCATCATGCCGAATTCATCGGACGCGGCGAGGCTGCGGTCGAGCGCATCGCGCGCGGCGATTTCGATGCGGTGCTGATGGACATGGTGTTGCCGGGCATCGACGGCATCGAGGCGATCCGGCGGATCCGCAGCCTGAACTCGCCGCTCGGCCGCATCGCGATCATCGGCGTATCCGGCCGCGGCGACGACGAAGCCGCCTCGCGCGCGGCGGGCGCCGACGCCTTCCTGGTCAAGCCTGTGAGTCCGCGGGCCTTAGCGACTGCGCTGCTTGAAGCGACACGCCATGCGGCAGCCGCGACTTGATGATCGTTGCGTTCAATTCGCCGCCATAGACGAAGATCGCGGCGATGAAATACAAAAACACCAGCGCGATGATGACCGAGGCGAGGCCGGCATACATCGTGACGTAGTTGTTGGCGAAGCGCGCGAGATATTGCCCGAACACGCTGCCTGACACGATCGAGGCCACGAAGGTGAAGACGATGCCGGGCAGGATCTGCAGAAACCGGCGGCGGCCCGCCGGCAGCCACGCGTGCAGGATGAACAGCGCGATCACCAGCGCCGCGATGGTGATGCCGTAGCGGGCGAAGTTGAGCAGGTTCTCGTTGGTTTCGACGATCAGCGGAATGTGACGCCGGACCGCCTCGATGATCAGCGGGCCGAGCACGATCAGGAACGCCATTGCGAGCGAGGTGAAGGCCGCGACCAGCGTGTAGCCGATCGATTCCAGCCGCAGCCAGTACCAGCGCCGCGGCTCGGCGACCGCATAGGCGCGGTTGAGCGCGACGCGCAGCGCCTCGACGCCGTTGGAGGCGAAATACACCGCCAGCACCGCGCCGATGGTCAGCACGTCGCCGCGGGTGGTGGTCAGCACGTCGTGGATTTCGCCGGACAGCGAATCTGCGACCTGTTTCGGCCAGGTCTGCAGCAACAACTGCACCGCCTGGTCGGCCAGTTCCTTGGAGCCGAAAAAGCCGGCCAGCGAGGTCAGCACGATCAGGAACGGGAACAGCGCCATCAGGGTCGACAGCGCGATGTGGCTTGCGATCGCCCAGCCGTCATCGGCGAGAAACGTGTAAAACGCATCCAGCGCGACCACGTAGACGTAGCGAATCTGCCTCACATTTCACCCGATCCGGCGCGACGGTTCATCTGCTAGCTTCTGATATTATTGGGCTAAAAGCCAGACGGTTGCATGGCCTGTACGCTTGCCGGTGATGGCGGATCGCCCATGACGGTGCTATGACCGCGCCATGGCTGCTTTCCTCGGTAAACTGATCCTTCCCATCGCCGTCGGCGCGGTTGCTTTCGTGCTGTTGCTCGGCCTGATCAACATGATGCGCGGCGGCTCGCCGAACCGCTCGCAGAAATTGATGCAGTGGCGGGTGCTGCTGCAATTCGTCGCCATCGTGATCACCATGCTCACGGTCTGGGTGATGGGGCATCAGTAGCCGTTCAAACCAAGTGGGAGCCCAGATGGTCGTTCTCAATCGGATCTACACGCGGACCGGCGATGACGGCACCACCGCGCTGGGCAGCGGCGAACGTCGTCCGAAATACGATCTGCGCATCTCGGCCTATGGAACCGTCGACGAGACCAATGCTGCGATCGGCATCGTGAGGCTGCACTTGGCGCAGGCGCCGGAACTCGATCGGATGCTGGGGCTGATCCAGAACGATCTGTTCGATCTCGGCGCCGATCTCGCGGTGCCCCAGCGCGACGGCAAGGCGGAGCGACTGCGGGTGCTCACGAGCCAGGTCGAACGGCTGGAGCGCGATATCGACAGCCTGAACGAAAAGCTCGCGCCTCTGACCTCGTTCGTGCTGCCCGGCGGAACGCCGGCCGCAGCCTATCTGCATCTGGCGCGCACCATTTGCCGCCGGGCGGAACGGATCATGGTGGAACTCGCGGCCGTCCCCGACGAGCCGGTCAGCGACGCTGCGATCCAGTATATGAACCGGCTGTCGGATTTCCTGTTCGTGGCCAGCCGCTCGGCCAACAATAACGGCGCCGGGGACGTGCTATGGGTACCCGGACAGAACCGCTAAGCGGGCGCAGGAATACGATTTTTGGGCGCGATTTTGGTCCGTCGCGCGTTGACCGGGTCAGGCGGGACCTTTAGGTTCCGCGGCCAGCAGCCGAACAAACAGTCAAGCCAAGCGAAAGAGGATCGATGAAGGTTTTGGTGCCGGTAAAGCGGGTGGTCGACTACAACGTCAAGGTTCGCGTCAAGAGCGACGGAACCGGCGTCGAATTGTCCAACGTCAAGATGTCGATGAATCCGTTCGATGAAATCGCCGTCGAGGAAGCGCTGCGGCTGAAAGAAGCTGGCAAGGCGACCGAGGTCGTGGTGGTGTCGATCGGGCCCGCGCAGGCGTCGGAAACCATCCGCACCGGTCTCGCGATGGGCGCCGACCGAGGCATCCTGGTCAAGGCGGACGGTAACGTCGAACCGCTCGCGGTGGCGAAGATCCTGAAGGCGGTCGTCGACGAAGAGAAGCCCGGCCTGGTTATTTTGGGCAAGCAGGCGATCGACGACGATTCCAACCAGACCGGCCAGATGCTGGCGGCGCTGCTTGGATGGTCGCAGGCGACGTTTGCCTCCAAGCTCGAAGTCGACGGTTCCGACTTCAAGGTGACGCGCGAGGTCGATGGCGGCCTGCAGACCGTCAAGCTGAAGGGACCTTCGATCGTCACCACCGATCTGCGGCTCAACGAGCCGCGCTACGCCAGCCTTCCCAACATCATGAAGGCCAAGAAGAAGCCGATCGCCGACAAGACCGCGGCCGATTACGGCGTCGATCTCACCCCGCATCTCGAAATCCTGAAGACGTCGGAGCCGCCGGGCCGCAAGGGAGGCGTCAAGGTCAAGGACGTCGCCGAGCTGGTCTCCAAGCTCAAGAACGAAGCCGGGGTGCTGTGATGACGACGCTTTTGATTGCCGAACACGAACACGCCACCCTGAAGGACTCCACCAACAAGGCGCTGACCGCGGCGGCGCAAATGGGCGGCGACGTCCACGTGCTGGTCGCCGGTGGCGGCGAGGGCACCAGGGCCGCCGCCGAAGCCGCCGCCAAGCTTGCCGGCGTCAAGAAGGTGCTGGTCGGCGAGGGTGATGCCTATGCGCACGATCTCGCCGAGCCGCTGGCCGCGCTGATCGTCGCGTTGGCGCCCGGCTACGACGCCTTCGTCGCGCCCGCGACCTCGCGCTTCAAGAACGTGATGCCGCGCGTCGCAGCTCTGCTCGACGTGATGCAGGTGTCGGAGATCATCAAGGTGGTCGCCCCCGACACGTTCGAACGGCCGATCTATGCCGGCAACGCGATCCAGACCGTAAAATCCAGGGACGCCAAGAAGGTCATCACGGTGCGGACCTCGACCTTCGCCGCGGCCGGCGACGGCGGCAGCGCTTCGGTGGAGAACGCCGCGTCCGCCGCCGATCCCGGCCTCTCCAGCTTCGTCGGCGAGGAAGTCGCCAAGAGCGATCGTCCGGAACTGACCTCGGCGAAGATCATCGTGTCCGGTGGCCGCGCGATGCAGAGCCGGGAAAATTTTGCGAAGTATATCGAGCCGCTCGCCGACAAGCTCGGCGCCGGCGTCGGCGCCTCGCGCGCCGCGGTCGATGCCGGCTACGCGCCGAACGACTGGCAGGTCGGCCAGACCGGCAAGGTGGTGGCGCCGGAACTCTATGTCGCGATCGGCATCTCCGGCGCGATCCAGCATCTCGCCGGCATGAAGGATTCCAAGGTGATCGTCGCGATCAACAAGGACGAAGACGCGCCGATCTTCCAGGTCGCGGATTACGGCCTGGTCGCGGATCTGTATCAGGCGGTTCCCGAACTCACCGAAGCGCTCGGCAAGCTCGGGAAGTGACGATCGATGGCCGGCCGGAAGAAACGAAATCCGGCCGGTGTTATGCAAAGGGACGGGCAGGCGCGATCGATGCGCGCGGCCCCTGTGAGATGAAACAATGGCGGTAGTGATCAAGAAGGTCGGCGTGATCGGCTCGGGCCAGATGGGCAACGGCATCGCGCATGTGGCGGCGCTGGCGGGGCTCGACGTGGTGCTCAACGATGTGTCGGCCGACCGGTTGAAATCCGGCATGGCGACCATCAACGGCAATCTGTCGCGTCAGGTGTCCAAGAAGGTCATTACCGAGGATGCCCGCAAGCAGGCGCTCGACCGGATCTCTTCCGCCGAGGCGATGGACGGGCTCGCCGATTGCGATCTGGTGATCGAAACCGCGGTCGAGAAGGAAGAGATCAAGCGCAAGATCTTTCACGATCTCTGCGCGGTGCTGAAACCGGAGGCGATCGTCGCTTCCAACACCTCATCGATCTCGATCACGCGGCTCGCCGCATCGACCGACCGCCCCGAAAAGTTCATCGGCATTCATTTCATGAATCCGGTCCCGCTGATGGAACTGGTCGAACTGATCCGCGGCATCGCCACCGACGACACCACTTTCGACGCCGCCAAGGAATTCGTCACCAAACTCGGCAAGCACATCGCGGTATCGGAGGATTTCCCGGCCTTCATCGTCAACCGCATCCTGCTGCCGATGATCAACGAGGCGATCTACACGCTGTATGAAGGCGTCGGCAATGTCGAGGCGATCGATGCGGCGATGAAGCTCGGCGCGCATCATCCGATGGGGCCGCTGGAGCTGGCCGATTTCATCGGCCTCGATACGTGCCTGTCGATCATGCAGGTGCTGCACGAGGGCCTCGCCGATTCCAAATACCGGCCGTGTCCGCTGCTGGTGAAATATGTCGAGGCCGGCTGGCTCGGCCGCAAGACCCAGCGCGGCTTCTACGACTACCGCGGCGAAAAGCCGGTCCCGACGCGCTGAATTCATCGCGCCCGGGCGGCGACTCACTTCACATACTGCGCTTCGCCGTTGCCGAACGACCAGTTTTCCGGCAGCGTCTCGACCAGGTTGATGAAGATATCCTCCGGACGCAGGCCGGGGTTTTCAGTCAGTTTCGCGACGATGCGCCGGTAAAGCTGCTGCTTCTGCGCGGTCGGGCGGGTGTTGCTGACAGTGAGCTGGATGTAGACCAGATCATCGCTGCGCTGGATGCCGAGATAGCTCGGGTCGTAGACGAAATCGTCCTCATCATGCTCGGTCAGGATCATGAAGCGGTCGCCATCGGGCACGTTGAAGGTCTCGCGCATCGCCTGGTAGAGGCCTTCGAGAATGGCTTTGCGGGTGGTGGCGGGTTTGCCCCGTCGCATTGAAACGCGGGCTAATGGCATGTTGGTCTCCTGTCTTCTGGCGAGTGGCCTGAACCGCAATCTAGGCGCCGCTTGACCATTTAGAAATGGTATCCAATTATATTTCAGTGATACCACTTTTAAATGGATGGCCATGAAAGCGCTCGACATCGAGGCGGTGCAGGCCTTTGTGCTGGCCGCCGATCTCAACAGTTTTACGCGCGCCGCCGAGGCACTCGACACGACGCAGTCCGCCGTGAGCCTGAAGATCAAGCGGCTGGAGGACGGGCTCGGCCGAAGGCTGCTGGAGCGGACGCCGCGGATGGTGCGCCTCTCCGCGGAAGGCAGCGCATTCCTGCCGGCCGCGCGCCAACTGGTGGCGGCGCATCAATCGGCGGTCGGCGCCTTTGCGGTCGAGCACCGGCGGCTCACGGTCGGCATCAGCCAGCACATCGTTGGCGCCGGATTGCCCGCGCTGTTGAAGCGCATGAACGCTTCCGATCCGGGTCTGGTCGTCGGCCTGCACATCGATACCTCGCGTACCGTGCTTGAAGCTTTCGATGCCGGCGAATTCGATGCCGCGATTGCGCTTCGCGAGACGCGGCGTCGTGACGGCGAAGCGCTGTTCGAAGAGCGGTTCTGCTGGATGGCGGCGCCTGATTTCAACCGTTCGCCCGGCGAGCCGCTGCGGCTGGCAACCCAGGCCGAGCCCTGCAGCGTGCGCGCCATGGCGGTCGATGCGCTGGATCGCACCGGTATCCCGTGGACCGAAGTGTTTGTCGGCGGTGGCGTCGCAACGATTGGCGCCGCGCTGTCCGCGGGCCTCGCGGTAGCCGCTTTGGCGCGACGGGTGGCGCCGCCGGACACCATCGATCTCGGGCCGCGGCTTGGCCTGCCGGCGCTGCCGTCCCGCGAGGTGGTGCTCTACTCAAAACCTTCCGATGTGCGGGCACGCAGGGCGCTGCGCACCCTCGGCGTGGCCTTCGCGGCGACTGCCTGATTCGAATTTTTTAACCATTCGCGGGCTATGGTGTCCGCGGACGGAGTTTTGCGTATGGACATGATGGCGATGGTGACGAGCATGCTTTCGATGCAGGCTGCGAACACCCAAACCCAGGTCGGAATGTCGATCATGAAGTCCAATGCGGACGCGGCAAAGTCCGAAGTCCAGACCCTGCTGGGCACCCCGTCGCAGGCCAATCTCGGCCCCGGCGTCGGCGGCAATATCGATATTTCGGCCTAAGTCGCCGGCTTCACGGCCGCCGAGATCAGCTTGACGGCGTCGTCGCTGGCCCATTCGGCCGGACCCGCAATGGTCGCGATTTCGCAGCCCTGGCCGTCGACCAGCACCGAAGTCGGCATCCCCAGCGCCCGGCCTACACTTTTAAGATCCTGGAAAACCTTGGCTTTCTGGTCGGTAAAATAGCCGAGCCGGGTCAGATTGGCGTCTTTCAGGAAGCTTTTCGGCTTTTCGGGGTCGCGGGTGTCGATATTGACCGCGACCACCTCGAAATTGGGTCCGCCGAGCTTGGCCTGGAGCGCATTCAGTGCGGGCATCTCCCGGCGGCAGGGCACGCACCAGGTGGCCCACAGATTGACCAGCACGGTGCGCCCGCGCCAGTCCGAGAGCTTCTTGGGCTGGCCGTTGGCGTCGTCGAAAGCAAGGTCCGGCAGCTTTAATGGCGTCGTCGCCATGGTCAGCGCGGCCACCTCGCCATGGGCCAGCGGCGCGAGCTTTTCGGATAGCGCGACGGCGGGGCGGCAGGCCGGATCGCCGGTGTTGCGCCTGAGACCACCGATCCCGTATACCCCGGCAAATCCGATTACCGCTCCGATCAGCACGGCCCCGATGGCGACGGGGATCCGGCGCGTGACGGTCGGACGGGGCGAGGGCGTTTCGGGCATATCGTTTGTCATCCTGTATCAGATACGGCTATGCAAGGCCGGTGTTACGGCTGGCCGCATCGGATGCGCAACCGGCCTGACGATCGGCGGCAAATCAAGGCCTAAGTTCAAGAGCAACAAGTCATGAGCAACAAGATGTGGGGCGGCCGGTTCACCGAGCGTCCCGATGCCATCATGGAGGAAATCAACGTCTCCATCGACGTTGACCGCCATATGTATGCCCAGGACATTGCCGCGTCCAAGGCCCACGCCGCGATGCTATCAGCGCAAGGCATTATCACCGCGAGTGATGCGAAAAATATCGGCAGGGGTCTAGACACGATTTTGTCAGAGATCGCCAAGGGCTCGTTCGACTTCAAGCGCGCGCTCGAAGATATCCATATGAACGTCGAGAGCCGGCTGGGCGAACTGATTGGTCCGGCCTCGGGCCGGCTGCATACCGCGCGTTCCCGCAACGATCAGGTGGCGACCGATTTCAGGCTCTATGTCCGCGATGTCATCGACGAGACCGACGCGGCGCTGGCCGCGTTCCAGCATGCGCTGGTGAGCCGCGCGCTGGAGCATGTCGGCACGGTCATGCCCGGCTTCACCCACCTGCAGACCGCGCAGCCCGTGACGTTCGGCCATCATCTGCTCGCCTATGTCGAGATGGCGGCGCGCGATCGCGGCCGGTTTGCCGACGCCCGCAAGCGGCTCAATGAATCCCCGCTTGGCGCTGCCGCGCTTGCCGGCACGTCGTTTCCGATCGATCGGAATGCCACCGCGAAGGCGCTCGGCTTCGACCGGCCGATGGCCAATTCGCTCGACGCGGTCTCCGACCGCGACTTCGTGCTGGAAACGCTGTCGGCGGCGGCGATCGCCTCGGTGCATTTGTCGCGTTTTGCCGAGGAGATCGTGATCTGGACCTCGCCGCTGGTCGGCCTGGTGCGGTTGAGCGACAAATACACCACCGGCTCCTCGATCATGCCGCAGAAGCGCAATCCCGACGCCGCCGAGCTGGTTCGCGCCAAGACCGGGCGGGTGATCGGCGCGCTGACCGCTTTGTTGATCGTGATGAAGGGCCTGCCGCTCGCCTATCAAAAGGACATGCAGGAGGACAAGCAAGGGGCGATGGAAGCGTTCGGCGCGCTGTCGCTGGCGGTGCGGGCGATGACCGGAATGGTGCTCGATCTCGTGCCCGATGAGGCGAAGATGAAATCTGCCGCGGGCGACGGTTACGCCACCGCGACCGATCTCGCCGACTGGCTGGTGCGGACGCTGAAAATGCCGTTCCGCGACGCCCACCACGTCACGGGCCGGATCGTGGCCGCGGCTTCGAAAGACAGCATCGCATTGCACGAATTGCCGTTGAAGGCGATGCAGGCGATCGAGCCGCGCATCAGCAAGGAGGCGCTGTCGGTGCTGTCGGTCGAATCGTCGGTGAAGAGCCGCACCAGCTACGGCGGCGCGGCGCCGAAGAACGTGCTGGCGCAGGCCAGGAGCTGGCTCAAGCGACTGGAAAAAGAGCGAAAATTGGGCTGAGCCTGCGATTATCGTGACAATTTCATCGTCGTCCGGGTCTCGCCAGAGCGAGCCAATCTTTGTATGGTGCCGCCGCTTTGGGGATATTGCCGTGAATCGTGTTTCCAGTCTTGTTTCGCCGAGATGGGCTCTCGTCCTGCTCGCAGCCTCGGCGCTGGCGCTGAGCGGTTGCGGCCGCAAGGGCCCGCTCGACCTGCCGCCGACCGGAACCAGGGACCAGCAAACGACCAACACGACGGTCCCGCCGCCGACCGATACGGATGCCGAGCGCAACGCCACGCCGAGCGTGTTCAATCCCGCCTACGGCAGCGATGCACCGCCGGCCGCCGCCCGCGGCAACAAAAAACCGTTCATTCTCGATCCGCTTCTGAACAGCAACTGAGTCCGCTTCCGGCGGCTTTCGGATTTGACATTCGCTAGTTTTTTCCGCGAGTCCTCACAGCGAATGCCAAATCCGAAACCGCCCAAGAGTCACATTTTGCCAATGTCCCTGATGGTTCTAACATTCGCAAAAGTGGGTGCGGCAGCGGGATGCGAATGTTAGAACCGGGACATTGGTGATGAACCATTTCGACTATCGCAACGGCGTGCTGCACGCCGAGGCGGTGAACCTGATCGATCTTGCGGCCGAGGTCGGCACGCCGTTCTACTGCTACTCGACCGCGACGCTGGAGCGTCACTACCGCGTGTTCAGCGAAGCCTTCGCCGGCGAGAAGGCGGTGGTGTGCTACGCCATGAAAGCCAACTCCAACCAGTCGGTGCTGCGCACGCTGGCGAAGCTCGGCGCCGGCGCGGACGTGGTGTCGGGCGGCGAATTGAAGCGGGCGCTGGCAGCCGGCATTCCGCCCAACAAGATTTTGTTCTCCGGCATCGGCAAGACCGAGGCCGAGCTGCGCGCCGCGCTCGCCGTGGACATCCTCTGCATCAATGTCGAGTCCGAGCCGGAACTCGAATTGCTCTCAAAACTCGCGGTCGAGACCGGCAGGACCGCGCGCATCTCGGTGCGGGTCAACCCCGACGTCGACGCCGGCACACACGCAAAAATTTCCACCGGCAAGTCCGAGAACAAGTTCGGCATTCCCTTGGCCCGCGCGCGCGAGGTCTATGCCCGCGCGGCGAAGTTGCCCGGCATCGAGGTGACGGGCACCGACATGCATATCGGCAGCCAGATCACCGATCTCGCCAAGATGGAAACCGCGTTCCGCATCCTCGCCGAATTCGTCCAGACGCTGCGCGCCGACGGCCACACCATCTCGCACATCGATTTCGGCGGCGGCCTCGGCATTCCCTATTACATGGACCGCGCCGCGCCGCCGGAGCCCGCGGCCTATGCCGCGATGGTCAAGCGGGTCACCCACAATCTCGGCTGCACGCTGATGTTCGAGCCGGGCCGGATGATCGTCGGCAATGCCGGGATTCTTGTCACGCGCGTGATCTATGTGAAGCATGGCGACGCCAGGAATTTCGTCATCATCGACGCCGCGATGAACGATCTGATCCGGCCGACGCTGTATGAAGCGCATCACGACATCGTGCCGGTGCGCGAGCCCGCGAACAATGCGCCGACTATCATCGCCGACGTGGTTGGACCGGTCTGTGAAAGCGGCGACTACCTCGCGCTCGACCGCACGGTGCCGGAACCGAAACCCGGCGACCTGCTGGCGGTCATGACCGCGGGCGCCTATGGCGCGGTGCAGTCCGGCACCTACAACACCCGCGCGCTGGTTCCGGAAGTGCTGGTCAAGGACGATCAATACGCCGTGGTGCGGCCGCGCATTGACGCCGAGGCGCTGATCGCGATGGATAGACCCGCGCCGTGGTTGTGAGGTTACGTCGTCCCGGCGTTCACCGGAACGACTAGATGTTGCGACGAGCGGCGCTACTTCCCGCTGGTGCCGCCCTTCGCGCCGCCGACCACCACGCCGGCGGCTTTTTCGATCGGCTTGATCGCCGAGGTAAAATCCGACTCCGGGCCCATCTCGCGCATCACCGTCTCCCAGAGCCGCCCGACCGCTTCGGCGACCTCCAGCGACATGCCGAGCGACTTTGCCTCTTCGAGCGCGAGCCGGACGTCCTTCACCATCAAGCCGGTGGCGAAACCGAAATCGAAGCTGCGCGGCAGGATCGAGCGCGGAAACTTGTCGCGGCTCGCGGTGTTCATGCCGGAGCCGGCGTTGATGACGTCGATCATCACATTGGCGTCGAGGCCCGATTTGACGCCGATCGTGACCGCTTCGCAGGTCGCGACCACGGCGGTCGCCGACAGCAGGTTGTTGGTCAGCTTCATGGTCTGCGCCGAGCCGGGTTTTTCGCCGATGAAGAACGTCTTGCCGATGACGCCGAGCGCGGATTTTATGGCCTCGAAATCGGCGCGCGGGCCCGACACCATCACCGCCAGCGTGCCCTTTTCGGCGCCGCCAACCCCGCCGCTGACGGGGCTGTCGAGCTGCACGATGTTCTTGGCCTTCAGCAGGTCGTGGATTTTCACGGCCATATGCGAGCCGACGGTGGAGAGATCGACGAAACGCTTTACCCGCTTGCCCTCGATCACGCCGCCCTTGCCGGTCGCAACCTCGAGCGACGCCTGCAGCGACGGCAGGCTGACCATGACCGTCTCGACGCGGTCGGCGATATCCTTCGGCGATGATGCCGCCTGCGCGCCAAGCCCGACCATCTTGTCGAGCACCTCCTTGCGGGTGTCGTAGGCAGTCAGTTGATGGCCGGCCTCGATCAGCCGCCGAGCCATCGGGAAACCCATTTTGCCGAGGCCGATAAATCCGATTTCCATGACGCTTCCTCTGTTGGTTGCGGCGAGGTTACGGGGTCGCGGGGCTTCAGTCACGCCTTCGTGTCATGCGGGTTTTGGGGTGGGGGATACCGCAATGCAACGGATGCCTCATTGCCGCCGCCGTGCTAGGCTGCTGTTCGACAATTACCGCGATTTGCCACGGAGAGCCGATTGAGCGGCACACCCCCCGAGCTGCCAGAGCCGGCACGCGACCCTGACGCCGTTTCGCGGCTGCAGCTGGCGCAGGCGTTGCAGCGGGCGAAATACGCCATCGCCTGGGAGCGGGGCTGGCCGCATCTGGCGCGCTTCCTGACCGTGGTCGGCCTGTTCCTGGTGGCGTCATGGGCCGGGCTGTGGCTGGTGCTGCCGTTTATCGCCCGCGCCATCGGTCTCGGCCTGTTCGTGCTGCTGGCGTTGGCCGCGTTGTTTCCGATGTTGCGGTTTCGCTGGCCGAGCCGTGAAGAGGGTTTGAGCCGGCTCGACCGCGGCACCGGCATCCGGCATCGCCCGGCGACCACGCTGACCGACACGCTGGCGACGCAGGATCCGGTTGCGCGCGCGCTCTGGCTGGCGCAGCGCGAACGCACGCTGGCCTCGATCAAGCGCATCCGCGCCGGCCTGCCGTCGCCGCGGCTGGCGCTGCACGATCCCTGGGCGCTGCGGGCGCTGATCCTGGTGCTGATGGTGGCAACCTACGTCGCGGCGGGCGGCGAACGCGCGATCCGCACCGAGGCGGCGTTCGACTGGAACGGCGTGCTGTCGCCGGCCAATATCCGGGTCGATGCCTGGGTGACGCCGCCGGCCTATACCAGCAAGCCTCCGATCATCCTGTCGGCCGCCAACAAGGAAGCCACCGGCCCCGGCAGCGCGGCCGCCGCGGGTCCGCTGCCGGTTCCGGCCGGCTCGACGCTGATCGTGCGCTCCAGCGGCGGCGCGCTCGATGTCGTGACGTCAGGCAACCTGACCGAGGCTCAGCCCACCGAACAGGCGCCGCAGGGCACCAACGAGAAGCATTTCACCATCACCGGCGATGGCACCGCGCATGTCCGCGCGCCGTCCGGCCAGCCGCAATGGAAATTCACCGCGGTTGCCGACCGCGCCCCGACCATTACGCTCGCCAAGGATCCGGAGCGCCAGGCCCACGGCTCGCTGCAGATGTCCTACAAGATCGAGGACGATTACGGCGTCACCGAAGCGCAGGCGCATTTCGCGGCGCGTGCCGGCGAGCGGCCGCCAGCCGCGGCCGAGCCGCGGCCGCTGTTCGATCCGCCGCAATTTCCGCTGGTGCTGCCGAATGCGCGGACGCGCAATGGCGTCGGTCAGACCGTCAAGGACCTCAGCGACAATCCCTATGCCGGCGCCGACGTCACGCTGACGCTGACCGCCAGGGATGAAGCCGGCAATGAGGGCAGGAGCGAGCCGTTCAACATGCGGCTGCCGGAGCGGCTGTTCACCAAGCCGTTGGCGCGGGCGCTGATCGAGCAGCGCCGTATCCTGGCGCTCGACGCCAACCAGAACGGCCAGGTCTATGCGGCGCTCGATGCGCTGATGATCGCGCCGGAATTGTTCACGCCGGACGCAGGCCAGTATCTCGGCCTCTACAGCGTCGAGCGGCAGCTCGATGCCGCGCGCACCGACGACCAGCTGCGCGAGGTGGTGGCGAGCCTGTGGGCGCTCGCCGTCACCATCGAGGACGGCAACATCACCGATGTCGACAAGGCGCTGCGCGCGGCCCAGGACGCGCTGAAGCAGGCGCTCGAGCGCGGCGCCAGCGACGAGGAGATCAAGAAGCTCACCCAGGATCTGCGCGCGGCGCTGGATAATTTCATGCGCCAGCTCGCCGAGCAGTACCGCAACAACCCGCAGGCGCTGGCGCGGCCGCTCGATCCCAACACCAAAATGCTGCGGCAGCAGGATCTCAACAACATGATCGAGCGCATGGAGCGGCTGTCGCGCTCCGGCGACAAGGACGGCGCCAAGCAACTGCTCGAGCAGTTGCAGGAGATGCTGGAAAACCTGCAGATGGCGCAGCCCGGCCAGTCCGGCGACGACGACATGCAGCAGTCGCTCAACGAGCTCAACGACCTGATCCGCAAGGAGCAGCAGTTGCGCGACAAGACCTTCAAGCAGGGCCAGGATTCGCGGCGTGATCGCATGCGCGGCAAGCAGCAGGGCGATCAGGGCATGAGCGACCTGCAGCAGGACCAGCAGAGCCTGCGCGACCGGCTGCAGAAACTGCAGCAGGAACTCGCCAAGCGCGGCATGGGTCAGGGTCAGAAAGGCCAGAAGGGCGAGGACGACCAGCAACTCGACGACAACGGCGACAGCCTCGGCGAGGCCGACAATGCGATGGCCGACGCCGACGGCAAGCTCGGCGAGAGCAATGCCGACGGCGCGGTCGACGCCCAGGGCAAGGCGGTCGATGCGCTGAAAAAGGGCCAGCAGAAACTTGCCGACCAGATGCAGCAGGGTGAGGATGGGCAGGGCAACAGCCCGGGCATGGGCCGGCAGCAGTCCAGCGGCAACTCCACCGATCCGCTCGGACGGCCGCTGCATGGCCGCGAATACGGCGACGATCTGACGGTGAAGATTCCCGGCGAGATCGACGTGCAGCGGGCGCGCCGGATCCTGGAAGAACTCCGCCGTCGCCTCGCCGATCCGGACCGGCCGCAGGTCGAACTCGATTATCTCGAGCGGCTGCTGAAGGATTATTGAGGCGACGAAGTTACCGCAGGCGAGGCGTCATACGCGGACTTGAGCCGCGTATCCATCAATATTCGAAGAATCTTTTGAAGAGGATGGATTGCCGGGTCTAGCCCGGCAACGACGGATTGCAGCATCCGTCCCCTACGCCTGCTTGCGCGATGACAGCGCGTCCGCGACAGCGGTGCGGATGTCCGCCACCGAAAACGGCTTTGTCACCACGTCATGCACGATGGCGTTGAGGCCTGAGGCGCGTTCGCGCTGATCGGCAAAGCCCGTCATCAAGAGAATCGTAAGGTCGGGAAAATCCCGCGCGGCGGTCAGCGCCAGCGCGATGCCGTCCATCACGGGCATCTGGATATCGGTGAGCAAGAGATCGAAGGCGCCGGCTTCGCGGGTCAGGATCTCCAGCGCCTCGGCGCCGTCCTGCGCGGTCACGGTGGTGTGGCCGTCCATCCCGATGGCGCGCGCCACCAGGCTCCGCATCGAGTCTTCGTCGTCGGCGATCAGTACGCGCGGCATCGAGACACTCTGTTGCCCAAGATTGTGTTGTCCAGGCGAGCCAACTTCATCGCGTTCAGGTGCTCCCGCCGGCGATGTCCCTTTTGTTGAAGAAGCGTACGCCGATATTGCGCCCTTCCGGTGGCGGCGACGCCAGCCGCGACTTGAACCAGGCGCGTTCGCCGGGCTTCAGCACCGCCTGTTCCAGCACCGCATTCCAGGCGTAGACCTCGGCACCGTGTTCGTCGCGCACGCTGAAGCGCAGCCGCGGCAATTCGACCGGCTTGCGGGTTTCGCCCGTTATGACGCCTTCGATCACCAGCACCGGCTTGCCTTCGACGGTCTCACGCGTGATCTTGACGTCCTTGAACACAAGGCCGCGCAGATTGACCTCGAGGCCGACCATCTTGTAGAACGTCGCGGTCTGCGGCAGCAGCCGCACCACATCGGCGCGCCAGATCACCAGCGCCAGCACCAGCGCGCCCATCGCGGCGCACGCCGTCGGCAATCCGGCAAACGGCAAATGGAGCAGCGATTTGCCGGACAGGCGCCGCGGCGCGTCCGGCTTGAACCTGAAAAGCTTGCCAAGCCATGCCAGCCGCGGCGAGCGCGCGCCGTCGATGCCGTCGGCTTCGTCGCGCGCGGCCGACTGCCAGTCGGGCTCCGCCGCGCCGTCCTCGGGCCAATCGGCGGAGATCGAGGGGCTGTCGACGACCGGCGTGTCCTGCGTCTCGCCGCCGCCCTCGGCCGCCAAACGCTCCCATTCGTCGGCGGCGTCCTGCTGGCCGCCGGCGGTGGCCGCTGCGGGCACCGAGGCTGCGAGCTCGACGGCGTCTTCCGGCCGCGCCAGCCAGACTTCCTTGCAGCGGGAACAACGCACGGTACGGCCGGCCCCGCCCAAGGTAGCCAAATCAATGGCATAGGACGTTGTACAATGGGGGCAGCTGATGTGCATGGAGCCGGTCTCCACAAGGATACAATGATGCTGCGCGGATGCTACAAGGCGACCGTTAACGAATCGGAAACCATAACCGACGCACAAGAGTTTTGTGCGGTTCGCCGCCCGCGACCGGTCGCGCGGCCAAGGTCTCCGGTTATCGGCCAGAACCCCATCGAACGGAGCTGAGCTTGGTTCGGTTCGAAAATGTCGGATTGCGCTACGGGCTCGGCCCGGAGATTTTGCGCGACCTCAATTTCATGATCCCGGCGCATTCGTTCCAGTTCCTCACCGGGCCGTCCGGCGCGGGCAAGACCTCGCTGCTGCGGCTGTTGTTCCTTTCGCTGCGGCCGACCCGCGGGCTGGTCAACCTGTTCGGGCACGACGTCTCGCTGCTCAGCAAGGACGAGATCGCCGATTTGCGCAAGCGGATCGGCATCGTGCTGCAGGATTTCCGGCTGCTCGATCACATGACGACCTACGAAAACGTGGCCCTGCCGTTCCGGGTGATGGGCCGCGAGGAATCCACCTATCGCCGCGAGGTCATCGACCTCCTGAAATGGGTCGGCCTCGGCGAGCGGATGGACGCGCTGCCGCCGATCCTGTCGGGCGGCGAGAAGCAGCGCGCGGCGATCGCGCGCGCCGTGATCTCGCGACCGCTGCTGCTGCTCGCGGACGAGCCCACCGGCAACGTCGACCCGACGCTGGGGCGCCGCCTGCTGCGGCTGTTCATCGAGCTGAACAAATCCGGCACCGCGGTGATCATCGCAACCCACGACATCGCCATGATGGACCAGTACGAGGCGCGGCGCTTCGTGCTGCACCAGGGACGGCTGCATATCTATGAGTAGAGCCGGCGACGAAAATGGCCCGTTGATGGATCTGGGGCAGGATCTGCCGCAGATGCCGGCGCGGGCGCGCAACATGTCGCCGATCGTGCCGCGCGCCTCGATCGCCGGCCGGGCGCTGGTCGCCGTGGTCGCGATCATGACCTTCCTCGCATCGATCACGACCGGCGCGGTGCTGCTGGTTAGCGCCTCGGCGGCGGAATGGCAGTCGGACGTATCCAGCGAAATCACCATCCAGGTGCGTCCCGCAACCGGCCGCGATATCGAGCGTGACACCACGGCGGCGGTGGACGCGATCCGCGGCCAGCCCGGCATCGTCGAAGTCAGGCCTTTCACCAAGGACGAGTCCGGCAAATTGCTGGAGCCGTGGCTCGGCAGCGGCCTGTCGCTGGATGATCTGCCGGTGCCGCGCGTCATCGTCGCGCGGGTGCAGCCCGGCTCCACGCTCGACCTCGCCGCGCTGCGCAGCCGGGTGACGCAGGCGGCGCCGACCGCCAGCGTCGACGATCATCGCGCCTGGATCGAGCGGATGCGCTCGATGACCGGCGCCACGGTGTTCGCCGGGATCGGCATCCTCGCGCTGGTGATCATCGCGACCGTCATCTCGGTGTCGTTCGCGACCCGCGGCGCGATGGCGGCCAACCGCCCGATCGTCGAGGTGCTGCACTTCGTCGGCGCCGGCGACCGCTATATCGCCAACCGCTTCCAGCAGCATTTCCTGCGGCTCGGCCTCGAGGGCGGCCTGATCGGCGGCGGGGTGGCGATGCTGGGATTTGGCTTCTCCGAATCGATCGCCGGCTGGTTCTCGGGCACCCCGGTCGGCGACCAGTTCGCGGCGCTGTTGGGGACGTTTTCGCTGCGGCCGTCCGGCTATCTGGCGCTGGCGGCGCAGGCGGTGATGATCGCGGCCATCACCGCCTGGGCCTCGCGGCGAACGCTGTTTGCAACGCTCGACGACATCGACTGAACGGCGGGGTGAATCAGGCTGATGTCGGGGGGACTCCATTTCGCCTGAAAACGTTCTAGTGTGGCGGCCAACATTAACGGAAAAGTCGGCAGGGAAGACTGCTCGCATCACATGGATTTACGGACCGCAGACAATGCGACCAAAGCACCCGCCGCCGTGCGCCGAAGCCTGTTCGGCCCGGCGGTCGTTGCGGCGCTGGCGATCGCCTTTGTCGGCGCGGCGATCGGCTTTGTCGGTTTTCTGTCGCAGTTGCGCGGCGCGGAAGCCAAGCCGGCCCGCACCGCCGACGGCATCGTGGTCCTCACCGGCGGCTCCTCGCGGGTCTCCGATGCGCTGGAATTGCTGGCTGGCGGCTACGGCAAGCGGCTGTTGATATCGGGCGTGCATCCGACCAACGACCTTGCCGACATCTCCCGCTCGTTGCCCGACAACCAGTCGCTGCTCGGCTGCTGCGTCGACCTCGACCGCTCGGCGGTCAATACCCGCAGCAACGCGGCGGAGACGAGGCGCTGGGTGCGCGAACGCGGATTCAAATCGCTGATCGTGGTGACGTCGAACTACCACATGCCGCGCGCGATCGCCGAAATGTCGCATGCGATGCCCGATATCGCGCTGATACCGTTCGCGGTGGTCGGCGACAAATGGCGCGACGAGCCGTGGTGGACCAGCGGCGCGACCTTCCGGCTGTTGCTGTCGGAATACGTCAAATATGTTGCCGTCGAGATGCGGGTACGGCTGGCCGATGCCGGCCTCGATCTGGCGCCCGAGGTCTCGGATCTGCCGACCGGTTCGCTCGGTCCGCGCCGGCCCGCGACCGCATTGGCCAACTGATCGGAATTTCGATGGTCGCGATTTTCTTGCGTTCGCTGCTCTACAACGTGCTGTTCTACGCGCTGTTGGTGTTCTGGATCCTGCTGGGCATCCCGGCCTTCATGATGCCGCGCTGGGCCACGCTGAACATCGCCAGATATTGGGGGCGCAGCAGCATCTGGCTGATGCGGGTGATCTGCAACACCAAAGTGGAATATCGCGGGCTGGAAAAAATCCCTGATGGACCGCTGATCGTCGCGTCGAAACATCAGTCGATGTGGGAGACGTTCGCGTTGCTGCAATTCTTCGAGCAGCCGCTGTTCATTGTCAAAAGGGAATTGATGTGGATTCCGTTCTTCGGCTGGTATCTGAAGAAAGCGGACATGATCGGGATCGACCGCAGCGCCGGCGGCCGCGCGCTGTTGACGATGACGCGCCGCGCCGGCGAGGCGGTTCGCCGCGGCCGCCAACTGGTGATCTTTCCCGAGGGCACCCGGCGTCCGGTCGACGCGCCGCCGGATTACAAGAGCGGCATCGCGCAGATCTATGTCGATTGCGGCGTGACCTGCCTGCCGGTCGCGCTCAATTCCGGCCTGTTCTGGCCGCGCCGCACCTTCATGCGCTATCCCGGCACGCTGGTGGTCGAGTTCCTCGACCCGCTGCCGCCCGGCCTGGCGCGCCGCGAATTCATCGCCCGCGTTTCCACCGTGATCGAGGAGGCCACCAACCGGCTGGTCGAGACGGCGCGGCAGGAGCAGGCCCAGTTGTTCGGCCGGGTGCCTTCAGCGCCGGCGAAGGCTTGATCGGCTCTCGCTCTATTCACCGATGCGGCGTCGCGTCGCCATGCAGCATCTGCGCGAGCCGATGCAGCGGTTCGTCGCGAAAGCCCGCCGCCTCGATCGCGCCGACGGTGGCCAGCACGTAGTCGCGGTTGTTGCCGGACTGGCCGTGGCCTTGCTGGACGTGGCGCAATTGCTCGGCGAGCGACAGCCGGCCGGCATATTGCACATGGCCGCGATCGACGACGTAAGCCAGCGCGCTGACGCGCTGCCGCGGCTCGTTCTCCAGCCATACCGACCGCACCACCTCGCGATAGACCGAGGTGACCTGTTCGCGCTCGCGCAAATAATTCACGGTGGCGACGCGATGCTTTTCGGCGACCCGGAAGGCAACGCCGCGGCAAGCGCCGCCGCGATCGAGGCCGAGCACCAATCCGGGCTTTTCCGGCGTTCCCCGGTGCACGAAGGAATAGACGCAGAGCCCGCGATGCTCGCCGATCAAGCGCGCCGGCACCCGCTCGATGAATTCGAACCCCGGCCGCCACATCAGCGAGCCATAGCCGAACACCCAGAGGTCGCCGATGGCTAGAGCATTTTCGGTTCTGATTGCACCAGAACCGGGCTCCAGTTTTTTATTTTGACGCGTTTTCTTCACGCGAACCGGGCTCCACTTCGCTCGAAAACGCTATAGTTCCGCTTCGGTACGATCTTGGCTGACATCGTGGCGACGCCTATCAGAATCTTGCGGTCGGTCAAAATCGTTAATTAGGGCGATTTCAACTGAAGTTGACCCGAAAACCGCGTTAAGCTGATTGCGGCGCGCAAGCATCGCTTAATTGACAAAATTGCTCGCCAAAGGACGCCCCATGTCCGATATCACCCCAACGCCGCGCCGGCGTCCGCTTTGGCGCCTTTTCATCGCGCCTGTCCTGCTCCTGATCGCCGCCGCGGCGTGGAGCGCGTTCTGGTTCTATTCCGCCTCCCGGGTCGACGTGGTCGCCGACGCCTGGCGGGCGCGCGAAGCGCAGTCCGGCCGGGTCTATGATTGCGCCAAGCGATCGGTTTCCGGCTATCCGTTCCGCCTCGAAGTGCGCTGCGACGGCGCCCGCGTGTCGCTGGTGTCGCAAACCGCGGGGCAGACGGCCGCGCAGGCGCCGATCACCGCCAAACTGGGCAACATCCTGGTTGTGGCGCAGGTCTACGATCCGAAATTGCTGATCGCCGAATTCACCGCGCCGGCGACGATTTCCGATCCCAACAGTTCTTCGTCGATGATCGTGAACTGGCGCACCGCGCGCAGCAGCATTGTCGGCCTACCCGGTATTCCGCAGCGGGTGTCGCTGGTGTTCGACGATCCCGCGCTCGACCGGGTCAAGGGCTCGCTGCAGACGCCGCTGTTGCGCGCCAAGCATATCGAGCTGCACGGCCGCATCGCCGAAGGTTCGCCGTCCGATCATCCTGTGATCGAAACCGTGCTGCGGGTCGCGGGCGGCAGCATCCAGGAAGTCCATCCGCTGCTGGCGCAGCCGTTCGATGCCGAGGTGCGGGCCAAGCTCAGCGGATTGAAGGATTTCGCGCCAAAACCCTGGCCTGAGCGGTTTCGCGAATTGCAGGCCGCCGGCGGCCACGCCGAGATCGTGCAATCGCGGATCCAGCAGGGCGATCTGATCGCGGTCGCCACGGGCACGCTCGGCCTCACGGCCGAAGGCCGGCTCGACGGCGAATTGCAGATGACGGTGGCGGGCATCGAGCAGGTGATCCCGGCATTGGGCCTGGAAAAGATGCTCGACGAAGGCGTGCCGCAGTCGACGCTCGATCGCGTCGCGCCGGGCGTCAAGACCCAGGACGTCACCAACCTGCTCGGCGCGCTCAATCGCGCGATCCCGGGTCTGGGCAATGCGGTGAAGCAGAACGTCAATGTCGCCGCCACCGCCGGCATCAATTCGCTCGGCAAGGAAGCCGAGCTGGAAGGCAAGAAGGCCCGCGCCTTCCCGCTGCGCTTCACCGATGGCGCGGTGTTTCTGGGGCCGATCAAGGTCGGGCAGATTCCGGCACTGTTTTGAGGCGGGCCTCTTCTCGTAGCCCGGCCTGAACCCGCTGATCGCCAAAGCGTGATCGAATTGGTCCGCCTTGCGGGAATTTCCCAACTCTGACGCCGGTCTTGTTGTCAAACGGCCCGCACGTTTTCGCGGCCGTTGGCAAGGAGAACGTCCATGACTGGCTTGTTTAACACGACTGTTTTCAAATCGACGGCCGCCGCCCTGGTCCTCTCGGCCGCGATGGCGATGCCGGTATGTTCGCAGGCGCAGGCGGCGCCCGGCATGAAGGTCGCGATGGCGATGCCGATGCACGCCAACGGCAAGATGGTCCGGCACGGCAAGCGGCATATGGCGCACCACATGGCTGCCAAGGACATTGCAAAGGACGGTGACCGGTACGGCATGAAGTGACGGGCTCACGGCGCGCGTCACGCGTCCCCCCGGTGACCCCGCGCCCCGCGGATTGAGCCTGCACTTCGGCCAGTGCGAGGCGGGCCCGGTCCTTCTGGGATTGGGCCCGCTTGTCTTCGAGGAGCGATTTTTTCGAGGAGCCCATCATGTTCAGCGCAAGAAATATTCACTCCGGCGATCAGTTCCTGATCATCCGTGCGGTACACGTCATCGAGCGCAGCGGCCTCGCCATCGCCGGCGCGATGTGCGGGACGTTCGTCGCCGCGCAGCTTTCGCAAACCGAAATCACGCTGTTCGGCTCGCTCGGCTTCATCGTGGCGATGGTTCTGGGTGGAACGATCGGGTTTTATCTCGGGATCGATATTCCGCGGCTGCCGAGGCTCGGCGCGCGGCGGAAACTGGATCCGGTCGATCTGTTGAGCGCGGCCGGCACGTTCCTCGCCGCCATCGCGGCGTTGATCGCGGTCTACGGTCTGGTGTTCGACGTCGCGCCGCAGCGTTTCTCGGAAACCGTGATCTGCTCGTGGTGGGTGCTGGGCGTGATCATGCAGACCGGCGCCGGATCGATCGGCCGCCTGCGGCTGGCCGGGAGGGCCGCCGCATGAGCGCGCTATTTCTGTTCGGGCTTGTTCGCCAGATTGGCCAATGGGCGGCCGAAGTCGGGCGCGGCCGAATCCTGGCCGGTATCGACAATGCCGCGGCGGATCGCCCGGGTGCGGGTGAAATGTTCGAACAGCGCCTCACCGTCGCCGCGGCGGATCGCGCGCGTAAGCTTCGACAGATCTTCGTTGAAGGTGCCGAGCATTTCCAGCACGGCATCCTTGTTGGCGAGGAATACGTCGCGCCACATGGTCGGGTCGGAAGCCGCGATCCGGGTGAAGTCGCGAAAACCGCCGGCGGAGAAATTGATCACTTCCGACGAGGTCACCTGGCCGAGTTCATCGGCGGTGCCGACGATGGTGTAGGCGATCAGATGCGGCAGATGGCTGGTGATCGCCAGCACCATGTCGTGATGGTCGGGGGTCATGACCTCAACCTTCGCGCCCATCCCGGTCCAGAACGTACGCAATTTGTCTACCGCAGCTGGATCGGTTCCTTCAGGAGGCGTGAGAATGCACCAGCGATTGATGAATAGCTCGGGAAAGCCCGAATCCGGACCGGAGTGCTCGGTGCCCGCCACCGGATGCGCCGGCACGAAATGCGCACTCTTCGGCAAATGCGGCGCCATGTCCCGCACCACCGTACCCTTGACCGAGCCGACGTCGGAGACGACGGCGCCCGGCTTGAGGTAGGGCGCGATCTCCTCGGCCACCGGGCCGCAGGCGCCGACGGGAATGCAGAGGATGACGAGGTCGGCGTCCTGCACCGCTTCTGCGTTGGTTTCGACCACGCGGTCGACGATACCGAGTTCGGCGACCCGCGCGCGGCTTTTGGCCGAGCGGGCGGTGGTGACGATCTCGCCGGCGAGGCCCTGCGCCCGCGCGGCGCGCGCGATCGAGCCGCCGATCAGGCCGAAGCCGATCAGCGCGACCTTGTTGAATATGGGCGCCGCGCTCACTTGCCCGCCATGAAGTCGCGCAGGCCGTCGACCACCAGCCGGTTGGCTTCCTCGGTGCCGATGGTCATGCGCAATTGGTGCGGCAGGCCGTAATTGTTGAGCGCGCGCAGCACCAGGCCTCGTTTGGTCAGGAAGACGTCAGCCTCGGCCGAGGTCTTGCCTTTAATTTCCGGAAAATGGATCAGCACGAAATTGCCCACGCTCGGCGTCACCTTGAGGCCGAGTTTTGTGATCTCCTCGGTCAGCCAGTTGCGCCACTTCTCGGTGGACGTTTTCGACATCTGCTGATGCGCGGTGTCCTCGATTGCGGCGACCGCCGCCAGCATGGCCGGCGTCGACACGTTGAACGGGCCCCGGATGCGGTTGACGGCATCGACGATATTGGCCGGGCCGAACATCCAGCCGATCCGCAGCGCCGCCAGCCCGTGGATTTTCGAAAAGGTATGCGTCATGACCGTGTTCTCGGTCGTCGCCACCAGCTCGATGCCGATCTCGTAATCGTTCTTCGAGACATAATCGGCATAGGCGGCGTCGAGCACCAGCAGCACATGCGGCGGCAGGCCGGCGCGCAGCCGCTTGACCTCGTCGAACGGAATGTAAGTCCCGGTCGGATTGTTCGGGTTGGCGAGCCAGACCATCTTGGTGCGCGGCGAAACCAGTTTCAGGATCGCATCGACATCAGCGGTGAAATTCTTCTCGGGCGCGACGACATTGGTCGCGCCGTTCGCCATGGTCGCGATCGGATAGACCAGGAAACCGTGGGCGGTCGAGATCGCCTCGTCGCCATGCTTCAGATAGGTGTGCGCCAGAAGGTTGAGGATTTCGTCGGAACCGGCGCCGCAGATGATGCGGTCGGGGTCGAGGCCGAAGGCGCGGCCGATCGCCTCGCGCAGCACCCGGGAGGTGCCTTCCGGATAGTCCTCGAGATGATCGACGGCATTCTTGTAGGCCTCCATCGCCTTGGGCGACGGGCCAAACGGCGTCTCGTTGGCCGACAGCTTGAACACCTTGCGCCCCGGCTCGGGCACCGGGCTTTTGCCCGGCGTGTAGGGCGCAATATCGAGAATGCCGGGATTCGGCACGGGACGGGACATCTTCAACTCCGGATATTCGGGATGGCTTTAAGATTTCGCGACCCCGTTGGCGGGGACCGTATAGCGCGTTGCGTGGCTGCCGACGAGGGCCGTTGAACGCACCGACGCGCCGGCCTCGATCAAGGCGAGCTTGATCTTTTCCAGCCGGTTGGCGCCGGATATCGACACCAGCAATGCCGCGCCGTCGAACGCTGTGTCGGGCACCGCGACGATGTCGGCCAGCGGCGCCAGCGCACGCGCAACGTCGGCGTTCCATCCGGAAACGCGGATACTCCACATCTCGACTTCGGTGTCCATGGCGTCGTCGGCGACGCGCGAGATCACGAACACCGGCAACGCCGCGGGATGATCGGCGCGTTCGAGGAACGGGAACCGCGCGATGATTTTCGGCGCGCCGTCGGCCTCCAGCGCGTTCCACCACGGCGTGCGGCTCGAGATCGCCGAGAGCAGCGCCAGATCGCCTCTCGACTTCGCCACCGCCTCGACCGCGGCCGGCGCGTTGAAGTGCGAGACGTAAGGGACCGTGAAGCCGAAATGAAACCGCGCCGAATCCCGCATCATGGATTCGCCGACCGAGATGTCGGCATGCACGGCGAAAGGCGCTTGAACATACGTAAAGGTCGAGATGATGACGCGCCAGATGCTCTCGATGGTGTCGAGCGGCAGGATGCCGCGATGACGCTGCACCAGCTCCCGCATCATGCTGGCCTCGCGCGCCGGGCGGAACGCCGAACCCACTTCCTGGGTCTTCTTGACCTGGATCAGCCGGTCGATGATGTCGCCGCGCGCCATCAGCAGGCGATGGACCCGCTCGTCGATGCTATCGATCTCTTTGCGCAGCTCCTGCAGCGAGGGCGGAGCGGGGGGCAGTTGCGACATGCGGAAAGCCTGATGGAAAACGCCGGAACGGCACTTGTTTTCTATCATGGTTCGAAGCGGCGCAAGGGCGGCTGCCCACGATTGCGCCCTTCGATACCGCCGTTAACCCTGGGCACGGCTTGACGAAAAGCCCGTCGGAGACTATGTTTTGGTCATTCCGTGGTCATTTGAGCCGGCCGGCTTGCAGCCACGTTAAACAACTCGCTAAACAGGCCGGGGACAATTTTGATCCCGGCCGAACCTATGTTCAGGCCGGGTTTTTTATGGCCTGAGTTCTAGGATCTGGGTTTTTGAGGCGGCGACGCCTCCTTGGTGCCGCGATGACGAATGTGCAATCGATAGCCAGTCCTGCGATCCTGCCCGAGGATCGCGCGCATGAGGCCGACCATCCGAGCTCGCTGGTGGCGAAATTCGGCGCCGACCAGCCGCTCAAGCTCGATTGCGGCATCGACCTCTCGCCGTTCCAGATCGCCTATCAGACCTATGGCCGGCTCAATGCCGACCGCTCCAACGCCATCCTGATTTTCCACGCGCTGACCGGCGACCAGCATGTCGCCAACATCCATCCGGTGACCGGAAAACCGGGCTGGTGGGAAACCATGGTCGGTCCGGGCCGGCCGCTCGATACCGACCGCTATTTCATCGTCTGTTCGAACGTGATCGGCGGCTGCATGGGCTCGACCGGCCCCGCCTCGACCAACCCCGCCACCGGCAAATTATGGGGACTGGATTTCCCGATCATCACCATCCCCGACATGGTGCGCGCGCAGACCATGCTGATCGACCGGCTCGGCATCGACACGCTGTTCTGCGTGGTCGGCGGCTCGATGGGCGGCATGCAGGCGCTGCAATGGACCGCCGCCTATCCCAAGCGGGTGTTTTCGGCGCTGGCGGTAGCGTGCAGCACGCGGCATTCGGCGCAGAACATCGCGTTCCACGAACTCGGCCGCCAGGCCGTGATGGCCGATCCCGACTGGCATCACGGCCGCTATTTCGAGCAGGGCACCCATCCGCATCGCGGCCTCGGCGTCGCGCGGATGGCGGCGCACATCACCTATCTGTCGGACGCGGCGCTGCATCGCAAATTCGGCCGCCGGATGCAGGACCGCGAGCTGCCGACCTTTTCGTTCGACGCGGATTTTCAGGTCGAGAGCTATTTGCGCCATCAGGGCTCGTCCTTCGTCGAGCGTTTTGACGCTAACAGCTATCTCTATCTGACCCGGGCGATGGATTATTTCGACATTGCGGCCGATCATGACGGCGTGCTGGCGCAGGCGTTTCGCGGCATCCAGACCCGGTTCTGCGTGGTGTCGTTCACCTCCGACTGGCTGTTCCCGACGCCGGAATCGCGCGCGCTGGTGCATGCGCTGAACGCCTCGAGCGCGCGGGTGTCATTCGCGGAGATCGAGACCGACAAGGGCCACGACGCCTTCCTGCTCGACGTGCCCGAATTCTTCGACATCTCGCGCGCGTTCCTGCAATCGGCCGGCTCAGCGCGCGGGCTGACCAAGGCGGGCGGCTGACATGAGTGCGCAGCAACAGACGCTACCGCTGAATGGCCTCGCGCAGGACAGCGCCGTCACTTACCGCGGCGACCATCTGCTGGTCGCCGAAATGGTCGAGCGCGGCTCGAAGGTGCTCGACGTCGGCTGCGGCGAGGGCGATCTGCTGCGGCTATTGGAAACCCGCGGCATCGACGGCCGCGGCATCGAACTGTCGCGCGAGGGCGTCAACCGCTGCGTCGCCAAGGGCCTGGCGGTGGTGCAGGGCGACGCCGACACCGACCTCGTCAATTATCCCGATGACGCCTTCGACTACGTGATCCTGTCGCAGACGCTGCAGGCGACGCGGCAGCCGCGCGTGGTGCTGGAGAATCTGCTGCGGATCGGCCGCCGCGCCATCGTCTCGTTCCCGAATTTCGGGTTCTGGAAAATGCGGCTCCAACTGTTGGTTGGCGGCCACATGCCGCGCACCGAAAACCTGCCGGCGACCTGGTACGACACGCCGAACATCCACTTCTGTACCATCAAGGATTTCGTCCAGCTCTGCGACGAGATCAACGTCAAGATGGAACGCGCGGTCGCGCTCGATCTCTACGGCCGGCCGGTGCGGGCCAACCTGCCCTGGTGGTTCTGGAACATGTTCGGCGAGCAGGGCGTGTTCCTGCTGACCCGGGCGGGGAAGACGAAGTAAAGATTTACGCGGCTTACCCTTCACCTCTCCCTAGGGGTGAGGTGAAGGGATGCTCGTCGCTCTGCTGCGCTCTTTAGGCCGCCCCCATCGAGCGTGGATCGCGCACCGGCCAGCGGCCGGCTTCGACCAGCGCGATAAAATGCTCGACCATTTCGTTGAACAGCGCGGGCTCTTCCAGATTGAGTACATGACCCGATTTCGGGAAGAACGTCAGTCCGGCGGCGGGCAGGTGCTTCTTCAGGAACAGGCTCGGCTCGACACAGGAATCGTCCTCGTCGCCGCAGATGATCAGCGCCGGCGTCGGCACTTTCGTGATCGCCTCGGTCAGGGTGTAGATCGAGGGCCGGCCGCCCTGAAAACCGCGCATGGTGTTGGCGGAGCCTTTTGCATCGTGCCGCGCCAGCGCCGCGTAGAAGTCGGCGTGCCCGCGCGGGTCTTTCACCAGGAACGGAATCCGGCCCGGCGCCTCGCGCGTGACTTTTGCGACCTCGACCGAGCCGATGCTTTCGAACTGTTCGGCATTGGCCATGCATTGCTTGCGGAAGGTTTCCAGGTTGGCGAGGTTCGAGCCGGAGCCGACGCCGGCCAGCGTCATCGAGCGCGCGCGCTGCGGCGCGTTGAGGCCGATCTGCAGCGACGAATAGGAGCCCATGGACAAGCCGACCAGATGCGCCTTGTCGATCTTGAGGTGATCGAGCACGGCGAGCGCGTCCGTGTAAAAATGCTTGTAGCTGTAGGCCTCCGGCGACGGCGGCACGTCGGACGGGGTGTAGCCGCGCGCGGAGTAGGCGATGCAGCGATGTCCGCGCGAAAAATACCGCATCTGCGGTTCCCAATTGGTGTGGTCCGCGGCGAATTCGTGCAGGAACAGGATCGGCGTGCCGCTGCCGGCCTCCTCGTAATAGAGCCGGGCTTTGTCGCTGGTGACGGCGTAGGGCATTTCGCGTTTCCTCTTTTTTATTAGACACGGCCTTGGGCCCAAAATCGCAGTTAATGCTCGCGGCTGCAATGAGGCGGAACTAATTCTTTTTCGTCATCAAATCAGCGCGGAATGACCTCGAAACGGTTTTCGCACCGCCGCATCGCGTCACGCTGTCGCCACACCCTGAAATGCATACGGGCCGCGGATGTCGGCGGTCCAGCATCAACCAAGCGAGTGCTTGTCTGGACCGTCGATGGGAACGGGGGTTTCACAGAGGATCGAGTATGGTTCAGTTGCATGCGTTTCGCCGGTTGCTCCGCGCAGCCTTTCTCAGCGTTGTCACGCTGGCGTCAGTCTCCACCGCAATGGTCGCGTTATCCACCCCCGCTTCGGCAAGAACTCATCACCACCGCATGGTACGTCACGTCCGCGCGCATTATGCCGGACGCTATCTGGCCTATCGTCATTACCGGCACGTCGCGCGGCTGTCGCGCTGGGACGCCGGCGTGGCGCGAATAAAGGCCCGCGGCTTTGCCAACGCCAATGCCAGCATCGCCCCGAATTATCCGGGTTCAAGTTATTCGGGCGGCATGGCCGCGCCGAGCAGCTTCGGTTCGTCCGACCTCGTCGCCGACGCGCGCCGTTACATCGGCGGCAATCCCACCGGCCGCGGTCGCCTCTGGTGCGCGCGATTCATGAACATGGTGCTGCAACAGACCGGTCATCGCGGCACCGGCTCGGACATGGCAAGTTCGTTTGCCCATTACGGCACGCGCATCTCCGGCCCGCAGGTCGGCGCCATCGCCGTGATGGGACGGCGTGGCGGCGGCCATGTCGGCATCATCACCGGCATCGATGCGTCCGGAAATCCGATCATGATCTCGGGCAATAACCGCAACCGGGTCCGCGAAGCCCCGATCTCGCGCAACCGGATCTACGCCTATGTGATGCCGGCCGGCTGAAGCGAAAGGCGCTGCGGCAGATCTTGATCTCTCCCCGTTATTTGCGGGGAGAGATCAGTGCCGGTCGTTCAGTCCTGTCACCAGCTGTGCAGATGCACAGCGATGTCGATGGCGCCGGCCAGGACAACGACGACCAGCAGGATCGGCCAAAGCGAGCTGCGATATTCCCGCCTGATCTGTTGGTGCATTCCGAAATTTCGAGCCATTGGTTCCCCCGCCTTGCTGCCAGCCCATTGTCCCCGCGCGAATCCGCGCCACGCCAGCTTGCGTCGTTGTCGAATCAGCGGACAAGCGCGATCGATAATGATCACACATTATCCCCAACCGAAATGCACGGCGACGGAACGCGAGCAAATAACGCGCGGGAACGACCACGTGGAACTACGGAGCGCTTGCGGCTGGCCGAGGCAGCCTGTCGCTGGCCTCACGACCAATCGACACGCGGGGCGATCGCCGGAACTTCGCCGCGGAGCTGCATCAGGCCGGCCTCGATGGCAGCGATGTCGTCACAGACGTTCTGGATCGGCAGGCTCACATCGAAGCCGGATCGGGTTTTCAAATCCGCCAACAGGCGCTGGCGATGCCGCAGCATGTCATCCAGTGCCAGGCGGTTCTTGTGTTCGACATAGACGGCGACAATGGTCTCGATCGCACTCGGCATTAAATACGTCCCCCGCAGCCAAGGAACCCGGCGATCCCCGCCGGGTTCCCGCTGCATCAATGTTCAGCAAATAGTTCGAATTTCTTTTCGTGCAATTCTGGCCCTGCGTTTTCGAGCGAAGCGGTCTCCGGTTCACGTGAAGAAAAACGCGTCCGAGCTCTACGCCTGCGAAATGTTCGATAGCGCGAGCAAAGCGGGCCGGTAGGGCGGCTGGGGATCGTCGTCTTCGGGGATGGCGCAGTAGCCGAATTCCTGCCGGATACGCTGAATCTCGCCGACCCGCTCCTGCAACCGGTTCAAATGCTCCGGCGACCGGGCCTTCCAGTAGCGGAACGTTTCGCGCGCCACCGGCAGGAACGCGGTGCCGAACAGCGTGGGCTCCGGGACGATGGTTCGCCCGAGCAGCAGGAATTTTTCGGAATCACCGACCGCAACCAGCGTCGCGTAACCACGGTTGCCGCCCATCCTGAGGCCGTTGAGCGACCATTCGCTCAATTTGCTGAAATAGGGCTCGCGCTGCCAACGGTCGGGATGAGCGGGGTCGACCTGCACGTTGACGGCGTCCTGGCTGAAATGAACCACGATTCCCGCCCGCTCGGGATACCACTCGTCATCGACGTGACCCTGCAGCCAAGCGCAACTGAAGGAGCGGCACATTTGCGGACGCTGTTCGTAGATGGTGCAGCCCTTGCCGGCCACGCAGAACTGGCACCACTCGTTCACGGCTTTTCCGGCGTCCGTGACCTCGAGCAGGGTGCAGCAACTGGTGCAGGAACCACAATCCCGCACCTCTTTCGGCGGTTGCGGTGTCGATTTACCAGGCACGGTGAAGCCTTGCCCGTCGCGAACGAGCAGCTTCTGCTTCTCCAGCGCGTTCAATGCCCGCTCGACCTTGAGACGGGACAGCCCCGTTGCATCGATAACCGCTTTAATCGTCGTTGCGCCGCCCTCGACTGCGCGAGCGACGTTCGACATCACCTGATCCATTTTCTTTTTTCGTTTCTTCTTTTTCTTCAAAGTCTTTGAACGCACTATCGCGGGCGTCGAAGCGTGGATCAATGTGTTGGAGAGTCATCCCGCCCTGTGGGGAATGCATGACGGCGTTAATACCGCTTCAAACGTACTCGGAATTTGCGCCTCACCCTCGGAAGCCTCGCGGAATCAGGCTGAATGCAGCGGAAGGGGGAAGAGATCTTCGTCCGTTGACCCGCGTGAATGCCTCTTCACGGAAAATCACATCGGCGTTATCGGCGCGTGATGCGGACGCCCGGTCGTGCGAAGGGCGGTGCCGTCAGCGGACCGGGGTAAGGTCGCTCGGCCGGAGCTTCAGTTTTGTCGCCTGCCAGAGATAGATCGACGCGATGCTCCGGTAGGGCGACCACGCCTGCGACCGGTCGAGGACCTGCTTCGGCGTCGCGACCGCGCGCAGCCCATCGATCAATTGCACGCCGCGCCGAATTCCCAGGTCGGCCGCGGGCATCACGTCGAGCCGGCCGAGGTTGAAAATCAGGAACACGTTCACGGTCCATGGACCGATGCCCGGCAGGGAGGTCAGCGTTTCAACGATCTTGGCATCGGCAAGCGACGGCAGCTTTTTGGCCAGCGTTCGATTGGCAGCAAACCATCCGGCCAGCGCGCGAACGGTCTGTGCTTTGGCTTTCGACAGGCCCGCTTTGGTCAGGGATTGCGATCGCAGGGCGAGGACCTTGGAGGGGGTGAACGGGGTCGAGACCGCTTGCTTGAGGCGTCGGTGGATCGGCTCGGCAGCCGTCGCTGAAATGCTCTGATAGATGACGGCGCGGACCAGGGCCTCGAACGGCGCCACGCGTGACGGTGCGATCCGCTGCGGCCCGATGCGCGCCATCACGGCCTCGATCAGGTGTCCGAGTGCGGGGTCGGCGCGAGCCAGCCGGTTCTCGATGTTGGCTTGCCACGCCATGTCGCGGTCATGCCTCGCCGCGCCGGCGCTCCACCGCCGGATAGTATTGCGGCGCCTCGCGGCGATCGAACATGCCGTAGTCTCTGACGATCCGGACATGCCGCAGCCGGCCGCCCTGCGGCATGGCGGTCGACCGTGCGAACGCGTCGGCGTTTGCCGCCGTCTTCCACACCATCATCAGGATCAGGTCACCCGGCGTCAGCACGGCGTCATAGACATCCCAGCCGGCGAGGCCCGCAGCGCCGGGATCGAGACCGAGACCGGCCGCGATCTCGGACGGCGGGGCCTGCTCGCTCAATCGGGCCGGCCATTTCGCGTCGATGAAAGTGGCCGTCGTGCCGGCTCCGATTTCGGTCTCGTCGAGCCGCTGCTCCGCGATCACCTGGCCTGGCGGCAGGCTTGTGTCGTGGGTCAGCTGGCCGACCCGCAGATGATAGTCGAGCAGGATGTCGGAACGGCCCTTCTCCTGCACCATGTGATGTCCGGTGGCGGTTCGCCACCGCACCACCGCCTTCTCGTCGCGCCAGCCGGACAGCGACAGCAACCAGCCCTCGCGGGTCAGGCTCTTGTAGCGGATGTTGTCGACAAAACCGTCGACCTTCTCCAGTTCGGGCCGCAGCACCTTGGCGTGCCCGAGATAGGCATCCCATTGCTCCGGCTTGGGATGGACTTCGAAAATCACCGAGAACATTTGATCCCTCCTCAGTTGCCGTCCGCGACCGCGGCGATGCAGTCGATTTCAATGTCGAAATGACCGGGCCACGCCGGGACGTTGACAAAAATCCGCGCCGGCGGATTTTTGGGAAAATAGCGGGCGTAGATCGTGTTCACGGCGGCGAACTTCTCGACCGAGGTGCAGTAGACGTTGCATTTGAGCACATGCTCCAGCGACGAGCCCGCCGTTTCAAGGCAAAGCTTCATCTGGTCGAGCACAAGCTCGGTCTGCCGCTCGATCGGAGCGTTAACCACTTCGCCAGTCGCGGGATCGAACGGCGGAAATCCCGACACATAGACGGTGTCGCCGTGCCGCGTGACCGCCGAGGTCGGCGCCTTCCATCTCTCGAGATAGGTCGACAGCGGTTCGACCCGGATGATCTCTCGTTTCATGGCGATCTCCCTGACAGACGGACGCGGCTTCGCGCGTTCTGTATGTCATTTACGCCTTCGCGGGCCGAAATTTACCCCTGATCGTTTCGATAAGGCTCGAACTGTCACCGTCCGGGAGTTCAGCAAGCGGCCCAGGCGCCGCTGCCCGGCGAGGGATCGCGGCAGTCCAGGGAAAGGTCCGGAACCCCCTCAAAAGCCTGCCATAACGGAGTTCGCACGATTTTGTGAACTCGCCCCTTCCGTTTCCCAGGGCCTGTTCCCACATTTGCCCCAAGCCGGAGTGATTCCCGGCGACGACCGCCGGCCGGTTTGAGGAACGTCAGCGCGGCCTGCGCAACCCAAGAAAACCCAATGAAGATGCTGTCTTTCGTGCCTTCGGGGCGGAGCGGCAGGCTGAGGGAAATGACCGATGAATATTGAAAAATACACCGAGCGGGCGCGCGGCTTTATCCAGTCGGCGCAATCGCTGGCGATGCGCGACGGCCACCAGCAGTTTTCGCCATTGCACATGCTCAAGGTGCTGCTGGACGACAGCGAGGGTCTCGCCGGCGGTCTGATCGACCGTGCCGGGGGCAATTCGCGCGCGATTCTCAAGGCGACCGAGGACGCGCTCAACAGACTGCCAAAGGTTTCCGGAAGCGGCGCGGGCCAGGTTTATCTCGCGCCCGAACTGGCGCGCGCGTTCGACGCCGCGGAAAAGGCCGCCGAGAAAGCCGGCGACAGTTTTGTCACGGTCGAGCGGCTGTTGCTGGGTTTGACGCTGGAGAAAAACAGCGAGGCCGGCAAGATCCTGAACAAGGGCGGCGTCACGCCGCAGAACCTCAATGCCGCGATCGAAAGCCTACGCAAGGGCCGCACCGCGGATTCCGCGACGGCCGAGAACGCCTATGACGCGCTGAAGAAATATTCCCGCGACCTGACCCAGGCCGCGCGCGACGGCAAGCTCGATCCGGTGATCGGCCGTGACGAGGAAATCCGTCGCACCATCCAGGTGCTTTCGCGCCGGACCAAGAACAATCCGGTGCTGATCGGCGAGCCCGGGGTCGGCAAGACCGCCATCGTCGAGGGCCTGGCGCTGCGTATCCTCAATGGCGACGTGCCGGAGAGCCTGAAAGACAAGAAGCTGCTGTCGCTCGATCTGGGCGCGCTGATCGCGGGTGCGAAATACCGCGGTGAGTTCGAGGAGCGGCTGAAGGCCGTGCTGCAGGAAGTCACCTCGGCCGAAGGCAGCATCATCCTGTTCATCGACGAGATGCACACGCTGATCGGCGCCGGCAAGGCCGATGGCGCGATGGATGCGTCCAATTTGCTGAAACCCGCGCTGGCGCGCGGCGAACTGCATTGCATCGGCGCCACCACGCTCGACGAATATCGCAAGCATGTCGAAAAGGACGCGGCGCTGGCGAGACGTTTTCAGCCGATCTTCGTCAACGAGCCCTCGGTCGAGGACACCATCTCGATCCTGCGCGGCCTGAAGGACAAATACGAGCAGCATCACGGCGTGCGCATCACCGATTCCGCGCTGGTGGCGGCGACCACGCTGTCGAACCGCTACATCACCGACCGCTTCCTGCCCGACAAGGCCATCGATTTGATGGACGAGGCGGCGGCGCGGCTGAAGATGCAGGTCGATTCCAAGCCGGAAGAACTCGATTCGATGGATCGGGAAATCATCCGGCTGAAGATCGAGCAGGAAGCGTTGAAGAAGGAAAGCGATGCGGGCTCCAAGAGCCGGCTGCAGACGCTGGAAAAGGAACTCGCCGAACTCGAGGAGAAGTCGGCCAGCCTGACCGCGCGCTGGAGCGCGGAGAAGAACAAGCTCTCCAACGCCCAGAAGCTCAAGAGCGAGCTCAACGGCCTGCGCATCGAACTCGCCAACGCCCAGCGTCGCGGCGAATACCAGCGCGCGGGCGAACTGGCCTATGGCCGGATCCCCGAGCTCGAGAAGCGGCTCGCCGACATCGAGGCCAAGGAAAACGCCGGCGAGATGATGGAGGAGGCGGTCACGGCCAATCACATCGCGCAGGTGGTTTCGCGCTGGACCGGCGTTCCCGTCGACAAGATGCTGGAAGGCGAAAAGGACAAGTTGCTGCGGATGGAAGACAGCCTCGGCAATCGCGTCGTCGGCCAGGCCGAAGCCGTGCGCGCGGTCGCGACCGCCGTGCGCCGTTCGCGCGCCGGCCTGCAGGATCCGAACCGGCCGATGGGGTCGTTCATGTTCCTGGGGCCCACCGGTGTCGGCAAGACCGAACTGACGAAAGCGTTGGCGGAGTATCTGTTCAACGACGAGACCGCGATGGTCCGCCTCGACATGTCCGAATACATGGAGAAGCATTCGGTGTCGCGGCTGATCGGCGCGCCTCCGGGCTATGTCGGCTATGACGAGGGCGGCGCGCTGACCGAAGCGGTGCGGCGCAGGCCCTATCAGGTGGTGCTGTTCGACGAGATCGAGAAGGCGCATCCCGACGTGTTCAATGTGCTGCTGCAGGTGCTCGACGACGGCCGCCTGACCGATGGTCAGGGCCGCACCGTCGATTTCCGCAACACGCTGATCATCATGACCTCGAACCTCGGTTCGGAGTTTTTGGTCAACCAGCCGGAGGGCGAGGACACCTCGGCGGTGCGCGAGCAGGTGATGGGCACGGTGCGGGCGCATTTCCGTCCCGAATTCCTCAACCGGGTCGACGAGATCATCCTGTTCCATCGCTTGCAGAAGAGCGAGATGGGCAAGATCGTCGAGATCCAGTTCGGCCGGCTGACGAAACTGCTGGAAGAGCGCAAGATCGTGCTCACGCTCGATGCGGCGGCACGCGACTGGCTCGCCGGCAAGGGCTGGGATCCCGCCTATGGCGCAAGGCCGCTGAAGCGGGTGATCCAGCGCAATGTGCAGGACCCGCTGGCTGAGATGATCCTCGCCGGCGACGTCAGGGATGGCGATCACGTCGCGATCTCGACAAAAGGCAACGTACTGACCTTCAACGGCAAGGCGGCGCAGAATGCCGAGATCGCGCCGTTCGAGGCGCCGGTGCCGAAGCGCAAGCTGAACTGACTGGCGCCCCCGAGCCGCGATTGACGACAGGATGCACCCGACCGTGGGTGGCCGGATGCATCAGGTCTGACTGGCGGCCGGGTCGGCTTCGTCCTCTTCGCCAGGCTGGAACTCGGCGAGGATATCGACGAGCTGGCGGACGCGACCGGTGGCCAGCGGCTTGCCGGCATTCAGCAGCGGCTCGTCATTGGCGATCCAGGCTTGCGCTTCCGCGAGTTCGTCGGTCGTTGCACCCGTGTCGATAATCTCGGCGACGGTCGTATCGTCGGCCAAGGCGACCGCCCTGACAACATCATCGCGGGTAATACGTCCCATGGCCTTGTGCTCTCTCAAGCGATGCCGATGTTCCATCGGCGGCGGGTGGAGACGTCTGCTTGCGCCTCAGCGGTTCGTGGTAAGCCGGGGCGGGGTCTGCGACATGATCCAGAGCTCAAGCGCCGCCAGGATCGCGACGATTACGCCGATAATCACATGAACCGTCATCGCGTGAGTTCCCTGGAAGTGTAGTACCCAAGGCGAAACCAGCGTCCACAACCCGACGATGAGGTTCAGCCACTCTTCCCAGACCGCGAAGGCCGTAAGCGCGGCGATCGCGAGAACGACGATGATGATGCCGGCGATGTTGGCGTTTTCCGAGGCCTTTCCGGCCTCGAATCCGAAGATCCAGGGTGAAAAGAACAGAATTGCACCGAGGATCAGGTTCGCGACGTCGCATAGTTTTGCGTTCGTCCAATTCTCCATGACACCCTCCACTGAAGGTTGCCCACATCATTTCAACCGAAAAGCCGTGGTGCGTGTTCCCGGGCGGATTGATGAAATTTAACGAAACCGTCGGCGGAAGGTGCCGTTTTTCCTGTAGGAGCCGGTGGGCACTCCGACGCGCCCTTGGCGCAACGCCGCTGCAAGACGGATCGCGCAAACGCCAAGCCTGCGGCACGCCGGACTCGCAGCATCCGTTTCCGCGATGAAGCGAGCGGCTCCAAAATAGAAAGCTGCTGCCATGAGCAAGGAACTTATTAGCCACAACAGACCGGTATTCGATCAGCTTCATCCCGGCATCCCCAGGATGGCGGCCGGCCTTGTTGCCTGGTTCGTGCTGGTGGCATGGGTCTTTTTCGACCGGCAGGGCGTCGTCGGACTTTCGCTGGCCATGGTCACCGTACTGCTTGGGGTGGTCGGCCTGCTTCTCAGAGCGTTATATCTGGTCTGGCAAAGACACCAGCCGGCCCACGCAAGGCACTCGACGAAGCCCGCGTTCCGGGACTGGAGCGCCGGCCATTTTGCCGTCTGGGACAGTAAGCTTCACGGCGGGCAGGCGGCGATCCAGATATTGCTGCCGATTGCGGCTGGCGCGTTTGGCCTCACGGCGCTGGGAATTGTCTTTCTGATCTGCGCAAGCACGGCTTCCTGACGCGTCAGCGGTTGCTGACTCGCAGCGGCCCGCCTGACGCGTCGGACATCCGGGAGCCGCGATTGGCCATCATGGCGTCGAGCCGGTCGCGTTCCTTCTCGAAGCTCGCCATCATCGGGCCTTCCAGCGAGCGGCCGCGCGGCAGCTTGATGCGCATCGGGTCGACGAAGCGGCCGTTGACCAGGATTTCGTAATGGACGTGGGCGCCGGTCGATTGTCCGGTCGAGCCGACGAAGCCGATCACTTGGCCCTGCCGGACCTGCTTGCCGACCTCGAGGCCCTTGGCGAAGGCGGACATGTGTCCGTAGGCGGTCTCATAGCCGTTGTTGTGCTTCAGCTTGACGTATTTGCCGTAGCCGCCTTCCCAGCCGGCGACTTCGACGGTGCCGTTGCCGGAGGCGAAGATCGGCGTGCCGTAGGCGGTGGCCCAGTCGACGCCGGTGTGCATCTTGACGTAGCCGAGGATCGGATGGCGGCGGCTGCCGAAGCCGGAGCGCATGATCGCGTTGTTGACGGGCTTGCGGACCAGGAACTTTTTCGCGCTCTTGCCGGTCTCGTCGTAGTAGTCGACCACCGAATCGTCGGGGGTCTGGAAGCGGTAATATTTCTTGGTCTCGCCGCCGACGGTCAGCGAGGCGAACAGTACCTCGTTCTTTTCGGTGATGGTCGAGCCTTCGTCCTCACCGGCATAGAACACGTCGAAGGAATCACCGGGCTGCACCTTGCGCTGGAAGTCGACGTCGTAGGAGTAGATCCGCACCATGTCGTCGATCACGCTGGGCGGCACCTTGTTGCGCAGCGCGGTCTCGTAGATGCTCTGATAGAGCCGCACCCCCGAGCCGTCATCGTCGTCATCGTCGTCTTTGCCGTTGTCGGCGGTGTCGGTGACCGTATTCATGCTCTGCACGTCGACGGCTACATATTTGCCGATGTCGGAAAGCGCGGCGACGGCTTCCACCGTGGAATCATTGGCGATGATCACCCGATAGGGCTGCAGACGCGCGCCGGCGGCCGAGGACGCCATCAGGATGCGCAACTTCTCGCCTTCCTTCAGTCCGCCGTCGCGGCCGCGGGCGCCGAGCGTGGCGGCGATTGCCTTGGCCTCATCGGGCGTGGCGCCCTGGTCGCGCAGGATCGAGACGACGGTATCGCCCTTCTTGACCACGTGGACGCGCTCACCCGACGTATTGCCGCCGGTGATCTGTTCCTTGGTTTTGGGCAGCAGCGTGACGTTTTCCGGCACCACGCGGGTCTCGAAACCGGCATAGGGATCGACCGTGCCGCCCTCGGGGGCGTAGGCCATCTTCATGTCGGGTTGCGCGCCGCTGACGTCGGCGGTGGCGCCGGCCAGCGCGGCATAACGGACGCTGCTGGTGTTGCCATGCCAGTTGGAGGCGTCGCGCACCCGCATCAAGACGTCGTCGAGCGCGACCACGGCGGCGATCTTGGCCTTGGGCAGCACCGGCGCCAGATCCTTGGTGACGAACGAAACCTCGGCATCGGGCTCGGCGGCCGCGGTGTCCGCGGCATTCGGATCGTCGGTGGCGGCCGGCGTGGCGTCGCCGACATCGGTGAGCAAACGCTGGGCGTTGAAGGGTGGGATCTTGGCGCTGAGGTCGCTGGTGGTCAGCGACAGATTGCCGGAAATCCGCACGAACGGGCGGACCCGCATCACGTCGCGGTTGCCTACCCGGGTCACGGTCGAAACCCGGATTACGTTGCGGGCGGCGGTCGACTCGCCCGGCGGCGGCAGGCGATCGCTCTTGTGCAGGCTGACGGCGCGGTCATTGGCGCCGAATGCGCCGCGCAAGGCGCCTTCGACCCGCTCGGGCACCTTGGCGAAGGTCATTTCGCCGTCCAGCGACGCAAAAACGGCGCCGCCGATCAGGGCCGCGCCGCATAGACCAGTCAGGATCGTGCCGCTGAACCATTGTACGGAGACGCGGCGGCGATCGATCACCGCGGCTTCGGAGCCATCGACGGATAGCGGCGGCTCGTGACCGAGATCGATGATCCCGGTCTCGCGTCCATAGCCGCCCCCGCGTGACGTCCTGTGGTTCAAACCACCATCCCCCCAATTTCCATCAACATTCGACAAGACCCTTGGTCAGTTCGAATCCGCATTCGCCCTCCGGGGGACGATTCGGAAGCATGGCATGCCGTATGGATGTCCGGGAAGCAAAGGCCAACGCTTTAATCAAAAAGCACAGGCTGGGGCCGGAATCACAGACGACAATGATGCGCAGGTCTCTCGATGTTTCCAGGCCGCGGGAAAAGGCGATGGGTTCATTTGAGATCGCCGTCCCCAAGTAGATCAGCAAGTAGATCAGAAGGTCCGTAACCGCCGGCAACCCCCACTGGCACCCAGCGATTCAATCCTTACATACCGTCAGAACGTCGCAGGATTATGGCTCAAGTACGGCGCAAAGTCCCTAAAGATCGGGACTTCTTCGCGGCGCAAGATTCTCTGGGGCGATGCGACGATTTGTTGACAACAGGCGTTGACAACGCCGATCGGGCGGGCTTATAAACCGCCCACTGAGCGCGGCGCTGTCTTGGCCCTGAGGCCAAGGCAAGTTTTCGTGCCCGTGAAGCTCCTCACTAAGATGAGTGAATCAACAGCCGATAACAATCGGTTGTCATTTGCCGTCGAATGGATGTCTTCGCGATGCTCCCAGCGATGGGAGAGGGGTTTTCGGACCCCGGGCTGTTTGACAAGTGAAGATGAAGAAAGAGAAACGTGGACGGCGGAGTCCTTGCGAGTCTCGAATACTTGAAAACTTCGGTTTCCATCTTTCGAGGCTGGACGAAAGACTTCGGCGGTACACGTTTTAAAGGTTACACCATCGCTGCCCGCGATGTGAATCGCAGGCGGCTTGCCGGTTTCGGCCGGCAAAAAGAATGGTGGGACCTCGTCAAACGTTGTGATCAGCCGGTTTAAAGTTTCAAGTCCAACTTGAGAGTTTGATCCTGGCTCAGAGCGAACGCTGGCGGCAGGCTTAACACATGCAAGTCGAGCGGGCGTAGC
>Ga0207702_10000196_pt1 | contig 71703 bp, 68 predicted proteins | sample KBSCornC62_FD_184302 | JGI IMG/M metagenome (GOLD analysis project Ga0207702, IMG submission 184302) | Corn rhizosphere microbial communities from Kellogg Biological Station, Michigan, USA - KBS Corn C6-2 (SPAdes) (version 2) | ecosystem: Host-associated > Plants > Roots > Rhizosphere > Soil ...
CCTCTTTATTTGGTTCAGCAATTCAAGCATAATACCGGCGCCGGCAGTATGCTTGAATTGCTGAACCAAATAAAGAGGGACCCGATAAGCAAACAGATATACCCGGTGGTGATTTACCTGCGCTTTAGCAATGATCCTGCCAACCAAATTAAGGACATTAACTTCGGCAATGAGCTTACCGAAATATTTTCGGGCATATACGACACCCGTAACAGCCGCACGTATATGGCGGTACAGGAATTGAACCAGGCTGCGAAATATTTTAATACAGACAGCCTGGGAGGCAGTGGCAGTAGCAGGGGCAGGGGCGGTGACAGCAGTCGTGCCGTTATAACAGGTGATAAAACCAGTGGCAGGAAGGTAGGGAGACTTGAACAAACCGGGCTGGTAATTGACGAGCCGCTGGCCCAAAGCCAGCGGCAAGTGCCGATGAACTGGGTACTTTCCGAGCAAAGCATGAAGAACATTGAAACGGACGTTAGCCGCAAGCTGAATAATAAAAAGGGTATACTGCCCATGATCATCAAATGCAAATACCCTTTTCCTAAAATCAAGCGGTGAGTGTTTTTCCCCCTGAAAACGCGTTCATTTTAGCGTTCAAAAATGAACGCTTTTTGTCATTTCAACTATGAAGTAATACTTTTATACATAACACATAGATCGTTCACAGTCAACATTTTAAAACATTAACCATAAAGTGAAAAAAGTGTTCACTTTTAAAAATGAACACCTGGCAAAAAAACAAAAAAAAGCAAGTTATTCAGCGCCTTCTACAAAGAATTTTTGGTTGAAATTCACCAGGTAAAGTTCCTGTGTGGCGCGTGTGCAGGCAGTATAAAACCAGCGCAAAAAGTCGGTGTTTACCATTTCTTCCGTAAGATAGCCCTGGTCAACAAAAACCGCATCCCATTGGCCGCCCTGGGCTTTGTGGCAGGTTACCGCATAGGCAAACTTTATCTGGAGGGCGTTGTAATAAGGATTTTTCTTCAGCTCTTCCCATTTCTGGCGTTTGTTGGGGATGTGATCGTAATCCTTCATCACTTCCTGGTAAAAGCGTTTTTGCTCGTCATTGGGTAATGCCGGAGCTTCAGTGGTTAGCGTATTGAGCAATACCTTAACCTCAATAACAGGGTCTTCGGTGTAATCGGTAAATTCCAGCTGAACATCTGCAAACCGGAACCCGTACATATCTTCTGTGCGCCTTACCCGTTTTATGCGGCCAATATCGCCGTTGGCGATGAAATTAGTGCTGCCTTCCTCCTGGTCCTGCAGCCAGAAGTAGTTGTTTTTCACCACCATTACCTGGTCGCCGCCGGTAAGCTCCTCTTCGCGGTATAAAATCCGGCCGCGTATCTGCTGGTTATAAGCATTCGCGTTTCTATTGGAGCGGCAGATGATCAGGGTATTATCATCACCGAACTTACGGTAGGCATAATGCAGTCCTTCGGTCAGCATATCCCCTCCCATCCGAAAAATATCCTTATACCCCCTGGTAACGATCTGTGGCATTTTATCCCTTTTTTTCCGCACCATCTCCCTCACCTTTGTCGCATTAAATAAAATACCGGAATCTTTTTGCTGGCGGACAACATCCGTCATTTCGAAGCTAAAAACATCCAACCCAAACTTTTCCTTCATCAGTTTAATGTCTAAAGCCGGGCTATCTTCCGACCCTACCGGCGGCAATTGGGCGGTATCGCCCACCAGCATGAGCTTGCAGTTTTTTGAATTATAAACAAAGTTGATCAGGTCGTACAGGAGCGAAGCACGGTGATTAAGGCCAATCTCGTCGCTGATCATAGATGCTTCATCAACGATAAAAAGCGTGTTATCTGCCAGGTTATCACCAAGTGAAAAGCCTTCATCTACGTTCAGGGCCGACTTTTTACGATAAATACGCTTGTGTATCGTAAACGCTTTTTTGCCGGAGTAGGCGGTGATTACCTTCGCCGCCCGGCCCGTCGGCGCCAGTAAAATCGATTTAAATTTATATTCGCGCAAGGCCTTCACCAACGCGCCAACGATGGTTGTTTTCCCGGTACCCGCATAGCCTTTCAGGATGAAACATTCATCGCCGTCATCGGCCAGTAAAAACTGGTGAAGGCGCCCAAATAATTCCAATTGTTGTGCAGTCGGCTCAAATGGGAACGCTTTTTGAATGTTATCTGGCGTCAAGTTTTTTTTGGTAAGTTAATTAGCAGGGTTCAAATTTAATCGCTTGGTGAAAAATAAACCGTTTGACGGTAATATTTTTTAACTAATCAGGCTCCCTGGCTAAACTTAACGATTAATTATTCGTACAAAGAATAGTCTTAAAAGTTGTAGGGGAAGTGCGGGGCGCCTAAGCTTTTTGTATGAAGAAATTATATCTTGAGTTTTTTCGCGGTGCGGCATCGATATTTATCGTAGGCTGGCACATTGCCTTCCTGGCGCCAACAGGGCATCCAACCAAATTATCAGGCTATTGGGGTACCGACATGCTGATGATCTTTTTCATGTTGTCGGGTATTGTTATCAACCTTACCGAAACCAAAAAGCCAAAGCCTGCCGCGGCGTTTCTGAAAAACAGGTTTGTTCGCATCTATCCGCTGTTTTTGGTGGGCATGCTCCTCGCCATGTTCGCGTTGTTGGTTACACATGCGCCGTTCCCGACAGGAAAAGTCCTTGCAGGTAATTTTATGATGGTCAGCACTATGGACGACTATATGGGCTACATCGCGGCCAGCATCAAAAGCAACCTCGCCGTGTGGACGCTGTCTTTCGAGATGGGCTTTTACGTGCTTTTCGCCATGACCATAGGACGAAATCAAAAAAAGGCCATCTTTTATTGGTTCCTGCTCTCGCTTATCGCCATGCCGCTTTACTTTTTAAAAGTTGAAAAAGATGCACTTTATCATGTGATCGCTGTCTTCGCTTTTTCATCTATCTGGCTCATCGGGTATTATATTTATGAGTACCGCCAATATTTTTACGCCAACCGGAATGTCGCCTTTTTTAGCCTCGGTATATTGCCTCTTGTGTCGAGACTTCACTTTTGCGCTAACTTTTACGACCCTTTTAAGTATTTTATCCTGTCGCTGTTTGCCATCCCATTTTTAAGATATTGCCTGCAATTGCCATATAAAGGCAGGCAAATAAAGCTGATTTACCTGGCGATCCCCCACCTGGTGCTGGTGGTATGCACCTTTTGGATTCATTATATACCTTTCTCGAATGCTCTGGCATACAGCCCATTGCCATACGTTTATATGGGGATCGCCTATTTAATTCACCGCTCGAACTTCAAGCAACGCTTTCTGGACCTGGTGAATAAAAGCGGCGCATTTTTAGGAAGACACTCTTATGCCATATATATCAGCCACTTTCCTGTAGTGTTCATCTTTTCGCGGCTCATCAGCAATATTTTTGTATATACCGTAGTAACCCTGTCAGTCGCAGCAGTACTGGCGTGGCTGCTCGAAAACCAGGTTCAACCTGCAGTAATGAGATTGATAAATGCGCGCAAGCCGGCCAAAATAAAACAGCCTGATCTGCAAATCAGCGTCGCTGAACTTATGCATCGAGAAGAGGAAGTTGTGGGTCATCTTGCATAAATCATCTATCAAAATGCCTTCAGAAAAAGATCGATGAGTTCATAAAATATTTTTTTTTCGTAACCAAACTTCATCGCCTGCGTATAAAGGATTTGCCGTTCCCCTGCGGCTGCTTGAAAAACGCCTTTGAAGATGAAAAAACTTTACCTTGAATTTATAAGAGGTGCGGCCGCTTTAACCGTTTTATTTTATCATTTCCTTGAACTACATACGCTGAGTACCAATAGTAAACACTTTTATTTTGCTAACTGGGGAACTGATGCAGTCATCATCTTCTTTATACTTTCGGGCATTGTGATTAATATTTCGCAGTCTGCCAATCCCAAACCGGGGCGCAGTTTTATAAGCAACAGACTTTTAAGAATTTACCCTCAGGTAGTTGTTGGATTATTACTTGGCCTATCAGCCTTATTTATTACCGGAGTCGAAATTCCTTCATTCAGGGTTATTGCCGGCAACTTTTTAATGGTTAGCGCGATAAAAGGCTATATGGTAAACATTGTGCCCTGCCTGCAAAGCAACAGCCCATTATGGAGCCTCTCGTACGAGATCGTTTTTTACCTGTTTTTTGCCATGACCATCGGCAGATATCAAAAAAAGGCGATGGTTGGCTGGTTCATGCTGTCGCTTGCGGTTATGCCGGTATACTATATGCAAATAGGCGACGATATCATCAAACATTTTACGTGGGTAATTGCATTTTCTTCTATCTGGCTTGCCGGATATTTTATTTATGAATACCGCAGCTATTTTTATGCTGATAAGTATGCCGCGCTTTTCAGTCTCGGGGTATTGCCCCTTATCTCGAGAATGCACCTGTCGCCTATGTACTATGATCCTGCGAAATACTTGTTGTTTGCTATTTTTGCCGCCCCATTTTTCAGGTATTGCCTGCGCGTTCCGGATGAAGGAAAAAGGATCAAATGGTATTATCTCCTGGTACCTTACCTGGCCATCGTTTATGTTGTGTTTAAACAGCCATATTTAACCTTTGGCAACTTTGTGGCTTATGGCGCTCTTCCTGTTGTACTTACCGCAACTGGAGTTATAGCGGTGGCTTTGAAATTAAAAGATCGAATTGCCGGATTTATCAAAAATTCGGGCTATGTGTTAGGGAAATACTCCTATTCTGTTTACATCACTCATTACCCGGTTTTGTTTTGCTGTGCGGCTATTTTTCATAATACAGGTCTGAACCTGCTGGTGGCACTCTCATTGATCGGCTTTATTGCCTGGTCTCTTGAAAATTATTTGCAGCCTGCCGTTGTCAGCTTCTTCAAGCGACCGGCTATCGCGAGCCCGTTTGCGCCCCTGCTCAGATATAACTGGGATATGGTGCTCCTAAAAAAAATCATATTGCCATTTATAGCAGCTATTACATGGCTGCTGCTGCCGCCTTTCAGCAAATAACAGAGCCGGTGCGCAGTCCATAGCCCATTGCTATCACCCTCCGACCCCCCTTGTCGCGGCACTTAGCCGCACATTATTCCCATTTGGTTATTGGGGTTCATCAATAACAAAAAATAGTTACTTTTGCGTAGCTGCATGAACGATCACGATAACAATTATACCGACAATAGCTTTAGCCTTTACCAGGCTTACAGTTATTCACTGCTTTTGCAGGTCGATCTGACTTCATTTAATTATGCTTTTGTGCATGAAAACCGCCTGTTGGTTTATGCGCAAAATTGCGACCTTGACGAGCTGGCGCACCCAAAACAATTAAGCGAAATACTAACCGCTACCTACAGAAAAGTTGTAATAGGGCTGCCTGCAACCGGTTTAACATTGGTACCAAAAAGCTTGTTCAGAGAAGGGCATATTGCTGATTTTGCCCGTTTGTTAGATGTACAGATTGACGAGAAGGTTTTCGCCCAGGCGCTTGACGGCGAAAATAACATCGTTTATAAAACGCCTGAATACATTGCCTCGGCTGTGGAGAAATTTGGTTTTGCAAACTCCTGTTATGCTGCCCGCGGATGGATACAAGCGATAGCCAACAGCCGTCCTTCAAGCGGGAGCATTTACCTTGAGATTGGAAAAACATCTGTTCAATTTCTTTATTTTTTGGGCAAAAGCATTCGTTTTTACAACTCGTTCGAATTTAAAAACGAAGAAGAACTGGTTTATTTTACCTTATTCGTGTGCGAGGAATTGAACTTAAAGCCCAGGGAAACAACACTGATCCTTAGCGGCGAAGTCTCGGGCGATGATAAAAATATCAAGCGCCTTGGCGATTTCTTCACGAAGATCGAGATCAACAGCATCAAGGTGCTGGAATTGCCCGGCCAGGTACCTTCACACAAGCTTCTATCGCTCTCGGCATTGTCGTTATGCGCATCATAGGCGGTAAATTAAAAGGCCTGAGGCTCAATCCGCCAAAAAATCTGCCGGTGCGGCCGACGACCGACATGGCTAAAGAGGCGTTGTTTAACATCCTGCTAAATCAAATTGAATTTGAAGGCATCAGGGTACTTGACCTTTTTAGCGGGACGGGTAATATCTCAATGGAATTTTCCTCCAGGGGTGCAATACAGGTGGTTTCCGTAGACAGAAGCATTCATTGTGTCAATTATCTTAAAGATATGTCGCGCCAGCACCACCTTGATAACATAAAAGTTTATAACGACGATGTTTTTAAATACCTGCAGCATGAGACAGATCAATTTGATTTGATATTTGCTGACCCGCCGTACGATTTGAACCAATTACGCGAAATACCACGTATGGTATTTGACCGGAACCTACTGTCGCCAGGCGGATTGCTCATTGTGGAGCACCAGTCGATGCAAAACCTGGGTAAACACCACGCATTTACGGAACAACGCCGCTATGGCAATTCGTCATTTTCTTTTTTTAAACAAGCCGAAGAAATAAATCAAGGGCGATGAGTCACATTAGGATATTAAACACTGAGATACTTTCCAACAATTGGTATACGCTTAAAAAAGTAACCTACGAAGCCGTTCAGAACGATGGGTCTGTCCTTTTGCAGCATCGCGAAGCATACGACCGGGGAAATGGCGCTACTATCCTGCTTTATAACAAGCACCTGAAAACCGTTGTGTTAACCCAGCAATTCAGGCTGCCCACCTATATCAACGGCAATGAAACCGGCTTGCTGATAGAATGCTGTGCCGGCTTGTTGGATAAAGATAATCCTGAAGATTGTATAAAACGCGAAACGGAAGAGGAAACAGGTTACAAGATAACTGATGTAAAAAAAGTGTTTGAAGCATACATGTCGCCCGGCTCGGTTACGGAGATACTGTATTTTTTTGTTGCTGAATACAGCGAAACTATGAAGGTAGGCGTTGGCGGCGGAATAGCTGAAGAAGACGAGCGCATCAAAGTGATGGAGCTCCCGTTTAGCAAAGCGCTGGAGATGATCAGCACCGGTGAGATAAAAGATGGCAAAACCATTATGTTGCTGCAATATGCGCAAATCAACCATCTTGTTGATTAATGCCGAATTGTTAATAATAAAACAGGTAAATTTATACTGACAATCAATAACATATAGGTAAAACTATTATTTTTACGCTTTTAGCCGTTCCCTGATTGATCACTATTAATACCCCTTAAATGCCGGTAAAGGACAATACGAAGTACTTATTTGCGTGCATTATTATGCTGCTGGTAGGCTTTATCCAATGCTACAGGACTGTACATGACCTGCACTGGGCCTCTGAACCTGACTTCGACCGCGATATTGCTTATATCCGCGCTACATTGAACGGTCATTACGGGCAGGACCCCAATATGTTAGGCCAGTACATGTGGTATAACCCAATCATCTTTTTATCGGAAACGCTGATCGTAAAACTTTCCGGATGGCCAATAAACGTGGTAGTGGCCCGTTGCGGCGCTTTTTTAAACCTGGTAAACCCGATCGTATTCTTTATAGTGCTTGTCAAGTTGTTTGACTATAAAACCGCGCTGGCATCCCTCCTGTGTTTTATCTTTTTAATCGCCGGCAATTTACCCTGCTGGGGCGCCGCCACTTATTCCCCCTGGATGATTTCAGATACCGCGGTGCAGTTTCTGTTCTTTTTGTCAATATTATGTTGCTACAAGGCGTTCGATACGCAAAAGATGGGCTGGTTTATTATACTGGGTGTGGTGCTGGGTTTAACGTTCCTGGGCCATTCTGCGCCGGTATTTATCATGGTTATGATTTTGTTGATCATGCAGGGGCAAAAAGTTCTGGTCGCCCTGCGCGATAAGCAATATAACCTGGCAGGAACTTACTTTTTGCAGGGCGCGGCGACAGTGATCCCTTTTATCATCTTCGCGTTCCCCATGCTGTATTATGTGTTTGGCAAATACCACCTGCATTTTATTAACCGCGCCATCCTGGAATGTGCGCCCGGCATTTTTGCCCGCAAAGACACTTTTACACTGCTGAAACTGAACGTCACTGTCTCACTGGTAATTTCTGTCGTTGGGTTTGTATGGTTTTACAAAAACTTTAAAAACCCGGTTTTACGAAAGCTCATCTGGTGCTGGCTTTGGGTTACGCTCGGCATGTACGTTTACGAGTCGGTGATTCCCACTCTTGACAAGATCATCCATCACAACCTCCCGGATACCATACCCGCATTTCACTATTTCTTCTACTTTAAAGCTTTGCAATCCATATTTTTCGGGTTTGGCTTTATTTATTTGTTCGACTGGGTGATACAAGCGGCGTCGAGGCATTGGAAAAAGGAGTTTTCGTTAAAATTCGCTAATAACCTTTTTGTATTTGCTGTACTGCTTTATATGCTCGTTTACTTCCCCGTATACAGCAACCGCTGGGATTTTTCGGACCTGCGCAAAGAAGCGCTGGCCAAAGAAAAAGAAACGGATAAGATCGATATATACAACTATATCGTAAAGAATGTACCATTGGACAATGTTTTACTTTGCCCGCACGGGCTGTCGCTTTTCCCGGTAATGCCGACTGCTATAAAAATGGTTTCAGTGGAAACTTATTTTTCAAACCCGTACGTGAGTTACGACCAGCGTGAGAATGACAGGGATACGATGATCTCGCGTCTTACCTCCCCCACACCAGCCACGGATCCCATGCTTTTTTCAAAGTATAAAGTCAGTATCGTATTGTTGGATAACAAGACGTTCGCCAATTACAAAAGTCCGTCATTCGCCGACAGCAAAATCATACATCAAAATAATTCCTATACTATCGTTTGCCTAAAACGAAAGGAAGCAGGCCTGTAACAATTATTGCCTGAATGGTTTATAAAAGGCTTTAGTGCCCAGGGCCAGCATCTGCTTGTCGCCACTTGAATCACCGTAACAGTAAATTTCCTGGAATTTTGAAAGATCATAAGCTGATCTTATCCTCAGTTCTTTTTCGACGCCGTTGCAGTTTTGCCCTTTAAGTTTGCCGGTAAGCTTTTCGTTAACCACCTCAAGGTTGGTGGCCAAAAGCTCCACTCCTGCATTATCAGCCCACTTTTTTATCCAGTTTTCCGCGCTGGCCGAAACAACCACGACCTCAAAACCTTGCTGCCGCAATTTTTGCAGCTCGGCCAGGGCGGCCGGGCGAATGAGTGCCGGTAGTTTATATTCGGCAAACCGATCGCATGCGGTTTGAAAATCCGATAAATCCACACCCCTGAAAAAATGTCGCAGCATCGTTTCTTTTGCGGCTTGGTTTGATACCAATTTCAATTTCAATGCTGCAAAAACGGGGATATTGGCCATAAAGCCAAGATAGAACCTGCTGTTGCCTTTTTGATGCCTGATCAGCTCAAACATCGTATCTTTTGTGGTGATGGTGCCGTCGAAATCAAAAAAAGCGATCTTACTCACAGTTTCATTTTTTTAAATTGAAATTCGGGGATGCTTTTAATGATCAGCATGATATAGCGCCAGAACCACTTCACATAGATCACGTTTTTCTTTTTCGTAAAGCCGGCATAAACTATTGAGGCTACCTCGTCTGGCGTGGATGTCAGTAATTTAGGCAATGCCAGGTTTTCGGTCATCCGGGTATAAACAAATCCGGGCTTTACCGTCATTACATGAACGTTGTGTTTGAAGTACTTATTCCGCAGACCAGCTAAATAAGCGTTAAACGCTGCTTTTGAGCTCCCGTAGATCAGTTTGCTCGCCCTGCCGCGGTCGCCTGCTACGGAGCTTATACCAATAATGGCTCCCTTTTTCTGTTCGCCGTAATGTTTGGCGGCTATATTAAGAATAGACACAGCGCCCGTATAATTCGTATCGATCATGCGCTGAGTAAGCTGCCAGTTATCAAAGGCTTCGTCTTCGTCGTCCATGATCCCAAAAACGGTTATGGTAATATCGGGCCTGGGGTTAAGCGTTTCGAAGAAAAGCGCGTGTTTGCTAAACTGGAGCGCGTCAAAAGCAAAGGCATCACACTGTACGCCGTACCTGATCTTTATATCCGACCGCAATGGCTCCAGTTGGGCTGGTTTCCTGGCTGCAAGTTGAATATTAAATTTTTCGGATGCGAATTTTTTAGCTATTGCGATGGCAATATCAGATGTTGCGCCCAGTATCAGTACAGTTTCCATCAATAATTTAGCTGGATGAAGTTAACAATAATCGGTCAGACTGAACCGAGCGTATCTTATTTTCGGGGTTATATTTTTTGATGATTTCCTTAAACTTTTCAAGTTCGGGGTAACCTGCAATCAGCATTTCAGGTTTCATACGGGCGTCTTTTGACATATAGAGCCGCCCGTTATATTTTAAGACCAATTGGTCTAACTCATCCAAAAATTCCAGCAGCCCCTTGCGAACAGGAAAGTCCAGCGCTAACGTATAACCTTCTTTGGGGAACGAGATGATGCTCTCCTGCTTGCCAAACACCTTTAAAACAGCCAGGAATGAACCAAGGCCCTCATCGGCAATGCGGTTTAATATGACAACCAGGCCATCCTTCGCATCTAAAGGGATTACGAATTGATACTGCACAAACCCGGCTTTTCCATACATGCGGTTCCAGTGTAAAACGGCATCCAAAGGGTAAAAAAATGGCTCGTAGGATACAACGTTATTGATCTCTTTCTTAAAATTCTTGCCGTAGTACAAAAAGTTAAAGGCTTTTACAGAGAATTTATTGAGCACCCACGACGGCAAATTGAACGGGAAAGTGATTTGTTTGTTTTTCGGGAGTTTCAGCGGGTCATTTTTCTGGATATCGGCCAGGTCGTTTAAACCGGCATGTTCACCCAGCATTAATATGCTGCGGCCAAAGTGTTTACCTTTTTTCAGGCAATCGATCCAGGCTACTGAATAAGTATAATCCTTATATTCATCGAACAGGCTGACCAGCTCCTGCAGGTTCTCCGCTTTAATCTGCTTTTGGCGGATCATCGAGGTTTCTATTTTTTTCAGCCTCATTACCACCCTGCTGATCACGCCGGTAAGGCCCATTCCGCCTAAAGTAGCTTCAAACAGATCGGGATAATTTTCAGGCGAGCAGGTAATCACTTCGTCAGATGAAAGCACCACGTCCATTTCCAGGATATGATTTGAGATCGAGCCGTCGACATGATGGTTTTTGCCGTGCACATCGCTGGCAAGGCCGCCGCCTATGGTAATAAACTTTGTACCAGGTGTAACCGGCAAAAACCAGCCGGCCGGGACAATTACATTGAGGATCTGGTCAAGCGTGATGCCGCTTTGGCACTCAAAAATGCCGCTCTGCTTATTAAATGAAAGTATTTTATCGTATTTCAGGGTGGAAATAGTGCGTTCGGATAACGATGCATCGCCATAGCAGCGGCCGTTACCACGGGCTATAAATGGCTCGCCTTTACCGATCAGCGTATCCAATTGATCATCAAAAACGAAGCTTTCTTCGTCGGCCTCCATGGCGGGATAATTGCCCCAGTTGGCTATCTGTTTTTTCATTTATTAAAGATGGGGGAATGCGGCAGGTACAAGATAGTGAAAAAACACGCTACCCACAGCAAAATGGTAATTTGTATAAAACGGTCTTTATAAAGTACTTCGGTTGGCGATCCGGCGTCCTTTTTTACAAAAACCACCTGCAGGTAACGCATAACGCCGGCAATTACAAATATAGTGGTGTAATAAAGCCGGTAGGTACCCAGTCTGCGTATTGAATCATCATCCTGTGTGTAATTAAGATATGCGAGAATGATGATGGCGCTGAAGAGGCCCAGCATGGTATCGAGGAAATTCAGATTATAGCCGCTTAACGATTTTCGCATGGTGGTCCCGGAGTTATCCTGTAGCAGGATATCATCACGCCGTTTACCTATCGCCATGAACAAGGCTAACAGGAAGGTCATAATGATCAGCCAGGCAGTGGTTTCCTCATTTACGATTATCGCGCCTGCTTTAACCCGCAATACGAATCCCATGGCAACTATCAGCATATCCAGTACGGCGATATTTTTAAGGCCGAACGAGTAACCCATGTTCATTACATAATAAACGCCGAGGATAAATAAAAACCAAAGGTCATTATTGGCCAGGTAAGCCAGTACGCTGCCGATCAGCACCAGCACAATGCTGATGACCACGCCATGTGCTGGTGGTACTTTGCCCGACGCCATCGGGCGTTTCGACTTTTTGGGATGTTTACGGTCGTTTTCAATATCCCGGTAGTCATTTATAATATAAATACTACTGGCAAAACAGCTGAACGCCAAAAAACCGAGCGACAACATCTCGATTTTATGAAGCACAAAAAAATGTCCCGCAAAAAACGAGGGGATAAACAGGAACAGGTTTTTTGCCCAATCCTTAGGCCGCAGCAGTTTTATATAATCCATTAGTGCTAAAAACTAAGGCTAATACGATACACGCCGCATAAAGTTGCGATTTGCGTATATTAAACTGGTCAATACAAAGCCAACGTCGCACACCGCAGGCGCTGTTTTTATTTAAACGATATTTAATAAAATGATTTATAGATTTGCATCTAAATCTCACCGCACAGCTAATGAAAATAGCACTCTTCCCCGGTTCGTTTGATCCGGTTACCAAAGCACATGTGGATATTGTAAAACGATCTGTGGGTCTTTTTGACAAGGTTTATATCGGCATCGGGGTAAACAGCTCAAAAACAGGCCTGCTGAGCGTGGAAAAAAGGGAACAAATGCTGCGGGCGGTTTTTGAGCACGACCCGCGCATACACATCGTAGCTTATGATGGCTTAACGGTAGCCTTTTGCAAAAGCATCGGAGCGGCATATATGATACGGGGCATTCGTACCGTTTCCGATTTTGAGTACGAAAAAGCCATCGCCCAAATGAATCATTCCCTGGAACCTGAAATCGAAAGTATTTTTATCGTGAGTAAGCCCGGTTATTCGTCCATCAGCTCAACCATTGTGCGCGAAATTATTCGCTATGGCGGCGATGTAAGCCAATTTATCCCGAAAGAGGCGCTGGCTTTTCTTTAGACCGCTGAGGGAGAATCAAGAACCAAGAATAAAGAACCAGGAACCAGGATTCAAGAAGCAGGATATCAGTTGGTTAAGTTAGCGGTATTAAGCTGAAGTGAACGTTTCATTTTCTCTTTTTTGACTCAGAACTTTAGACTAACGACTCAAGACTCACCGTGATTTTACGCGAGGTTAGGATATACCGGTCGCATCCAACATTTCCTGGTTTTTAGTTTTTCTGTCGATGATCCCCTCCTTCACCAGCACGTCCATAATTGACGGAAAAGTATTGGCCAGTATAGGCTCCACGTGGTGAGGCTGAAACCAGCGCGCTTCGGTTATGCCCTCTTCTTTTTGAGGTTTCAATTTCACCGGGCCGTTGCATTGCATTTTAAACCAATGCGTCTTTTTTAACGTCAGCTCGCCCCTGTTGAGGTACACATGGTAAGTTTTGCATATTTTTTCGTCAAGTGCGCTTATCTTTATGCCACACTCTTCTTCAACCTCACGTACCGCGGCCGCCTTTATTTTTTCGTCTTTTTCAATTTTCCCTTTGGGTAAGTCCCATTTGTCGTTACGATAAATGAAAAGGTATTCGCCTTTTTCATTGGTAACCAGGCCGCCTGCCGCTTCAATTAGGGTAACACTTTTTACCAGCGATTTGAAAAAGGCTTTTGCATCCCTGCACCAAACAAAAAACAAATTATTTTTGCGCGCCAGTATCCAGGTGTAAACCAATTTTAGGTCAAACCCTTCATCATCAAGCATTTCATAACCTTTACTCTTTTTTGGCCTCCATTCTGTTACCAGGATAACCTTTTCGTTAATATAAATTCTGTACTTTTGGGCCATGTTTGATAAATCAGAGATAGAAAACCAGGTCGCCGAATTTCTTTTGCAAATTAAAGCAATTAAACTTCAACCTAATAATCCTTTTACGTGGGCCTCGGGCTGGAAATCGCCAATTTATTGTGATAACCGCATAACGCTATCCCATCCCACCATTCGCACTTACATCCGTCAGCAACTGACCAAAGTGATACAGGATACTTTTGGCGCTGTAGGCTGCATTGCCGGTGTAGCCACAGCCGGCATTCCCCAGGGTGCGCTGGTAGCGCAGGAATTGGGCCTCCCCTTTATTTATGTCCGTTCGAAACCTAAGGATCACGGCACGGGCAGTATGATAGAAGGCGAAGCTTTAACGGGAAAACGCGTAGTTGTGATAGAAGACTTGATCTCGACCGGAAAAAGCAGCTTGCAGGCGGTTGAAGCATTAAGGGCTGCAGGATATGATGTTGCGGGCCTTGCGGCTATTTTCACCTATGGATTTGACCTGGCAACTGATAATTTTAAACAAGCCAATTGTCCGTTTGTTACTTTATCCAACTACAACGCCCTGATTAAATACGCGGTTGAAAACCAGTACATCACCGAAAACGATGTTCAGCTATTAAAAAACTGGCGCGATAATCCTGCTGAGTGGGGAGCTTGATCAGTTGGCAGTTGGCTGTAGTATTTAGTAGTGTAAATTGGTGTCAAATAAATAGCAAATATCTTTAATGAGTACTTTTGAAAGTAAAATAACGGTTAATAAACCGGTGGCTGAAGTTTATAGCTTTTTGGCTGATTTAAAAAATCATCAGCAATTGATGCCGGAGGATGTTGATAACTGGACCTCAACGAGCGACACAGCAGAATTTACCATCCGGAATATGGGTAAACTGGGCGTAAAAATAGCTGCACGCACGGAAAATACCTCCATCGTAATTGTCCCGTCAGAGGCGGCGCCTTTCGGCCTGGAAATGAAATGGGAGTTATCTTCAGTCGGCGGCGGAACGTCGGTAGTATATACCATATCGGCCGAACTTAATATGATGATGAAAATGCTCGCCTCGGGGCGTCTTCAAAAACTGGCTGATCATCAAACCCAATCCCTGGGCTCTATTTTAAGCTAACGTAAACTTGATCTTTGGCAATTATCGGAATTAATATTCCTTCCTTCTCTCTAATTGTCTAACAAAAACTAATACGTTCACTATAATCAGCATTGCAATTAATAGTGCCATAATGTTTAATAATTGGTTAAATCCCCACTCTTAAAATATTAACGTAAAATTGCTCAATCATGTTACAGCTTTGTTAGTTTATTTACCAACTTATCAACAGTTAGATAATTGAGGGTCAAGTATGTTACACCAAAATGATGCCAAAAATTCAAACTTTAAGTTAACCCTCGTTTTTAGTATTAATTAACGTACTTTTGCGGCAAAAATTACAGGCGGCGTATGATAACGGTATCTAATTTATCTCTGCGATATGGAAAACGGACTCTTTTTGAGGATGTAAACCTAAAGTTTACACAAGGCAATTGCTATGGCATTATCGGGGCCAACGGTTCGGGTAAATCCACATTTTTAAAGATACTTTCGGGCGAGGTTGACCCTACAACAGGTTCATATAGCTTTACGCCCGGCGAGCGCATGGCGGTGTTGAACCAGAACCATTACCAGTTTGACGAATTTACGGTGATCGAAACGGTTTTGATCGGGCATAAGGAAATGTATGCCGTGATGAAGGAAAAGGACGCCATTTATGCCAAAGAAGATTTTACCGAGGCCGATGGCCACCGCGCCGGCGAGCTGGAAAATCTTTTTGCCGAAATGGATGGCTGGAACGCCGAAAGCAATGCAGCCACCCTGCTGAGCAACCTCGGTATAAAGGAAGATTTGCACTATAAGCTATTGAAAGAACTCGACGGTAACCAGAAGGTCCGCGTATTATTAGCACAGGCGCTTTTTGGTAACCCGGATATTCTACTGCTGGATGAGCCTACCAACGACCTGGATATTCACACCATCAGCTGGCTGGAAGATTTCCTGGCAAGCTATGAGGCTATTGTTTTGGTGGTGTCGCACGACAGGCACTTTCTCGATTCGGTTTGTACCCACGTCGTGGATATTGATTTTGGTAAGATGACCATTTATACCGGTAACTACAGTTTTTGGTACGAATCGAGCCAGCTGGCCTTAAAACAACGTTCGGAACAAAACAAAAAGGCCGAGGACCGGGTGAAGGAACTGCAGGAGTTTATACGGCGTTTCAGCGCCAATGCCTCCAAATCCAAGCAGGCCACCAGCCGTAAAAAGGCTTTGGAGAAGATCAACCTGGACGAGATTCAGCCTTCTAACCGTAAATACCCCGGAATTATTTTTAATAACCAGGGCCGGGAAGCTGGCGACCAGGTTTTGCAGGTGGAAAATTTGAAGCAATCGCTCAATGGCGAGCTGCTGTTTTCAGATGTGAGCTTTATGGTGAATAAGGGCGATAAGATTGCCATCCTGTCGCAAAACAACCTGGCAACAACTGCCCTTTACGATATTTTAACCGGCAGGCAAAAACCCTCCAAAGGCGAATTTAAATGGGGCGTTACCATCAATTATGCAGACATCCCCATCGATAATGCCGAATATTTTAAAGGTAAAGACGACAACCTGATCGACTGGCTGCGCGAATACTCCACCGGCGACAAGGATGACCAGTTTATCCGCGGGTTTTTGGGACGGATGCTTTTCTCGGGCGAGGAAGTATTAAAAAAAAGCAATGTACTTTCAGGAGGGGAAAAAATGCGCTGCATGTTTAGCCGCATGATGCTGCAATCAGCCAATCTGCTGATGCTGGACGAACCGACTAACCACCTCGACCTGGAATCCATCACCGCCCTTAACAATGGCATGAAGGATTTCCGCGGCACCATCCTGTTCACCAGCCGCGACCATGAGCTGGTACAGACTGTGGCTAACCGCATCATCGAAATTACCCCCGGAGGCACCATCGATAAACTGATGACCTATGATGAGTATATCAACAGCGATGTGGTGGAGAAGCAGCGGCAGGAGCTGTATTCCCTCGCTTAAGGCCTTTGTTATTTCGGCTTTTTCGCTGCGCTCAAGAGATAGTTTCGGATGTTAGATTTCGGATTTAAGATTTTGAATGTTATTCGGGAGTTGAACGTTGCTTCGCGTTATACACCATGCACAAATCCGCAATCAAAAATCCGACATCCGAAATTCAAAAAAAATCCGTTTATTTGCAGCCCGAAAACAAGGGAATGACTCCGTAGCTCAGTTGGTAGAGCAACAGACTCTTAATCTGTGGGTCCTGAGTTCGAGCCTCAGCGGGGTCACGAAAGCCTTTCAGCGAAAGCTGGAGGGCTTTTAGTATTTAGCCAGCGCTGGTTCAAGCATCTTTTTTTTATCCAATCTGTAATCAGCGTCGCGCTAATGTTGACAAACTTCAAACAGATTTATCGTCGGTTACGAATCGCTGTTGCGCCCGCGGACAATATTTCATTTCCCATATACGAGTCTATCAAAATTTCCACCAAGATTTTTTTATTTACAAAAGTGAAGGAATGTTTTGCTAAAAATCAATATTTGTTTTATTTACATGGGCGACAAAGGCTCAAATCTATCTTATTACCGACGTTCTCACTTTGCTGTTGTTGCAATTTGTCAATCCCATAATCGCGCGTTCATGCGTTCGTTTTTATTACATTTTTTGCAAGGAAGGAATTATAATTTCCTATTTTTCAAGTCGTTAAAAATTTGGAATAACGATTGCTTTAACAGATGATTTGAATTCCTCTATATTCCATATCAACTTTTATGACCTGGCGTCGCTCGGAACGATTTTTATCGGGCTGACTTTTGCGGCGTTGTTAGGGTTTTCAAACCGTATCAACCGGGGCGCAAAGCTATTTCTTGCCCTGGCGCTGCTGGTGATGGTTTGTTGGATGGCCCGGCTTCCGCTTCAGTTTTCGTTAGCACTGGGTCCTTTGCTCTTTTTTTATGTACTCAAATTGACGCGGCCGGCCCGTAAATTCAGCCGGAAAGACTTGCTGCATTTCGTCCCGGCATTATTGCAGCCGTTCATACTACCCAACCCGGTATTACCGCTCGTTACTTTTATTTCGGTTATCACCTACCTGTATTTCTGCCACCGGCTCATCGAACGTTTTTATCGTCGTCAACAATTTACCGGGGGCGACCGTTACCGGTTTGAATTGCGCTGGCTGTATCGCTTGCTGACTGGTTTCGCGCTGTTGTGGCTGTTTTGGATACCGCTTACCGTTTCGGCTTATTTTTATCACTTAGGCGCGCAGGTTTATCACCCTTTTTACATCTGCGTGGCGGCGATGCTGATCTGGATAGGCGCCGTAGTTCATTTACGGCCTGATTATGGCGAGCTTGCCGATGCCAGGCCGGTTTTAAAGCCGTCGCTCCCGGCCGGGATAAAGCAAAAAGGAACCTGGCTTAAAAGATCGGTGCAGCAAAACCGTTATTATGAGGACCCGGAGTTAACCCTGGCTTCCCTGGCCGAAAAGCTGGGTCTGCATACGCATGAATTGTCGCGTATACTCAATACCGTTCTCAAAAAAAGCTTCAACGACTTCATCAATGAATACCGCGTGGCTGACGTGATCCGCAAAATGGAGGATCCCGCTTATACCAACATCACCCTGCTGGGTATGGCTTACGACGCTGGCTTCAATTCTCAAAGTAGCTTTCACCGCATTTTTAAAGAAGTGACAGGCAAAACGCCCGCTGAATATAAAAAAGAACTCCCAACTTATAATTTGAGAGCCGGCTCACAACCGGCTGCGGTAATTTCGAACCAGGAAACCACGCCGAAGTGGTCGCCTGAAAAATTATACCGTAGCTTTATGTTTAGAAATTATCTCAAAACCGCCTTCCGCAGCCTAAGGAAAAGCAAGGGCTATACTGCCCTCAACATTATTGGCCTCGCTGCCGGCCTCAGTGTGTGTCTGCTGATCGTCCTGTACGTGACCGATGAGCTCAGTTACGACCGCTACAACGTCAACGCCGACCGTATCTATCGGATCGATGAGGATCTCTACTTCAATAGTACCCAGTATGACGCTGTCTCCACCTGCAAATTTTTCGGCCCCACACTCGTCGCTTCCTATCCGAAGATCCAGCAGATGGTCAGGTTCCGCAACCCCGGCGACCTGCTGGTAAGGAAGGGCAACGACCACGTTATCGAACATCACACCACTTTCGCCGACTCGACGATCTTCAAGGTTTTCACCTTGCCCATGATTGCCGGCGACCCAAATACTGCCCTCAATAGCCCGCATTCCATCGTGATTGATGAAAGTGCCGCGCGCCGCTATTTCAACAGCACCGATGTCGTCGGCCGCACGCTGGAGGTAGATAATAACAATACACCCCTCAAGATCACCGGGGTGATCCGGGACATGCCCGAACAGTCCCAGTTCCATTTCAGCTTCATTCGCCCCATCCGAGAGTCCTATAATTTTAATGACCCCGGCGACAACAATTGGGTAAGTAATTCTTATTATACCTATATCCTTGCCCAACCCGGCACCACGCGAGCTGAGGTCCAGAAGGTTGTAGACGAAGTCGTCAACCGCAATATCAGCCCGGCCCTCCAGGGAATGTTCCATACTTCCGGGGCTGCCCTCGAGAAAGCGGGTAGTCATTTCCGGTGCCACATCTTCCCGCTCACCGACGTACACCTCCATTCCAATAAGTCCGGTGAGCTCGAAGCCAACAGCAATATCCAGCTCGTATATATCTTCTCCGTCATCGCCGTGCTCATCCTCCTGGTCGCCTGCGTCAATTTCATGAACCTTAGTACCGCCCGCAGCGCCAACCGCGCCAGGGAGGTGGGCATCCGCAAGGTAGCCGGCTCGACAAAAGGACAGCTCATCATCCAGTTCCTGGCCGAGTCCACCCTGCTCAGCCTATTCTCTCTCGCCGTCGCCCTTGGCATCGCTGTCCTGCTGCTGCCGGTGTTTAATCAGCTTGCGGGCAAATCGCTCCATCCCGGCGTGCTCTTCAGCGCCCGGCTCCTGCCCATCCTCATCCTGCTGGTGCTGCTGGTAGGCTGTCTCGCAGGCAGCTACCCCGCCTTCTACCTTTCCTCCTTTCAGCCGATTCATGTGTTGAAAGGGCAGCTAGCCGCAGGCTTCAAGAGCAACTGGCTCCGCGGCAGCCTGGTGGTTTTTCAATTTTTTATTTCTATTGGCCTCATCATCAGCACCCTCGTCGTCTATCGCCAGCTGCACTATATTCGAAATAAGGATGCTGGCTTCAATCGGAACCAGGTACTCGTCATCCATGATACCTGGATGCTCGGCCGGAATGGCACAGCCAATCTTCGCAACAACCTGCTCACCCTCGCAGCAGTCACCGACGTAACCGTCACCCCCGACATTCCCACCGTCGATGGCCAGTACTGGCAGGAAGGCTGGTTCCCCACTGCCTCGCTTGACGCCAGGAAGGCGGCTATCATGACCACGCTCAGGGTTGACGACCATTATGTTACCACCTTCGGCATGCAAATGGTCAAAGGCCGCAACTTCGACCTCGCGAAATTTCCTACCGACACGATGGGCATCATCCTCAATGAAGCCGCCGTAGCAATGCTCGGCGTGAAGGATCCGCTCAATCTGATCCTCTACAATCACGATGATCAGTTCAATCTGCTCACCTTTCATGTCATTGGCATCGTAAAGGATTTTAACTATAATTCCATGCACGACAAGATCCACCCCCTTCTCATGGTGGCTAACACCTTTAACTGGAGCAGTATGGCCGTCCGCTTCCACACGAATGATGTCTCCGGCCTCGTCCGGCAGGTGGAAAGTAAATTCCATGCCGCTAAGCAAGGGCAGCCCTTCAGCTACACCTTCATGGATAGCGACTTTGATAAATTGTATCACGCCGACGAGCGGACCGGCCAGATCTTCATCACTTTTGCCGTCTTCGCCATCCTTATTGCCTGCCTCGGTCTGTTCGGCCTCGTTACCTATGCTGCCGAACAACGCACCAAGGAGATCGGGATCCGCAAGGTCCTCGGCGCCCGGGTCACCAGCATCGTCAGTCTGCTCAGCAAGGACTTCACGATGCTCGTCGGGATCGCTGCGCTCATCGCCTTCCCCGTTGCATGGTGGGCCATGTACAAATGGCTTGATACGTTTGCTTATCGTACTGAGATCAGTTGGTGGATCTTCCTCGTAGCCGGCACCGTCGCCCTCGCCATTGCCCTGTTGACAGTCAGTATTCAGACCATCCGTGCGGCCCTCGCTAACCCTTTGGACTCCCTCCGAAACGAATGATCGCGGGTTATTTAGTTGCATTCCTGCCTGCACCTGTTTTGCGCTGAATTGCAAATTTTACATCGTACGTAGGTATGGAATACAATTGCCAACGAAAAAAGGGAGTCCCGCCACTGGCCGGACTCCCCCGATCTATCTAACAATTCCCCTAATCATTTGGAAAGATCTACCCTTGATAAGAGTATCTTATCCCCTTTTTCGGTCTCGCTGAAAAAGAGACTGTAATTGTCTATGCGGGTGCTGTTGACATTGGGGTACAAGTAAAATTTCTTGCGTTCGCTTTCACCCAGGGTCTTAAAGTCCGAGAGCTGGTTATCTGCGATATTGATGCTGCCGTACTCGATACTGTATAACGGCGACCAGGTTGTAGTGGTGATCTTTGAGCCGATGCCGAATGTGGTATGCTCTTCTTTATGGATGGATCGTGCCATACGCATCATCCAATATAAGCTCTTCCCGTCGCCTGATTCCTGCACGTAGCTTTTTGATGGGATCATGTCCGAAGTAAGCGGCGAGTTGTTAAAAAAACCCGATGTTTTGCTCTGATCCAAAAACACACCGTAATTGCGCTTCAACTCGCCGGTTGGGCTAAACTGGAACATATACACCCCTTTATAGCTACGCTTGCCTTTGTTGGTCTTTTTAAAATCCTGCCCGTTTACAAACATATCGCCGCTGCTGCTGAACGATATGCCGTTTATTACGAAACTTTTGCCATCAAAATCCACGTATTTTTTCTGACCGGCGGGTTTTTCTCTTTTCTGCTCAAATTCATCTACCGCGGGTGAAGCAATAAAATCAAACTTACCGTTAACTACTTTACCTATCTGGAAATTGCTGTATTTCAGCTCGTCGAGCACAGCATCGATCTTGGATTGCGTTGTGCCTAGGTCTGCCGAGCCGCTCAATATCGATATGCCCATTTTAATCGATGAGCCGGCGGCCGACTCATCCTGCTCGTCCGCGCTTGCCGATGTTGTTGGCACCATACCTGTTTTATATATCTCGTTGATATATTTTTTTTCAGGATCTTTATTGTTGGCCGAGCCGTAAACAAATACCGCTCCGTTATGCTCATAAGCGCCCAGCACCCTCCAGGCATTAGCGGGCGACTGGAAGTTAAAACGCTCCAGCACGTTGCCTTTGGTATCCAACCGCATGTAGGTATAATTTGTGGTTTGCGGATCGGCAACCTTGCCAACTCCCCAGCCGCCACCCTGTGGCGCGAATATAACTACCCAGTCGCGCGGGTTATCGTCATTATCCAACTCCGAATCGTCATCTTCCAAAGGCGCTGAATAAATAGGGGCGTTTGGATATTTAAAATCAATACTGCCTACAGTTTTTATGTTTACGTTGTTGTCGCAGCTTAATATCTGGTAATGCATCATCGAACTGGGAAGGTCGCCTTTGGTATCGGGTTTGCCTGCAAGCACCAAAACTGTACTGTCGTCTTTTACTTCGTAAGAACCGCCGCGGAAAAAGTATTTATCGCCATCGTCTGTTGCAGGCTTCACCTTTTCAAGCTGTTTAACCGATTTATGGTAGCCGCCATTCAGCCAAAGGTATTTCCAGGTGATCTCTTTTTTGCGGAACACCAGCTTGCCGCTTAAATTGGCCGAGGCGCTAAGACTGTGCGTTATGCGGCTGTCGCCTTTAAAGTTGAACCATTTATACCGCTTGTGCATCCGTTCAACCTCTTCCTCGTCTTTTACTGTGTTAAGCAGGTTAAGCTCCTTGTCAAACGTATATATCTCGCGTTTTACCTTGCTGGCGCCTGAACGTAATACGTATACCATATCAAAGGTGCCTTTCGCGCTGTCGATATAAATGCCGCCCAGGTAACCGTTTTTGGCTTTGCGCGATATATCGTAGCTTTTTTCGAGTACGGGCAACTGCGCAAATGCAGTTGCGGAATAAAGCATCGATACCAATATCAATGCAGTTAGTAAATTTTTAGTTTTCATATCAAGGGATTTAAATTGTGACAAAACGGGTATTTTGTTTATGCTAAATTGCTTTAACAAACCACGCTAAATCCCTGTAGAATTGTAATACCGACAAATCGGCATTTTTATATGCGTACTAATCACAGGTAAGCTAAGCTATTGCATTACAATAAGTTGCATTTCAGGATACGCACCCCCGGCATGTCCGCGTACGCGGCCCACAGGATTAGTAATACTGTTTTTAATGTAAGGCAGGATTAGATGATCTTCCGATCGTAGGCATATTTAAGCATGCCAACTACAGATTGAGTATTGGTTTTATGGAGTATATTTTTGCGATGCGTTTCGACCGTACGCTCGCTTATAAACAGGGTTTCCGCAATTTGCCGGGTGCTCATGTCTTTTTCTATCAGCCGGACAATTTCTATCTCCCTGTCGGTTAATTTTGGATCTTGCTGGCTGCGTTTAAAGGATTTCATCAGCTGCAGGGTTATCTCCTGGCCAAAATACTTTTCTCCGGCGGCGATTTTGGTGAGCGCCTCGATGAGTTCTTTCTTGCCGGAGTTTTTTAAAATATAGCCTGATATACCCGCATCCGTCATCTCCGTGATCACCTGGCTATCGCCAAACATCGATAGCGCCAGGATTTTAACAGCGGGAAACTTATTTTTTACCGCCCGGCTTAATTCCACGCCGGTCATCCCGGGCATACCCACATCAGTAATTAAAATATCAACGGTTGCGTGCTCCATCATATCCAGCGCTGCAAGGGCCTGCGTGCACTCGCCTACTACCGTAAATTGTGGCTGGCCTTCTATCATCAGGTTAATGCCGTCGATAACCATTTGATGATCATCCACAATAAATATGCGTATTGGTGCGGTGTTTTTCATAGTTTATGTTAATGGTATATAGATAGCAACAAGGGTACCCTTTCCCGGCGCGGACGATATATCTGCCGTGCCTTTTAAATATTCTATTCTGCTGATCATGTTTCTTAGGCCCATACCCTCAAATTTATTTTTATCCCGGGCGTCAAATCCCTTGCCGTTATCTTCGATGGAAACGGTGATCTCCTTTTTATCGCATAACAGCAAAATATCAAGCATGCTTGCCTCCGCGTGCTTTAGCGCATTATTTACCGACTCCTGTATCACCCTGTAAAGTACGGTTTCAATCGTACTGTCCAATCCCTCATCCATCCCTTTGGTTTCAATGGCTATCTTTAATTTGTTCGGTGGTATTTTATTGACGAAGTCGTGCAAAGCCGATACCAGCCCCCCTTTAATAAGTGCGTTGGGCATCATTTGGTGGGCTATTGAGCGCACTTCCGTACAACTCTCATCAACCATGGCCATTGTTTTTTCCGCTAAAATATCAGCGTCTGCCTTTTTTACCAAAAAGCGCTCCATTAATATCTCCAGGTTCATTTTTACGGCAGTAAACAGCTGCCCCACACCATCATGCAAATCACCGGCAATCCGTTTACGCTCCCTCTCCTCCGCCTCGATGATACCTTTCGCGGCAAGCTCTTGCTGGCGTATCACCTCGTTCTGCAGGCGCGCCTCCTGCTTCAGTTTGTAGCGGTTATAAAATAAGGCCCCTATAATAAAAAGAACCACCAGCAAACCGCTGATAACGGCTATTGTGGTGTTCCGTTTTTTGATGTCTAATTTCTGTATCGTGTTTTCCGAATGCAATAACATGATCTGCTGCTCCTTAGCCGCCGTTTCAAATTTAGTTTGCATATCGTTGATCTGCCTGGCGGAGTTTTCGTTCAGGATAGAATCTTTATATAAAACATGCTGCTGGTAATAAGCTATCGCTTTGGGATAATCTTTCTGCTTCTGATAAACTTCAAACAAGCTGTAGCTGCCGTCTGCAATTCCTTGCTTAAAATTGATGGCTTTGGAAATACTTACAGCCTGGTCCAATAGTATCCTGGTCGAATCAGGCTTGGTATTAGTGACAAACCAGGTGTTGGCAATGTTTACGTCCGACGTAGCGATGCCGGCTTTGTCGTCCTGCTTTTGCCTTATGGCAAGCGACCGAAAATAAAACGCCAACGCTTTGTTGTATTGTTTCTGGTTAAAGTACAGGTTACCCACATTGTTGTAAATAACGCCCAGGCCCCTTTCGCTATGCAGCCTGTTTTTTACATCAATCGCTTTCAAATAATACTTAAGGGCTTCGGGGTATAGCTTTTGCAGCATCAGCACGTTGGCAAGGTTTGAGTAAACAAATCCAAGGCCGGCCTCGTCTTTTGTTTCGGTATATAATGCCTGCGCCTTATTAAAATAATATTTGGCATTGTTGTAGTTTATTAATCCCTCGTAATAAATATTGCCTATCCATATATAACTGCCCGCAAGGCCTTTCTTGTCGTTAATTTTTTGCCTTATGGCTGCGGCCTTAAGGTAAAATTGTAAGGCATTTGCAAAATCATCGTGGTCATAATTATTGTGACCAAGGTTCATGATGGCATTTGCCATTCCCATGCTGTCTTTCAATTTGGCACGGATATTCAAAGCTTTCCTAAAAAAGGAATCGCTTAAAGCCCGCCTTACCTTAGCGCTATAAAACCGGCCTAAATTATCGTAAACATCCGCCTCCAGTTTTTCTGCTTTTCCTTTTTGCGCAAAGGCGATGGCTTGCCTGGCATAACCGATGGCTAGCCCGCTGTCGGCCTCCATTTTACCCAGCATCAGGTTATAGTATCTGCGGGCGTTTGCCGTATCATTTCCACTTGTTTGGAATAATAAATTAAAACTACTGGCGTACAGGGGGATAGCCAATATGATAAGTAATAAAAGCTTTCTCATAAAGGTTATTAATGGCTGCCATAAATATTAATAAATTAAACAACATAAAAAAATAGGAGAAAGCTGCCCTGGTTGATGATCGACGAATGCTTTTCGTTTTAATCTTTATCACGGATTTCCTGCCAGCCTGTAATAAACTTTTTAAATGCTTCAACTTTATCGTTCATCATTAAAATATGTATGTTAAAGGAAATGGCGTTAAATTTGGCCGGAACGCCCGAAGTGTCTTTAACCTGCCCCATTTTTTCTTTCATTTCAAAAGCTGTTACCAATAATAGCGCGCCTAAAAAAGTGCCCGCGATAATTGCTTTATACGAATCTTTAATTTGCATTTTCATGATTTCTGTTGACGAAGCGGTTTAAAAATCAATATCGTTGTTTGATGAATCAGTCTTCGAATACTCCAGCAGATCGCCGGGCTGGCAGTCCAGTGCTTTGCAAATCGCTTCGAGCGTGCTAAAACGGATCGCTTTTGCCTTCCCGGTTTTGAGTATAGAAAGATTGGCCAATGTCAGGTCCACTTTTTCTGAAAGCTCATTTAATGACATTTTTCGTTTGGCCATCATCACATCAAGGTTTACTATGATGGGCATAATTATATAGTTAATTCGTTTTCGGTTTGAATTTCGATCCCTCTTTTAAAAATTTGTGCGATTACAAAAAGCGTAACGCCCATAAACAGCCACACATCGGCCCCGCCTAACCGCATATTTTGTATATCCGGCATTGCAACCCCTTTTGTAGTAAGCCAGGCGGCATATTTAACACCCCACCATGAGAACAGGCCGGTACCCAATGAAAGGTACGATAACCTGAAAATAAAACGCCCGATTTCGTTATTAAAAGGCCGGGCCATGTTTAGCTTTTCATCGTGCAGTACTTTCACGATCAGGTAAAATATGCACGACCTCAAAACCGCAACAATGCTCATCAGGAATGTCTCGGCAAAAAAGTCTCCTGGATCATACTTGTAAAGATTGGAGAAATCAATGCCCGGCCAAAAATGTTTAGCATCGACATTATTGATGACCAGGGTATAAAAGGTATTGAATATAAAGCCGCCGGCTTCAATACACACGCCTACAAATATGATCCACGAAAGAACATACAGGATTTTAAGAATTTGTTTGGTAGTAATTTCCATGATTTTGAGTTTTTTTAATTTAACGATGCAAATATAAATAAATATTTATTGAAAAACAATAAATTTTTATTTATTTACTGTATTTAACAACAATCTTCTTTCTCTTGATCAGAGAAGGGCCGAATAAAAAGCCGAAGGGATACCAGGATATTCTGCTTGTCTGAATGGGGCTGATAAAATAATTCCAGTTTGATTTAGGCAAAACAATTAATTTGGTTGTTGAAAATAGAGGCACATTATTCCAACACAATCAATATTAAAAGATGGATAATTCAAGAGTTTACAAAATGTCAGTTGCAAGTGTTTACCCGCTTTATATCAAAAAAGCGGAGAAAAAAGGCCGCACAAAAGCTGAAGTGGATGAGGTGATATTTTGGCTGACAGGATATGATCAGCAAACATTCCAAAAGCATCTCGACGATAAAAGTGATTTTGAAACCTTTTTTACTATGGCGCCGCAATTAAATCCAAATGTTTCAAAAATTACGGGTTTAATTTGCGGCTATCGCGTGGAAGACATTGAGGATAAACTAATGCAAAAGATCCGTTATTTAGATAAGCTGGTTGATGAATTGGCGAAAGGAAGAGCGATGGATAAGATATTAAGGAAATAGAAATGCCGGTAATGATGCTTAAAGAGTTCTTTTATTACTTCGCAGAATAATGAGCGCTTTCCGGAGGCCCTAAATAACTTGCCTTCTCCCCTCCCGCGTCGATCACTATTTTTTGAAGTACAACGCCGGGGTCAACCATCCAGTATTTCAAAACATGCCTGCCTGCCTTATTCAGATGATGTTTTGATATCATTTTTTTAATGTTGTTAGCAACGTCCTTTCTCCAGGCCGCTTCCGATTTGTCGGCATTAATATTGATGACCTGCGGAGTTTCATTGTCGAACGAAATGGCATATCGAAGGCCGGTTGAATTGGTAAAATCAATGGTGGGCGAAGTAAAGGCCTCAACATTCATCCATCCGGTGTCAATTAAATTCACGCTATATTCGAGGTGCGGGCTGCCATTACCCGGAACCTGGCTTTTTATGGTAACCGGCGTAGGCATTACGCCTGACAGGGTACGGCCATAGTCGGGAATGATCATCCATTGCGCAGCAGTGCCGTTAACGGCTTTTGTGTAATGTGCAGCCTCCATACTTACATAACCGTTGTTTTCGTTAAAGCCGGCGGTATTTACAGGCAGTATTTTATTGATAACTGCCTCAACAGTTAACTTCCCCCCATCCGGCCTCCTAATAACGACAGGAACGCGGCTGATGCCATCTGGCGCTTTGGGCCAGTCAACGTTTATCCATATCCGTTGTTCCGTACCAATGCTACCGCTTTTTGGCTTTACCGTGATATAAGATGGCAAAGGATCAATGGTGAAGTTAAATTGGCCCCTTCCCCTGTTAAATACATCCAGGTAATGACCCCCCTGACCGGGATAGAACCCTGGTAAACTAGCTTTTGCTTTATCGTTAGGCCACCACGCTTCCGAGCCCTCAATCGCTACAGCCATTTGCGGTGCCGGGGGAAGATCAATGGTAGTCACCGCCGGCATTTTATCCATATCAGGCTGCTGCCAGTAAGTATAACCTATGTGGGTTTGGTCCATCATGTGGTCCCATTTACCGTTAGCCATTACCTTATTATAATAATGCGAAATTTCCGCGTCCTTTTTAAACAATGCTTTAACGCTGTCGGCCATAACATTTGCTGCGGCACTGCCCCGGGCGGCATATAGTTTATTTTTAGCGGTGCAGTAGTAAAGCTCATTTAAATTGGCGCATGCCTCCACCGGGTGTAATACCAACTGGTAGTAGGCATCCTTATATCGCGGCGGCATGCGTTGATATAAATCCCGGGCTTTGTTTTTTAGCTGATTATATTCGTTTACTACGTTCTCAAATTCGCGGTAATTAATAAGGCTGTAGGTGTTTTCGTCCAGCAACTCGGGTTTGCGCCGGCCATTATATTTGGTGTATAGCGTCAAAATATCCGCAATTTCGGCAGCATAAGGTTTGCCAAACTGCTGCGCGGCCCATAATCGGGTATATTCGTCCAACCGTTTGGCAGGCCATTTATCCGGCGACCACGCATAATCCAAAAAGAAACTGATCGGGAACTCCATCGGTTTCAGGTCGCCGACGTTTACAACCCACAGCTGCTTGGCGTTGTATTTATAGGCCAGGTGCATTTGCTCCCAGGTTTTGCTGATCGGATTGGTATTTAACCATTTATAATTGCGGGGATCCCCCACATAGTCAAAATGATAGTAAATGCCATAGCCCCCTTTCCGGGGTGGATCGGTCAGCTTCGGGAGCTTGCGGATATTTCCCCAGTTATCGTCGCATAACAATAGCGTTACATCATCGGGCACGCGCATGCCTTTATCATAGTAAGCCTGTACTTCTTTATACAAGGCCCACATTTGCGGAGTTTGCGATGGGTCTTTGCCGGTAACATCAGCAATGATCTTCCGCTGATCGGCTACAATCTTCTCCAGCAGCGCAATATTACTGCCTTCGGTCATGGGCATATCCCCGTCGCCGCGCATGCCAACCGTGACGATCGTTTCCTTGCTGCCCATGTTCCCGATGCCTTTCTTCCAAAAATCCCGCAACACTTCGCCATTGGTTTCGTAGTTCCAGGGGCCTTTGCCGTAACGTTTCCACTCCTGCTGCGCCCTGTCCATCGGTTCGTGGTGCGATGTACCCATTACAATACCATATTCATCAGCCAGCACCGGGTCTAACTTGTCATCATCGTTAAAAGCGTTTCCCCACATGGCCGGCCACAGGTAATTTCCTTTAAGGCGCAGGATAAGCTCGAACACTTTTTCATAGGCTAAATGGTTTACGCCGCCAAATTTTTCTTTGGCCCAGCCGGCAAAAGCAGGCGCCTCGTCATTAATAAAAATGCCGCGGTATTTTACAGCAGGGCCGCCATCAATGTAGACGCCGGGTACGATATACAGATCCTTATGTTGCTTAACCGGAACATCGGCCCACCAGTACCATGGAGACACGCCGATCTGCGCCGAAAGCTCATACACCCCGTAAATGGTTCCTCTTTTATCACTGCCCGCTATCACCAACGCCTGTGCAACTCCAGGCATGGGGTTATTTACAACCGTGGTTAGGTGAGCTTCCCACTTCCCTGCAATGCTGCTGACATTTACTTTTTTTTGTTGGATGAGTTGATCTATTGCCGCGTTTTTACCGATTGTGCCGATCAGTACGATTGCCTTCGCATTCGAAATTTTACCGTTAAACAGTTGCGGCGAAACATTGGTTACCGATGCAAAATCTGCCTGCAGATTTTTTACCGCGCGGATTACGCCGGGGTATTCCTGCTGATCAACGCACAGGGGTGCAACTTTTCCATTTTCTGCCAGCGTCAGATAATTGTTTGCCTTATTAAAAACGATAAAGCTTTTTTCACCGGGCGTTTGTGCGTGCGCAACAAGCGATGCCAGGCATAAAAACGCAATAGTTTTAAATAACAGGCTGCAAATATTCTTCATTATGCGGTCCAAGGCAAATACATGGTGTTTACAATAACGGTATAATTAAAACGGGTTTCTTGTAATATCTTTACCCGGTAATCGGAATGTTTTAAATGTAATATCTTCGCAATCGATTGCCAAACTAAACCCAAATTTTTTTTACGGGTGTTAAACAAAGATAATAACATTGCAAAAGTACCGGCTACGCATTAACTAATATTTAATTATGAACCCAACAACTAAAACCGCGATAATAACCGGCGGCGCATCCGGGCTGGGGCTTGCAACAGCCAAAAAATTTGTCGAAAACAATATCAAAACCATCATCGTAGGCCGAAACGAAGAGAACCTTGCTGCGGCCTGCAAAAATCTTGGCCGGCTTTGCAGTTATAAAGTGTTTGATCTGAACAATTTAAAAGACATACCAACATTGGTTGATGAAATCACAGGCGAGCACGGGCAAGTGGATATATTGGTTAATAATGCCGGTATTAACAAAAAAAAGCCGTTTACTGATGTGGCTGATGAAGAATTTCAGCAGGTAATCCTGACCAATCTTACATCCGTATTCGTGCTAAGCCGGGAGGTTGTAAAAACGATGCTGCCGAAGCAAAGTGGCTGCGTCATCAACATCAGCTCCATGGCGGCTCAATACGGCATACCTTACGTAATTGCCTATACCGCCTCGAAAACCGCCGTCGAGGGCATGACGAAAGCAATGGCGGTTGAATTATCACCGGCGGGCATCAGGGTTAACTGTGTTGCGCCGGGGTTTATCGAAACCAATATGTCTGCAAAGGCCCTGGATAACGACCCCCAGCGAAAACAAAAAGTACTCTCGCGTACGCCAATGGGCAAATTGGGCCTGCCCGAAGATGTTGCCGAAGCTGTTTTTTACCTGGCTTCGAATGCGGCAAAATACCTCACCGGGGTGGTGCTGCCGGTTGACGGGGGGAATTCGATAGGGTTTTAGCGTGATTGAACGATAGCTATTCCGCTTGATTAATAAGCTGCCAACTCATCAACCGTGTAAATTTAACATGCCCTGTTAAATTTGTATGGTTTAAAACAAGGAATCGCCCCGCATCGCAATTCACACCAGCAAGCAATTAAGGTTACCTGGCAAAACTTGTTTAACGCTTGCAGACATTCCGTTTACCATTCAGCCTTTAATTCCCCTTCCCCGCCCTGTGCTCCCTGATGTGCTCCGCAACATCCACCATCGGCGCTACCCAAATATTCTTTTCGTTCTGCTTAATAAAATGCAATAGCTCACTATGCTCCTTTAAACCAACGTTGATGGAATGCCCGCCGCCCACGCCGTGGAACAGGAAAACCAGCAGGGTGTGTGTCTCCATCGCTTTTTTTACCAGGCCGATCATGTATTCGGCGGACTGGCCATTGATGCCGTAACAATCAATATTATCCAGGTCCACCTGGTCAATGGTTTGCAATCCGGAACTTACGCCCCTTGCTCCTGCGAAATCTTTTCTCAACTGTTCATAAAAAAACACGTTGCCGATCTGGCGGTCGCCGCAGGGGTAGGCGAATGTGCGGATATCTTTACCGTCGATAGCTTTCAGCAGCGTGTTATTAACCCTGATCTCGCTCACGGCGCGGCTAACGGTGTATTTACTCAAATCATTGTCAGGGCCGACAAAGCTGCGGCCCGGCAGGCTACCGTCGCAGGGGTGAAATAAGGAATGATTACCTAATTCGTGCCCCTCCTTTGCCGCTTTGCGCCATTCAGCCATCCGCTTAGTTACCACCGGTGAAGATCCAATAATATAAAATGTACCTTTAAACTTCATCGAGTCCAGGGCCGGAACGACATTATCCAGGTCGACGTCTATGGCATCATCATAAGTGAGCACCACCGCGCATTGTTTGTTGTGCCAAACGGGCGCAGTTAGCCGGCGGCTATGTCCCCCGGCTAACAACAAGGGAATAAACAGTAAACAGCTTTTGATATTGATCATGATCGGTTGAATTGATTATCGTGTATCAGTTGTAAACGGGGAAGCAGGCAGCCCCTCCTTATTATAAAGGTTGGCGCCTTCAGGGTTATCGGCCCAGGCGTAACGTACATATAGCGGGTGCTGAACATCGTCACTCCAAACAACCACCTTATTGTCCCGGATAACGGCATTGGCCCAAACATATTTCCCGGTTTCGTCTGCAATGGCAAACTGGTTCAAACCCCCGCCGCCCCGGGCTATTAATCCGCTGCCTATGCCGGTGAAGGTAAGTTCAATTTTACTGCCTTCAATTTTAGCGGATTGATAAATCGGGCCGGATGAAACCAACGTCTTGTCCCCGTAAGCAATTTTTTCGGCGGCCAGTGCCATGCGGTCGCCTACATCCTTTTTATCCAATGGATGGATATCGTTCCACTCGCCGGCGTCAATCGCTACCGCCATTGCGGTATTGGGCACGGAGAGGGTTTTGAGCTGGGCCTCGCGCAATTGAGCCCATTTACTTTCCCGCGGTGAATAATCTACCTCCATAAATCCGGGCAGTTGCGCGTAGATGAAAGGGATGTCGCCTTCGTTCCATTTATTCCGCCAGTCGGCAATCAGGGCGGGCAACAGTTGCTCGTATTCCGCCGGCTTATCCGTGTTGGCTTCCCCCTGGTACCACAATATCCCTTTTATGCCATAACTGACAGCAGGCGCAACCATCGTATTGTAAAGGCCCGTCGGTTCGTTTTGGGCGGAAAAAAAGTTATAGCTATCCGCACTGGTTTTCGGTGGAAAAACCTCTCCCACCTGGTATCGCCAATCGCCGCGCAGGTCGATCTTTCCATCACCGGTCGTTAAATAATAGGGTTTATCCGGTACAAAGCCACCTTTTCCTGCAGTATTGGTCACCCTCACCACGATAACATTTTTTCCCGCTTTCAGCAAACCCGCGGGCACTATATAGCGCCTGGGCGGATACTGGTAGGTAATGTTACCAACCAGCAGGCCGTTTACATAGGTTTCGTCGGCGTCTACTATCCGTCCTACAAACAACTTAGCTGGTTTGCCGGCCATGGCGGACGGCAGATCGATCTCCTTACGGAACCAAACCACGCCGTTAAGACCGCGAATGCCCTGATCGGCCCAATAGCCCGGCAGCCAGAAATTGTGCCAGCCCACTGGCGTGTAGCTGGTATCGAACCATTTTTTTGGGCCTGTTAAGCCTTTGTCTGTCAGCTTGGGCAGCGCCGCATCCTCCCTTTTTCTTTCAGCGTCCCGGCGTAAAATATTATTCAAAAAGGCGGTGTCTTTTAACACAGTCAGGCGGTCGGCGTATTGGGATATATTTTTTATCCCCTGTTCGCTTATCCAGGCCTGTATCGGCGTACCGCCGACGCTGGAATTGATGATGCCGATAGGTACCTTATATTTATTATATAGTCGCTTAGCGAAAAACCAGGTGACGGCGCCAAAAGTAAGCACGTTTTTAGGATTGGCCGCCTTCCATTTGCCCGGTGGGAGGTCGTCATGCACTTTACTGATATCGGACAAGGTGGGGACAAAAAAATTGCGTATTAGAGGATAATCCGCTTTTGCGATTTCGTCGGGATATTTTTCTTTAACACGCTCCATCGGCACCACCATGTTTGACTGACCCGAGCAAAACCACACATCACCGATTAAAATATCATGAATACTGATATGATTGCTGGCGCTGATCTCCATCACATAAGGCCCGCCGGCCTTTAGCGTTGGAAGTGAGACAGACCACCCGCCATTTGCATCCGTTATTGCCTTGTAAGTGTGTCCTTCGAATTTAATAGAAACCTTCTCGCCCGGCGCAGCCCAGCCCCATACCCGTGTTTTTATATCTCTTTGCAGCACCATGCCATCACCAAACAACTGCGGTAGCCGAACCTGTGCGACGGCTGTTTGCACTGTGAACAAACCGGCGATTAGCAAGCCTATTATCAATAAACCAGGTTTTTGTACCGGATAGTAATGTTTCAGTTTTAGAAACCCGATAATAGCCGCCAAAACTCTCCCCCACGGGGAGGGGTGCGGTTGGTTGAGCATTGGCGGGGAGGGGTTTCGCCGCCATTTCAAGCTGTACGAAAGCGTGAAATGTTTGTTTATATAGTTCGCGAAACCCCTGCCTCTCCCTTTCCCAGGGAAGGAATCGCACGCGGCCACCGCTTTAGCTACTTTCGTCATTTCGTTACTGAACAGATCACCGGTAAGTATATAATTTTATTCGCTGTATCCCATATTCTCCTTGGGGAATGCGGAGATGACGGCCCTGGTGGTCCTGGTCGCCGTTCATTCGTCGGCCGGGCTGCCATTTGCTATTGATAAACCGCCCCTCTTCAGCCCAAAGGATACCTGCACGGGCGCCCGGTATTTTTGGTTTAAACGTGATCACCAAACCGGTTCCGCCAACATAAAATTCATCTTTCGCCAAACCTATAATTACCCCGCCCGCCAGCGGCCAGCTCTTTTCTTTTGCGCCCGGCGACCAACCCAGCGTAAATTCATGCGAAACGGTTAAGATATAATCGCCCATTTCTAAAGTCGTGGTTGTACTGTCCCTGCTCACTAAAACACCATCCAGCATCTTTCTTTTTTTCGCCTTGCTGATCTCTCCGCTCAATTGATCAATAATTTCATAGGCCTTCCCGAGAGGCTCAGTGGCTGCTTTTTCTGTCGATTCAATGGAAAAAGGAGAAAACCCAAGTGCGCTGTAATGGCCAATCGCATAAAACGCTTTGGCATCCACGCCACCTTCAAAGCGGTGTTCGGGGATAAAAAGCGGGTTATCGGGCCGGGTGTACAGGTCGTCCCAATATTTAAAATCAGGGTTATAAAAGTCAGGCGACAGCATATCGATTTCAGGAGCGGCTGCTTTCCATACATCCACGACGGGCGGTAAAGGCCCACCGCTCGGGAACCCACCCGGTTTTCTTCCGGGCCGGATGAGCGCCGCATTCACATACATCGGGATATTATAAACCTGTTTTCCGGCTTTTGCCAGCTCATTCACGTATGCCCCGAAATACCAGGCCATAAATAATTCATCTGTTTCCAAATCTTTGCCAAATACCTCTTCCCATCTGCCCGACTTTTTAAAACCGTTGTCCTCCCAGCGTTTTTCAATATGCGGCGCTAGTGCATTCAGGTGGGCTTGCAAATAAGCCATCAATTGAGCAGGCACGGGTAGCGCAAAAGCTTCGTTAGCTGCTTTGGAATGATCACGCGCTTCGGGCAACATACCTATTTCATTTTCTACCTGCACCATCAAAACCGTATGTTGGGTACCATCAGTATTTTTAATATGCTGCATCAGGGCTATGAATGCCTTTTTATCTTCGGCCAAAGCATTTTTTGAAAATGGTGTAATGATCTCCTGTGGCTCGCCGGATTGCGACCTGGCCCATGGGAAACGGGCTTCATCCGTTTTCATCCAGCCCGGGGCATAACAACTCATGCTGTTTTTCCAGGTGCCAAACCATAGCAGGACCAGCTTGATATGATTGATTCGCGCACTTTGAATAAGTCCGTCAAGCAATGTAAAATCAAACTTACCTTCCTGCGGTTCCAACAGATCCCAGTAAACTGGTGACACCAGGGTATTCAGGTGCATTTGTTTAAGCTTCGGCCAAATGGGCTTCATGTAAGCCATGTCCGAAGCGCTAGAATTCCCTAATTCGCCGCCCAGCATTAAAAACGGTTTGCCCTCGACAAGCAGTTCGGGATAACCATCGTTATTTACCAAGTGCGGCATATTTTGAGGGCTGCTCTGGCCAAAGGCCAAAACGCAAAACAACGACAATATTACCGTTAAGTTGGTCGACTTCATTATTGTTTATGCTTTACTTATCGCCCCATGTTTTTATCGGCCCATTGCAGGAACCATTTCATATTTGCCTGGTCCTGGTGGCCCTGGTCGTGCTGGCGCCAGGCCAGTTGGCCATCCAGCATCGGCGTATTGACGGGGGGCATTTTTTCAGTACGATAATCGTTAGAAACACCCAGATCTTTTACACCCAGCAGTTTAAACACCGGGCCTGCGGCAATAGCGGCCATATAGCTTCCCTGGTGATCCAGCCATTTGGCGTCGCCCTTTTCAGGTATGCCATAACTGATAAAAACCAGCCGAGGCGCGCATAAGGCGATCAGCTCATGCGAGTCAACGGGCAGGTCGCAAGCCGTTTTGCTTCCAAATTTACCTTCAGCCGCGCCATATTTCATAAAATTTCCCGCCATCCAATAATATTCGCCGCCGGTTAAGCTTTCTACTGCTTCGCCCCAATTTCTGCGGTTCAGCGTTGCCCCGCCTTTACCTGACGAGCCAATGAGGCCCATCGCAAACCGCGGCTCGAACGCCAGTGTTACCAGCGCGGCTTTACCATATCTTGAAACACCCTCGATCCCAACATGTTTCGCGTCAACCTGTGGCTCGTTTGCTTCCAGGTAATCCAAACCACGGGCGGCGCCCCAGGCCCATGCACGCAATGCGCCCCAGTCGTCCGGCTTTCGCGGCTGGCCTTTATTAACCAGCCCGATGATGCCGCGCGTTAACCCTTGCCCGTTGTCGGCCTGGATGCTTGACGGATTAATATAAGCATAACCCCAGCCTTTTGCGATCAGTTGATCGGTGGATGGCGGATCGTTGTTGACACCCTGCACACCCGGCTGATCCACCGGCCCGGGCGTTGGTGGCTTTGGTGGACCAAATCCAAACCCATAGGTAGCTGTAAACAGTTCATAAGCCGGATGTTCGTCAAATACTTTTTGCAGAGCCGGATCCTGCTGCACCAGCAGTTTCTTCATGGCGTTATTTAATTCCTCAACCTGGGTGGGGTTAGGCTGGCTTGGCGATGGAACACGCGCCGCACCAAACATCATCAGCAGTGGCACGGGGCCTTTTGCGTTTGCCGGTAAAACAACAGTCATCTCGATATCCACGCTAATGGAAGGGCAGGCCGAGTTATCAACATGGCCAATCACTTTTTTTGCGATAACCGGCGTAAAGCCGATGTATTCATGGTCGGTATATTTGGTTTCCCAGGTTACTTTGGGCATCTTCGCCGGCAGCCTGCCATAGACTTCACGCTCCATATCTTCCATTATTTCGGGCCGGCGCAGCTTCCACCATTCTTGCGCGGTGGCAACTTTTTTCCCGCTTTTCAGCGTGAGCAGCTCCGGCAGATCCGGGCAAGGGTTAGCCTTTGATTCATCATAATTGGCATGATTAGCATCCTTTTCATTGCCGCTTGGTCCCGGCCGTAAGGTTTTTATGCCCAGCTGATCCATCATATTTTGATGGTCCTGCTCCGCGGTAAATGTAACCGGCGCAAGGTTATCGGCAGGTGGCGCAGTCGTTTGGCCGGCAACGCGCAGGGTAATAAAAACGAACAGGTAAACGATTTTTCTCATAGCTTTATATTGAGTTTCTCCATTTAAAGGTATTTAACGCAAGCGATAACTGCTTCCCTAAAGCAACTTTCTATTCCGATAGTTATCGGGCGAACGCGGCTAAAAAATTGAATCTGACCATCTTAGTCGAAGATCTCTCTTCCGGAGGCATTCAGGTGAGTGAAACAAAAATGCCGGCGAAGCGAATATAAAAAATTACGCAATCGATTGCGTAATTTTTTTATTTTTGCTAACACCGAAAATTATAAGCCATGTTTAAACTTAAAGTACAACTTTTATTCCTTGCTTCGGCGAGCGCATTTTTATCTCTGCCGGCTGCGGCCCAGCAAAAGACAAAAAAAATAAAATACCTCTCCAAACCGCTGATCAGCACCATTTACACCGCCGATCCGTCGGCACATGTTTTTAACGGTAAAATTTATATTTACCCCTCCCACGACATTGATGCAGGCATCCCTGAAAACGACAACGGCGATCACTTTGCGATGCGCGACTATCATATTTTATCGATGGACAACATCGGCGGTCCCGTTACCGACCACGGCGTTGCATTGGATATTAAAGATATCCCCTGGGCAGGCCGCCAGCTTTGGGCGCCCGACGCTGCTTACAAAAACGGCACCTATTTTCTGTATTTCCCGGTAAAAAACAAACAGGATGTATTTCAAATCGGCGTCGCGACAGCAAAAACACCCACGGGACCTTTTAAAGCGCTGCCGCATGCCATGACAGGCAGCTACAGCATTGACCCGGCGGTTTTTGTGGATGACGATGGCAGCGCCTACATGTATTTTGGCGGGATATGGGGCGGTCAGCTGCAACGCTGGAAAGATGGTAAGTACGATGCAAACGGCTCAAAAACAGACCTGCACCAGGATAACGCGCCTTCGATCAGCTGCAGGGTGGTTAAGCTTAAAAGTAATATGACCGAGTTTGACGGCAAGGTTCGCGACGCACTGATCATCGACAGCGCCGGCCATCCCTTATTGGGAAAAGATCATGACCGCAGGTTTTTTGAAGGCTCGTGGATGCATAAATACAATGGCAAATACTATTTTACTTATTCCACGGGCGATACGCATTTCCTGGCGTATGCAATCGGGAAAAGTCCGTTGGGGCCCTTTACCTACGCCGGCCACTTTATGCAGCCCGTGCAAGGCTGGACTACGCACCACTCGATCATAAAATTTAAAGGGAAATGGTATATATTTTACCATGACACGGAACTGTCGGGTAAAACACATCTGAGGAATGTTAAAGTAACCGAGCTGCATCATAACCCTGACGGTACCATCCAAATGATCAATACGTTTACGGTGGAAAAATAGCCGGCTTACGCCATGGCTTTATTCAGTGCGATGATGGCCGTTTTGAATTGCCCGCGGGCAACGATGAACTGTATGTTCACTTTGCCCTTTGCAAAACCGGAGCTGATGATATTGATCTCCGCTTTTGCCAGGGCGGTAGCTGCCTTAGCCAGCAGGCCGGGCTGATCCATATTGCTGCCAAGCAGGCACACCATGGCCACCGGCTCATGGCTTACTTTTTCAAATTTTTGCCGCAGGTCGTTAATTAGTTCTGGCGTAAAGTCATTTTCCCATATCACAATGCTGATGCTGTTGGCGCTGGTGGCTTTGAAAGTATAGCTGATGTGATGATGGTAGAATATCTGCATAATTTGCAGGTCGCTGCCCACGTTGCCGGTCATCAGCGGATCGTAAACATCAATTAACACCTGCTGATCGGTACCGGTGATCACCTCTACCCTTTTGATGGCGGAGATATAATCTTTGGTGATCAGCGTGCCCGGATGCGCGGGGTCGAAAGTATTTTTAATACGGAGATGGATTCCATTTATTTCCAGCGGCTTGGAGGCTTTTGGGTGGATGGCTTCCATACCTACATCCGCCAGCTGGTCGGCGATATCATAATTGGTGTTGCCAACCGGCGCTACGTTTTCGATGCCGGCAAGCGCGGGATCGGCTGTGGACAGGTGGTATTCCTTGTGGATCACTGCTTCTTCCGGCTTTAACAGCTGCGCGATCTTACTGAAGGTTACTTCGGAATAACCACGGTCGAACTCGCGCATAATGCCCTCAGTGCCTTTGGCATAGCCGGTAACGATGCAAATGCACCGGCTGAGGTCGATGCCGTTAAAAGCATCGCGGATACGTTCATCTATGGTCAGCGGCCGGCGGTCGTCAAAACCGGCCAGGTCGATCAGCTCGGTGTTGATACCACGTTTTTTCAGGATATTAGCCAGCACCCAGGCAGAATGGCTTTCGCCGATGGAGGCAAGAATTTCCCGCGCAGCAAGGAGCACACCTTCGTTCAGGTAGCCCGAGGCCAGCATCGTTGTCGCGCTTTCCAGGTAGGTAAGCGCTTTGGCAATATGCGTATCGATAAAACGATCAGCGTCTTCCGTATCCAGGCCCAGCGGGGTATACTGTTGGTTAAGTGTTTTGAGATGGATGGTCAATTGCTTTACCGCCTCGTGATAATCCTCGTTATTGGCCAGTTGATGGTAAACACCGGGGGCCTTGGTCTTTTTGTTTTCAAGCAGGAGGTTGGTCACGCCCGAAAAAGCGGAAACAACAAATACCCGGCTGTACAATTGGTCGCCGCTGCGGTTGTACAGGATGATATTATTTAATACATCTTTCAGCGCACTCATGGAAGTGCCGCCTATCTTCTCGATGGTGAGCATGGTTGTCGTCTAAAAAAGGCCGAAGCTAAACATTTTTAACTAAAATCGGCGGCGGAAGATAAGCGTTCCAACAAAATCGCTTTTAATAATTTAGTTGCAGCTACCCTCTTTCCGCCGCAGGCGAAGAGAGGGTGAACGAGCGAAGCGATGTTCGGGTGAGTCGATGCCGAGCGACATTACTGCTGATGCATTAGCGCTAATGTCCGCCGGGTCGACTCACCCCGAGTGCGCTGCGCTGCTCGACCCTCTCTTCCGCTTCGCGGGAAAGAGGGTAAAGCACTTATTTACAATTTAGCAAGCAAAACCATTTTAAACGCGATTTCCGTGAGCAGCCTTCAGATTTAAACATTTCTAATAAAAAGGCAACTTGCAACGAAGTACAAACCACTGCTTGATATTTAAAGCAAATTGTTATGTTTGCCGGGCACAACGCATACTTATGACAAAACTCTTCATCACCGGCCTACCCCGCAAAATGGATGAAATGCAGCTCGCACAGCTCTTCGCACCCTGTGGCGACATTGACCTGCTTACCATTCTTTGTGATAAAATTACCGGTAAAAGCAAGGGTGCGGCATTTGTACACATGAAAACCGACGAGGGCGCCAATGAGGCCATCGCCGTGCTCGACGGATTCGTGATCGGCGACAATAAACTGGAAGTAAGATTGGCCGGCGAAAAGCCAGCACCGGCGCCGAAATATGGCGCACCAAAAAGAAATGGTTTTGCGCCCGCTAAAAACAAGCGGCCGCGATTAAATCGATAGAACCGGACTGTTTTCTAAATTAAATAAACCTGCAAAAAAACTACACTAACGCCACGCTAAAAAATCGTTGGCCCGCCTGGCTGCTTTAGCTTATCCTGTTCCAGGTTAATGTGCGCGTTATCCGTTCGCCATCCGGCGTTGTTGTTTCCAGTTGAATGGTCAGTTGGTTGCCATCAACCCGCACATCCCGCCATACGGTGATCCCGATATTTGCGGGGTTTATAGAGCCGGTAAGCGTATGGGCTACTTTACCAGTTTGCTCGTCGGGCTGGTAAGTGCCGAAATAGGCATCGTAACCGCCGGAAGCGCTGGTATTGTTCTGGCCGGAATGTACAATTTGATCTGTCGTTACTTCCCGCCCGTCGCGCTTCATAAACTGGGCCGAAAAATGATCTTTAGCGTAGGCCAGGATACCGATAGGGTCAGGGCCCATAACCGGGTCGATACTGCGTTGCCCGCTTTTCGTGTAATCCTCGCGGGATAGCAGCCACCATACGCCCTGCATAGTTGTGGCAAGATCTCTTGTCGGGGCAGATAATACTTGAAAACTCATTATATTTTGGTTGATGAGATTAAAGATAATATAAATTATTCAGCTTGAATTCTGGTTGTCACCCAAAACATTCAGCAAACAAGCGATATGATTTCAGCCTGGCCCCGTGATCATAAATATGTGAGCTTGCCATTACTTCGTTAATCCCCGTTTGCGCCACAAAACCGGATAGCATCGCCTTAACCTTGTCCTGCCCGCCGATGAAGGAATAGGCCAGCATTTGCATTACGGCCTCTTCTTCAAAAACATTCCAAATCCCGTTCATACTTTTTACCGGCGGCTGCATGGGCCGGCGTTTGCCGGTTACAATGCCCATAAACAATAGTTTAAGCGAGGTGGACAGCGTTTCGGCTTCATCGTCCGTCTCCGCGGCAATTACGTTTACACAGGCCATCACATACGGCTCCTGTAATTGTGCCGACGGCCGAAAGTTTTCGCGATACAAGTCAATGGCCTCCAGGAAGTGTGCCGGCGCAAAATGACTGGCGAAAGCATACGGTAGCCCTTTGGCAGCCGCCAGCCTGGCGCTGTCTGTGCTGGAGCCAAGTACCCATAGCGGGATGTCCAAACCCTCGCCGGGTATGGCCCTGACGGATGCATCATCTCCGGTTGGAGAAAAATATTTTTGCAGCGATTCTACATCCCGGGGAAAATAAAAAGCGGCGTTCATGTTCTCGCCGCGTATGGCGCGGGCAGTTACCTGGTCGGTGCCGGGCGCACGGCCAAGGCCCAGGTCTATCCGGCCCGGATACAGGGTAGCCAGCGTGCCGAATTGTTCGGCCACCACCAGCGGCGAGTGGTTAGGCAGCATAACGCCGCCCGAACCCACCCGGATGGTACCGGTATTGCCGGCGACATAACCAATAAGTATTGTTGGCGCCGAGCTGGCAACACTCACCATATTATGGTGCTCAGCAAACCAGTAACGGGTGTAGCCCAGTTGTTCAGCTTGCCGCGCGTTGGCCAGGCAGTTATGGAAGATATCCGCGATGCTGCGCCCCTCGGCAATCGTGGCCAGGTCGAGCACAGAATAGGCGGTATTTCTTAAAATAGTTGAACTCATGGTCAAAAATACCGCTTACAAAACAAAAGCATTACGTTGGCCGGAATATATGACGTTGGTGAAACAAAGCGCATAAATTGCGAAAAAACAGAACCAAAATCCAGCCGGCTTGTTAATCGAATAAAATAGAATGTTATGGACCTCTTATTCAAAAAACAAAATAGCAACAGCCTGTGGATAGCAGGTATTGGCGTAGTAGCCGCTGCTGCCGGAGCATTGGCCTGGTTTTTCTTACGAAACAGGGAGCCCGAACCCAACAACGAAAATACAGTTCCGGAATATCTGAACGACCGGTTTAGTAACAAGCGGAAACCGAAATCGGATGTGGAACAATTGCACACCATTACACCGGCGGCTTCGGAAGAATAGCCATATCGTTGCCTGGATTTTAGAAAGACTTCGCCCGGCATGACGATTTAAGGTCGGCATTTTGGCTGCGGGGTACTGTATAGCCATAATGCCGGGTGAACACCAAAAATTAATGGTAATCAAACACACCGGGCGGAGCTTAACTAAATATTTTCGGGATGAAAATATTTAAAACCTCTACCAGGATCAGGATGATGATCACCCATTCCAGCCTGAAACTGGTTCGGTATTGCAGCAGGTCCCTGAAAAGCTCGTAGTTATCCTTGATGATGCTTAAGCCTTCCTGGATGGTCCGGAATCTTTCCCGCAGATCGAATGTGCGGCTTAGGTCGTTGTGTATCCTGCTTAAATTTTCGTCTTCCCAAGTTTCAGGGGGTGCATCAAAAATATACAGGTTTTCGGCAATGCGGTTTTTTAACAGAAGCGTTTTACCGATGTATTTTTTCAGGTTTGTCCCTGTAATATCCAGCCTCCCTTTTTCAGCCAATACCTGCGTATGGTTATTGGTTTCCTGCAGCAGCTTTGTGGTTTGCTCTTCATAATAATCAAGGGCGACGGATTGCGAAACGTTCAGCATCACCAGGCGCAGCACCTCGATATCCGAGCCAACGATCTCGATGGAGTTAAAACCTATTTTATTTTTTGCTGAATTGGTCTGAATCTTAAATTCCTCCTCCAGGCTATCCTCAAATTTATTGCGGCAGTAGGCGTATATCAGCCTCAAAAATTCAGATATCTTCACGGCGTCGTAGTTTAAAAAACAAACAACGCCATATTTAAAAACATAGATGTACCGCCGCTCGCCGGTGATGTAAAACAGCTCATCCGTATCGCCAAAATACAATTCGGCCTTAAAGGCTGCCCGGAATGCTTTTATATCAATGGTATCGGCTATTTGGTACGATAAAACTTGTGCTAACATAGTTTATTGCTTGGGTAGCTAAAGATAGTAAATCCCTTGCAGAAGCGCACGCGCCTGAAGTGATTGTGACTACTCCACCATCTGTCCCATTTTTAGCTGATGCAATTGTTCATTCTTTCAACAATGCCAGGAAAGTACCCTTTTCATGCGGGTTGAAATTTTTTTATTTAACAGGATCATCACCGTTACGCATAATAAAGTTTAATCGATTTTTTTTTGCATGGAAATTTTTTAGATCAACCTATCGAAGTAGTCCCGGGTTTAGCTGCTCGCTAAATTGTAAAGCCAGGCCTGCATGCCGGGCATCGTTTTAACCAAGCATCCCGTCATCCCATCAATCTTATCTGATCAACTCCCATTTTGGCTTTTTGATCATTCGTTGCTCGCGTAATACCACCGCCAGAGGATTACTGGGTTTTGGTCTCCTGATGATAACCAGGGCGCCGGACACCTTGACTTCTTTCCCATAAACATTCCGGTCCCAGGACTCCAGGCCTTCCAGGTAATAAGGAATTTCATTAACTCCGATTACGACTGCGCCGCCTTTGGCGTTCAGCGCTTTGCCTGTTACTACAATTTGTTTATTTTCCGCATGCTGATAGCCGGATGTCATCATGACAGAAAAAAGGCATATTTTAAGGAATATCATATCCATTGTTTTATCGGTATGAGGTGATTGAAAAGGAAACACCGGTTTATTAGTTGCCAACAATCGTGTACTGACACCACAATGCCGCTATGTACCTGCCTAAATCTTCAACTCCACCTTCTTCCCGGTCTTCGCCGCCAAATAAATCGCGTCGATCAGCTTCAGATCCTTCACTGCTTCATCACCGTCAATTGGCACAACCGGGACTTTGCCGTGGAAGATGATCTCGGCCATTTCGTCCATTTGCACGGTTTGGTGTACAGTGATGGGCTGATTTAGCGGGCCTTTATTGGTGCGGCCGGCTATGGGCCCGTAGCCGGTAGAGGGCCACAATTCGGCCCAGCCGTCGGTGCCATCCAGGAAAAAGCGGTCGAGGTTGTTCATATCATAGGTTGACAGGCAATTGGCCACCGCCCCCCCGGGGAAGCCGAACTGAAACTGGATGGTTTGGTCGACACCATCTTTAAATTTTTCGTGGTCGGTTTTGGTTTCCTGGGCGGTAACCCAGATGGGCTCCTCGCCTACCATGTAACGGGCGCCATTAACGGCGTAGATACCGATGTCCATCATCGAGCCGCCGCCCGACAGCGTTTTATTAAGCCGCCATTGCGTTGGGTCGCCGATGGTGAAGCCGCACTGGCCCTGGAAGAACTTTATTTTGCCCAGCTCGCCGGCATTGCGCATGCGGATGATTTCCAGCGTATGCGGCTCAAAATGCATGCGGTAGCCCACCAGCAACTTTACGCCGGCCGCTTTGCAGGCATCCACCATTTGCTGCCCCTGCTGCGCGTTGATGGACATCGGTTTTTCGCAAATGACATGTTTACCCGCCTTAGCCACACGGATCACCTCATCATGGTGCAAAGCGTTGGGGGTAATAACATACACGGCATCGATGTCCGGGTTATCTTTTATCGCGTCGAAATTTTCGTAGTTGTAACAATTTTTGTCCGGTATGTTGTACTCGCTTTGCCAGCGTTTTATTTTAGCCGGGGTACCGCTGATAACGCCCACGAGCTTGGCTTTGGTGCATTTTTGCATGGCCTGTGCCACCCGCAGGCCGTAGCTGCCCAGGCCCATAATGGCTACCCGCAATACCGGGCCATCGTAGGTTTTGCCGGTATGGTTGCTGCCGGCGGCCCAACTGGTTACGGGAGCAAGTTGTAAGGCCAGGGCCGATACGCCCAGTTTTTGGAGGAAGTTGCGGCGGGAATTCATCATGGTTTTACTTGAGTTTGTGGAGGGGAAATTACGGATTTATTGAGGGAAGTTCAATCAGGAGCAAAATTTTTTATCATTCTAAATGGGGGCGATTCAAATTGTCGCACAAATATACGCGCTCCGTTGACTCACCACGATGGCAATTTGAATTGCGACACATCACCCCACATTCTCAATTATTTCTTTATTTTTAGCGCTTCAACCAATTTCGCCGAAAAATGAAAAAGCTTTATATAGCCGCCTTAGCCCTTTTTACAGTAAACACGCTTTTTGCCCAGCAAAACGTGCCGGTAACCGTAAAACAAATACCTGCCGGTACGGTAAAATACCAGGGCGGCACCAATACCTGCTGGTCGTTCTCCACCACATCGATGATCGAGAGCGGCGAAATAAAAAATGATCAAAAAGACATCGACCTTTCGGAATTGTACACCTCGCGTAGCCTGTTTATCGAAAAGGCCAAACGATACATTTTGTCAAATGGCACTACACTTTTTGAAGCGGGCGCCCTGTCGCATGATGCTTTGTTCGGCATTGATAAATACGGGGCTATGCCGAACGAATTTTACGTGAGGGACAAAGGCGTAAAGTTTTCGGATAACACGAATATCCAATTGGACCAAATCCTGAAAAACTACCTGGATTCCGTTTTAAAGACCAAACCGGTCGACCCCAACTGGCTGACCGGATTTATTAAAAAACATGATGCGATTGTTGGCGTTCCCCCGGAAAAATTCACCTGGGAAGGAAAAGAATACACCCCGCTCAGCTTTGCGCATGACGTGCTGAAATTTAATCCGGATGATTATGTCACCATTACATCGTTTACACATCACCCCTTTTATAAAAACTTCGCGCTGGAGATACCCGATAATTTTTTAATGGCCGAACCTTACCTGAATGTGCCGCTGGACGAACTGATCGATATCGCCAAAAGCACTATTGAAAAAGGCTACACGCTGACGGTAGATGCCGATGTGAGCAATAACGGGTGGAATACCCATAACAGCGGCTACGCCCTTTTTGAACAAAGCAGGTTTAAGCATGTGGCCGACCCTGATACGGCGGAGATGGCATACAGCCAGGATCTGCGTCAGCAGTTATTTGAATCATTAGTGACGCAGGATGACCATTTGATACATGTAGTCGGCATCGCCAAAAGCAAAAACGGCAAATTGTTTTTTATTTTGAAGGACTCGCTTGGGCCCACGCCCTTTAAAGGATATGATTATATTTCAGTGAACTATTTCGGCATAAATGCTTTAAGCATTACCGTGCCCAAAAAAGCGTTAGACCAGAAATACCTGTCGCTTGCCCAAAGCACACCGGGGCGTGGTTTGTAGCGATTTATCGGTAATTTACTGGGGGTCCATTTCCGCCTTTTCCTGGTAAGTCAAATTCAGGTCGTCCTGAATTTTAGTCCGTGAAGGCCTGATCATGATAAAGTAAAGGATGTTAATGCCGGCAATAACCAGGTAATAGCCATTATTAGTGATCATCATACAAACGATACAAAATAACGACGGGCCTTCACTCAATGCATACCTGATGATGAGCGCCGCCTGGTAAGCCGATAATTTTGCGGTTAAGGATTCCCGTTCAGCTGCCTTAGAGCGAAGCTGTTTAAATAAAAAGCTGCCGGCGGCCATGCCAAAAAGCACCAGGACCGGCGCCATATAAAATAGCGGATCGGCCCCTGGCTTAAAATTTACAACCGGTTGTTTAGCAATAAATAAAACAACGGCCGCAAACACTACCTGCCCCATAAACAAGGCCAGGTGAATAATGATGATGGTTTTTACAAAGCTTTGGGGCTTGACTGCCTGGTTTTGGTTGTACATACGGATAATAAAATAATCGGAAAAGTTTAATGTACCGGGGCGTTGCCTCACGTTAGTGCCCCCATTTGTGAAAATTATAAAAAAAGTAAGGATTTCGAATTATTTTTTAACTTTGCTTTTCAAAGTACTTTATGAGGGTTTTCAGGTTTTCGCTGTTTTATTTTGTTTGGACGATAGTTTTATTGGCCACCGAAGTATGTATCGGCGGGTATGTGCATGACGACCTTATCCGCCCTTTCGGCGGCGACGTTTTTATCGTGATGCTGATCTATTGTTTTATAAAAAGCTTTTTTGATACACCGGTGCTGCCCACAGCCGGTTGCGTATTGTTATTTGCCTTCGCAGTGGAAATATCGCAATATTTTCACCTGGTTTACGTACTCGGTTGGGGCGGCTCGGCGATAGCCAAAGCGATATTGGGCACATCGTTTTCGTTTATCGATCTCATCATGTACACTTTGGGTATAAGTGCGGTGATAGTGGCCGAGCATTTAAAAACAAGCCTCAGGAATTTTTAATATGGACGACGTTTTTGTAGCAAAGGACTCAATTGTACGCAAAATATGGGGAAAGGCGGACACCGTACTGTTCATTTTTGCGGGTGCGGCCGCCGAGTTTGCGTTGAACAAGGCGGTAGACTGGCTTTATTTTACCGGTCGTTTGCCCGCCGATCCCCTGGGCAGGCTGTTTTCAACGGTGGCTTATGCAAGGCAAATTATTTTCGCAAAAAAGGACGAAGCGCTGAAAGCGATCGACCAAATAACAGCCATTCATGCAAGTGTGGAAAAAAAAAGAGGTGCAGGTATTCCGGATTGGGCCTATCGCGACGTTCTATTCCTGCTGATCGACTATTCTATCCGTTCATTTGAGCTACTGGAATATAAATTGCCGGATGAACAAAAGGCGGAAGTTTTCGATGTATTTTACCGGGTGGGTAACCGGATGAAGTTAAAGGGCCTGCCGGCAAATTTCGCGGCCTGGCGGCAAGCGAGGGACGGGCACCTGGCATCGGACCTGGTCCGCAGCGAATTTACAGACGATCTTTACCGGCAGTACAGGAAACACCTGGGGCGGATAAGATATATGTTGTTATTGCAGGTTCAATATATACTGTCACCTGTTCAGGTGACCAAGTTGGCAGTACTTAAACCAAGCGTATGGTTTGCTCCCTTGTTGAAATTATATAAGTTTTCGAGGATTTTTTCGGGGGATCAACTGTTAAAAGCCGCTTTGCTGCCAAAGGAGTATAAAGCCAGGATTAGAGCCCTGGACGTAGTTTAAACGCGTAAAATCAAGTCCCGGGCCGGGCATCAACATACAAATTAATGAAGACACCCGGCCCGCAGACAATGGAGACCAGGGGTATAAATCTTTCGTTTTATACCTCCTGGTTTTACCGGATCGACTACCAGCCAGAGCCTTTTTTTGCGTTGCCGGCGGCGATGTGGCCTTCTGCTGTCGCTTTGCTCATGATCGCAGCCATTTTGTTACCTGAAGCATCTGCTCCTGTAGCAATATACCTGCCCGATTTTACATCGATCACTGGATTGACCATAGGTACATTTTTTGTTTTTGTTTTTACTGAATAAGCAGTAATTCCTGATGTTGCCATGATAAGTTTGTTTTTGTGTGTTAACCCAATAAGCGGGCAAATTGTTTTTATTAATTATTATGCTCTGTAAGCTACCGAAACAGATGGGAAAGTTATAGAATAATGTTTAACAAACAAGAGGGTTTATTAATTTGTTATTAACATGCCCTTAATGATGTGCATAAATACGAAATTTGCAAATATTGATAATAACTATTAATTTAATCACAGCAAATTGATAACCTTGCGACAATGAAAAACAGAGACAGCAGCATCCTTTATCTTCTGTTGGGTATATATGCCCTGATGATAAACTGGTACCAAAACCACAACATTATTGACTTATTACTTGCCTGGATATTTTGGCCGCTATACCTCATTTATGAGTTACTCACTCACCAACTGGCCAACGGGGCATGGAAAGATATCCCGATGTCCTATTTCAAATAAACCATTTGAGCCATCAGTTAGCGCCCGCAGTAAAAGCGTGTGATGTGATATGCTTTGATAGATGCGGCCTGGTGAATTGGATGCCCGCTACGCGGTGCAATTGTTAAATAGTGTAAAAAAACGGGTACCGGCTATATTTTTTCCCGGTAAAAATCGTTCTTTTGCCAAACAATCAAATATGAAGAGACTTTCACTCATTATTACTTTGTTATTGGCAGTTTTACTGCTGCAGAATTGTAAAAAAGATTCCATTACCGAAATCGCGACATCAAGCAATACCTTATTTGCTGTAATAAACGATACTACCTGGAGCGCTACTGATATCCACGCATCGCTAACTTATAATGCCGCAAGCAAAACCAAAGTGTTTTCGTGCACCGGAATTGCTACCAATCAAAAGGTGATTTTTAACGTGACGGCTACACACGCCTCCAATACCGCAAGCTTTCCGTTGCAAACCTTTCAGGCCGACAGCACCACCATCACATTTGCGTATCAAAGGGCGAACAGTGCAGGTGCTTATATCGACCAGGGCATAGTGGGCACGTCCGGATCAATTCAGTTCACCGCTATCGATTCCGTTGCGCACAAGTGCTCAGGGATATTTTCGTGCATCGCACGGCATAATAACTATGACAATAGCGGCAAGATCGTTTCCGTTACGATAAACGAGGTGAACAACGGTGCGTTTAATAATTTGCCATACACTTTTATCAGTAATTAACTCAATAATTACTGTATTAAAGCCCGCTTACAAGTCATTTACTTTTAAGCGGGTTTTTTGTTGCCGCCGAAAAGCCAATGGTCGGGCCGGTTTTTTTTAGATTTACTACCTTTGGCCAAATTTTTACAGATGCCAGCAAAAAATAAAGCGATTTTTTTAGACCGCGACGGCGTACTTAACCGCGAAATGGGCGACTACGTTCGCCGCCTTGAAGATTTTGAATTACTGGACAATTTTGATGCTTTAAAAAGCCTGAAGGATAAAGGGTACCTGTTGATTGTTGCCACCAACCAGGGCGGCCTGGCTAAAGGATGGTACACCGAGCAGGAGCTGGCCAAAATGCACGATCACTTAAAAAAGGTATATGGGGAGCACGGCATTGAATTTACCGATATATTTTACTGTCCCCATCATCCCGACTTTACCGGCGACTGCGATTGCCGAAAGCCCAAGCCGGGGCTGTTGCTGCGTGGAATTGAAAAATACGATATCGACCCGGCCCTTTCATACTTTATCGGCGACCGCGAAAGGGATATGGATGCCGCGGCAGCGGCAGGCGTTAAGGGGATTTTGGTAGACAGCGATCAGCCCCTGGCAGAGATATTGGCATTGATTGATTAATTTGTTGTAACGTTGGAATGTTGTAAAGTTGTAATGTTGGAAGGTTGGAAGGTTTTAAGGTTTAGGCCCGGCGGCGTCAGGCACCGTGTTTTATAATCGCCAAATATTGTTAACATTGCAGATAATAACGTTCCAACTTTACAACATTTCAACGTTACAACGTTTTAACAGAAAATGACCGCGAAACGCTATTTAAATAACCTCGACTCACTCATCGCGGCTTTTATAGGTTTTTATGTTATTTACCTGTACACGGCATATAGTGGCGTAGGCATTTCGCCCGATTCCATTATGTATGCCAGCACCGCCACCAATATCCAGGCACATGCTTCGCTGCTCACTTTTAACAAGCACCCTTTAACGTTTTTCCCGGTATTTTATCCTTTCTTTCTGGGCGTTATCCAGCTTATTACAGGCGCTGACCCAATAAAAGCGGGTGCCATGACAGACGCCGTTCTGTTTGGCGGTGTGGTTTTTACCAGCGGATGGATCATGTCGCGGTTCATCACCGATTCAAAAATATGGACCTGGGACAGGATTAAACGCTCAAAGCCCTTTGGCGGCTGGCTGGTGATGGTCGTACTAACAGCCGTTGTGTTGATCGACTATTTTGTCGCCCAAAAACTAAGCTATAAGGTTGTCGTTCCGGATAACCTGGCCTGGCTGAGCGCCTCTTTTTTTAAGCCGCCTCTCGGTTCCACTTATTGCTGGTTTTTGATCATCGCCAGGATCGAGCTGGTCCTCTTTGCCGCCAGCTCAAGCTACAAACGACTGATACTGGCCGCCATTATCCTGAGCCCGGCTTTATTGGAGATCTATACCTATTTATGGTCCGAAACATTGTTCATCCTCGAAATATTGTTTTTCATCGTCGCTTACTGGCGCTACCTGCAAAGCCATACGCTAAAGTCGCTGCTGTGGGTAGGCATTATTACCGCGATTGCCTGTATCACCCGGTATGTTGGCATCACCATTATTGGCGCCGGCGGATTAATGCTTTTGCTGGATGACCAACTGCCCTGGAAAAAGAAGATAGGCCACATCTTTTTTTATGGTGGCATATCCGTTTGTTTGTTAGTGGCGAATTTGATATTGAACAGCAGGTCAACCGGTTTAAGCACCGGCACCCGCGAACCCTCAATAACGCCTTTTACCGACAATCTCCATTACGTCGGCACTGTTATATCCGACTGGGGCGCCCTGGGCGAGGGGGCGCACCCCTACGCCATCTTAATTGCTTCGGTGATATTTCTTGCATTGATCGCCGCGCTGCTTTGGAAAGCCTACCGGGGCAAGATAAACAGCTACGAAAATATAGTAATTGCCTTTGCAATCGTTTACGGGCTTTTCATCGTGGTTTGGGCCAGCATACAGCGTTTTGAGCGCATCAACAGCAGGCTGCTGGCGCCGATGTTTATCCCTTTACTTATCGCGTGTACCAGTTGGGCGCCAGATGTTTTAAAGCAGATCAGATCAAAAGCAAGATACGTACTTGCCGGCGTCGCCGTGGTTTTAATGCTCGCTTTTGAGTGCGCCACGTACCAGGTGGACTGGCAGCGGTATGACGATGAGGGCGACTATGGCGTGCCGGGCTACAGCGATGATGACTGGAATAAATCGGAATTTATCGTCTATCTTAAACAACATAAACATATTTTTAAACCCACAGTACCCATCTATACCGATGCCGACGAGGCGGTTTATTTATTTACAGGCTTATCGTCTACCCTTATACCGCACAAGTTTTTCCGGAAAGATGTGCAGAAATTTTACGCGGCAAAACATTTTTACCTGGTTTGGTTTGACAACCTCACCAATTCCGAGCTTTTAAGCCTGCAGGATATTAGGCAGCACAAAAAACTGGTGAAGATCGGCGCGGTTAAACAAGGCGAGATTTATGAGTGCGACGAGCGGTAGTTTTGGCCAACATCTGCAGATTTGACAACCCCGTACGTACCGGGTTGTCAAATCTCAAACCCATTCCGGTCAGCGAAATCATCAAAATCATAAAAATCAGCGGTCATATTTTGATTTTCCAAACATCTGGCTATATTTGCGCCTGAAATTCTGAAGAGACGCAATACATCGCGTCTGTACCTATACAATAAAGATGAACGCGAATACATTACAGCATCTCCATCTGCACCATCACCACCATGTGGTGATCAGATAATGTATGTTTCTACGCGAAATAACACCCCGGTTCATTCTTTTTTATTTTACAATTTCCCAAAAATCCATCAGTGAAAACATTGAAAATAGCTATCCAGAAATCTGGCCGGCTCAACGAAAAATCCGTTGAATTATTAAAAAATTGTGGGCTCAGCTTCGAAAATTACAAGAGCTCGCTCATATCGCCGGTATCCAATTTTCCTTTAGAAATACTTTTTTTGCGTGATGACGATATTCCCGAGTACGTGCAGGATGGTATCGCCGACCTGGGCATCGTTGGCGAAAATGTGATCCAGGAAACCGAAGTTAAAGTGAGCTACCTGCAACGCCTGGGTTTTGGCAAATGTTCGTTAAAGATCGCTGTCCCCAACAACAGCTCCATTGACGAATTGGATCAACTGAGCGGCAAATCTATTGCCACCACCTACCCGGTGATATTGGGCAAATTCCTTAAGAAACATGCAATAAATGCGGAGATCAGGACCATTTCCGGTTCGGTTGAAATATCGCCCGGCCTTGGTTTAAGCGACGCTATTTGCGATTTGGTTTCTACCGGGGGCACACTAAAAAGCAATGGCCTGGCACCTTTTGCTGATGTAATGTCGTCTGAAGCAGTCCTGATCGGCCGCGCAGGCAGTGAAAATGAAGAACTGGTACAAGAACTGATCCAACGGATACAATCCGTTTTGCGGGCAAAAGAAACCAAATACGTGGTGTTAAACGTTCATAAAGATAATTTAGCAGCCATTACCAGGTTACTGCCCGGAGTTAAAAGCCCTTCGGTCGTACCTTTGGCCGAGGAGGATTGGGTAGCGGTACATACCGTTATCCCTGAACGCGACTTTTGGGACCGGATAAGCCAGCTGAAACAAGCCGGCGCACAGGGCATTGTGGTAATGCCGATTGAGAAGATAATACTTTAACCCCCGGCCCCCTAAAGGGAGAGGAATAACGGCGGGTTTTGAATTTAAACACTATAGTCCCCCCTTTAGGGGGTTAGGGGGTTAATGAAGCGATATAAATACAGCGACTTAAGCGCATCCGACATTCAAAAACTGGTTCAGCGAAATGTTGACCCGGCTAATGAGGTGCGCGCCATTGTGGAAGAGGTAATTGCAGAGGTTAGGGAACATGGCGACACGGCTTTGATTGCTTATGCTGCCAAATTCGACCAGGTTGAGTTGGATAAGCTATATCTTGATAAGGAAGAATTAACCGCTATTGCCGCTTCGGTTACGGAAGAGCAGAAATCCGCCCTGCAAGTTGCTTATAACAACATTTACAAATTTCACCAGGCACAGTTAAAGTCCGAAGATAAAATTGAAACCATGCCCGGCGTAACCTGCTGGCGCGAGGTGAGGCCAATTGAAAAAGTGGGTTTGTATATTCCCGGTGGTTCAGCAGTATTGCCAAGTACGTTTTTGATGCTGGGTATCCCCGCGCGGATCGCTGGCTGCCACGAAATTGTGGTTTGTTTGCCGCCGCAAAAGGACGGAAAAGTGAATGCCTTCATCGCGTTTGTGGCGCTAATGCTGAGGATAGATAAAGTTTACCTGGCCGGCGGCGCGCAGGCCGTTGCCGCCATGGCCTATGGCACGGAAACCATCGCAAAGGTGGACAAGATATTCGGTCCGGGGAACCAGTTTGTTACCAGGGCCAAAACAATGGTTCAGTCCACAACGACAACCGCTATAGATATGCCGGCAGGCCCGTCGGAAGTATTGGTGATTGCGGATAACAGCGCCGTGCCGGCTTTTATTGCGGCCGATCTGCTTGCCCAATGCGAGCACGGACCGGATAGCCAGGCCATTTTGGTGTGCACATCGCCGGAAATAGCCGACCAGGTAATGATTGAAGTTGAAAAACAAATTCCGGCGTTGCCACGTGCCGAAATCGTAAAAAGAGCGTTAGCCAATTCGTATATCGTTATAACAAACACCCTTGACGAAGCAATGGCGTTCAGCAACGCTTACGCGCCGGAACACCTGATATTGGCTACCAGCCAATGGCCGGCCTTAACAGGAAAAATATTAAACGCCGGTTCGGTATTCCTGGGCAACTTAACGCCCGAGAGCGCCGGAGATTATGCATCAGGCACTAACCACACCCTGCCGACAAGTGCTTTTGCGCGGGCATACTCCGGAGTATCAATAGATTCGTTTGTAAAAAAGATCACCTTTCAGCACATCACGCCCGAAGGGTTAAAAAACATTGGGCCATCAGTAGAGATATTAGCGGCGCTGGAGGGTTTGGATGCGCACAAGAATGCGGTGAGTTTAAGAATGAAATAGAAAAAAATAAATAAAAAAAGTGTCATTTCGACGAGGTACGAGGAGAAATCTTATACGCCAAATGGGCGAGCCTCGCGCTTGGAATCGTGTGATGGCTAAGATTTCTCGCTATCGCTCGAAATGACAAATAGTATAAAATGTTCGACATCAATAATATACTACGCGAAAACATCAAACGCCTCGTCCCCTACTCTTCCGCACGCGATGAGTACCAGGGCGAAGCCAGCGTGTTTTTGGATGCAAATGAAAATGCCTTTGGCTCGCCATTGGAACAGCAGTTTAACCGCTATCCGGACCCGCTTCAAGTAGCGGTAAAAGAACGACTGAGCGAAATAAAGGGCGTCCCCATCCGTAACATCTTTTTGGGCAACGGCAGCGACGAGGCCATTGATATCCTTTTCCGCAGCTTTTGCAACCCCGGCGCGGATAATGTAATATTGGTACCACCTACTTACGGCATGTACCAGGTATCGGCAAATATCAATGATGTGGCGGTGAAAAACGTCCCCTTAACCGCAGACTTTCAGCTCAACCTCGACGGGATCGCCGAAGCTATCGACCGTTATACTAAAATGATATTCGTTTGTTCGCCCAATAACCCAACAGGCAATTCCATCGATCGTGCTGATGTGGAAACCTTGTTAGCCAATTTCAGCGGACTTGTGGTGGTTGATGAGGCGTACATCAACTTTAGTCGCCAAAAATCATTTATACAGGAGTTGACTGAATATGGCAACCTCGTCGTTCTGCAAACACTTTCGAAGGCCTGGGGACTGGCCGGTTTACGGGTCGGGATGGCCTTTGCCAGCGAGGAGATCATCGAAGTGATGAACAAAGTCAAGCCGCCTTACAATGTCAACGAAGCATCGCAGCAACTGGCTTTACAGGCGCTGGCGAATATCAACCAGGTGAACGGCTGGATAAAGGAAACTTTGCTTCAGCGCGATAAATTGGTACTGGGGTTGAAGGATTTTGATTTTGTGATCGACATCTATCCGTCCGATGCAAATTTTATCCTCGTAAAAACAACATCTCCAAAGGCGATCTACAATTATTTGGTTGAGCGTGGCATCATCGTGCGCGACCGCTCGAAAGTTGAGCTTTGTGCAGGCTGCCTGCGCATAACTGTGGGCACGCCGGATGAAAACACGATACTTTTACAAACTTTACAACAATATAAATGAGCAAGCCTCAGAAAATACTTTTTGTCGACCGCGACGGCACAATGATCATGGAGCCCATTGATGAGCAGATCGACTCGTTTACCAAGCTGGAATTCTACCCCAAAGCGCTTCAATATCTCCCCAGAATAGCCACAGAGCTGGATTATGAACTGGTAATGGTAACTAACCAGGACGGCCTGGGCACAGCGTCGTATCCGGAAAATACGTTTTGGCCTGTACAAAACTTCATCCTGCAAACGTTTAAGAATGAAGGGGTAGTGTTTTCAAACATTTGTATCGACAGGACATTCCCGGCGGACAATTCGCCTACCCGCAAACCCGGTACCGGTATGTTGACGCAGTATTTCGACATGGAAAAATATGACCTGACAAACTCCTACACCATCGGCGACCGGAAAAATGATGTTTTGCTGGGGCATAACCTTGGCGCAAAGGCCATCTGGCTGAATAATCACTCCAACCTGGGCGGCGCGGAGTTTAAACCCGGAGAAGAGGAAATTATTAAAAATACCGTCGCGCTGGAAACAACTGACTGGGAAAAGATCTACGAGTTTTTGAAGCTGGGCGAGCGCGTAATTGAGCATCGGCGGACTACGAAAGAGACGGATATCTGCATTAAGATAAACCTCGACGGCAAGGGCGATGCGAAAGTGTCAACCGGCCTGCATTTTTTTGATCACATGCTGGATCAGATTGCGCGCCATGGGAGCATCGATCTGGACATAACCGCAAAAGGCGACCTGCACATTGATGAACATCATACCATCGAGGATACGGGCATTGCGTTGGGCGAAGTGTTTGCCCTGGCGCTCGGCAATAAAAAAGGCATCGAGCGCTACGGTTTTTGCCTGCCTATGGACGATTGCCTGGCACAGGCAGCGATTGACTTTGGCGGAAGGAACTGGATCGTATGGGATGCCGAATTTAAACGGGAGAAGATAGGCGAAATGCCCACGGAGATGTTTTTCCATTTTTTTAAATCCTTCAGCGATGCGGCAAAATGCAACATCAATATCAAAGCCGAAGGAGAAAATGAGCACCACAAAATTGAGGCGATCTTTAAGGCTTTTGCCAAAGCGATAAAAATGGCGGTTAAAAGAGACGTGAATAATATGGTTTTACCCTCGACAAAAGGAATTTTATAGTGGCACTGGCAAGTGGCAGTAGCAGTCGGGTATTCGAAATTGCTACTGCTACCGCCACTGCTACTGCTACTAAAATGATCGGGATCATCACCTACGGCGCCGGGAATATCTTTTCCCTTACGGCAGCATTGGAACGGCTGGGCATTGCCTATGGCATGATCAATACCGAAGCGGATTTTGAGCTGTACGACCGTTATATCATCCCCGGGGTCGGTCACGCAGGCGCTGCCATGAATAAGTTGGAGCAAACCGGGTTTGTTCCGAAAATAAAAGCGTTAACAAAACCAACTTTAGGTATTTGCGTGGGTATGCAATTGATGACCTCGCACTCCGAAGAAGGCGATGCGGATCTGCTGGGTATCTTCCCGATCAAAACGCTTCGATTTGCCAACAGCCCTGATTTTAAGGTTCCCCATACCGGCTGGAACAAGGTATATCCTGAAAAAAAGAACCCGCTTTTTGAAAATATTCCCCGCGGTTCACACTTTTACTTCGTACATTCATACTTTATTGAGTATGATGTAGCTTATACTTTGTCGTCAACAACTTACAATAATCAATTTTCGGCATCAATTTGGCGCGATAATTTCTACGGAGTACAATTTCATCCCGAAAAATCAGGCGCCTATGGTGAAACGCTACTAAAAAACTTTTCAAAGATTTAAAAACATGTACATTATACCGGCCATTGACATTCTGGATAAAAAAGTCGTCCGCCTGCGCGAGGGCGACTACCAGCAAGTCACCGAATACGAGGTTTCCCTTGAGGAAATGATCGACCGCTACCAATCCAACGGCACGCACCTTATACATATCATCGACCTGAACGGAGCGAAAAACGACTTCTCGAACCAAAAATACCTGTTTGACGTGATCAAAAACACAGATATGCAGGTACAGTACGGCGGCGGTATCCGCAGTATCGATAAGGTAAAAGAGCTGATCGATGCCGGGGTGCATCGGGTAATTGTCGGCACCCAGGCTATTACCAATCCATCATTTCTGACCGAATTAAGCAAGGCGGTTTGCGGCCGCGACAGATGCTCCAACCAGGTAGTCATTGCGATCGATGTTTTGGATGAAGTGATCAAATATTCCGGCTGGATGGAAAGCTCCCCGATCAAATTGATGGATTACGTTGACAAGTGCTTAACGCTCGGATTTTTCAGGTTTTTGTGCACTGACATTGGCAAAGATGGCAAACTTGGCGGTGCGGGTATCGAGCTTTATAAAAAGTTGCTCGATCATTCGCCGTTTATCAAGCTGATCGCGTCGGGCGGCGTAAGCTCTATGGATGATATCGAGACGTTGAGCAATATTAAAGTAGAATCATGTGTAGTAGGTAAAGCGATCTACGAAGGGCGGATATCGATAGAAGAGATCAAGAACTGGAATTTGGAATCGCTGATATCAATCTAGGTGTCATTGCGAGCGCAGCGAAGCAAACTCCTCGCTGACAGGAAAGTGATGATGTATGGCGAAGAGGTTGCTTCGTCGCACCTTGCGCACTTCCTCCGCCGCTCCTCGCAATGACAAAGTGGTTAGCCCGTTACGACTCGAAGCCTCAGCAGAATTTTTTGTATCAATGCTTGCTAAAAGAATAATCCCCTGTTTAGATGTTAAAGATGGACGCACGGTAAAAGGTGTGAACTTTGTTGACCTGCGCGATGCCGGCGACCCGGTTGAGCTTGCCTGGAATTATTCGCAGCAGGGCGCCGATGAGTTGGTTTTTTTAGACATTACTGCCACACACGAACGGCGAAAAACCATGGTGGAACTGGTAAAAGCTGTCGCCAGGCAAATAAACATACCTTTTACTATCGGCGGGGGAATCAATGAGATCGCCGATGCCGATGCGTTATTAAATGCCGGCGCCGACAAAATATCCATAAATTCCGCAGCCGTTCGTAACCCGGAATTTATTGATGAACTGGCAAAGGCGTTTGGGGTACAGTTTGTCGTAGTAGCAGTTGATACAAGGCATACCGATGGTAAAAACATTGTTTATTTAAACGGCGGGCGCATCCCGACGGAAAAAGAGACGATGCACTGGATATTGGAAGCTGAATGCCGTGGCGCGGGTGAAATTTTGCTCACTTCGATGGATCACGATGGCACGAAGGCAGGTTTTGATAACCTGTTTTTGAAACAGGTGAATGATGCGGTAAATATCCCCGTGATCGCATCAGGCGGAGCGGGCAATGTGCAGCACTTTGTGGATGTTTTTGAAAAAACCAATGTAGATGCAGCTTTGGCGGCTTCGGTATTTCACTACGGCGAAATATTAATACCTGATTTGAAAAAGATTTTGAAACAGCATAATATAGAAGTAAGGGAAGTTTAGCTATGACGCTATTAACCGAAAGCTTTATGTTAAACTGCAGGACCATGTATTTAGCAGGGCTTAAGCCCTTCGGCTTCGATAATTTGGAAGATGCTAATTATGCTAAGTTACAAACGATTGCCGGCGGATTCACGCTCCGTCAACTCTATCAGTTTTTCCTGGAGCACCAGTATTATATAAATTTGTGGGCAGCCATTTTTATATTAGATAAATTTAAACCTGTCTTAGGAGAAAGACTAGTTGGGCTTAATGATAAAACATCAATTGTCGATGAATGCATGGAAATATTGAAAAGGCATTCTGAAGATTTTAATACACTGCAACAGCAAAATTACGATGTGTGGATAAAGGAAATCAAAACACATTACCATCCTCACTTGAATTAAACAAAAGAGACTAAAAGCATAATGGAAATTGATTTTAATAAAACAAGCGGCCTGGTGCCGGCTATAATACAAGATGAGCAAACACTGGAAGTGCTGATGCTGGGTTATATGAGCCAGGAAGCTTACGAAAAAACCGTTCGCGATCAGATCGTCACTTTTTACTCGCGTACAAAAAACAGGTTTTGGACGAAGGGCGAAACCAGCGGCAATTACCTGCATGTTAAAAGTATCCATATCGATTGCGATAATGATACTTTGCTGATCAAGGTTAAAGCCGACGGCCCGACCTGCCACACTGGCTCACGCAGTTGTTTTAAAACGGACTTTAATCAAAACTTCATCCTTGAGCTGGAACGAATAGTTGCCGACAGGTACGCAAATCCAAAAGAAGGTTCGTACGTTAATAAGCTGCACGGCAAGGGTTTAAATAAAATTGCGCAAAAGGTTGGCGAAGAAGCGGTTGAAACGGTGATCGCCGCGCTAAACCAAACGGAAGAAGACCTGGTCAATGAATCATCCGACCTGGTTTTTCACCTGCTGGTGCTCCTTCGCGAAAAAGGATTAACGCTGGAAACAATCGCAAAAAATTTAGAGGAAAGGCATAAATAGCGTGTAGTTGATAGTTCATGGCAGAACTGCTTCGGGCAAATCTACCGTCAGCTATCAGCCACCCCTACTACCATGAACCATGAACCATGAACTAACCAAATGGTCTCCGTACAAAAAACAGCAGAACTAACCGGGCATGGTAACCCCATATTTACTATTGAGCTTTCGCAAAAGCCGGGGATATTGTTCAGCGGCGGTAACGATAAGGGCGTGGTGGAATGGAGTTTGAAAAACCATGCGTTTATAAAAGTGCTTCTCCTGGTAAACTCGTCCATTTATTCCATTCACTGTCCCCCCGGCTACCCACTCCTGTTTGCAGGCCTGCGCAGCGGCGATGTCGCCGTTTTTGATTTCATTAAACAGCAATCGCTGCCATTGCTAAAACATCACCGCAGCCCGATTTTCGATGTTAAAACCGTTCAACACAAAAAGGAGTTATTGGTTGCGTCGGAAGACGGTACAGTTTCCGTTTGGAGCCTGGATAATTTAGAATTGCTGCATACGATAAAGGTGTCTCATGATACAGTCCGGGCTATCACCATCTCCCCGGATGGCCGGCAGGCGGCCTTTGGCCTGCGAAACAACCAGATACACCTGTACGACCTTGTCGATTACTCGTTGATACACATCCTCAACGGTCACACCATGCCGGTATTCTCTGTGGAGTACGCCTCTTCCGGCAATTATCTTGTCTCGGGAAGCCGCGACGCGCAGGTTAAAATATGGGATGCAAAATCTTATGAGTTGATACACAACATACCGGCGCACCTTTTTGCCGTAAATTCCATCGTTTTTCATGCAACACAACCTTATTTTGCCACGGCCAGCATGGATAAAAGCATCAAACTTTGGGGCGCCGGCGATTTTAAACTCTACAAGATCATCAGCCGCGAGAAAGGCTACGAGAGTCACCACCTTTCCATTAACAAAATCGTATGGAACGGAGATCAGCTGATCTCAACCGGCGATGATAAGAAAATTATATTGTGGGATTTCACCTTCGGGGCTTAAAACTGGCGTCTGATGCTGTGCAGCTTGTGCGTGTAGCGTTTTAGTTCTTCCGAATAGATGCCTTTTTCGTCGACGGCGTCAATCTTTACCTTACCGCTGGCGTGAATAATATTCGCACTGTTAAGCATAATACCCACGTGGACCACTTTGCCTTCAGCATTATCAAAAAATGCCAGGTCGCCAAGGCGGGTATCGTGAATAGATGTAACGGCGTAGCCCTGTTCAGCTTGCATTGCGGCATCGCGCAGCAGGTTAATGCCCTGTAGTTTAAAAACAGCTTGCGTAAAGCCCGAACAGTCGATGCCGAAATGGGTGCGGCCGCCCCACAGATATGGCGCATTTAAAAAAGATGTGGCCGTTACTACCAGGTTCTCGGTTTCGCCGATCTCTCCTATTATTTCAAATTGCTCGTTACCGAGGCGACAGGTGGTTCCTTCTAAAAAAGCCAGCGAGCTGCCCGCAGGTAAGTACAGGATGCTGTTATTGGCAATCTTCCAGGCCTGGGTTACGGGGCGGTAAGTAAACGGCGGCGGTGTTTGCTTGAATCTTTTATAAGCAAGGTGCCCGAGCATAATGAACTGCAGGCGGCCTATCCAGCCTGTATAGTTATCAAAAGTGGTGACGATTTTTACCCAATTATCTTTCCATTCTTTAATCTCGAACATCTCGCCGAACAATACCTGCGATACCTGTTCGCTGCGCTCGTTATCTTCGGCGCGCAACGGAATGATAGAAAGGTTGCAAATACCGTATTCCATATCAAACTAGTAAAATACTCGGTTACCGTGTACAAAAAAGGGAAGGCACAAAACCATACCCTCCCTCTTTTCAAATATTTTTATAATTGGTTATTCATCCATGTGGAGCCACTCTTTTTTAGCCAGCAGCTCCTCTTTGGTTTCGCGTACGTCCTCATCATCCACGCAACAGTCAACCGGGCAAACGGCAGCGCATTGCGGCTCGTCGTGAAATCCTACGCACTCGGTGCACTTATCGGGCACAATATAATAAATATCATCTGACAATGCAGCTTGCGTCTCTTCAGCATTAAGTGTATTTCCATCGCCAAAATCAATCAAACCTTTCAACCCGGTACCGTCTGAAAAGCGCCATGCAGCACCTGCATCGTATATGGCATTATTAGGGCATTCAGGTTCGCAAGCTCCGCAATTTATACATTCATCGGTGATTTTAATCGCCATCTTTCTTTATATCTTATATTCTCAACTAACTTTGCCGCATGTTTCGGGTACCTCAACATGATTGCAGGCACGCAAATATAACAAAAAATGCAAAGCGCGATTTACACCCGCACCATATATATGTCAAAATTCCATAAAACACACCTTGTAAACCTATTTTCAGACCTGGGATCACAACTTTCTGATCCAAATGAACACTTACAGGCCATAATCGAATCGGAAAAGCAATACAATGCCTGGTTTTCGCCTGAGAACGTTACAAAAGCCGTAAAAAGCATCGGCGCAATGCTAAACCAGACCGACCTTAGCCTGTGGCTGGATACCTATCAAATAACTGCCGCCGAATCAAAAAAAATTGGCCTTATCCTGGCTGGGAATATTCCCCTGGTGGGCTTTCACGATGTGCTGTGTGTTTTAATATCCGGAAACTATGCATTGATCAAAGCCTCCTCGCAGGATGCACGGCTGCTTAAATATGTATTGCAACTGTTATGCGATATGGAACCGATCTTCCTCAACCGGTTTAGTTTTGTGGAACGGTTGGAAAATTTTGACGCCGTTATCGCAACCGGAAGCAATAATACTTCCCGGTATTTCGAATATTATTTCGGCAAGGTGCCCCATATCATCCGTAAAAATCGAAGCAGTGTTGCCGTTTTAACGGGCAATGAAACGACTGAGCAATTGCACGCGCTGGGTCATGATATTTTTGATTATTTTGGACTGGGCTGCCGCAACGTTTCTAAATTACTAGTACCGCAGGGCTATAATTTCAATTTGTTTTTTGAGTCGATAGCGACCTATCACGACATTATCAATCACCACAAATACAACAACAATTATTTCTACAATAAATCCATCTACCTGGTAAACAGCGACAAACACCTGGACAATGATTTTTTGCTATTAAAAGAAGATGCCCGTTTAGCCTCTCCCCTTGCGGTATTGTATTTTGAATATTATGACAGCCCGGATGCTGTTGAATCTAAATTAAATGAAGAAGCCGGGCAGATTCAATGTGTAGTTAGTGCCGCGCCTTTAAATATCAAAAGCCAGGTAGTTGATTTTGGGCAGAGCCAGCAGCCTAAACTTTGGGATTATGCGGATGCGGTGGATACCATGGCGTTTTTGACAGGGTTGAACTGAAAGAGGCTTCTGGGTCCGAGACGCAAATATTGCGTCTCTACGGGGTCTTCGACAAAATAATTTGTTCTTTTCCCGGATTCGCTTTGTAGGTGATATAGGCGCCCTTATCATCCTGCATCACTTTTGCATGTTCAACATGTTTTCCTTGCCTTACCGTTGCGTTCTTCCAGCCGGTTGAAACATACGTTTTCAATGTTAAAGGAAGATAATACATCGACCTTTCCAGCGAATGGTTAACCATAACCATTAACTTCCCGTTTGCTGTTTTATTTTGAACGGTCGCCGCTTCCCGCTCCCGCATATATCGCGCTACATCACCAAAAGTGGCTATCCATATATTATTTTCGCGGGCTTTGATATAGTGAAAATAGTCGTTCAGCAAGGTATCCGATAAAGCCTCGTAACCCAGGTGGTCCACCCCATGGATCACCAGCACCAGCCAGGTGTCCCTGCGGGCAACCGCAGTATCCACCCACGATTTCATCAGCGGCAGGGGCGCGTGGGTATTACATTCACGCTGCCACTGAACATAATCTTTAGTGTTAACGGAAGGTGTTTTTTTACTGGGGCGATCAAGTTCGGTAAGCCAGGGCTCGGGCATTCGGTTTCTAAGTGCGGGGTAAATTTTATAGGCAATTTTCATTACCCGCTCGTTTTCATAACCATAGGGCACCTCGGTGGAAAAAGTGTATTTTTCACCCATCTGGTTACGCATTTCCTCTTTGCTTTTTTCCAACTCATAGGCAATGTTTACGGAATCGAGCCCCGGCATGCTGGCATGTGTAATGGAATGGCTGGCAAACTCGTAGCCCAGCTTTGCATCACGGCGAAAATCATCCCAGGTGGAGCCTTTTTCCTGTAGGTACTCATCGCAGGGTTGATAGCCCGGTTCAAAATCGCCATGGCGCACTTTGCGGTACAGGCTATCCATCAATTTAAAAGCTTGTTCTTTTCTACGCGGATTATCATACATCCCCGCAGCTTTGGTAACGTAAGTGATTGTACCTTTATAACCCAAATAACCCGCGGCCGAGCATCGCTCCAAAAAGTTCTTGTCATTGGTGGCAATTGTGGCGGTCTCGGCAATGATATCTTTCACCGGCCGGCCGATAAACTTTCCGTGGTATTTTGAGCCGGGTATGCCCCCCGTTATCACAAAAAAGGTTGCGGGCAGATGAAGTTTTTCCATGATGGGCAGTGCATCCTTAAACTGGTTATATGAGCCGTCGTCATAGGTAATGGAAAGCGCGCCGTTTTTGTTGTACTGCCATTCGCAAATGGTAGTTTGACCAACGGGAGCAGCCTGCCCGAAAGCAAAAAAAGTACAGCAAACGGCTGCCATAGTGAAAAATAAAGGTTTCATGTTAATCGGACTGGAAGTCAAATATAGGTTATCAGTATAAAATGATCAGTATCTTTCTGTATCAAATCTGTTATGAAAGCAAACTTTTTAAATAAAATTAAAAAGTTTCTTTTATTCTTCTTTCTGCTTTCTGTTTCACTCCCCCGTATAAGGGTCCTTTATTTTTTTGTGCTGATAAGTAACATCTGAGAAGGTGACGGTATTATGAGTCCCGGTGGGAGATTGCGCCATGAAACCGAGGTGTAAAGGGCTTTTGGCATTAAATTGCAAGTGGCGCACCAAAAACCATTTTTTACCATCCTCAGAAAAATAAAGCGTGATGACATTAGCAGCTTTGGCTATTTTGTAATAAACAAAGTTTTGGCTGACCGGCGCCGAGTTACAATCGTCGGAAATATCATTGGTAACTACGCTTACTACCCGGTGTATACCCGTATAATCCTTCTCGAAACAAAACTTTATCCAATGCATGGCATCGGCCTTTAATACAATCGCGCCGCCGTCCCACTTATAAGTAAAGGCATGCTGAATACGTGCGGTGAGCACAAAATCATCATCAGGGGTAAAGAAGAGTTTAGGGGCGTTATCCGTGTTATACGTAACGTTTGGGTCGCGGAACATATCGGTTTTTGCGCCGGCTTCAATAGACAGCACAGAGCCTTTTACCGAGTAAGTCACCGGTGTATTTTCCCAGCTCATAGGGAATGGGATACTTTGAAATTTTACAGTTTTGCTTTGTGCCGATGCGCAGCAGGCAACGCAGCATGAAGCGATTATCAGCACAATTTTGGGGAAAGAAAATTTGCTCATGGGATTAAGGATTAAAACGGGATTTAACCGGGACAAAAGAAATTGCAGTATAAATGTAGCAAAGATTTTTCACAGGCATTTGCCAGCTCTATATATTCAATTGTATGCCGATGGTTTTTCCGGTAAAGGTCAGCGGGGTTCTTTCCAAAAAATGCCGCAATTTATTTCCGCTGCCATGCTGCGACCGGTACATGGTGGCATCAAACAGCAATAAAAAAGCGCCCTGCAGCGCTATGGCGGCGCCATAGCCCTTTAATTGGGCATTGTTGTTATTGCTGCCCCTGCTATCAAGGTAAAATCCGGCGCCGATATAAATTATATCCAGCGCGCCATTAAAAAGAAAGACCCGTTCTATCATCTGTTGTTTTCTCAGGCTTTCCGCAGGGCCTAAAGTTTCATTCAGTTCCTTTCGGGCAATCAAGCGCCCGCGGATTGCAATTGCGGTATTTACTACACCCCAAATAGTGGTCATTTGATAAAAATACCGGTTTTGCCCGCCTTCGGAGGCTGCCCAACCTGCCGTACCCGCGCCAATATTAGCCAGGCCCCAGCCGGTCAGCACGCCCATCCCAGTTTGTGTAATTGCGTTGCGGAAATTATTAAATGTTTTTAGTGAATCCTGTGCCATTGCACAGCGGGCCGTAATCAAAAATGCCAGGACAAGTATCTTTCTCATCATCAAAAATTTATTAAGCTTCAAAGTCATGGCGCTCCCTGCTATCACTCGCCCCAGGCGGTAATCACCAATTCCCGCGGGCGGGCATCATTTCGATGTTCGCACAAATAGATCCCCTGCCACGTGCCAAGGGCCAGGCGCCCGTTGCGGATGGGGATGGTTACCGAACTGCCCAGCAATGCCGATTTTAAATGCGCCGGCATATCGTCGGGGCCTTCATCGTCATGGCGATAATCCGGATCATTTTCAGGCACAGCTTTATTAAAATACATTTCAAAATCCACCCGCACAGTTGGGTCAGCATTCTCATTGATGGTAAGCGAGGCGGATGTATGCCGGATAAAAACCTGGCATATACCAGCTTTTATTTCATGTATTTGCGGCAGCGCATTTAAAATCTCACCGGTAATAATATGAAACCCACGTCTTCGTTTGGCCAGTTGTAACGTTTGCTGGAAAATTCTCATGGCTTGAACGGCTGATGTAACGAACCACTACCACACGCGAAAAAAAGCGAATGGTATAGTCAGTACTAATTTATGGGCTATCATGGCACTGTATTTATAAGAGCCGCAAATATTCATTTTATAATTTTGTATTTTGAAATGATTGACTAATTTTAGCCCGGTTTGAACACAGGATTTATAAATTTTACCAAAAATACTATTAAAAACAAATATTTTGACGCCTATGATACCCCTAAATAGCATCAAACGCTGCCGGATCATTTTACTTGCGATTGCTTCCATTTCAGTGGCCGGATGCTCTTCTAACACTGGCGAATGCAAAAACTGCACCGAGACGACATTTGCACCTACGGCCGCTATAAGAATGGTAGATAAGACCACTAAACAGGATCTGTTTTTTGGGCCCGGCGCAAAATACAGTACTGCGACACTAAGGATCAGCCATGTAGAAAATGGCCGGGTGGATACCGTGCCGGCAGAGATAAAGGTTGATACCGCTAATCACCTGCTTAACTTTAAATTGCTTTATATGAACCGTGTGGACACCATTGCCATCCAACTGGCGACATTAAAGCCGCAGCTATTATACCTGGAAACCGGCATACTGAATAGCTGCTGTACCAAGGTTATCGTGACATCGGCAACTCTTAACGGTTCCTTTATTTTCAAGGCGCCGGACGATCCTAAAAAGCGGGCGACAATGGCTAATGTGGTAACCGTTCCATTTTAGCTAAAACAAAACTTATTTCCAGGGGCTAATTGATATTCGGGCAAGGTTATTGATTTTGCAATACTTAGTTATTAGCCGGATTCGCGGTTTTATCAATTGCCGTGAGCAATGATTTGTCGCCCTGCGCATCCTGCAACAATTCCCAAATCATTACGCCGCCCGCATTTTGCATAGCTAAGGCCGTTTTCATTTTGATGGTTGGAATACCGTTGTAATAGACCAGGTTCCCTGGCGAAACACTCGAGGTGTCTGTATTTTCTGATCCGGGGCAAGTTTGTACGATCTCGCCGTAATGAAATTCATGCTTTGTACCGGGAGCAAAGCAATAGCCATAAAATGGCAGGCCCAGGTTTAATTTGGCTTTGGATATCCCCCGCTTATTTGTCCAGTAGTCCAAATCAGCAACGGCCATTGAATAGGGCGAATGCGGACCGGGCTCATTTGGCCGCCACGGGCCCGTGGCGTCGTAGCTCATGATATTTAAAAAATCGAAGTACGATAAAGCTTTATCAGTAAGCCACCCGCTCTCCCATGTGGCAATGGCAGCGGTCAGCAATTTGCCTTTTGACTTTAGCGCGGCCGAAAGGTCAGCAACAAACCCCTCATAGTCGCTATTGATACTATTTCCCTCCAGGTCTACGTCGATGCCATCGAGATGAAGTTCCTCAACCGATTTAACAAGGCTGTCGATAAAATCAGCGCGGTTGGTATCCGTAAGCAACGACAAGCTGGTGCCGTTGGCAATGGAACCCAGCACGATAACACGCTGTTGATGGGCGGCTGCGATGGTTGAGTCGAGGTGCGGCAGATGCCTCAGTTTATGGTTCGCGTCTTCGCTGTTAAAAAAAATGTTTAAATAATTTAACCTCGACAAGTCAAAGCTTGCCGCTGCGCCGTTTGAAATTTCCCCGCTTAACAAATAGCCGACCACCCTAAAATTTGGCGGCGCTTTAACCACCACGGGGGCAACGGGCCTGGCCGGCAATAGCTTGTGTGTTTTACAGGCGATAATATTGAACATCAGCAAAAATATCAGAAAAGCCGGGTATGAGGGTTTCAATGGGCTAATGATTAATGTACCGGCAATTTAGCAAGAATATTTAAACCGTATACTTCAAGGGTGGTTTTGAGCGCCCCGCTTTTACACTTGCAATGGCAACTGATCACGCATAACCTTTAAGTTTCGTTTTCGTATAAATGTCCCAATCAACGTCAAATAAACTTATGGATATTATCAGAAGAGACGACATTACGTACGAAGAATTTATCGAACAGCATTATAAACCGGGCATTCCGGTGGTGTTGACCAAAGCTGCTAAAGTTTGGAAAGCAAACGGCCTTTTTACGCCGGATTGGTTCAGGCAAAACTACCCTGATCGTGAGATAGACGTAAGAGGTAAAGTTTATACCATGAAAGAGGTAATGGACCTGGTTGAAAACAGCACAGCTGAAAACCCGGCGCCCTATCCTATTATTTATAACATCCCGGAAAGCCTGCCGGAGCTGATGCCCCTGATCGAGCCGCTCGATCTGAACTATGCATCGCCCAACTGGCTGAAAAATAAGATGTTCCAGCTGGGTAAGTGGGGCGGCGCTACGGAGCTGTTTATCGGCGGCCCGGGAGGCAAATTCCCTTACCTGCACCTGGATTACTATCACCTGAATGCCTGGATCACCCAATTATATGGCGAAAAACGTTTCACCGTATTCCCGCGCGGCCAGGAAGATTGCCTGTATCCGCGGCCGGATGATCCATGGAGATCAGAACTGAACATTTTTGAACCTGACTTTGAGAAGCATCCCAAATATAAAGATGCCACTCCGATCAATTTTGTGGTTGGCCCCGGCGAAACTTTATTCATACCATTTGGTACCTGGCATTCGGCATACTCCCTTACCCCTACCATCTCCGTTGCTTTTGATACGCTGAACAGCAAAAATCATAAGGAATTTATGAAAGATGTTTGGGTGTTTAAAAAACGCCAGGGAACTGCTAAAGCGCTGGCGATGTACAGCTATGCCTGGGTGGCCACGCAGGGTAGTAAGCTCACCGAAAAAAAGAAGTATAAAAACTTCGCGCAATAATAAGAACCAGGAGCCAGGCAAAATGAATCCAGCTTCTTTCCTTGTCTCTTGACTCCTGACTCTTCAAAAAAGCCCTGATTACAAAAAATATATACCGCCTGCAGCTAATACTGCAGGCTTTTTTATTTGGATGATGTACATTTGAAACGCGGTTCGATATAAGCGCCGTATTTGCCTCACCCCAACCCCTTTCCAAAGGAGAGGGGCTAAGAAAGGTTAAAAATCGGGCATTTCACTTTGAAGTCCTCTCCTTTGGAGAGGATTTAGGTGAGGCGAAAGCGATGTCTGAGCTTAAAAATCATGTCGAATTCGTAAAAATGACATCAGTATACCGCGGGTTGGAAACATTAGCTCCAAAATATAACGAGGCGTTAAATAACTATTATCAAAAAATAGCCGCTGCGGCTACCGAAGATATGGTGCTGAATATGGGCCCGCAGCATCCGTCTACACATGGCGTTTTACGACTGGAACTGATCACCGACGGCGAAATCGTTAAAGAAGTGATACCCCACATCGGTTACCTGCACCGCTGTTTTGAAAAGCATGCCGAATCGCTTACCTATCAGCAAACCATCCCCTTTACCGACAGGATGGACTACCTGGCCTCCATGAACAACAGCCACGCCTTTGTA
>Ga0207702_10000197_pt1 | contig 71667 bp, 65 predicted proteins | sample KBSCornC62_FD_184302 | JGI IMG/M metagenome (GOLD analysis project Ga0207702, IMG submission 184302) | Corn rhizosphere microbial communities from Kellogg Biological Station, Michigan, USA - KBS Corn C6-2 (SPAdes) (version 2) | ecosystem: Host-associated > Plants > Roots > Rhizosphere > Soil ...
CGCGGCCTCGATGGTGGCGTTGAGCGCCAAGAGGTTGGTCTGGGCGGCGATGCTCTGGATCAGCGTCACGACGTCGCCGATCTTCTGGGCGCCGGCGGCGAGCGACTGCGCGATATCGCCGGTGCGCCGCGCGTTCTCGACGGCACGGGTGGATATCTGGCCGGACTGCGCGACCTGGCGGCTGATCTCGGTGATCGAGGAGGTCAGTTCCTCGGTGGCGCTGGCGACCGTCTGCACATTGGCGGTGGTCTGCTGCGAGGCGCTGGCGACCGCGCCGGCCTGGCGGTCGGTCGCGGCCGCGGTCGAGGACATCGAGCGTGCGGTGGTTTCCATCGTCGCGGAAGACGACGACAGGCCGCTGATCAGTTCGCCCACCTTGGACTCGAACGATTTGGTCAGTTCGTCGAGCACGCGGGCGCGGCGCATCTTGATGTCGTTCTCGGCGGCCTGTTCGGCCGACAACCGCTCGGCCTTGATCATGTTGTCCTTGAATACCTGGACGGCGGCGGCCATGGCGCCGATCTCGTCCCTGCGTTCGCTGGCGGGAATGGCGCCGGCGGTATCGCCGGCCGCCAGCTTCGACATCGAGCCGGTGATATCGACGATCGGTTTGCAAACCCGGCGCTGCACCATCATCACGAGGCCGCAGCTCGCGGCGATCACCGCGACGAGCACCAGCAGCGCGATCATGAAGCTGAGGCGGGCGCCGGAATAGGCGGCGGCGAGGATCTCGCCGGCGTTGTCGTAGAGCGCGTCGCGCACCGTGATGATGGCGCCGAGCCCCTTCTGCGATTCGACGAAATAGGTGTCGACGTCATGCTCGTATTTGCCGGTGATCGCGCCTTCCTTCACCAGCTTCAATTCCTGACCGAAGCGGTCGACATAGGCGTCCTGCATCCTGGAAAGCGCCGCCTCGACGTTGGCGGGGGTTGCCGGATTGCCGCGCAGTTCCTGCAGCGAGGAGAGGATCTGGTCGGTCCTGCCCTGGGAGCGACTCAGCTCCAGCCGCTCGGCCTCGGTCGCAACCCGTTTGCTGCCGACCAGGTTCTTGTGCAGGCTGGCGTTGAGCCCGCCGATGTCGCGCAGCGCCCACGCGGTGTTGGCATAGGTCGATTGCCGGTAGGCGTCGCCGTTGAGGATGGCCATCTTGCGAACCTGGTCGTCAAGCAGCGTGGTGATGGCATGGTTGAAGACGGCATTGTCGGCCACGATCTTCTTGGCGGCGTCGCGGCGGGCGTCCGCCGGGCCGGCGATGGCCTTGTCGATCGCGGCGCGCAGAGCGTCGAACTGGCTTTTCAGCGCGTCGATCTTGGCCACGATGTCGCGGCCGTCGTCGAGCGCGTCGGCAATGGTGGCCCGGACCTGCTCCATCTTGGCCACCGCGCCGTCGGTGTGCTTGCGATAGGTGCCGAGTTCGGCGAGCAGTCTGTCCTCGACCACCGGCGGTCCGTACATGATGTTGGTGGCAAAACCCCGTTCCGGATTCATGTAGCGCGGGATGTCGCCGACCGCGCGGACGATTTCCAGCCGCTTTTCGGCGTCCGAAATCTTGCTCATGGTCTCGTGCTTGGTCGAGGCGACATAAGCCGCAAGGCCCCCGCCGACGGCCGACAGCGAGAGGATCACGGTGGTGAGGAGGGTACCGATTTTCATGGGGATGCCAGCCGGATAGAGGGGGACAAGGACCGGAAGCGGACGATTCCGGGACAGCGATGGACGGCAACTTAAGCGAGCTATCCTAACCCACGCTTAACATTTGAACCGGTTGGTGAATTAGCCTTTCCGTCGATGGGACCTGTGACGCCGCGCCGAGAACCGGGCTGCCTTGCTGCCGCGCCGCAGAATGTCATACGCTCGGCGCCAATCTGGCCGTCCGCAGCTCACGGCGGAATCAAAACGAGAACAAGCGTGGCCTGGCGGGGACAGACCGGGCCGGCGCATAGGGAGGAACCTGCGATGACCACCCGTCGAGATTTCCTGAAAACAGGCACTGCCGCTGCCGCCGGCGTCGTTTTTTGCAGTTGCGGCCTGCTGCAAGGCGCCCACGCCCAGCAGCCGGCGCGTCAAAAGCTTCCGGTGATGGTCGCGGGCAAGCGGGTCAAGACCATCGACGTGCACGCGCATTGCCTGTTTCACGAAGCGCTGGATCTGCTCAGGGCCGGCAGACCGCCCGCCGAAACCGCGCCGCGGCCGGTGCTTGGCGCCGGGGAGGCGTTCCTCGAAATCAATACCCGGCTTGCCGCGATGGACGCGCAGGCGGTCGACATGGAGATCCTGTCGATCAATCCGATCTGGTACCACCGTGAGCGCGACCTCGCCGCTCAGGTCGTCAAGCTGCAGAACGAGAAGCTTGCCGAACTCTGTGCCCTGAAGCCGGACCGGTTCGCGGCCTTCGCCTCGCTGACCCTGCAGGCGCCCGATCTGGCGGTGCAGGAGCTGGAAACCGCGGTCAGGAAGCAGGGCCTGAAGGGCGCGGCGATCGGCGGTTCGGTGGATGGCGTTGCGTTCTCGGACCCGAAATTCAACCCGGTGTGGGCCAAGGCGGAAGAACTCGGCGTGCCCCTGTTCATCCACCCCTACGGCATCCCCGAACTCGACAAGCGGGCGGCCGGCAATGGCTGGCTGACCAACGCGGCGGTGTTCCCGATGGAAACCACGCTGGCGCTCTCGCACATGATTTTCGAGGGCACGTTCGATCGCTTTCCCAAGCTGAAGGTGATCGCGGCCCATGGCGGCGGCTTCCTGCCGTCCTATGCCGACCGCTCCGACCATGCCTGCCTGGTCAGCCCGGCCAATTGCGACCCGAACATCAAGCTGCAGAAGAAGCCGACCGAATATCTCCGGCAGATCTATTTCGACTCGCTGGTGTTCACGCCGGAAGCCATCCGGCATCTCGCGGCCCAGGTCGGCGCCGGGCAGATCGTGCTCGGCAGCGACTATCCCTATCGCTGGCAGCTCGAGCCGGTGGACCACATCTTCGCCTGCGACTCGCTGAACGACGACGAGAAGGCCGGCATTTTGGGCCATACCGCCGCGAAGCTGATGAATTTTGAAGCCTGATCGGCCGAGCAAAGGAAGCGACGGACACATGGTTGCGCGGAGTGACAAGAAGGCGGCTTCGACGCGCAGCCGTGCCAGAACGGAGAATCTGGCAAAAGAGCTGGAGGGGCTTACGCTCGACTTCGAGCGTTATCTGCCTACCGTGATGTCGAGCCTGGTGGCGAAACTCCGGGCCAACGCTGCGGTGTTTTTTACGGGGAGTTACGGCGTCTCGCTGGCGGAGTGGCGCATCCTGTCGTTTCTCGCCGAATATGGCCCCGCCAGTGCCTACGACATCTGGACCCGGTCCAACCTCGACAAGGCCGTGGTCAGTCGCGAGACCGGAACCTTGTCCAGAAAAGGTCTGGTCGAGATCGAGGCCGTGAAGGGCAGCGCCCGCAAGCGCTCCGAGATAAGGCTGTCAAAGGCCGGCAGCGAACTCCTGAAACGCAGCTTCAGCGAGATCCTGAGGCGGCATGACAATTTGACCGCCGGCCTCGAGCCGGCCGCGATCGAGACCTTTTTGCGCGTTACCCGGCATATCGAAAGCCGGATTCCCCATATGAGCGATCCGTCGTCGCGGCCGCTTTCAAGACACGCGCCGGTCAAGCGCATCGGCAAAAACGGCAAGGCCAAAACCGGCAAGGCCTGGGCGTGAAAATTCGAAATCTGAACTTGCCGATATCGAACTGCGTCTTCGCCCGCCAGCGCGGTGCATCGCCTGGAGAATTTCGCCCGAGGTCGCGGCTGCGTGCTCGCTTTAACTGGCTTGCGCATGCTCGCAAGACATTGCGCTGAGTAGCTGCAATCGCTACGGAAAGTGCCAGCTAAAGTATTTTGTGATGTTGTTCGCGTGAAATGGTCGCGCAATGCAACCCGCCGCTGGTGATGGACACTACAGCAGGCGGGTTACCGAAACGGAAATGCCGGTCGAGTGGGCCCAACCTCGAAACCGCCCAAGCGGTTTCGAGGGTCATCATCCGTCTCACGCCTTCATCGCCGCCATCACGTCTTCGTCCTCGTGAAACAGCTTTTCCCTATCCAGCACCACCTGGTGGGCGCGGATGCGATAGAGCCGGTTTTCCCGGGTCGGCAGCGGACGCTCGCCGGTGTCCTGGAACTTCTTGGCTTCCGCCATCAGCCGCCGGCGCATCTTGACGATGGCGATGTCGCTGGTGCCCAGATGCTCCAGGCTGCGGTCGACGATCGGGCCGGGCGACTCCGTCACCATGGCGTCCTGGGCGCGGATGCCGTCGATGCCCGAGAACGAGACCGTCTTCTGCTTCTGGCGGTCGATGTTGTAGTCGTTGGCCTTGTTCTCCAGCGGGATGGTGGTGCCCGGAATGGTGCGGCGGTGGGTGTTTTCGCCGTTCTTCCAGGCCCGCAATTCCTCGGCGCCGAGCGGCTTGTCGCGGCGGAAGTTGACCGCGATCACCCAGCAATGGGTGTCGTCCTTGGGCACCCACATCCGCGTCATCAGCGCCGAGCCCGGCGCCGGCGTGATCATGGTGTAGAACGGCAGCAGGAACTGGTTCATGCGCCAGTAGGACTTGTTGTCGTCGACATTGCGCTGCGATGCGGCAATAAAGCCGTAGTCGGTGTCCCTGACATGCCAGCGCGGCGAACGGTCTTCCTGAAAGTAGCTTCCGGTCAGCGCCTGGTTGTTGTTGTCGATCTTGTCGATCCTGCGATGCAGGAAGCTGACATGGGAACTGTCGAGCTCGCCCTCCATGGCCTGGATCGAGTTGCATTCCTGTTCCCAGCGCGAGGCGTAGAGGTGGCCCTCTGGCAGATCGAGCCATTCGAAATCCGGCATCGCCGCGAGGCTGGCCTGGTCGCCCATGTAGACCCAAAGCAGGCCGCCGGCCTCGCGCGCGGCGTAGGCGCGCGCCTTGACCTTGCGGCGGTAGTCGCTTTCCGGCGGCTCGCTCGGCATCTCGACGCAATTGCCTTCAATGTTGAACTTCCAGCCGTGATAGACACAGCGGATGCCGCATTCCTCGTTGCGCCCGAAGAACAGGCTGGCGCGGCGATGCGGGCAATATTCGTCCATCACGCCGAGCTTGCCATCGGTGTCGCGGAACACGATCAAATCCTCGCCGAGCAGCCGCAACCGGACTGGCGCCTCGTCTTTCGGCGGCACTTCGGCGGCCACCATCGCCGGAATCCAGAACGAGCGCAGGTACTCGCCCATGAACGTCTTGCGATCGGTGCGGCAGAGCTTTTCGTTGTCTTCGACGGACATCATGGCGCAGTCTCCCAAAATTGTTCCGGCGGGGTTTTTGGACATTCTACCGCGACCGGCTGCTTTCGTCAGTGGCGGATACCCCGGTCCTTGTCGGGCCGAGCATATGGTTGTCGTGACACCCGTATCAAGCGGAAACGCCTGTGTGCAGCGCAGCAAGCGGCAAAAAGTTGCAATCTGCAAGTATCCGTTTGATGTCCGGGCGGCCCTGCGCGCAATTCACTGCACGGAGAATGTTTTTCTCGCAGCGATCAGATGAAATTCATGCCGCCATTGAGCATGATGGTCTGTCCGGTCATATAGTCGTTGCCGAGCACCATGATGACGGCGTGCGCGACTTCGTCGGGCTGGCCCATGCGGCCGAGCGGAATGTTGCGCGCCAGATCGGTGCGGCCGCCCATCATGTCGGTCTCGATCAGCGAGGGCGCCACCGAATTGACGGTGATGCCTTCCTTGACCAGCCGCGCCGCATAGCCGCGGGTCAAGCCCTCCATGCCGGCCTTCGAGGCGTTGTAATGCGGGCCGATCGCGCCGGCGCCGCGCGCCGCGCCCGAGGTGATGTTGACGATGCGGCCCCATTTGCGCGAACGCATCGATGGCAGCACCGCCTGAGTGCAGAGGAAGGCCGATTTCAGATTGACCGCGATGGTCTGGTCGAATTCGGCCTCGGTGAGATCGTCGACGCGGCGCACGATCGCGACGCCTGCGTTGTTGATCAGTATGTCGATCTGACCGAGTGTTTTCACGACGTTCTCGACCATCGCCGTAACCGCCGTGGCTTGCGAGACGTCAGCGGCCACCGTCATCGCGCGGCCGCCGATGGCCTTGATTTTGGCGGCAACCGCGTCGGCGCCGTCCGCCCGCGCGCGATAATTTGCCGCGACCGCGCAGCCCGCTTCGGCCAGCGCGAACGCAACCGCCGCGCCAATGCCGCGGGATGCACCCGTCACCAGCGCGACGCGGCCGTTGAGATTTTGTTTCGTCATCGGTTCAACCTTCCTGGTGCGGAGCGGCCCGACCATATCATCATATGCGGCCCGTTCCTGGTAACCGTGTCATGCTGCGCGATTGAACTATTGCCCATATTTTGAGTATATGTTCCCCGGGAAATCGGAGGCAGGTGCTCGCGCGCGAAGCGCGGCGCGCCGGCCTTCGCAAACCGGATGCAGCGAATGGCCGCGCCTGACAACGACAAATCGCGTCTCGACGAGGCTGCGCGCGCCGGCTGGCTCTATTTCATCGCCGGGCATACCCAGGACGAAATCGCAAAGATGTTGCAGGTGTCGCGCGCCTCGGCGCAGCGACTGGTGTCGCTGTGTCTCGCCGAGCGGCTCATCACCTTCCGGCTTGAGCATCCGATCGCGGCCTGCATGGAGCTCGCAGCGAAACTCAAGCAGGCGTTCAAGCTGGTCTATTGCGATGTGGTGCCGACCGATCCCGCCGCGCCGCAATCGGCGGCCGGCATCGCCGAGCGGGCGGCGAACCTGCTGGAGCAGATGCTGCGCGGCGACAAGCCGGTGGTGGTGGCGCTGGGCACGGGCAGGGCGGTGCGCGCCGCGGTCGAACGGGTGTCGCCGATCGAGCGGCCCAATCACCAGATCGTTTCGCTGGTCGGCAATATCTCGGCCGACGGCTCGGCCAGTTTCTTCGACACCGTCGGCCGGCTCGCCGACGTCACGCAGTCGCGGCACTACCCGATGCCGCTGCCGTTTCTGATGTCGTCCGAAAAGGAGCGCGACCAGATGCTGCGGCTGGAGCCTATTTCAAAGGTACGGGCGCTGGCGGCGAAGGCGGATCTGCGCCTGGTCGGGATCGGCCAGATGGACCAGAGCGCGCAGATGCTGGTCGACGGTTTTGTCACGAGGCAGGAACTTTTTGATTTGATGCGCCGGGGCGCGGCCGGCGAACTGACCGGATGGGCGTTCGATTCCGACGGCCGCATCATCGACGGCGGCACCAACGGCCGCCTGACCAGCATTCCGCCACGCGTTCCCGCCGCCGCGCTGACGATTGCGGCCGCCGTCGGCAAAGGCAAAGTGCCGGCGATCCGGGCCGCGTTAAAGGGCCGGCTGATCAACGGCTTGATCACCGATGAAGCCACCGCCGGCGCGATCTTGCGAAGGTAGATCGGGGCAGTCGTTGCGTGGCCCATGGTTCGAGACGGCGCTATCGCACCTCCACCATGAGGTTTCATCTGCGGAGAGCCGATCAACCTCGCAAACAGACCTCATTCCGAGGAGGCGCGATAGCGCCGTCTCGAAGGAAGGGCCAAGCACACGCGAGGCCCCACACCCCAGGCGTGCGCCGCAAAGCTGAACGCGAATTTGGGTGCGGGACGCCGCTCTCGCGCTTGACAAGATTTTAAGCCGGTGTGAACATACACCCAACGCATGGGCATATGCTCAATGCGAAAAAATAGTGGGAGGATACCGTGAAGCTATTCTCTGGCGCCCTGTTGGGCGCGCTTTCCCTGTTGGCCGCCTCGTCCGCGCCCTCGCTCGCCCAGACCACCCTGACGATCGCCACCGTGAACAACGGCGACATGATCAGGATGCAGGGCCTGACCAGCGATTTCACCGCGAAGAATCCCGACATTTCAGTCAAATGGGTGACGCTGGAAGAAAACGTGCTGCGCCAGCGCGTCACCACCGACATCGCCACCAAGGGCGGCCAGTTCGACGTGCTGACCATCGGCACCTATGAAGTGCCGATCTGGGCCAAGAAGAACTGGCTGGTGCCGCTCGACAATCTCGGCGCCAACTACGACATCAACGATCTGCTGCCGAAGATCCGCGATGCGGTGTCGGTGTCGGGAAAACTCTACGCCGCGCCGTTCTATGGCGAGAGCTCGATGGTGATGTACCGCACCGATCTGTTCGAGAAGGCCGGCCTGAAGATGCCGGAAAAGCCGACCTGGGATTTCGTCATCGATGCCGCAAAGAAGCTGACCGACAAGGCCGGCGGCGTCTATGGCATCTGCCTGCGCGGCAAGGCCGGCTGGGGCGAGAACATGGCGTTCCTGACCGCGATGTCGAATTCGATGGGCGCGCGCTGGTTCGACGAGCAGTGGCATCCGCAATTCGACCAGCCGGAATGGAAGAAGACGCTTTCCACCTATGTCGACCTGATGAAGGAAGCCGGACCTCCCGGCGCCAGCTCCAACGGCTTCAATGAAAACCTCGCGCTGTTCAATGCCGGCAAATGCGCGATGTGGATCGACGCCACGGTCGCCGCGTCCTTTGTCACCAACCCGAGTCAATCCAGGGTCGCCGACAAGGTCGGCTTTGCCCTGGCGCCGAATGCCGGGCTCGGCAAGAACGCCAACTGGCTGTGGGCGTGGAATCTGGCGATCCCCGCCGGCTCCAAGAAGGTCGAGGCGGCGGAGAAGTTCATCGCCTGGGCGACCAACAAGGACTACACCAAGCTGGTCGCCTCCAAGGATGGCTGGTCGAACGTGCCGCCGGGCACGCGCGCCTCGCTCTACGAGAATCCTGAATACCTGAAGGTCGCGCCGTTCGCCAAGCCGACGCTCGCTTCGATCGACGCGGCCGATCCGAACAAGCCGACCGTCAAGCCGGTGCCCTATGTCGGCGTGCAATATGCCGCGATCCCTGAATTCCAGGGCATCGGCACCACCGTCGGGCAGGATTTCTCGGCGGCGCTGTCGGGCAACATGACCGTCGATGCGGCGCTGGCGGCCGCGCAATCCTCGACCGAGCGCGAAATGAGACGCGCCGGCTACATCAAGTAGCGCCTCTCGCGCTGCTCGCGGCCTCGTCCCCCCGGCCGCAAACTGGCGACCATCCCGTTATCCGACTGGATGGTCGCTTTATCCGGATCATGGAGGTGGCGATGGCGACAAGGCAGACCCAGATCCTCGCGCGAACGCTGCTGTCGCCGGCCGTGGTGCTGCTGTTCATCTGGATGATCGTGCCCTTGGCGCTGACGATCTATTTTTCCACCCTGCATTACAGCCTGCTCGATCCCGGTTCGGAAAGCTTTGTCGGTCTCGACAATTTCCGTTACTTCCTGACCGATCCGGCCTTCATCGCCTCGCTGCAGAACACGCTGGTGCTGGTCGGCTCGGTGCTCGCCATCACCATCCTGCTCGGCATTCCCCTCGCGATGCTGCTCGACCAGCCCGTGATCGGCCAGGGCATCGTCCGGCTGATGGTGATCGCGCCGTTCTTCGTGATGCCGACCGTGAGCGCGCTGGTCTGGAAGAACCTCTTGATGCACCCGGTGTCCGGCCTGTTCGCCTGGCTGGCAAAACTGGCAGGCCTCCAGCCGATCGACTGGTTCAACGACGCGCCGCTGTTCTCGGTGATTCTGATCGTGTCCTGGCAATGGCTGCCATTCGCGACCCTGATCCTGCTCACCGCGCTGCAGTCGCTCGATGAAGAGCAGAAGGAAGCCGCCGAAATGGACGGCGCGCGGGCGCTCTCGACCTTCATCTACATCACGCTGCCGCATCTGGCGCGGCCGATCACCGTGGTGATCCTGATCGAAACCATCTTCCTGCTCACCGTGTTCGCCGAAATCTTCGTTACCACCGGCGGGGGACCGGGCCTGCAGACCACCAACATCGCGTTCCTGATCTACTCGCAGGCGCTGATCCAGTTCGACGTCGGCAGCGCGTCGGCCGGCGGACTGGTCGCGGTCGTGATCGCCAACGTCGTGGCCTTCTTCCTGGTCAGGATCGTCGGCAAGAACCTGGAGGCCTGACGCATGGCACGGATGGTGACCACAAGACGGGTCTGGATATCGACCATCGCGGCCTGGCTGTTCGGCTTCCTGATCTTCTTCCCAATCCTCTGGATGATCTTGACCAGCTTTAAAACCGAGCTCGACGCCTTCGCGACCCCGCCGTTCTTCCTGTTCTTCCACTGGACCACCGAGAACTACGCCACGGTGCAGGAGCGCAGTGACTATTTCCACCACGCGCTGAACTCCATCATCATCGCCGGCGGCTCGGTCCTGATCGCGATGCTGATCGCAGTGCCGGCCGCATGGTCGATGGCGTTCTCGCCGACAAAACGCACCAAGGACATCCTGCTCTGGATGCTGTCGACCAAGATGATGCCGCCGGTCGGCGTGCTGGTCCCGATCTATCTGATCTGCCGCAATTTTGGCCTGCTGGATTCCCGCACCGGCCTTATCATCATCCTCTGCCTCGGGAACCTGCCGATCGTGATCTGGATGCTGTTCACCTATTTCAAGGAAATCCCCAAGGACATTCTGGAAGCCGCGCGGATGGACGGCGCCACCATCGGCCGCGAACTGATCTATGTGCTGACGCCGATGGCGATCCCGGGCCTTGCCTCCACGCTGCTGCTGAATTTCATCCTGGCGTGGAACGAGGCGTTCTGGACGCTTAATCTGTCGACGTCGGAGGCCGCACCGCTCACCGTGTTCATCGCGTCCTATTCAAGCCCGGAGGGGTTGTTCTGGGCGAAGTTGTCGGCGGCGTCCACGCTTGCGATCGCGCCGATCCTTATCCTCGGATGGTTCAGCCAGCGGCAACTGGTCCGCGGCCTGACCTTCGGCGCCGTCAAGTAGGGGAGGCGACACAAGATGGGCCAGATCACGCTGCAGGGGGTCCGCAAATCGTTCGGACCGGTCAACATCATCAAGGGCGCCGATCTCGAGATCGAGGACGGTTCCTTCGTGGTTTTCGTCGGTCCGTCCGGCTGCGGCAAGACCACGCTGCTGCGGCTGATCGCGGGACTGGAGGACGTCACCGGCGGCAGCATCCTGATCGACGGCAAGAACGTCGTCGACGTGCCGCCCGCCAAGCGCGGCCTGTCGATGGTGTTCCAGTCCTACGCGCTCTATCCGCATATGAGCGTGCGCGGCAACATCGCCTTCGGTCTCAAGATGGCCGGCCTGCCGCGCGAGGAAATCGACCGCAAGGTCGACGCCGCGGCGGCGACGCTGAATCTTACGCCCTATCTCGAGCGCAAGCCGCGCGAATTGTCGGGCGGGCAGCGCCAACGCGTCGCGATCGGCCGCGCCATCGTCCGCGAGCCGAAGGCCTTCTTGTTCGACGAGCCATTGTCCAATCTCGACGCGGCGCTTCGGGTCCAGATGCGGCTGGAAGTCACAAGGCTTCAGAAGCAACTCGCGACCACCGCGATCTACGTGACGCATGACCAGGTCGAGGCCATGACCATGGCCGACAAGATCGTGGTGCTCAATGCCGGCGCGATCGAGCAATACGGCTCGCCGCTGGAACTATACGAGCGGCCGGCCAATCTGTTCGTTGCGGGCTTTATCGGCTCGCCCAAGATGAATTTTGTCTCCGGCGAGCCCGCGAAAAAGCTCGGCGCCGCGACCATCGGCGTCCGGCCGGAACATCTGAAGATCGACCGCGACGGGCAGGGCTGGCCGGGAACGGTAGGGGTTGCCGAGCACCTCGGCAGCGATACGTTCCTTTACGTCGATGCCGGACCGCTCGGTACGCTGACGGTGCGCGGCATCGGCGAACTCGATCTGGCGCCGGGCGATAAGGTGTCGATGACGCCGGATCCGGCGCGGGTGCATCGCTTTGCCGAGGACGGCAAATCGATCCGGGCGTGATCCCACCAGGAAGAAGAAAAAAATGTATCTGGAAAAGTTTAGACTTGCCGGCAAGACCGCCGTCGTGACCGGCGGCGGACAGGGCATTGGGCTGGCCAGCGTCGAGGCGCTGGCGGAAGCCGGCGCCAAGGTCGTGATCGCGGATCGCGATGCCGCCGTCGCTGCACAAGGACAGGCCAGCCTGAAGGCAAAAGGTTATGATGTCGAAATCGCGGACATGGACGTCACCAAGTCAGCGCAAGTCGCCTTGGTCGCGGCCCAGCTGGTCAGGCGCCATGGCAAGGTCGACATCCTCGTCAACAATGCCGGCATCGCCCGCAGCGAGACGCCGGCCGAGACGGTGACCGACGAGCATTGGCTCAACGTGCTCGACGTCAACCTCAACGGCACCTTCTGGTGCTGCCGCGAATTCGGCAAGCACATGCTGGCGGCGAAATCGGGAACCATCGTCAATATCGGTTCGATGTCCGGCTTCATCGTCAACAAGCCCCAGGAGCAGGCCTATTACAACGCCTCGAAGGCGGCGGTGCATCATCTGACCAAGTCGCTCGCGGCGGAGTGGGGCGCGCGCGGCGTGCGGGTCAATGCGGTGGCGCCGACCTATATCGAGACCCCGCTAAACGCCTTCGTGAAGAACAACCCGCCGATGTACAACGCCTGGATCGGCGGCACGCCGATGGCCCGGTTGGGGCAGGTGGACGAGATCGCCTCCGTGGTGCTGTTCCTCGCCTCCGAGGCCGCCAGCCTGATGACAGGCAGTATCGTTCTGGTCGATGGCGGCTATACTTGCTGGTAGACTTGCTCATATTGTGAGTGGGGTACCAATGCGGCAGGCCTTCATCGGCATTGATGTCGGAACCGGCAGCGCGCGCGCGGGCGTGTTCGACGAGCGTGGAACCTTGCTGGCGACCGCCCGGCATCCGATCGCGGTCTGGCGCGAAACCGGCGATATCGTCGAGCAGTCTTCTTCCGACATCTGGTCGGCCTGCGCCGCCTCGGTTCGCGCCGCGATGGCCGAGGCCGCGCTATCGCCCGAGGCGGTCAAGGGTATCGGCTTCGACGCCACCTGCTCGCTGGTCCTGCTCGACCAACATGCAAAACCGCTGACGGTGAGCCCGTCGGGCGACAACAACCGCAATGTCATCGTCTGGATGGATCATCGCGCCATATCGGAGGCGCGGCAGATCAATGAGACGCAGGACGACGTGCTGCGCTATGTAGGCGGCTCGATCTCGCCGGAAATGGAGCTGCCCAAAATCCTGTGGCTGAAGCGGCACTTGCCGGCAAGCTACGCCGCCGCGCGCCACTTCTTCGACCTCGCCGATTTCCTGTCGTTTCGCGCTACCGGTTCCCTGGCGCGTTCGGTCTGCACCGTGACCTGCAAGTGGAATTACCTCGCCCACGAGCAGCGCTGGAGCGGCAGCTATTTTGAACGGATCGGGCTCGGCGATCTCGCCGTCGATCAATATGCAAGGATAGGCACCGAGATCGTGGTGCCCGGCACGCGGCTTGGCCGTGGCCTGACTGCGGACGCGGCCTCCGAACTCGGGCTGGTCGAGGGTACGCCGGTCGCGGCGTCCCTGATCGATGCCCATGCCGGCGGCATCGGCACCATCGGCGGCCGAACGACGAACGGCGAGGCGGTCGACGTTTGCGAACGGCTGGCCTACATCATGGGGACGTCGGCCTGCATCATGGCGACCACGGTCGAGCCGTGCTTCGTGCCGGGGGTATGGGGGCCTTATCGCTCGGGCATGGTTCCGGACCTCTGGCTCAACGAAGGCGGGCAGTCGGCCGCGGGCGCGGCGATCGATCATCTGATCCGCTCGCACCCGGCGCACGCCGAGGCCGAAGCCGCCGCGCGCAGTGCCGGCGTCGATGTCCTGCAGTTTCTCGAAAAGCGCATCGTGTCGCGCAACGGCGGCATCACCGAAGCCGCGCGGCTTGCGCGCGACATCCATGTGTTGCCGGAGTTTTTGGGCAACCGCTCGCCCTATGCCGATCCGGATTCCCGCGCCGTCATCATGGGCCTCGATCTCGACGCCGACATCGAGGCGATGGAGTGGCTGTTCGTCGCGGGACTGTGTGGTCTCGCCTACGGCCTTGCCGACGTGGTCGATGCCTTCAGGGCGCACAACGTCGACAGCCGCATGATGGTGATGAGCGGCGGCGGCGCGCGAAGCCCGCTGGTTCGGCAGATCATGGCGGATACCACCGGGCTTGCAGTCGCGCTACCGCGCACGCAGGAGCCGGTGCTGCTTGGCGCGGCGATGCTGGGTGCGGTCGCCGGCGGCGCGTTCGCCTCGCTCCGCGACGCCATGGCCTCGATGTCCGCGATTGGCGGTTTGAGCGCACCGGCCGCGCCGGGTATCGCGGCGTTTCATCGCGCCAAGCGAAGGGTTCACGAACTGATGCGCAAGACGGAGCAAGAGGGCCGCGTGACCATGCGAGGAATCCAGAACTGATGCTGTTGAGTTGCGGCGATGCCCTGATCGACTTCCTGCCTGTCAAATCCGGTGACGGGCGCGATGCCATCGTGCCGGTCGCCGGCGGTTCGTGCCTCAACATCGCCGTCGGCATGGCGCGGCTCGGTGCGGCGGCGTATTTTGTCGGCGGCATTGCCAGCGACCTGTTCGGGCAGATCATCGTCGATCACGCACAGGCCTCCGGCGTTGGGCTTGCCTACGCCACGCGCAGCGATCACCAGTGCACACTTGCCTTTGTGCGAACGGTCGCCGCCGAGCCGCAATATGCGTTCTATGACGAAGGCAGCGCGGCGCAAAACTGGGTCTACCACGGCGGTTCGATTCCGTTCATGGATGTGTATGCGATCCATGTCGGCTCGACGACGCTGGTCGGCGACGCCGGCGCCGCGCAGGCAATGGCTGTCGTCAGGGAAGCCAAGGGAACGGCCACGATTTCGTTCGATCCGAATTGCCGGCCCAATCTCGTCAAGGACAGACCGGGATACGTCGCGCGGATGGCCGAATTCGCTGCCATGGCCGACATCGTCAGGATGTCCGACGTCGATTTCGAATATCTCTATGACAACGGCGATTATGCCGGGCGCGCGGCGGCGTTGCTCGAAGAGGGCGCGAGCCTCGTGGTCATTACGCAGGGCATCAAGGGCGTGCAGGCATGGCACGGTCAAGCGGGCACGCTGCACGTCGAGGCGCCGAAGGTGGAGGTCGTCGACACCGTCGGTGCCGGCGACAGCTTTCAGGCGGCGCTGTTATTCGCGTTGTACACATTGGGGCGGATCGATACCGGGACGTTAAAAAAGATCGAGGCCGGCGAATTGCGCCGGGCGCTCTCGTTCGCGACCGCCTGCGCCGCGATCACCTGCGGGCGGGTCGGCGCCGATCCGCCATGGCGCGCCGATCTGAGGCCCGGGATGCTGGGATCCTTGCGCGGCGCGTGACGATGCGGGATGATGCGGCGTGACAAAACTGTTCATGTTCTATGTCGGCGGCAATTTCCGCAACTCGAACGTCGAGCTGCATGACGTACGCTTTTCGATCGGGGAGACGGCGGAAGATTGCCACGAGGATCTGCGCCGGCAATGGTGGGGCGATCCGGAAAGCCTGCATCTGGATTGCTGGGGCGCGGTGGAACAGGCCGACGGATTCGATATTGCATTGACAAAAGACACCTCACGCGACGCGGCCAACAAATTATTCTTTGTCAATCTCGGCGGCTATGATCCGGCCGAATTCACCGAACTGCACAAGAATGTCCTGTTGGTGGCGCCTGACGCCAACGCCGCCAAAGCGAAGGCAAAGGCCGGGGTCAAGCATTGGACGACGCCGCACAAGGACAAACTGTTCGAGGTCGAGCAAGCCGTCGATCTCACGACGCAAATGCAGCAACACGGCTATTCGCTGCAGCTGACAAAAGCCGCGAGCGAAAAGCCGTTTGCGTTTGTATGCAAATATCTGCCGATCGCCTGAGCGCCGACCGATGGTCTTCGAGTTGCTAGAGCGTTTTCGAGCGAAGTGGACACCGGTTCGCGTGAAGAAAACGCGTCAAAACAAGAATCTAGAGCTCCGTTCCGATTCCACCGGAACGGGAAAGGCTCTAGAACCAGCTCGAATGGACAAGGAGGTGGGAGCCGAGGCGGGCGGCCGCGATGCAGAACATGGTGGTGACGAAGTATCTGGGCATGGCTGGTCTCCTTTCGCGATCTCTCCAGGTTGGATCGGTTCCGGAGTATGTGCGCGGCGTCACGCAGCTTGTTGGGGGGACGACAACAATTACGCTTCCGGCGCTACTGCGTCACCCAGCGCGACTGGTTCTGCTCCTTGCGGGCGGCGAGGCCGAGCAGGAGATCGCGGCCTTCGTGCTTGAGCAGGTGATCCTTGGCTTCCAGTCCGCCGGCAAAACCGGTCAGCCGGCCGTTGCTGCCGAGCACGCGATGGCACGGCGTGATGATCGAGATCGGGTTGCGGCCGTTGGCGGCGCCAACCGCGCGCGACGCTTCGGGCCGGCCGATCTGGCGGGCGATCTCGCCATAGGAGCGGGTCTCGCCGAACGGGATCGTCAGGAGCGCGGCCCACACGCTCTTCTGGAAATCGGTGCCCTTGAAATCGAGCGGCACTGTGAACTTCTTCAGCTTGCCCTCGAAATAGGCCTTCAACTGCGTCTCGGTCTGCTTCAGGAATTTATTGTTGGGATCGTGCTTCAGCGCACCTAGCCGCACCCGCCGCGGATCGTCGTTCTCCCACAGCACCGCGGCCAGCCCCTTGTCGCTGGCGACCAGCTTGAGCTTGCCGTAGGGCGACGCGATCAATTTGTAGACGTAACTGCCCGTGGTCATGACGAGCCTCCTGATGTCGGTTGTCCGTTGCGGCCTAATCTGGGAGATCGACGCGCGGTTCGCCACCCGAAACCTGACAAGCGCGAACCGCGCCGGCAGGCCATCCACAGGCCTGCTGTATCACTTCGCGGAATCGGGCGTGATCTCCACCGTCGCGGTCCGGCCGGCGACCAGATCGACGCCTTTCGGCGGTGGATCGAGCGCGATCCGTATTGGAATGCGCTGCGCCAGCCGCACCCAGGAGAAGGTCGGGTTCACATTGGCGAGCAAATTGCTGCCGGAACTTCGTTCACGATCGTCGATGCCGCCGGCGATGCTTTCGACGTGTCCGGTCAGCAGCAATCGTTCCCCGATCAGACGCACGGTCGCGGCGTCGCCGACCTTGATCCGCGGCAGCTTGGTTTCCTCGAAATAGCCCTCGACACGAATGGTATCCTCGTCGAGCAGCGCGATGACGCCGTGGCCGACCGACACGTAGGCGCCCGGTTGCAGGTCCATGTTGGTGATCAGGCCGTTGACGGAAGCGCGGACCTCGGAGCGCACCCGGTTGAGTTTGGCGAGGTCGCGGTCGGCCACGGCCTGGTCGTAGGCTGCCCTGGCTTCCTCCGCCGTGGCCTTCGCCAGTTCGCGGCGCTGGTCCGACACCGCGACGTCGGTCAGCTTGTCGTAGCGCCGGTAGTCGAGCTCCGCCTGCACTTGCGAGGCCTGCTTGCCGGCGACGATGGCCTCGGCCTGCCGCAACGCGAGGTCGAACCGGTCGGGGTCGATCCGGAACAGCACGTCGCCTTTGCGCACGCGCTGGTTGTCATGCACCAGCACCTCGGTGACCAGCCCGGAAACGTCGGGCGCGACCGCAACGATGTCGGCGCGGACCTTGCCGTCGCGGGTCCAGGGCGCGTTGATGTAATAGTCCCAGAGCGCGTAGCCGACCGCCAGTGCGATCGCGACGGTGACCAGCGTTACCAGCGGACGCAGGACGATGTTCATGTTGTCAACCATTTGCTGAGGAAAACCACCGCGCCGAGAATGATCACATACAGCGCGATATCGAACAAAGGACGATGCCAGATCAAGGTATAGGCGTTGCCGTGCACCAGCGCGCGGCGCAACACCAGCAGGATACCGAACGCAACCAGCATCCACAGGAACAGCGACGGCACGAACACGCCATAGAGGTTCAGTTCGGCGATCATGCCGCGATCCCAGTGCGTGAAGGCTCGGTTCCGCCGGTGCCGGCAAAGGGCGGCGCATCCGGAAACAGGCTTCGCCTGAGGTCGGTGAGCGCGAGCGTCATTCTGCGACACGGCGCGGTTGCGCGAAACACGAACAGGTCGAGGCAGACGTCGATCTCGTTCAGCAGTTCGCCCCCGGGATGCAGCGCGTCGCTGCGGAAATGCCGGCCCAGCATCACAAACAGCCTGTCGATCCCGGCGACGTATTCCGCTGGCAGCGATGCACAGGCGCGCCGGAGTTCGACGATGTCGATCCCGACGCGAACCTCGGACAATAGCTCGCTGGTCCATTCGGAATCTTCCGGCGGCAGCGCCGCCAGCCGGGAGGCCAGCAGGCCGACCCGATCGAGCATCAACGCCGCCAGTTCCAGCGCGTCGGCGTCGCCATGACCCTCGGCCGCGGCGACCATACTGTCGCGGTTGGTGCGCCGCAGGCGGCGCGCGGTCCACGCCGCGCCGACCGACCGAAACAGCTGCGTAGTCAAAGCCGCCGTGCTCATGCCGATCACGACGGCTATCGCGCCATTGGCGAATGCCGCGAAATCGCCGGAATAATTTTTCTGCAACGCGAGCTGGGTGAAGCCGATGACGGGGATTCCCAATCCGAAGATGCCGGTCCTGGGCCTCGTCATCAACAAGCCACAGAGTACCATGAACGGCGTGAATGCGATCGCGATCATCTCGAAGCTCGTCGCCAGTGGCAGAATCGCGAACAGATAGACCGCAGCGACGACCGTGCTGATCACCGATGCCTTGACGAAATCCATGATCTGAAGCACCGGGTCGTCCTGCGCGGCGAAAAGGCTGCAGCCGACCGCGGCCAGCATCGGCGCCGCAAAGCCGTCCGGCCAGCTCGAGGCGATCCAGAAGGCGCTGCTGGCCAGCACCGCTATCACCGCGGCCATCGCCGACAGCAGCGCCAGCAACTGGTCATGATGCCGCACGGTGCGGGCGCGCGCCGTGTATTGAAAGGCATAGGGTTCCGTCATCGGCTCGCCCTTGCCGATATGCGCGCGCAACATCAGCGTATCCTGCCGAAGATCGAGATAATCCCCGATGCGGACCATCAGGGTTGCAAGCAGCAGATCGGTCCATGCAACTTGTCGTTCGGGAAGCGTCACATTCAGTGCCGACAAAGCTTCGCGCTGGTTTCGTATCTCGTCCGGACTCGGTGCACGCACCTCCGCGGCCATGCCGTCAAGCAGCTGCCGCACGGCGAAGGGCAGCGCATTGAGCTTCTGCAGCGCGCTGATCCGGTCATGGATCGCGGTTACGATCGGCAGGAACATCAGCATGTGCTGGCGAAGCGTCGCCACCGCATCGGCAAATCGCGCGCCGCTGGCGATATCGTATTGCAGCGGGGTGATCAAAGCATCGAAGGCGACCGCGCCGCATGCCAGATGCAGCCGGGGAATCCGGTCATCGGCCAGCGTTTCGCGCGCGAACACCGCTGCCATCCGGTCTTCGGCCTCGTGGAACCATTGGTCGAGCTTGCTTCGCAGCATGGGAACGACCGATACCGGCAGCACCACCGCGGAGATCAGCGCGGCGCAGATGATGCCGAGCCCGATTTCCTCGACACGGGAGACCGCGAAATCGAAAATCGTGTCGGGAATGTCGACCAGAGGGAAGCCGACGAAAGCCGCGGTGTAACCGGACAGCATCAGGATGTAGCTTCGCGGCGTGCGGTCGAGCAGGGAGAAATAAAGGCAGCCCGCGATCCAGAGCGCCAAGGCGAGGCACAGCAAGGCCGGGATGTTGACGAGATTGGGCACCAGCGCGATGGCGGCGATGGCGCCCAAAATGGTGCCGTACAGGCGATAGCCCGCCTTCGAGGTGGTCGCGCCGCTCAACGGCTGGCTGACCATGAAGACAGTGGTGACCGCCCAGTACGGGCGCGGCAGATCGACCCAGAATGCGATGCCCATCGTGAGCAGCGCTGCCAAGGCGACCTTGAACGCAAAGAACCAGTCACGCAACGTGAACGCCATGGCGCAATGTGTAGCGCCGTTTTGCGGGATACGGAAGATGCGAGGCGCGGTGGCAAACGCAGAGCTTTGACGAATCTTGATGAATTCATTCGCCGCGCAACGCAGATATGCGGAACGCCGTCCGCGGCAAGCCGATGTTCAGCCGCGCGGCCGCAGCGAGCGCTGCATGTCCATCGAATAAGTATAGCGTCCTTCCGGATGCGTCGTGACGGTCACTTCGAACAACTCTTCGCGAACGCCATAGTAACGGCGCACCACGGTCAGGGCGGGCGAGCCGGTCTTGACCCGCAACGCCCTGGCCAGCGCTGCCGGCATGGCGCGGGCAAAAATCTCCATTTGGGCATATTCCGTGGTCTGACCGAACATTTTGGCGACCTGTTCGTGAACCGGAGTGCGGCCGTGGTCGCTGCGTTTCACCACGCCGGCGAATTTGCGCAACACGTAGATTTCGGTCCAGCCCAGCGGAGCTGCGAATTGATCGGCGCGGCGGATCGCCTCGATCAGGAACCAGTGCTTGCCGGGTTCGCATTTCAAGAGCGCGGCGAGCTTGCGGTCGGCGACGATGTCCCGGCTGGCGACGATTTCGCGATAGGTCTCGTTGGAATATCTCAGCCATTCGCCCAACGATTTGACGCTGTGGGTGAACAGCACCGGCGGTTCGGTCGCGATGATCACCGAGCCGAGCCCCGCGCGCCGCACGATCAGGCCCTGGTCCATCAGGATGCGCAGGGCCTCGCGCACCGTCTGGCGGCTCGCCGAGTGTCGTGCCATCAACTCGGTTTCGGTCGGCAGCAATTCGCCGATCGGATAGCGGCCAAGCCGGATTTCCTTCTGCAGTCTGGCGGCGATGTCGCGGTAGCGCGACGATCTCGGTTTTGCGGGTCTATCGGTCATCGCAATTCACTGCGCTTGCCTGCTGCATCGACGCCAGAGCGGCCTCGAACGCCGATAACGTGGCGAGCACGTCGCTCTCCGGCACCGGAAAGGGCCTCTTGCCCTCGACCGCATCGGCAAAGGCATCCAGTTCGGCGGCGAGCACATTAACAGGCTCGAAATGCATGATCTGCGCCGGGCGACCGGATTTTCGCAGCACCAGCGTAGCCTCGTCGAGCACCTCGGCCGAACCGAGCGTTCCGAACAGATGAACGCGCCAGTAAAGCGGGGTTGCCCGCACCGTCGCCAACTGGCCGGTGACGCCATTGACGAAGTCGAGCGCAACCATGGTGGTGTCGCGTGGCGGCGGTCCGACCTCACGCGCGTTGAGGTGCGCATAGACCTGACGCGCGGGTCCGAGCAGGCTGACAAAGGCATCGAGCACATGCAGGCCGGCGCCGGTCAGCCCGCCGCCCGGCGACTCCTCGGGCGATAGCCGCCAGCCTTCGGTGACCTTCTCGGAGTTCTCGTTGCTGTTGTGTCCTTCGACATGGAGGAGGGCGCCGAGTTCGCCGCTTCCGGCAACCTCGCGCAGCGCCGTCATCGAAGGCCAGAACCTCCGGTTATGTCCGACCGCGAGCACCACGCCGGCGGCACGGCGCGCCTCGAACATGCGCGCGGCGTGCTCGTGTTTCAGCGCCAGCGGCTTTTCGCAGAACACCTGCTTGCGCGCAGCCGCCGACGCAATGACCTGGGCCATGTGCAGGGAATGCGGCGTTGCCAGCAACACCGCGCCGATCGCGGGATCAGCGAGAACGTCGTCGAGGGAGTCAGTCAGGTCAAGCTGATGCTCGGCGCAAAACTCGTGCGCCCGCCCGAGATCAGTTTCGACCGCCCGCGTTACTTTCAGCCGCGTGCTGCCCGCGGCGGCCTCGACGAGGTTGCGGCCCCAGCGGCCCAATCCGACGATCGCGCAATTAATCATTCGGGCTTCTCGGGTTCGACGTGTGACGACCGGAGCGCTTCGATGATGGCGGAGCTGTCGCTGTCGCCACCGCGCAGCGCGATCGCGGCGTGCAGCAGGTTCACCTGCGCCGAGGTGACGGGCAGCCGCAGATTGCGGCGTTTCGCTTCCCCGAGGATCAGTTCGGCGTCCTTTAATGTCTGCGCAATATGCGACTGCGGCGCAAAATCCCGCGTCAGCATTTTCTCTCCCTTGACGTCCATCGCCCTGGAATATGCCGCGGATTGCCGCGCGATGGCGAGAAACAAGTGTGGGTCGAGGCCGAAGCGTTCGGCGAACACGATGCCTTCGGCCAGCGCCGCGCGGTTGTTTTGCAGGATCAGATTGAGCGCGAGTTTGGTGCGGCTGGCGTCACCGATGCCGCCGGCATTCACCTGTTTCGGACAGATGATATCCAACACGGGCGCGGCCGCTTCGATGGCGTCCGGTCGGCCGGCAACGAGTGCCATGGCCGAGCCATCCCGCACCTCGGCGCTGGTGCCGGAGATCGGGGCTTCCACCAGCGCCAGGCCGGCGGCGACCGCGCGTTTCGCGATTGCCATGATCTCGTCCGGCGCACAGGTGGTCGTGCAGATCATGACGCTTTGCGCCAGATATTCGCGTCGCTCGAACTCAGCGAGCAGCTTTTCGACCTGTGAAGCATCGAAGACCGCGACGATGATGGTCCGGCAGCGGGACGCCAGCGCTACCGCCGAGACGGCGAGTTCGCCGCCCATGCCGCTAAACTCACGGCATCGTTTAGCGTTGATGTCGAAACCGATGGGCGCCAGTCCGGCGTCGATCAGCCGTGCCGACAGGGCTGAGCCCATCAGGCCGAGCCCGATCACGCCAACCGATCCGCTGCCTGTGGGGGGCATCGCTCGTTTCCCGTTATTGCGCCTCGATGCCGGCAGCCTTGGCGTCCGCCGTCCAACGGACGATTTCGCTGCGAATGAAGCCCGCGAACTCGGCCGGCGGCATCGTCGAGACGATCACGCCGACTTTTGCCAGTTTTTCCCGGGTCTCGGGCATGGTCAGGAATCTCTCGCTCTCCGCGTAGAGCTTGTTGACGATGGCGTCCGGCGTGTTGGCGGGCGCGAGCAGTCCATACCAGATCGTGGCCTCGAAGCCGGGCATCGCCTCGGCGAGCGCGGGCAGGTCAGGCGTCAATTCGTTTCGCTTCGGCGAGGTTACGCCGATGCCGCGCAGCGTGCCGCCCTGCATCTGCGGGATGGCGAGCGACAGATCGGCAAAGGACAGGTCGATCGCGCCGGCCAGTACATCGGTCATCGCCTGCGGCACGCCGCGATAGGACGCCGCGATCACCGACAGGCCGCCACGCGATTGCAACTGGCCGATCGATATCTGCGAGGCGCCGGAGCCGTAGCCGGCGGTCAGATGCGGATGGCCCCTGGCATAATCGAGGAACTGGGGCAGGTCCTTGGCCGGAAAATCCGGTTTGACCATCAGCACCATCGCGGTGGTGACGGTGCGGATGACGGGCGAAAAATCCTTGACCGGATCATACGGCAGGTTTTTCAGCATCGCGACATTGGCCGCCTGGGTCGTATTGGTGCCCATCAGCAGCGTATAGCCGTCGGGCGCGCTGCGCGCGACTTCGACCGCGCCGATGCTGCCGAGCGCGCCGGCCCGGTTCTCGATCAGCACGGTTTGGCCGAACGTCTCCTGCAGATGCTGGCCCAGCATGCGCGCGATCTGGTCCGGGCCGGCGCCCGCCGGAAACGGCACCACGATCTTGATCTGCCGTTGCGGATAATCGCTATCGGCCGCGTTGGCCTGCGATATCGCGCAGCCCAGCAGCAGCAATCCGGCAACCCAGTGCCATCCCATCATTTTCGTCCCTCCTGTCAGAGATCGATTTATACGGACAAATGACCAGGAGAGGCAAGCCAATGCGGTGAATATCGGCCTGCAGGAATTGAGATTCTACCCAATTGTCCGTATAAAATATCAACGGATGAAACGAGGTGACCATGACGGATACCGGTGAACTATACGCGCGCGGCCTGCGGCGGCGCAAAAAGATGTTCGGGGATGCCGATGTCGAGAAGCGGATGGCCGCGGCCGGCGGGTTCGGCGCGCCGCTGCAAAATGTCATCAACGCCTATGTCTACGGCGACGTCTGGGAGCGCACCGGCCTCTCCGACGGCATTCGCAGCCTGGTGATGCTTGGCATCACCGCAGCCAGTAACCGGCCCGCGGAATTCGCCGTTCATGCCAAGGGCGCGCTCGCCAATGGCTGTACCCGGGAGCAGGTGCAGGATGTGCTGCTGCTGGTCGCGATGTATTGCGGGGTGCCGGCGGCGATCGAGACCAATCGTATCGCAGCCGAGATCTTTGGCGCCAGTCCGCCGGCGCCGGATGCGGCAAAATCCTGAGACCTCGCGATGAGATCTGTTCCGACCATCGACGCGCATCACCATGTCTGGCGATTGAACGATCTGCCGTGGCTGTCAGGTCCGCAGGTGCCGCGCATCTTCGGACCCTACCAGCCGATCTGCCGCGATTACACCATCGACGAATATCGCGCAGATATCGCCGGTTGCGATGTCGTCAAATCGATCTACGTCCAGACCAACTGGCCGGCCGAGCGCAGCTATGACGAGGCGCAGTGGGTGCAGTCGGTTTCCGACCGGACGGGGTGGCCGCACGCCAACGTCGCCCATGCTGACCTCGCGGACGATGACGCGGGATCCTTGATCGCGCAGCTGGCAAAGCTGCCGGCGACGCGCGGAATTCGTCAGCAGCTGCATTGGCACCGCAATCCGCAATATTCCTTTGCGCCGGTTGCCGATCTGATGAACGACGCGGCGTTGCGGCGCGGGCTCGCCCTGTTGGCGGACCATCAGCTGTTGTTCGAACTGCAGATATTCGCAAGCCAGATGGCCGACGGCGCCCGTCTCGCAAAAGCGTTTCCGCAAACGATTTTCGTGCTCGAGCACGCCGGCATGCTGGAGGACATGTCGCCTGACGGATTGCGGCTCTGGCGCGAAGGCATGATGGCGCTGGCGGATTGTCCGAACGTCAACGCAAAACTTTCCGGGCTCGGCACCTTCGTGCGTGCGTGCCGCGCGGATCTGGTAAAGTTCATCGTCACGGAAACCGTAGCGGTGTTCGGCGCCGAACGTTGCCTGTACGGCAGCAATTTTCCGATCGAGAAGCTATGGACCGACTACAAGACGCTCTACCGGAATTTTCGGACGGCCATCGCCGGCTTTACCGAGTCCGAACAGGCTGCGATCCTGCATGATACCGCGGCGCGCTTGTACCGGATGGCGTGAACCGGCGTGCGATCAGTCGGCAGACGCGCCGCTGGCCTTGATCGGCGCGGCCCATTTGACGATCTCGCTCTCGACGAATTTTTGCAGATATTCCGGCGTGGTGCGGTCATCCGGGACAAGGGTCAGGCCGGCGGATTCGAGCTTTTCGCGGATCGCCGGCGTCTTCATCGCCGCAAGCGTCGCCAGCCGCAGCTTCTGCACGATCGGTTGCGGCGTGCCCTTGGGCAGGAAGAACGCGTTCCAGGTGTAGGCCTCGACATCAAATCCCTGTTCGATCGCGGTGGGAACGTTGGGCAGCGCCGGAGAGCGCTCCTTGGTCAGCACCGCGACCGGCTTGACGGTGCCGGCGTCGATCTGCGGCTTTGCCGTGGTGATGATGTCGCAGAGATAATCGACGCGACCACCGATCAAGTCCTGCATCGCGGGATTGGCGCCGCGGAAGGGAACGTGGACGATGTCGAGCCCGGTGACCAGATTGACCAGCGCGCAGCCGAGATGGATTGCAGAACCGGTGCCGGCGGAAGCGAACTGCATCTTGTCGTGGTTGGCCTTGCCGTAGGCAACGAACTCCTTCAAGCCGTTGACCGGCAGATCCTTGCGCGCGATCAGCACCAGCGGCGCTTCGAGGATCAATGCGACGGGCGCGAAGTCGGTCGTCGAATTGTAGAGCGGTTTTTTGAACAGCGTCTGGTTCTGCGCCTGCGTGCCGACGGTGCCCTGCAAAAACGTGTAGCCATCGGGCGCGGCCTTGGCGACGCGGTCGGCGCCGGTCATGCCGCCTGCGCCGGCGACGTTTTCGACGATCACCGGCTGGCCCAGCACCTCACCCATGCGCTGGGCGAACAGCCGCGCCACGACGTCGTTGGGACCGCCCGCGGCAGACGGATTGATCATGGTGAGCGGGTGGGTCGGCCAATCCTCTGACTTGGCCGCGCCGGCCAGCATCAGCGGCGCGGCTGTTATCAGCGCAACGACGGCTCTCCACATGGTCCACTCCCTGTACGCTTGTTGTCGTTGCTTCAGACGAACGAGATTGCTTCCGCCATCTCGAGGATGCGGCGGATTTCAACCAGCGCGCGCTCGAGGTCGGCTTCGGTCGCCGGCGCGCCAAGGCAGAGCCGGACGCCGAGGCTCTCGCTTTCCATCCGCCGCAGCGCGCCCGGAGGAGCAAGCGTGATGCCGGCCTGTGCGGCCTGCGCGATCAGCGCGGCCAGCGTGCGTCCGGCAGGCAAGGGCAGCCATGTATGAAAGCCCGGCGCCGCGGTCGTGGCAGGCAACCACTCCTTCAGCACGCGCCGCGCGATCGCGTCGCGCAACGCCGCCTTGTCGCGCTTGAGCCGGGCCTGGCGGGCGAGGCCGCCATTATGGATCAGCCGCGCCACCACTTCGGCCATGACGGGCACGGCCATCCAGCCGGTGGCGCGCAATGCGTTGATCGAGCGGTCGCGAAACGCCTCGGGCGCGATCATCGCGGCGATGCGAAGTCCCGGCGCCAGACATTTGGCAAAGCTCACGATGTAGAAGCTGCGCTCCGGGATCAGCCGCGAGATTGGCGGCGGCGGCGGCGTCAATAGATAGCCGTAGGCGTCGTCTTCCAGCAGAAAAGCGTCGTGCTTGCGCACGATCTCGGCGATCGCCTGCCGCCGCTCCGGGGGCATCACCGATCCCATCGGGGTCTGCAACGTCGGCATGCAATAGAGCACGCGCGCGCCGGTCTCGGCTAAGGCGCGGTCGAGATGTTCGGGAACGAGCCCCGACGCATCGGTCGCGACGCCGTGCAGGGGATAACCGCGCTGCGCCGACAGCGCCAGCATGCCGGAATAGGTGTAGCTTTCGGTCAGCACGGTATCGCCTGATAGCGCGACCATGCCGAGCGCGATCGAGAGCGCGTGTTGTCCGCCATGGGTGATGAAGAGCTGATCGGCGTCGGCGGCAATGCCCAGCGAGGCGAGCCAGCTCGACATTGCCTCGCGATGCTGGCGCAGTCCCTGATGCGGCAAATAGCCGAGCAGGTTCGGCATCTCGCCATCGGCGACGATCTCCGCCAGCACGGAGGCGATGACCTCGTCCTCACCGGTGTAAGGCGGGACATTCAGCGCCAGATTGATTGCCGTTTCCGATTGTCCGTGCCGGCGCGCCTCGAGACGCCGCCGTTGCACGAAGGTGCCGCGTCCGACCTCGCCGGAAATCAATCCGCGCTGCTCGGCTTCCGCATAGGCCTTCGAAATGGTGCCGACGCTGAGGTCGAGCCGCTGCGCCATGTCACGCTGGGGCAACAGCCGCATGCCGGGCTTGACCCGGCCCGAAGCTATGTCGGCTTCGAGCGCGAGAACGAAGGCGAGATAGCGCGGGCCCTGGATCGAAACGAGCGTGGGTACCCAGTCGGTCATTTCGCGCTATCCGGGCTCGCAAGCGGTGGTTTTCCTGAGTAGTACAATTTCAAAATTGTTGCAATGTTTGACACAGGGTGGAGATGGAATGTCATCTCACGACTCGAAATTTCAAATCAAGAATAACATATCATATTGCAATATAAGACTTTTTCATATTGCTGGCGAGCATTTCAATTGTGTAATTGAACCAACTCAATCGTGCGGAATACGACTAATTGCTTTAGTTTATGTTTGACGCTCCCGGCCTCGGCTTCTATCGTCTTTGGCCAAAGCGGCGGGATCCGACAAGCCGTTTGTGAAACGACGGGAGTGCGCATTGATCTACGAAATCCGGGTCTATGAAGCCGCCGATGGCCAGGCCGACGCGATGCGCCGCCGGTTTCGCGAGCATGCCGCGGCCAAATACTTTCCCCGCCACGGCATCGAACTGGTGGGCGTCTTCACCGCCCCAACCGAGGACGGCCGTCTCACCTACATGACGCGCTTCGCCGACGAGGACGCGCGCAAGAAAGCCTGGGTCGGCTTTGGCGCCGACGCCGATTGGCTGGCGGTGAAGAAGGCCAGCGAAACAAATGGCCCGCTAATCAAGAACCAGACCGTCTCGGTGCTGTCGCCGGCGATGGCCGGTTTGCCGCTCGGCTAGCGGCCCGCATGAAACCCGCCCCCTTCGATTATGTCAGGCCGGAATCCCTGTCGGAAGCCTGCGCGTTATTGGCGGCCGATGAGGATGCGCGGGTGATCGCGGGCGGGCAGACCCTGGTGCCGATGCTGGCGATGCGACTGGCGCGTCCGGCGAAATTGATCGACATCCTGCGTTTGCCCGAGCTTGCGGGCATTCGCCAGGAGAAAGACGCCATCGTGGTCGGCGCGACCACGCGCCAGGCGCTGGCCGAACGCGATCCCGTGATCAGGGCGTCGGTGCCGATGCTGGCGCGGGCGTTGCCATGGGTGGGCCATCCGCCGACGCGCAACCGCGGCACCATCGGCGGCTCGATCGCCAATGCCGATCCTTCGGCCGAGATACCTTTGGTCGCGGTCACGCTCGGCGCCGAGATCATGCTGGCGACCCCGGATGGCCCGACGTCGATGCCGGCGGACGACTTCTTCATCGGGCCGATGCTGACGACGATCAATCCCGGCGAATGCGTCAGCGCGGTCCGGTTTCCGGTCTGGCCGCATGCGCGTATGGGCACGGGATTTTTCGAGATCAGCGCGCGGCGCTCGGATTTTGCCTTTGTCGCGGCCGCGGCGCAGGTCGCGCTCGACGAAGCGGGGCGCTGCATCGAGGTGGCACTCGGCGTCGGCGGTGTCGGCGACCGGCCGCTGCGGCTCGATGTGTCGTCGCTCATCGGCGGCGAACTCGATATCGCATCGGTAACGGAGGCGATCGGCACGGCGGCGGCCGACCTCGACGCGACGAGCGATCTGCACGCCAGCGCCGCCTATCGCCGGCGCGTGGCGGTCGCGCTGTGCGTTCGCGCGATGGAACAGGCGCGCGGCAATGCGCTGGCGAAACCGGCGAAAGGCGCGTCATGAAGGCCAATCTGCGCGTCAACGGCGTCAATCGCTCCGCGGAAGTTGAGCCGCGCAAGACGTTGCTCGATACGTTACGGGAAAATCTTTTGCTCAACGGCATCCATGCCGGATGCGAGCATGGCGTCTGCGGCGCTTGCACCGTGCTGATCGACGGCGAGCCGGTGCGATCCTGCCTGATGTTCGCGGTGCAAGCCGACGGTTACGAGATCACGACCATCGAGGGCCTCGCGCCTGCGCCGGGCGAACTCGGCGTGTTGCAGGACGCATTCTGCGAAACCCACGGACTGCAGTGCGGCTATTGCACGCCCGGCATGATTCTCGCCGCGCACGCGTTGCTGCAAACGACACTGACGCCGACCCGCGAAGACATTGTCGAGGCGATCTCGGGCAATATCTGCCGCTGCACCGGCTACGGCCAGATCATCGAGGCGGTCGAATTTGCCGCCGCGCGCCTGCGGGTCGCCAATACGCCGAGGCCGCAACATGGCGCGCCGGCGGATGCCGACAAACCCGCGGCGGAGGCGAAATGACCGCCGATCCCGCAGCCTTCCGCTTTGTCTCGACCAACCGCAGGGTCCGCGAGGACCGCCGCTTCGTCGCCGGCCGCGGCTATTACGTCGCTGATGTCGCGCTTGAGGGCATGCTGCATGTCGCAATCCTGCCGTCGCAGCATCCGGCGGCGCGCATTGTGTCGATCGACGCATCGGCGGCGCTCGCCATGCCCGGCGTGCATTATGTGCTGACCGGCGATGAACTGGCGGCGGCGACCGAGCCGCTGATGAACGGGCTCGACACGCCCAAGGTCAAGCGGCATCCGCTCGCGATCGGCGAGACGCGGTATGCCGGCGAATGGGTGGTCGCGGTGGTCGCTGACACCCGCGCGCTGGCGGAAGACGCGACCGAAAAGGTTCGCGTGGTGTACGAGCCGCTTCCCTTTGTCATGCGCGCGGAGCAGGCGCTACAGCCGGACAGCCCGCCGGTGCATCCGGCCCACGGCTCCAACGTGCTGCTCGATCGGACGTTCGTCTGGGGCGAGGTCGAAAAGCATTTCGCCGAAAGCCCGCGGCATCTTTCGTTCCGCGTTACCTGGGGCCGCAACTCGACGGTTCCGATCGAGACCTTCGGCGTGGCGGCCTCCTGGGACCCCTGGCGCGACATGCTGGATGTCTGGGCATCGATCCAGATGCCGAAATATCCCGACCAGATCGCGCGCGCGTTGCGGATTCCGGCCAATTGCGTTCGCGTCCACCAGGACGTCGATGTCGGCGGCAGCTATGGCGTCAAGCGCGGCATCAAGCAGACCGTGCTGGTGGCGCACTTGGCGCGGCGACTCGGCCGTCCGGTGCGCCTGATCGAGGACCGGCTGGAAAACATGCGCGGCGGCGACGCGCACGGGCCGGAGCGCATCTTTGATGTCGAAGTCGCCTTCAACAATGACGGCATCGTCAGGTCGATGAAGATCCGCGCGCTCGATAATGCCGGCGCCTATGCCGGCCGGGCGCCGTTCCAGCTGGGAAAGCCGATCGGCGCCATCGTCGGCCCCTACAAGATCGAGAGCGTGCAATACCGCGCGCAATCCGTCACCACCAACAAGGCGGTGCAGGAAGCGGTGCGCGGTTTTGGCCAGGCGCCGACCAATTACGCGATCGAAACCGCCATCGACAAGGTCGCGGCGGCCACGGGCCTCGAACGCATCGAGGTTCGCCGCCGCAATTTCATCCGCAAGGAAGAGTTTCCGTACCTGATCCCGAGCGGCAGCAGCTACGACAGCGGCGACTACCATACCGTGGTCGACAAGGTGTTTGCGCATATCGATTTTGCCGCGATGGAACAGGAGCGCGATCGGCTGCGCGCCTCGGGCATGCTGGCCGGCATCGGCATCGCGGCGTGCCTGGAGCCCAGCGGCGGCAACTCGTCGTTCGAGCCGTTGCTCAACGAGAAGAACACCACTACCACCTGGATGGATTCCTGCCGCATCAATATCGACGGGCTCGGCTTTGTCACGGTGACGATCCACAATACATCGTCCGGGCAGGGCCACGAAACCCTGGTCTCGACCGTGATCGGCGAGGTCTTGCAGATCGATCCGGACCTGATCCGCGTGGTGCGGCCGGATTCGCTGGCGTGTTTGCCGTCGAATTCTCCGGTCGGCAGCCGGATGGCGATCATGCTTGGCGGCGCAGCCTTTCATGCCGCGCAGAAACTGAAGACAAAGCTGACGCGGATCGCCGCGCACCAGTTCGGCGTTACCGAAGACAGAGTGGTCTATGCCTCGGGCGGCGTCACCGATCCCCAGAGCGGCAAGCAACTCGGTTGGCTCGACATCGTCAATATCGGCCATCGCAATTTCCATCTGCTGCCCGAGGGTATGGAGCCCGGCCTCGAATCGACGCATGTGATGCAGGTGCCGACCGGGAACAAGCTGCCGGAGGACGGCCGGGTGCAGATGTATCCGTGCCACTCCTTTGAATTTCACGTGATCCTGATGGCGATCGATCCCGTGCTCGGCAAGCCCGAGATCAAGCGCTACGTGATCGGGCATGATTGCGGAACGGTGATCAATCCTCACATCGTCAAAGGCATGACGCTGGGCGGCGTCGCCCACGGCCTCGGCGCGGCGCTATTGGAGGAGTTCGTCTATGACGACGAAGGCCATCTGATCACCCAAAGCTTCATGGATTATCTGCTGCCGTCCTCGCATGAGGTGCCGAACGTCGAGATCGTGCATCATTGCACGCCGTCGCCGCACACGGTGTTCGGCCAGAAGGGTTCCGGCGAAAGCGGTTATCTCGGCTCGCCAGCGGCGATTTCGGCCGCGGTCAATGATTGCGTCGCGCCGCTCGGCATTTCCTTCAACAAGCTTCCGATCCGGATTTCCGCGATCGGCGACGCCATCGCGAATGCGCAGCAAGGCAAACCCCAGCAGCAAGCCAAATGAAACAAGAGCAACGTCTATGATCATCGACTGCCACGCCCATCTGGTGCCGCCGAGCCTCCTGGAATCGGTCCGCGCCCAGGCACAAAACTTTCCCTCGGTCCGCCTGATCGAGGAGGGTGGAAGTCTCGGCTTCTCCTTTGCCGGTGGCAAGCCGACCCGGCCGGTGTCGAAGCCGCTGAGCGATTTGCAGGCGCGGCTGAAGTGGATGGATGAGCAGAAGATCGAACGCCAGGTCGTCGGTGGCTGGCTCGACATGTTCGGCAACGAACTGCCCGCCGCGGAAGGCACGGCGTGGTCGCGGCTGATCAACACGCACCTGGCGCAAACCGCGATGCGCGAGCCGCGCTTCGTGCCGCTGGCGACGGTGCCGCTGCAGGACGGCGCGCGTGCCGCCGAAGTGCTGCGCGAAGCGCATGCTGCAGGCTTCAAGGGCGCGATGATCGGCACCCAGCCGAAGGGCAAGGGTGGCGTGCTCGACGACCCCGCGCTCAACGTGTTCTGGGAAGCCGCCGACGAATTGGGATCGATCATCTTCATCCATCCGGTGTTCGAGAGCGGCGACGACCGCGTGCATGATTACGGCATGGCCAATGCGATCGGGCGCATCACCGATACGCTGATTGCGATGTCGCGGCTGATCTATGCCGGCCACGTCACCCGCTATTCCAGGATGAAGGTCGTGGCCGGCATCGGCGGCGCGGCGCTGCCTTATGTGATCGGCCGGCTGCGACGAAACTATTCGCTGGACAAGGACAAGCTCGGCGATCCCGACGCGGCGCTGGCGGCGATGTATTACGACACCATCGTGCAGGATCCGCGTGCGCTGCGTTATCTCGCCGATATCGTCGGTACTGAGCGGATCATGATGGGATCGGACATGCCGTTCCCGATCGGCGATCTCGCGCCGACCAAAATTGTTGCCGAAACGAAGTTCTCCGATGCCGAGCGCGCCTCGATCAATGGCGGGCTCGTCCAAAAATTGTTCGGCCTGTAGGGAGACCGCCCGTGAAACTCGACATTGGCGGCAACGAGACGATCCAGGCGCCGGTCGAGGCGTTATGGAAGGCGCTGAACGATCCCGTGGTGCTGACGCGCTGCATTCCCGGCTGCAAGGCGATGATCGAGATCGCGCCCGACGCCTACAAGGTCGAGATGCAATTGCGCGTCGCCGCAGTCGGCGGCACGTTCGAGGGCGAGATCGCGCTGTCCGACAAGGAGCCGCCGATGGCTTGCAGCATAAAAGTGTCCGGAGCCGGTACGCTCGGCCACGGCAACGGCAGCGCGCGATTTGAAATCGCGCCTGAGGGCGCGAGCGCGTCAAAGCTGACCTATCAGGGCGTGGGCGAGATTGGCGGTCTGGTGGCGGGCGTCGGCCAGCGCATTCTCTCCAGCGTATCAAAACATCTGGTCGGCCGGTTCTTCACCGCGCTGCGCAAGGAATTCGAGACGCCAGTAGAAGGCGCCGCGGAATGATTTTGGTTGGGAGGATTTCATGAAGCAGATCATCGCCTGTCTTGCCTGCGCCGCGGCGCTGCTCTCGGTCGCGCCGGCATCGGCCCAGGCGCCGGAGCCGCTCTCGATCGTCATCTTCGGACCGCCGTCGCTCGGCGCGTTCCTACCGCCGATCATCAAGGCGCAAAAGCTTGACGAGAAGAATGGCCTCGCCATCAAATTCGAGGAACGCACGCCGGACGCCTACACCGCGCAATTCAACTCCGGGGAATTCCAGCTCGGCGGCAGTGCATCGCTGCTGACGGTCGGCCTTGCCGATGTCCGCGGCGTCAAGGTGACTTACCTGTTCAACCTGTTCGACTTCTGGGGCGCGGTCGTGACGTCGCGGCCCGAAGTCAAGACGTTGAAGGATATCGAGGGCAAGGAACTCGCGGCGGCCAAGGGCACCACCAATTACGTGATGTTCGACTGGTTCGCGCGCCAGCTCGGCGCGGATCCGGCAAAGTTCTCCGTCGTCAATACCGCGACGCCGGGGCTGATCGGCTACGCGCTGGCCGATCGCGCGGCGGCGGTCCAGCTCTGGGAGCCGGCCTATACGACGCTGCTGTCGAAGAAGAGCGACATGCGGACCATCGATCTTTCCATCAGCGATAGCTGGATGAAATTCACCGGCAGCCGCAACATTCCCTATCTAGGCGTTGCTGCCCATGTCGATTGGGCTGAAAAGCACCGGGATCTGATCCCGAAGCTTTATGCGGCCTATAAGGAAGCGGCCGAATGGGTGACGGCGCATCCCGACGAGGCATCAAAGCTGATCGCGCCCAGGGGGACGCCGGATGACCAGAAGGCGATCGCCGATCTCATTCGCGCCAATGACCGGCTGGGCATGAACGTGAAGTGGGCCTCCGACGTGGCCAAGGAAATCAATTCGGTCTACGCCGCCGGCAAATCGATCGCTTTCCTGCCGTCCGATCCGGCCGCCTCGACGATCTACCAGGCGCCGGGAAAATGAGCGAAAGCACTTCCCAGTCTGCCCTGCTTCCGTTCGGAGCGATTCTGCTCAAGGGCGCGAAGCGGCTGGGGTCGTCGGTTCTGCCGTTCGTCGTGGTGATCTTGCTCTGGCAATTCGCCTCGCTGTTCTTCCCGCGCTTCCTGTTTCCATCCCTGATCGACGTGTTCTGGCGCTGTCTCGAAATTTTTTCGACCGGCTCGATGTTTGCCGACGTGCTTTCGACGGTCATGCGCATCCTGGCGGGACTGGCCGGCGCCTTCATCGTCGGTGGCGTGCTGGCATTGTTGATGGTGCGTTCGAATGCGGTCGACCGCTTCCTGTCGCCGATCCTGTCGCTGTTCCAGGGTATTCCGGCGCTGTCCTGGGTGGTGTTCGCGATCATCTGGTTTCACGGCGTCGAGTTCCGGATTTTCTTCATCATGGTGATGACGACCTTGCCGGCCTTCACCTTCCAGGTGCTCGGCGCACTGCGCGGGATGTCGCGGGACCTGATGGAGATGGTGTTCAGCTTCCGGCCGACGCGGATGAAACTGTTCCGGGTGATGATCGCGCCCGCGATCCTGCCGGACATCCTGACCGCGTGGAAGGTCAATCTCGGCAATGCCTCGCGCGTGGTGGTGGTCGCCGAGCTGGTCGGCGCGACCGGCGGCGTCGGTTACGAATTGCTGCAACAGCAGCAATTGTTCGACATGGCGGGCGCCTTGGCGTGGACGTTGCAACTGGTGTTTTTCGTGCTGATCGTGCAGGGCCTGCTGACCCTGATCGAGAATACCGTGTTTAGATATCGTGCCGTGTCGGAGCGCGCGATATGAGGGATACGGTCACATCAGGCGATGCGGCGATCCACCTCGATCGGGTCTCAAAAGTGTTCGGCAAGCGGGGCTCCGAGGCGGAGTACCGCGCCGTGGACGGGCTCGACCTCGACGTCCGTCCCGGCCAGATGCTGGCGATCCTCGGCAAGACCGGCTGCGGCAAATCGACGATCTTCAACATGATCGCCGGCCTGACCGAGCCGACGAGCGGCACCGTCCGCGTCAGCGGCCGCGATCCCTTCGCGGAGTTCGATTCGTTTCGCGGCAAAATGGCGATCGTGTTTCAGGGCGACCGCTTGCTGCCGTGGCGTACGGCGATGGCGAATGTCGAGCTCGGTCTGGAAATGCTGGATACGCCTGTCGCGGATCGGCGCGCCGCGGCGCAGCTCTGGCTGAGCAAGCTTGGCCTCGGCGGGCACGAATATGACTATCCGCATGCGCTGTCCGGCGGCATGCGCCAGCGCGTGTCGATCGCGCGCGCGTTCGCGACTAATGCCAGCATCCTGCTTTGTGACGAGCCGTTCTCGGCGCTCGATGAATCGACCGCCGGGCGATTGCGCGCCGAGTTTGTCCGGCTGGTGAAGGAAAACGGCAAGACCGCCGTGTTCATCACCCATTCGATCAGCGAGGCGCTCGAGATCGGCGACCGCATCGTGGTGCTGAAACGCCCCGCGACGATCGCCTATGACGTCAGTTTCGATGCCGATACCTCGCAAGCCGAGCGCGAAACGATTCGAGCCCGGATCGGTGACGTGCTGGCGGCCTGACCAGCGCGTCGACCGTCACAGCCACAATATCTGTTTGCGGTAATCGAGATCGTTCAGCAGCGGCGCGGCCGGACCCTGATGGAATACCGCGCCGCGCTCCAGCGCAAAGACGCGGTTGGCCAGCGCCAGCACGAGGTCGAGATTATGCTCGACGATCACGATCGAGGTGTGTTTTCGAAGCCGGTCGAACACCTCGAACAGTTCGAGGATCACGGCAGGCGCCAGGCCCTCGAACGGCTCGTCCAGCAACAGCAATCTTACATTCCCCGACATCGCGCGCGCGACCGCGACCATCTGCTGCTCGCCGCCGGAGAGATAATCCGCCGCGACGTCCATCCGCGCTTTCAGGCGCGGAAAATATTCGAAAATCTGCTCTTCGCTCCAGACAGCGCCATGGCTGCCGTCGGTCTTGCGCGCCAGCCGGCCGAGCGACAGGTTTTCCCGCACCGTCATGCCCGCGAACAGTCCGCGTCCTTGCGGCACGTACCCAATGCCCATCCGCGCGATGTCGGGCGCCGGAAGGCCCGCGATGTCACGGCCTTCATATTCGATTTGGCCCGACGCCGGCGGCACCAGCCCGGCCAGCGTCTTCAGCAAGGTCGACTTGCCGGCGCCGTTGCGGCCGAGCAGGGCAACGATCTCGCCCTCGCGGACGTCGAGGGTGGCGTCATGCAGGATATGGCTCTTGCCGTAGAAGGCGTTGACGGCCTCGAAGCGCAGGATTTGCGCGCCGTCGTCTTGGGCGGCACCGGTACGGTGATGCACGATTTCCGGCACGCCTTTGCCGGTGTAGATTTCCTGCACCCGCCGGTCGGCGCGCACCGCGTCCGGCGATCCCGTCATCAGCACTTCGCCCTGGTTCATGACGGTGACGGTGTGCGAAAAGCCGAGCACGCGATCGATGTCGTGCTCGACGATCAAGACCGGGATGTTGGCGGAAGCGTTTCTGATCAGGTTCGAGACACGTTCGCGTTCGGCCGCGGCAAGACCCGCCAGCGGCTCATCGAGCAGCAGCACCTGCGGCTTGGAACCGAGCGCGATGCCGAGATCGACCAGCCGCTGTCCGCCATAGGACAACTCGCCGCCTTTGATCGCCTCGATGCCTTCGAGCCCGAGGAACTTTAGCAGTTCAGCGGTCTCGGCGTGGACGTCGGCATAGCTGTCGATATCGCGCCAGAGATTGAAGCGCATGGGATGCCGCGCCTGCAGCGACAGCCGCAGGTTTTCGTAGATCGAAAGCCCGCGGAACAGATTGGTGATCTGGAACGAGCGGGCGAGGCCGCGATGGCAGATGCGGTCCGGCGGTGTGTGCTGGATCTCGGTTCCGTTGAGACGGATGGCGCCGGTATCGGTCGGGAACATGCCGGAGATCAGGTTGAACAGTGTGGTCTTTCCGGCGCCGTTCGGTCCGATCAGCGCGTGAATTTGGCCGGCGCCGATCTGGAGATTTGCGCCTGACACGGCGCGGATACCGCCAAAACTCTTCGATGCGCCTTCGACCTCAAGCACCGTGCCAGCGCTTGGCTGTGGCATCAGGAAGCCCGGCAACGGCAGACCTTCATAGATCTTCCGCCGGCTCATCGCGGCGGCCTCTTCCGGCGCCGCCCGCCAGCGTTTGCTCAGCACGGCCCAGATGCCGGCTAGTCCCCCCGGCGAATACAGCACGAAGGCAACGAAGATCAGCCCGAACCACAGCAGCCAGTTCGGCGTCCAGATCGAGAGCAGTTCGCGAAACAGCACAAAGAACAGCGCGCCGAGCGCCGGCCCCAGCATGTTGCGCATGCCGCCGATCACGACGACCGCGAGGAGTTCGCCGGAAAACGGCACGGACACGGCTTCCGCCGAGACCAGATAGTTCTGGAACGCGATCAAGCCGCCTGCAAAGCCGGTCACCACGGCCGAAATCACGAACACCGCGAGCTTGTAGCGCTCGATCGGGTAGCCCTGAAAGGTCGCGCGCAGCGGGTTTTCGCGGACGGCCATCAATACATGGCCGAACGGAGAACGCACCAGTCGCAGCAGCAGATATAGCATGGCAACGCCGAGCAGCGCGACGATGACGTAATAATTCAGCGTGCTGTCGAGGTTGAAGGCGCCGATGCCGCCGCGCTTGAGGCCGCCGAGGCCATCCTCGCCGCCGGTCACCTCGCTCCAGCGGAACGCGGTGGTGTAGGTCAGCGCCGCAAGCGCCAAAGTCAGCAGCGAGAAATAGACGCCGCGCCGGCGCAGGATGATGATGCCGACCAATGTCGATGAGATCGCGACCGCCACCATCGCCAGCAGCAACGGCAGCCAGATTTCGCCGGGGAACCAGTGCAACTGGATCAGGCCGGCGGCATAGGCGCCGATGCCGAACCAGGTGCTGTGGCCGAACGAAACGAGACCGGTGTAGCCGATGCAGAGATTGAGGCCCATCGCCGCGATCGCCAGCGCCACCACCGTGGTGCCGGTGTTCAGGGAAAGGCCAAGCATCTGCAAGGCAAACGGCAGCACGATCACGGCAAGGATCGCGAGCAGCAGCGGCCGGTGCTTTATCGCGGGTGAACCGGTCATTCGAATTTCTCGATGCGCTCGCCGAGCAGGCCGCGCGGGCGGACCAGCAACACCAGAAACATCAGGATGTAGATCGAGGCTTCGCCGGCGGCCGGCGCGAAATGGATGGTGATGCCTCTGATAACACCGACCATCAGCGCCGATATCACCACGCCCCAAAAGCTGCCGAGGCCGCCGATCACCACCACGACAAAGGCAACCGTGATGACCTCGGCTCCCATCGCCGGATGCACGATCGTGATCGGGGCGAAGAAGGCGCCGCCGAGCGCGGCCATGCCGACGCCGAGCATCACGATCGTGGTCATGTAAGGCTGCAGCCGGATGCCGAGTGCGGCGACCATGTCGGGGCGCTGGATGCCGGCGCGAACCACGCGGCCGAACGAGGTTTTGTGCAGCAGCAGCCAGATTCCGAGCAGCACCGCCGCGACCACCACGAGAATCAGCAGGCGATAGCGCGAGAACAGGAAGTCGCCGACGATCACCGAGCCGCGAAACTCAGGCGGGATCGAGGCCGACAGCGGCGCCGCGCCCCAGATGATGCGGATCGCCTGTTCGGCGACCATCGCAAGCCCGAACGTCACCAAGAGGCTCAGAATCGGGTCGGCGCTGTAGAAGCGGCGAAGAATAAAACGCTCGAACAGGATACCGAGCATCGCGACCGCGACCGGCGACAGCACCGCCGCCGGGCCGAAGCCGAGATATTTGGTGATCTCAACGGAAGCATAGGCGCCAAGCGCGTAAAACGCGCCGTGCGCGAGATTGACGACGCCGCCGACGCTGAAGATCAACGACAGCCCGAGCGCGATCAGCAGATAATAGCCTCCGAGCACGAGGCCATTGACCACCTGTTCCAGCAGGAACATCGGCTGATCTCACTCCAGTGGGAACATCATCGAGCCGCCGGCATCCGCGCCTGGACGCGGATCACAGCGTGCACGGATTCTGTTCTTTGGTCGGCGCCAGAATTTCGAGCGGTTCATTGGCATCGGGAACCGCCGCGCCCAGCGTGATGAGATCCCATTTGTCCTTGGCCTCGCCCTTCGGCTTGACGGTGAACGGATAGGCCTCCTGCATCAGCTGATGATCCCACGACCGGAAATGCGCCTTGCGCGCCTTCAGGATGTCGAACTCGGCTTCCTTCTCGAAATAGGCGATCAGTTTGTCGGTGTCAGTCGACTTGGTCTCGTTCATGGCCTGCGCCATCATCTTGAGCGAGATGTATTCGATCCAGGCATGATTTTCCGGTGGCTTGCCGTGCTTCTTGATGAAGTTGGCCACGAACGTCTTCGAGGCCGGTACGTCAAGCGTATGGTACCAGACCGTCGGCCAGGTGCCCGCGAGATTGCCTTCGCCGGCGGCCCAGGCGTCCGCCGTGTTGAGGTTGAAGCCGACGATCGGGTAGGGCAGGCCGAATTCGGCATATTGCTTGATCAGGGTCGTGACCTGGTTGCCAGCCAGATTGGAGCAGACGATGTCGGGCTTGGCCTGGCGTATTTTCAGCAGATAGGGGCTGAAGTCGGTGACGTCGGTCGCGATCAGTTCGTCGCCGATCAGATTGCCCTGGTTGGCGTTGAAGAACCGCTTTGCGGCGTTGAGCAGATCGTGGCCGAAAATGTAATCGGCGGTCAGCGTGAAGAACTTCTTGTCCTTCACCATGTGATCGCGCAGCAGCGCCTTGCCGACCGCGTTGACCATCACGGTGTTCGGGATATCGACGTGAAAGGTAAACCTGTTGCAATTCTTGCCGCGCAGCGCGTCGGAGCGCGCGCCGATCTGCATGAACAGCCGCTTGTTGCGTTCGGCCACCTGCATGATGGTCAGCGCGGAGGCTGAATTGATCTCGCCCATCAGCACCGCGACGCCGTCCTGATCCAGCATGCGCTGCGCCTTGGTCGCGGCGGTGGCGGGGTTGACCGAGTCTTCCGACAGCACGTCGATCTGCCGGCCCATCACGCCGCCGGACCGGTTGATTTCCTCCTCGGCCATCCGGATGCCGAGCTGCGCATAGGCGCCGAGCGCGCCGAGAAATCCGGTCAGCGGCGTCAGATGGCCGATCTTGATCTTCTCGGTCTGAGCGTGAACGAGCGCCGGAAATCCGATCGCAGAAGTGCTCGCAAAGCCCGCGCCGGCTTTCAACAGGGTTCGTCGGCTGAAGCGCGTCATTGTTGGTCTCCTCCCGAGGGCAGGCCGGAGCGCCGGCCGCGACGTCTCCCTGCGATTTCGTCTATGCGACGATGTGAGAGAGATTTTTCTATTATCGAATTGATTTTTCCGGAGGCGGTCGCCGCTGTCAACGCCAAATGCGCCGATGTGGCCTCAGCCTTAAGTGGATTTCGCCATGTCCTTCACGATTCCCTTGGCGCCGAATTCGATCGAGAGACGATTGGCCGCAGCGCGAACCACCTTGGCGTGGCCCTGCAGCGTCTGGTTGGAAAGCCGCCAGATCGGCCCGGAAATGCCGAGCGCGCCGATCACCTGGCCGGTGAAATTCATCACGGGAACCGCGATGCACCGCACTTCCGGATTGAACTCGCCGTCGTCGAAGGCGATGCCGGTGCGTTTGATCTCGGCGATCTCGCGCGTCAGCGCCGGCACGCTGGTGATCGATTTTTCGGTCGACGGCTTCAGCTCGACACGCGCGATGAAGCGCTTCAACTGGTCAGGACGCAGCGACGCGAGGATGATCTTGCCGAGCGCGGTGCAATGCGCCGGCCGCACCACGCCGACGCGATCGGTGAGCTGGAACGCGCCGGGGCCGCTGGTGCGTGCGATGACGACCACCGCATCGCCCATGCGTATGGCAAAATGGCCGCTTTCGCCGGTGTCACGCGACAATTCCTCCAACAGCGGCGTTGCGAGATTGACCATCTCGATTTCGTCGAGCGCTCCGGCGGCAAGCGCGAACAACGGGTGGCCGACCCGGTAGCGCTTGGAATCCTTTTCCTGGCGCAAGTAGCCCAGCGACACCATCGTCTTGGCGAGATGGAAGGTGGTGGAATTGTGCAGGCCGACCTGCCTGCCGAGATCGGCGAGGCTGATGCCTTCGCGGTGCCGCGCGACCTCTTCGAGGATCGCAAAGGCGCGGCCGAGCGACTGGATGCCTCCGCGCTGGCGGTCACCGGCGTCGTCGTCGATGTCGCCCTGCGGCGGCTGCACCAGCCGCGCGATCGCCGCCTTGCGAAGGGTTGCGGGCTTCTCACTGGCCTTTGGTTTGGTACGGGGTTTCACGGGATGAGCCTCCATGCGCCGGACCAGAGCATACCACGATATCAATTGACGTACAGTATTATGAGACATAGGGTCGCCGCGCCTTACAAGACGCGGCATGCAAGCCGCCGTTCGATCGCCGGGCTGCTCAGGGAGAGTGATCCAATGTCGCGCAATATGCTCAACGGAGCCCAGGTCATTGTCGATTATCTGATCCAGGAAGAGGTGCCGCAGGTGTTTGGCCTGTGCGGTCATGGCAACATCCAGTTCATCGACGCGCTGTATGAGCGGTCGAGCGACATCAAGACCATCTCGGTGCATCACGAAAGCGTCGCCGGCTTCATGGCGGACGTCTATTACCGCGTCTCGGGGCGGCCGACCGCGACCTTCACCTCATGCGGGCCGGGTTCGGCGAACCTGCCGATTTCGCTCGGCAACGCCTATCTCGATTCAGTGCCGTTCATGGCGGTGACCGGCGACGTGCCGACCAGCCAGTTCAATCGCGGCGCGTTTCAGGAACTGTATCGGCACTACCAGGCCGACTTTCCCTCCACCGTGCGCTCCTACTGCAAGAAGGTGTTCCAGCCGACGCGCGGCGAGATGGTGCCGCTCGCGGTCCGGCAGGCCTGGAAAACCATGACCACGGGACGGCCGGGGCCGGTGGTGCTCGACGTGCCCTTCGACGTGTTCATGGAATCGGCGGCCGAGGAAGCGCCGAACGCCAAAGCCTGGAACGGCAACATCTCGAGCCGCTGCGGCGCCGATCCCGAGGGCGTCGTCAGGGCGGTCGATATGCTGCTATCAGCCGAGCGGCCGGTGATGATCGTCGGGCAGGGCGTGCGCTATGGCGGCGCGGCTGAGGAACTGAAAAAACTGGCGGAGCGGCTGCAGATTCCGGTGGCGTCGTCGGCGAGCGGTCTCGGCGCGCTCGACTGTGACCATCCGCTGGCGCTCGGCCTTGTCGCGCGCGCGGGCCATTACCAGGCCAATCACGCCACGCGCCAGGCCGACGTGCTGCTGGCCATGGGCATGCGGTTCGACGACCGCACCTCGAGCTCCTGGATCCCCGGCTATTCCTTCACCATTCCGCCGACAAAGCTCATTCATGTCGATATCGATCCGGAGGAGATCGGCCGCAACTATCCCGTAGCGCTCGGCCTGATGGCGGATGTGCGCACCTTCCTGCAGCAGATTCACGCCGAGCTCGATCGCCGCGCCGACCTGACCAGAAAGGCTGATGCGCGCAAGAAATGGCTGGCGCAGATCGACACCTATCGCAAGGAATGGGACAAGTTCGTCGCGCCCGGCTTTTCCGCCGACACCACGCCGATCAATCCGCAGCGCGCGGCACTGGAGATCGACAAGGCGTTGCCGGAGGATGCGATCCTGGTCAGCGACATCGGCGTGCACCACAATTGGCTGTTGAGTTTCTGCAAGCCGAAGCGGCCGGACTCGCTGATCGGCTCGATGGGTTTTGGGCCGATGGGTTTTGGGGTCGCCGGCGTGATGGGCGCGAAATTCGCCGCCCCGGACCGGCCCTGCGTTTCCGTGTGCGGCGATGGCGCGTTCTTCATGCATGCCAACGTGCTGGGAACGGCGGTTGAATATAATCTGCCGGTGGTCTGGGTGGTCTGGAACAACTACGCCTACGCCTCGATCCGCGGCCTGCAGCGCGGCTATCTCGGCGGCCGGGAACTGGCGACCGATTTCCACGATCCGAACACCGGCGAGCGCTACAATCCGGATTTCGCCGCGATGGCGCGCTCCTGCGGCGTCGAAGGCGTGCGGGTCGATCGTGCCGGCGATCTCGGTGAGGCCATTCGCAAGGGCATCGCCGCCAACAAGCCCTATCTGATCGACGTCGATATCGCCGCCGATATCAATCCGGTCGGGGCCGGGGTTTGGGAACTGCCGGGGCTGGGGCAAAGCAAGGCCGGCATCGGCATGCGCTACGAGCCGAGCTGAGGCGCACGAACCCGTAAACAAATATTTTCGAGAGGACAGCATGATGCTCACAGGCAAGAAAGTCGTGGTGGTCGGAGGTTCTTCCGGAATCGGCCTTGCGACCGCCGAACTCGCCAAAAGCAAGGGCGCCGACGTCATCATCGCCTCGCATAACCCCGACCGCCTCAACGCTGCGGCCACAAAACTCGGCGTCACCGCGATTGCCGCCGACGTCACCAGCGACGACAGCATCGCCAGCCTGTTCAAGAAATGCGGCCCGGTCGATCATGTCGTGTTGACCGCGGCGCAATTGCGCAGCGGTCCGTTCAAGACGGTGGCGATGGAGGATGTCCGCAGCACCATGGAGAGCAAGTTCTGGGGCGCCTGGCGGGTGGCGAAGTCGGCGGATATCCGCGCCGGCGGATCGCTCACGCTGGTCACGGGCTTCCTGAGCGTTCGTCCAAGACCGAATTCGGCGATCGTAGGGGCCGCCAATGGCGCGCTGGAATCGCTGGCGCGGAGCCTGGCGCTGGAGCTGGCGCCGGTGCGCGTCAACGCGGTTTCGCCGGGGATCATCGATACCCCGATCCGGGCCGCGATGCCGGAAGAAGCGCGCAAGGACATGCTGGCGAAGACCGCCGCGGCGTTGCCGGTCGGCCGCGTCGGCACCGGTGACGACATCGCGCGGCAAATCCTGGCCTTCATGACCATCGGCTTTGCGACCGGATCGATCGTCTATCTCGATGGCGGCGCGCTGATCGCCTGACCCATCGGCTCCCAACGTGCGAATATCCCGATGAACCCGGACCCGCAAAAGCTTGTTATCGTCGGACACGGAGCCGCCGGACTTGCCGCGGCGGTTTCGGCGGCGGAGCAGGCGCGCAGCCGCGGCTTGCGTGTCGGAATCACCCTGCTGGAAAAAGCGCGTCAGGCCGAAGCCGGCGGCAATACCCGCTGGAGTCCGTCCTACATGCGGATGGCCGCGCCGGACCGGACAGCGCACGGCTTCGAAGAAGACATGCAGCGCGCGTCCGGCGGATTGGCCGATCCGGAATATTTCCGGACGCTGGCGGAGAATGCCGCCGCGACGCTCGGATGGCTGGGGACGCATGGCGTCAGCTTCGACACGCTGATTTATTATCTCAGCGCCGGGCCGCCGCGCATCCAGCCGATTGGGGGCGGCCGCGCCATCCTCGACAGGCTGGCGGAAGCCGCCGGAAAGGCCGGAATAAAACTTCGCTACGAATCCCCCGCCATCCGGTTGAGGATGGGAGAGGGTGGCGTCAGTGGCGTCGAGGTGAGGTCCAGCGGCCGGGACGTCGCGGTGCTCGACGCCGATGCCGTGATCATCGCCTCCGGCGGTTTTCAGGGCGATGTCACGATGATGCGAAAGCATTTTGGAGCCGCCGCCGAGACCCTGAAACTGATCTCGCCGGGAACGCGCTTCGATACCGGCGATGGCATCCGCATGGCGAAGGACCAGGGCGCGTCGCTTTCGGGCGACTGGAACGGCATGCATATCGAGCCGATCGATCCGCGCAGCGCGCATTCCGCGCCGGTCGTGCTGGTTTACCCCTATGGGATCGTCGTCGATCAGGAGGGGCGCCGCTTCTTTGACGAAGGCGGCGGCCTCGTGCACGAGACCTGGGAAGGTTTTGCGCGCGACATTCATTTTGCGCGGCCGAACAGCATCGCCTACGCGATCCTCGACAGCCGCCTGCTCGATATCGCGGGATTCGAGCGCGCGATCCGATCGGACGTGCCGCCGCATCGCGCCGAGACGGTCGAGGAGCTGGCGATGCTGATTGGCGTTCCCCCGCCTAATCTGACGGCCACGATCGATGCCTACAACGCCGCGGCGACCGGCGATGCCGCCACATTCGATGCAACGCGCTGCGACGGACTGGCGGCCGATCGCGCGTTGCAGCCGCCGAAATCGAACTGGGCACGCACCATCGCCAGGCCGCCTTTCCTTGCCTATCCGCTGGTCGGCGGCATCGCCTACACCTTTGGTGGCCTCGCGACCAATGCCAAGGCCGAGGTGATTGGCGAACAAGGGCCGATGCCGGGCCTCTACGCGGCGGGAGAGACCACCGGGCATTTTCACGGCACCGCGCCGAACGCGGTCGCGGTATTGCGGGCGCTGGTGTTCGGAAGGATTGCCGGCCGGCAGGCGGTCGATTTCCTGCACAGGCAGACTGCGTCAGCAGAACGATAGGGAGAGTAACGATGGCTTCAGAGAACAGCGGCGCCTTCATCCGCAATATCGCCGAAGTGCCCTGGCGCGAATTTCCCAATCATTTCGGCGGCGCGCTGTCAAAGCCGCTGGTCATGCCGGAGACGGCGGGCTCGCGTCACATCGACTATCGCATTTCGATGTACCAGCCGATGGCGCACGTCGCCCGCCACAAGCATCTGATACAGGAACAGATCTACCACGTGCTGGAAGGCGAGGGGCTAATGGAGATCGCCGGCAAGAACCACGTGGTGCGCAAGCACGATTTTATCTTCTTGCCGCCCGGCGTGGAGCACGCGATCTCGAATTCAGGACTGGTCGATCTGGTGTTCCTGGTGGTCACCTCGCCGGTGACGGACGACGAGAAGCCGGTCTGAACTACCTGGAAATCCAGCCCCTGATTTTCTCCCTGACATCGAACCCGCCGGATGGCGCCGATGGTGAATATCGGCTGACCACCGCGAGTTACACGCAGGCGATCCGGGCGTTTTGCGCGGCGCTGTCGCTGGACCATCCCGTGGTGATGGGATGCTCGATCGGCGGGCGCATCGTGCTTAGTCTGGCGATCGATCATGCCAGCGAGTTTCGCGCCTTGATCGGTTTGGAAGCGGCCGATTTCCAGCAGCCCTGGTACGACACCGAATGGCTTGATCGCCCCGACGTCCATGGCGGCGAGGCCTGCGCCGCGCTGGTGTCGGGGCTGATTGCGCCGCAGAGCCCGGACAACACGCGGCGGGAAACGCTGTGGGGCTACAAGCAGGGCGGGCCCGGCATCTTCAAGGGCGATCTGTATTTCTATCGCCTCGACGGCGATCTGCGCGGCCGGGTCGACAGGATCGACACGACAATATGCCCATTTTATCTCCTCACCGGCGAATATGATTTCTCGTGTATGCCGGAGGACACGCTGCGCACGGCCCAAAATATTCCCGGCGCGCAGGTCACCATTATGGAAAAACTCGGGCATTTCCCGATCAGCGAGAATCCGGCCCAGTTCCGCAAATATATCGCACCGGTGCTCGCAAAAATCCGGCAAGCGAAATGAGCTAGCGCTTGTCGTACTCGTCCGGCTCCATGGCCCAGGGCGAGTCTTCGTAACCGCTCGCATAGTTCCGGTTGTTCTGCGCCGGATCGCGGTTGACCAATGGCCGCATGAACATCGGATGGGTCGCGCTGCGCACCTCATGCTCGACGGTGAACAGGTGCTTGCCGCTGTCGAGATCGACGATATCCCTGAAGCGATACTGATACGGGTTGTCCTCCTGGGAGATCAGATGGCGCTGGCCGAGCTTGCGGTAGGGGCCGGAGAAATCCGTGATGTAGATCTGCACATGGTGGCCGTCATAGTCCGGCTGCGGCCTGTCGGTCTCGCGGAATTGCAGATACTGGTCCTTGCCCATCTGCACCCGCGCGACGTTGCCGTCGCCGTTCTTCAGTTCGGACGGCATGCCCATGATTGCGGGATAGAACGCCGCAATCGCCTTGGTGGTGCCGAGCGGCACATCGAACTCGACATAGGGAATGCCGAGCGAGATGCGGCCGAAGCGCGCGGCGTCCGGCTCGTAGCAGCGCACCTTGTTGCCCCACGGGCAGGTGGCCTCGACGTGGTCGTTGTTCTCGCGGAACGAGAATTTTGTCTCGTTCAGCTTGGGAGCGACGGCAGCGAGCCGGCCGAGCAGCGCCTCGCGCCCGGAGATCACGATACCAGTGTGGCCGCGCAACACCTGCGCCGGACCGGCAGGCAGATGGAACTGGTTGCGCCCGACATTGACCCACATGTTGGTGTCGGAGACCATCAGATAGGGATCGCGCGTCAATCCAAGGCCCGCGACATAAAACAGCGTCGCCAGCCGCTGGTCCGGCACCGTGACATTGACGTGCTCGAAGTGGATCGAATTGCCGAGGTCCTCGGCGGCGCGGTCGAATTGCTGCATGGCGGTGGTCCCGGATGCGGATGATGCGACATCATAGTGCAGGTGACCGCCTTAGGCCAACAATTAGGCGCGACGAGGAGGAAAGCCCGAGCAGGGGAGCCATGACCCTATCCGATAGAGGTCGACAGGCCGCAACCGGACGCAATAGGATTTGACCACCGAAAGCGCCCTGAGCGCGCGAACGAATGGGCGCGGGCCCGAAGGAGAAACAACCATGAGCGAAGACAGCCTGTTTGAACGCGGATTGAAGGTGCGCAAGGAAGTGCTGGGCGAGGACTACGTCAACAAGTCGATCGCCGGCGCCGATGAATTCACCCGCACCATGGCGGAATGGTCGACCGAGTTCTGCTGGGGCGCGCTGTGGACCCGTCCCGGCGTCGACCGCCGCTTCCGCAGCATCGTCAATCTGGCGATGATCAGCGTGCTCAACCGCCCACATGAGTTGAAACTGCATGTCAAGGCGGCGCTGAAAAACGGACTGACCAAAGACGAGATCAAGGAGATATTCCTGCAGGTCGCCGTCTATGCCGGCGTCCCCGCCGGAATCGACAGTTTTCGCAATGCGCGCGAGGCCTTCAAGGAGATGGAAAACGGCTGAGCGTGTTCAGCGCGGCCCACTCGAAACTTTGGGAGAGTTGTGTTCGCGGCCCCGGCGGGCGATGATGCGCGCCGATAATCAAAGAGCGGCCGGAGCGTCAAGACTCCGGCCGAAACGCAGGGGAGACGCCGTCATGACCAAGGCCCGCCACGTCCTGGCGCTACTCGCCGCTGCCGCGTTGTTCGCGGTACCGGCGCTGTCGCAGGCGGAAACCATCCGCATCGGCCTGCCGACCAAGACCTATTGGCCGACCACCGTGGCGGAAACAGCCAAGGCACAAAAACTGTTTGAAAAGGAAGGTATCACCGCCGAGCTGACCATCTATCGCGGCGGCGCGGAGACATTCGAAGCGTTGGCCGCGGGTGCCGCCGATCTGATCCTCGATGCACCGTCGCTGCCGGCCGCCGGGCGCAAGAAAGGCGTGATGTCCAAGGTCGTCGCCAACGGCTCGATGGGCAATTTCGGCTGGCAACTGATGGTATTGGCAAAATCGCCGCTCGACGTGAAGGACCTCAACGGCAAGAAGGTCGGCATCACCTCGGCAGGCTCGGGCTCCGACCTGCTGGCGCTGTGGACGGTCCAGGACCGCAAGATCGACTTTACCCGTGTGCCGGTCGGCGGCGGTGGGCTGGTGCCCAATCTGCTCGCCGGCAATATCGATGCCGCCGTGGTGTATTCGCCGCTGAGTTTCCAGATCGCCAAATCCGGTGAGGCCAAGACCATCCTCGATTACGCCAAGGACGTGCCGCCCAATCTGACCTCGGGCTGGATCGTCACCGACAAGTTCGCGCAGGAAAAGCCCCAGATGGTGCAGAAGGCGCTCAACGCGCTCTATGGCGCCGTCATGTTCATGCGCAACAACCGCGAAGCGACGATCAAGCTGATCGCAGGCCTTTACGAGATGCCGGACGACATCGCGGCGGCTGAATACGAGAACACCATCCTCAAGCTCGAGACCTCTGGCGACATGAGCGCGGCCAATGTGCCGGCGGCGATGCAGCTTTCGCTCGACATGGCGAAGATGGGCGGCATGAATAATCTGGCGGCGGGACCGGAAATCATCTCGACCCAGTTCAAGCCGGTCCCGACCAAGCCGTGAGGTTTTGGCGATGACCGGCGCGCTCGGGATCAAGGCGGCACGGATCGCCGTCGTACTGGCCGTGTTTGCGCTGTGGGAAATCCTGTCGCGCACGGGGGCCGTGAACGCGCGATTGCTGCCCTCGGCCTCCGATACGCTGGTCATGCTGGGTGATCTGTTGCAGCGCGCCAGCGTGCGCAACGATCTCTTGGTGACGGCGAGCGAGGTGGTCACCGCCTTTTTCGTCGCGGTGCCGATCGGCGCGCTGATCGGCTTCCTGATCGCGGAGAACCGCTATTTTGCCGACGTGACAAAACCGCTGCTGTTTTTTGCCTTCAGCATTCCCAAATCGATCTTCCTTCCGATGTTCATCCTGGTGTTCGGCGTTGGCTTTGCGGAGAAGGTCGGTTTCGGTTTCTTTTCCACCATCTTCATCGTCATCATGTCGATCACCACCGCCGTTGAATCGGTCAAACTCGACCATCTGACGGTGGCGCGCTCCTATGGCGCGACGCCGATGCAAACCGCGTTTCGCGTCTATCTGCCGAGCATGCTGCCGGTGCTGCTGGAGGCGCTGCGGATTTCGATGATCTTCAATCTCACCGGCGTGATTCTGGCCGAGATGTACGCCTCGCGCGACGGCATCGGCCACCAGATCGCGACCTGGGGCGAAAACTTCCAGATGAAGCAATTGCTGGCGGGCGTGCTGATGATCGCCGCCATCGCCATGGCCTTCAACGAACTCGTCAGATCGGTGGAAACGCGATGCAGCCACTGGCGAACGTGACCTCGCTGAAACCGGCCGCCCGCTCCGGCGCGGTGCAGCTTGCCGGCGTCGGCCAGGTCTACAAGACCTCGGGCGAAGGCGTGCTCGCGGTGTCCGACGTCTCGTTCGAGGTCAGGCCGGGACGGTTCGTCGTGCTGGTCGGCCCCAGCGGTTGCGGCAAGTCTTCGTTGTTGATGATGATGGCGGGCCTGCGGCATCCGACCTCGGGAACGATATTGGTGAGCGGCGCGCCGATCGCCGATCCCGACCCGAACCGGGTCGGCGTCGTGTTCCAGGAGCCGAGCCTGTTTCCCTGGCTCACGGCGGAAGAGAATGTCGAATTCCCCCTGACCTTGCGCGGCGTTGCCAAGAAGGATCGCCGCGCCAAGGCGCAGGAGGCGCTGCAACTGGTGGGGCTGGAAGGCTTCGGCGAGCGGCATCCGCATGAATTGTCCGGCGGCATGAAGCAGCGGGTCTCGATCGCGCGCGGGCTGGTGCAGGATCCGCCGGTGTTGCTGATGGACGAGCCATTCGCGGCGCTCGACGAGCAAACCCGCATGACCATGGGCGATGAATTGCTTCGGATCTGGGCCGCGACCGGTAAGACCATCGTGTTCGTGACCCACAGCCTGACCGAAGCGGTCTATCTCGCCGACGAGGTGATCGTGATGTCGCCGCGTCCCGGCCGTATCGTCGACCGGCTCGAGGTCGCGTTGCCGCGGCCGCGCACTTTTGAAATGCTAAGCGGCGACGTTTTTGGCGGTCTGCGCGACCGCATCTGGCGCCATATCCGCAAATCGGCGTGAGGCACGCGATGTCGTCGACCACGCTGCGCCGCCTCATCATTGTCTCGCTGATCGTGCTGTGGGAGGTGCTGCCGCGCGCGGGTCTCATTCCCGAGCTGTTCCTGCCGTCGCTGTCGTCGACCTTGAAGGCCGGCTGGACCGATGCGCCGGAATACGGCCATGCGCTGGTGGTGACGCTCTATGAGGTCGCGATTGCGATGCTGTTTGCCTGCGGCGGCGGCATCCTGGCGGGCGCGATCGTCGGCAGCCTGCCGCGGCCCCGGCTGTTGATCATGCCGATGGTGTCGAGCCTTTATGCGGTGCCGCTGGTGATATTGTATCCGGTCTTCACCGTCTGGCTCGGGATCGGCTCGGAATCAAAAATCGCCTTTGCCTCGATCTATGGCTTCCTGCCGACGATGCTGGCGACCGCGGCCGGCATCCAGACCATCGACCCGCAATTGCTGCTCGCCGCCCGCAGCATGGGCGCGACCTTGAGCCAGCGTGTCACCCGCGTGATCATTCCGGCGGCTATACCGACCGTGTTGTCGGGCCTGCGGGTCGGCGGTGCGCTTGTCATCGTCGGCGTGGTGGTGTCGGAAATGCTGATCTCGTCGGCCGGCATCGGCTATCTGATTTCGCGCTACCGCACCATCCTGGAAAGCGCGCACGTGTTTGCCGGCGTGCTGCTGGTACTGGCGCTGGCGATCGCGTTCAACCTCCTGATCCGGCTGATCGAGCGCCGCGCCGCGGTGTGGCAGACCGGCACCCGCGCCGGGCGCGACGCGATGGCTCAGGAGATTCCCGCCGCCGCCTTGCAGCCGGCCAATCCGTAAAGTCCGTCAGCTCACTTCCTTGCGCACGATCCCGGCGGCGTCGCTCATGGCCTTGAGTTTGCCGAACGCGACATGGCGCGGCATGTATTTCATGCCGCAATCCGGCGCCGGGATCAGCCGGTCGGCGGAGACGTATTTCAGGCCATGACGGATGCGGTCAGCGATCACGGAAGCGGTCTCGATCTCGGGATTGCCAAGATCGATCACGCCGAGCAGGATTTTCTTTGACGCCAGGTCCTTCAATACGCCGAGATCGAGTTTCGGTTGCGCCGCCTCGATCGATATCTGTTCGGCGATGGAATCATCGAGCTCGCCGAGGAAAGAATAGCCCGATGGTTTCGTATCGCCGGGCACCACGGCGGCATAGCCGAAGCAGATGTGCACCACCGTCGGCACGGTGACGCCTTGCAGCGCGCGATTGATCGCCTTGACCGCGTAACGCTTGGCGGCGGCGGGGTCGTTGCGGACCCAGGGCTCGTCGAGCTGGATCACGTCGGCGCCGGCCTTCTGCAGCGCCAGCGCTTCGGCGTTGACGGCCGCCGCCATCGCCATCGCCAGCTCTTCGTCATCCTTGTAAAATTCGTTCTTGGCCTGCTGGCTCGTGGTGAACGGGCCGGGCAGGGTGATCTTGGCGGCATGATCGGTGTTGCGGCGCAGGAACTCCATGTCCCTGAGTTCGACCGGACCGGTGCGGCGGATTTCGCCGACCACGCGGGGCACCGGAGTCTTCTGGCCGGAGCGTGCGATAATCATCGCGGGATTGTCGGCGTCGATGCCCTCTAGCGCGGTGGCGAAACGGTTGGAATAGCTCTCGCGACGGATCTCGCCGTCGGTCACGATATCGATGCCGGCGCGCTCCATGTCGCGGATCGCCACGATGGTGGCGTCATCCTGCGCCTGCTCGAGATAAGCGTCGGGAATCCGCCACATCTGGGTCATGCGGGTGCGCGGCACCGATTTCGAGAGCATCTGGCGGTCGACCAGCCAATCCGGCTGCGGATAGCTTCCGACCACGGTGGTCGGCAACACATGTCGAGGTAATGCCAATGTCTCAACTCCCGGCTGGGCAGGCTGATCGTGTCATCAGGCTGAACTATTGTGTGGAATGTATAGATCATCCCGCCGTCGTGTAAACGCTCGCGAGGCGAGGGGCATCCATGCTGACTTGTGGCGAGCTGCCCACCGGTGCATTTTCCCGTTCAATCCGCCAATGCTCTCGGCGCTATCGGGAAGGATCGCAATGTCCAACAGTTCAAACGTGACGCAGCGCCTTGCCCGCTTTGTCGCCACCACGCGTTGGGACGATATTCCCTCCGCAGTCCGGCATCAGGCCAAACGCTCCCTAATCAATTTCTTTGCGGTGGCGCTGGCGGGTTGCCGTACCGGAGCGGTTGAAATAGCGTTGCGTTCGCTCAGCCAGTTTTCCGGCGGCAAGCAGGCGACGATCGTCGGACGCCGTGAGCGTATCGATGCACTGAGTGCGGCGTTCCTCAATGCGGCCGGCGCCAACGTCCATGATTATTGCGACACCCATGTCCGCACCGTCATCCACCCGACCGCTCCGGTGGCACCGGCGCTGCTGGCGCTCGCGGAATTGCGGCCGGTCAACGGGGCTGATTTTCTGCTCGCCTTTATCCTTGGCAACGAGGTTCAGGCGCGTGTTGGGCTGGCGATCTCGCCTGGTCATTACAACAGGGGCTGGCACATCACCTCGACCTGCGGTGTGTTCGGCGCTGCCAGTGGCGCGGGAAAAGTGCTTGGCCTCGGCGAGCAGCAGATGGCGTGGGCGCTCGGAATCGCAGCAACGCAATCGGCCGGGCTGTGCGAATGCCTGGGCACGGCAGCCAAGAGCGTCAGCGTCGGCAATGCCGCGCGCAACGGCCTGTGGTCGGCGCTGCTGGCGGAAAAGGGTTTTGACGGGCCGACGGAGCCGCTGGCGGGCACGCAAGGCTTTTTTCGTGCGCTGGCCGAAACACCCGATCTGTCGCTGGTCACCGCCGGCCTCGGCGAGAGCTGGGAGATCATGGCCACGTCCTACAAGCCGTATCCGTGCGGCTTTGTCATTCATCCGGTGCTGGATTGCGTGCTGGACTGGCGGCGCGACAATCCGGAGGCCCAGGTTGTGCGCGTGATGGTGCGCGGCAATCCGCTGCTCGGTGTTCGCGCCGACCGGCCCGATGTTGCCACGGGGCGGGAATCCCAGGTCAGCGTGCAGCATGCGGTGGCGGTCGCGCTCGTGACTGGCCAGGCCGGCATCGATCAATTCTCCGATGCCAGCGTGCGCGATCCCACGGTGCAGGCGTTGCGAAGCAAGGTTGAACTGGTGCGCGATCCTGCTTTCGCGACTATCGCGGCCGCGGTCGATATCACGACCGTTGACGGCAAGGTGCATCGGACGCAGCAAAAAGCGGCACGCGGCAGCGACGCCAATCCGTTGAGCGATCGCGATCTCGAGCAGAAGCTGCGGAGGGCGGCGGCCGATCGGGATTCCCGGCACGATATCGCGCCGTTGATCGGAGCGATATGGGCGCTCGACCAGAGCGCCGACGTTTCCGCATTGGCATCGCTGGCGATGCCACGCAATTCCTGACGAGGCGAACTACCGCGCCAGCGAGATGAACCGCCGTATCATCCCTTCGATGCTGGCGTGGTGGCGATGACGGGCGTGCGACCGGGGTGCGGCCGGTTCGTCCGCGGATGCCGTTGCTGACCGGCCCGGTCCGATCGCCTCGAACTGCGCCTTCTGCTCGTCGTTCAGCTTGCCATAGAAGTCATCGAGCGGGGTCCGCACCATCTTGATCGCCTGCAGCATGGTGTCGAGCCGCTTGCCGACCGCGTCCAGCCGGGCCGGCGGCGTGATCGCCTCGTTGCTCTGGCACGAGGTTTTCAGGAGGTCGGCGGCCTTGGCGCTGGCGTCCTGCAGCGATGCGAGGCTCGCACGCTGCGCTTCGGTCGGATGCAGCCGCGATTCGATTTCGGATGAGGGCCAACTGGTAACGCCGGGTTGGACCGTGTCGCAGCCCGGGCCGGACGCGTTATTGCTGGTTGCGGTCTTCTTCGCCTGACCGCGAGACTGGTCCTGGCCGAGCGCGTTGAGCCGGGCTTTCTGCTCGTCGCTGAGCGTGTCGTAGAATTTTTGCAGCGCGGGCTCGACGGTCTTGACCGCGGAGATCATCGCCTCGACCCGTTGCTGCATCGCGGCAAGGCGGTCGGGCGCGGTGAGGGCGACTTGCGTCGGGCATGCCGCCCGGATGTCCTGCGCGGCCTTCACCGAGGCGTTGCCGAGATCGTCCAGCGCCGCACGCTGCGTATCGTCGGGCTGAATCGCTTGCTGGATCTGGTCGATCGGCAGGCCCGCGATGTCGCGGCTGTCTTCGCCGCACATTTGCGCCAACTGACCGGAAGCCGGGGCCGCGGCGCCTGACGGTTGCCGCGCGTTCGGGCTGCCGCCCGCGCCCTGCGGCAAGTAACCGGTCAGGTCGTCATATCCGTAGGGCGAAAACAGTCCGGCATAGATGTCGTTATAGCCGTAGTCCCAAAAGCCGGGATCGTCGCCATAACCCCACATCGCGTAATCGTACATGTCGTAATAGGCGAACGGCCAGAACAGCGGGCCGACCCAGCCGTATCCGCCATGGCGGTGCCGCCACCATCCATCGTGGCCACGGCGATCGTGCCAACCGGCGGTCGCGGCGCTCGCAACGATATGGGTGCGCGCACTCGGATTCCGGATCGCAGCATGGTTGTGCATGGCGCCCGCGACGGCGCTCGAAGCCAGCACATTTCTCACCGCCCGCGACCTCGCATTCGCCTGCGGACGGGCATTGCGGGCATTGAAGGTGGCATTTCGAGTCCGACCGGACGGGACAGCCGCATTTCGGTTCACGGTCGCGGCACGGTTGGCGCCTGGGTTCGAACGGCCACGGCCGGCAAATGAACGCTGCGCCCTGAAGCTTGGCCGCGCCGCGGATCGCATCGCTGGTCTTGTCGCGGGTCTCGCGGCGAAGCGGGCGCCGCCGCCCATCCGCGGCCCCGCGCCGAAATGCGGTCTGCCGCCGCCGCCACCACCGATGTGCACCGCGCCGCCACGCCCACCACCGAAGTGAGGAGCGCCGCCGCCGATGTGACCGCCGCCGCCGATATGTGGGCCACCACCGATATGTGCGCCACCCCCACCGGGATGGCCGCCACCGCCAGGATGGCCGCCGCCACCTCGTTGCGGTGCGGCGTAAGCCCCGGCCGCCAAAACGATCATGGCGATGAAAACAATCACGACCTTGAATTTCAGCATGGCAATCGCCTCGCGAGCAAGCTGTCGGCGCAGCTTCGGGCATCACGGGGACAATAACTCGCGCACGGTTCCCGGGTTCCGGGCGGAACGGTGCCGATGGCGTGATTGGGGAAGGCGCGCACCACCCGGCGCCATGCCTTTCGGCATGGCCGGCGATGTCGGATCAAGCCGTTCAGATTACTCGGCGACTTCCGAAAAAGCCGTCTTTGGCACCTGGGCCTCGATGGCCCTCTCTTCCGTGATGATCTTGGGTTTGCGCAGCCAGACATAGACCTGGCCCACGATCAGCACGACGCAGATGAACAGGAAGAACGCGCTGATCGGACGATCGATGAAGGTCATGAGATCGCCCCGCGAGATCAGGAGGCTGCGGCGGAAGTTTTCCTCGAAGCGCGGTCCCAGCACAAAGCCAAGCAGGATAGGCGCGGGGTGGAAATCCAGACGCAGCAGGATATAGCCGAGCACGCCGATGAAGATGGTCTCGCCGACCTGGAACATGTCGTTGTTGGCGGCATAGACCCCGATGCAGATGAAGAACATCGCGCTCGGATAGAGATAGCGATACGGGATGCTCAACAGCTTCACCCAGATTCCGATCATCGGCACGTTGAGAATGAGCAGAATGATATTGCCGGTCCAGAAGCTCGCGATCAGACCCCAGAAAATGTCGGCGTGCTGGCTGATCAGCTGCGGGCCGGGAACGATGCCGTGGATGATCAGCGCGCCGAGCAGAAGCGCCATCACGGTATCGCCGGGAATGCCGAGGCTCATGGTCGGAATGAAGTCGCCCTGGACCGAGGAATGCGTCGAGGCTTCCGGACACGCGACGCCCTCGATCGCGCCATGGCCGAAGCGCTCCGGCGTCTTGGATATCTTCTTCTCGGTAGCGTAGGACACGAAGGAAGCGATGGTCGGGCCGGTGCCCGGGATAAGTGCACAGAGACTGCCCAGGAGTGTGCCGCGGATCATCGGGAAGAATGCCAGCTTGAGGTCGGCCATTGACGGAAACATGTCGGAGACGCCGACCTTGGCGTATTTCATGTCGACGGTTTCGGTGTTGTTGACGCTGTTCATGAATTCGGCGATGCCGAACATGCCGAGCGCTAGCGCCACGATCTCGACGCCGTCGAACAGTTCCGTGATGCCGAAGGTGAAGCGCGGCTGTCCCGTCTCGATGTCCGATCCGACGATGCCGATCAGAAGGCCTAAAACCGTCATCGCGACGCCCTTGAGTGGCGATCCCTTGGCCAGCGTCGAGCCCGCCAACAGACCCACCAGCATCAGCGAGCAGACTTCGGCCGGACCGAATTCGAGCGCTACCTTGACCAGGAACGGCGCCAGGAAAATCATTTCGGTGATGCCGAAGGAGGCTCCGACAAAGGAGGCGATGACGGTAATGCCGAGCGCGGTGCCGCCCTTGCCCTGCTTGGTCAGCGGATAGCCGTCCAGACAGGTTACCGCATGGGGCGGATGGCATGGCAGGTTGAGCAGGATCGAGCAGATCGCCCCGCCATATTGGGAGCCGTAATAGACACCCGACAGCATCAGGATCGCCGGCACCGGCTGCATCCCGAAGGTCAGCGGTAGCAGGATGGAGATCGTCGCCACCGCGCCCATGCCCGGCAGCACGCCGACCAAATTGCCGACCAGCACGCCGAGGAAGCAGTACATCAGATTATGCGGCTCGAGCGCGACGCCGAAGCCGTACCAGAGATCGGTAAGTGCGGTTGAGATCACAGATTGAATCCACGCAGTAATGGGAACGGGATACCCAGGAAGTAGTGGAACAGCACGACGCCGAACACCGTGACTCCGGCCGCAAGGATCAAACACGATTTGTAGGTGGCGGTTTTGTCTCCAAGCGCGGAGATGAAGACGCAGGCGAACACCGCCGGGATCATGCCGCCGTATTCGCCGAGGATAATGAACGCCACGGGGCCGGCGAGGATGCAGAACCAGCCGAACCATTGCGGATTATCAGGCAGGAATTTTGTGTCGTCGGGCTCGGATGACGCTAACGCGGTCCCGGCGATCAACACGCCCATGAACGCCAGCGTGACGCCAAGCAGGACCGGCATGAATCCAGGCCCCATCCGGGCGAGGGTGCCAACCTTGTAGCCGCTGCCGATGACGGCCGCGCCGACGCCGAGCACGATCATCATCGCGCCGGCGTAATAGTCGCGTTTCAGCTTAATTCGCTCCTGCAACGGCGTATCTCCGGTATCGCTTTTTTTGGGGACCCTACCCGTAGTGACCGGGCCTGTCGAGGTTGACAGCATGCTGCCTTGCGCCGCAGGACAGGGCTCAAAACTCCCGGAATCGGCTGTATCGGCAGCCGTATTGTGCGTCGCTCCGGTAGCAGTCCGATATTCCCGCCGGCCGCAGGCTTAAGTCCCAACGAGCTTGCCGAGAACTTCGGGAACCCCGGACGGTCCGGGAGCAAAGGGCTTCGAAAACTACGACTATGTGTGTATCGGCTCGCGCAAAAATTTGAGGAGGATCGCGTGAAACAGGCAAATTCCGCGGCGGCGATCCGCCGGCTGTCCGCAATGGCGCTCGGGATTGCGCTTGCGATCGCGATCTTCACGGTGCAGGTCCAGGCCGGGCCCGCGGGTGAGTTGGCGGCGATTCCGCCGAACAAGGATACCGATCTGAAATTCTACCAGGCCGACGGAAAAATCCAGCAGGGCGCCGCGGCGCTCGAACACATGACGTCGGACGCCAACCTCGTGGTCTGGGTTGCCGGTAACCAGTTCTTTGCGATGGACGAGGTGATCGGTGCTTTCCAGGAGGCCTATCCGGGCATCAGCGTCGGGCTGATCACGCTGCCCCCGGGATTGATTCTGGCGGCGATCGAGGCCGGTGGCTGGCGCTACGGCGGCAGGGAATATCGCTGCACTCCCGACGTCTATGCGTCGGTCAATCTCGGGCATTTGCAACGGCTCAAGGCAGCCGGGTTGATGCGCGACTACGAGATCTACATGCATAACGAACTGCAAATGATGGTTGCGAAAGGCAATCCGAAAGCAATCACGAAGATCGACGATCTCGTTCGCAGCGACGTGCGAACCTCGCTGCCGAATCCGGTCAACGAAGGCATCATGCAATTTTATGCGCGCAAGGTACTCGAGCGTCACGGAATCTGGTCGCAGATCGCCGGCGGCCGCGAATGCGTATCCTGCCAGACCACGGAGCGTAACTGGTTTACGGCGGTGCATCACCGGGAAACCCCGGAGCGGATTCGGGACGGCAAATCCGACGTTGGCATCGTCTGGAAGACGGAAGTGATGGAAGCGCTGCGTCAGGGCGCTCCGATCGAGGGCGTCGAGTTGCCCGCAGCCGACAGTCTGCGCGACGAGGTATCTTACGCGACGGGCGCGCTGCAGAACGCCCGCCACGGTGCGAGTGCGGACGATTATCTCGCGTTTCTTGCGACTAAAGTTGCGCAGGATGCCTATGCGCGCTTCGGCTTTGTCAAGGCGCGGCCCGAGGAGCTTGCCCTCAAGCCGATCGACTGAAACGGTGGGCGGCCATGTGCCAAACTGACGCAAACGGGTGCCGGTTCGCGAAGGGATTGAGCGATTGCTATTGGCAGTTGCAGGCCCCGCGATTCGCGCGCGATCGGGCGCAACCCAATCACGCTGGATTCACGCTGGGCTCGGCAATGTGACGATGGACGTGACTAGCCATCGAACACTACGAATCGCCCGGGGCATCCATGACTGCAGTCATCTACAACTTCAATCGTGCGGCCGAGACCAATACGGCCGACGACGCGGCAGAACGGCTGTTTTCCGCCTTGGGGCGATACACAAGCGCGGAGTTGCTCGAACTGCTATATGTCGGCGAAGAGCCCGGCTTTTTCGAATTGATGCGCGGATTGTACGGACTCTCCGACGAGGGCCGGATGGTCCTGCAGGACTTCCTGACGGCCTCGATCGCCCGGCGAACGACGGTCACGATCGACCGGAACGGCAGGTGCGTGCTAGCTCACGACCTCGCACCGGACGTCAAGCAGGACGTCCCGCCTGAAGTTGCCGCGGGTTTAGCAAGCAACGATAGATAGCGAATCTTGCCGGTCCGGGCGCGCCGACCAACTCAATGTGATGGCCGAGGCCCTCATTCTATCTTCCGTTCGCCGAATGGCGGACCCGTGGCTGCCGGCCAGCCGGCGGGAGCCGCTCCCGCCGCAGGCGGCATAGACTGGCGAAAGGCCGAACGACTTACGCGCTGGCGCGGATTGCGGGTTTCTCGCGCCGGACCGTTCCGGGCTGGATCGATTCGGAAATGAACTCGCCGATCCAGTCGCAGCGTTCAGCCTTGATGTGCCACGCCATGGCCTCCGCGGAGAACGGCGCCGGATCCGGAATGTCCTTGCGGACCTCCCGGCCGTTGATCCAGCCGCAACTGTGCGAATAGCGGGTTCGGCAGGTCAGGCTGAGCGTATCGTGCTGCCGTAGCCGCACAAATCCGTCCGCCGGGAAGAACGTGCCCGCAAGTTCGAGCGGCCCGGGAAGTTGCCGCACCAGCAAGAACGTGCTGCTTGCCTCCTGCTCGCACTCGGAGGCCAGCACGCCGAACAGGCTGTGAATTGGTGCAATGGCATCCGGCGCCACGCGCTCGCCGGGATTCTGCATCGCGCCGGCGGTGGCGATCGAGAGATATTCGCCCTCCGGCCCCCAGCGGCATGCGATCAGCCATTCGCGGCTGCGGCTATGGATCAGGGTTGGCTTTGCGTAGTCGGACCGGGCGATCTCGGCCCCCATCGCAACCACAAAGGCTTTGGCGAGCATTATATTCCTCCAAGACGTCGATCCCTTACCCCACGCGCAATTCTGCGCGACCGGCGTGAGGCCATCGTGAACAGGAGGCCGGATGTCCAATCTGTTTGCGCATGCTGCCTCCCTGTTGCTCGGCGACCGGCCGGAGCCGGCCGCGGCGGATGCCCAATCCAGCGCCAAATCATTGTTGCGGCAGCTCGACTATGCGATCGGTGGCGGAGAACCGGACCCTGACGCGCGCCATCGCGCCCGGTTGCTGCAGGCGGCATCGCGGTTTTCCCGTGTTTTCGAATTGACCGCTGCCGATGCGCCCGGGCTGGTCGGTTTCGGCGCCCAGTTCGACCCCGGGATCGCCGATCCCATGCACGCGGGCGGTAAGGTGGTCGGCGTGTCCGGCGTCGGCCTCTCGCCGCAGCAGGCGTTTCAGAGCTGCATCGGGGAGGGCGTCGAATATCTTTCGCAACTCCAGACCGCGGACGATGGGCTCGCTTTATCCGTATCCGCCGACCCGGCGTCCGCCCTTGGTCCGCGGGCCAGGGAGTTCATCGCGGCGTTTTCGGCTTACAAGCTACGCCCCGAGGGCGGGCTTTCCTGGTGCCGCGCGCGTCGGCTTAACGATGGCGGCGACGTCCTGCTGCCGGCGGATATGTGCCTGCGCCGGCCGCCGGCGCAGCAACAGGTCAGGCCGCCATTTCCGTTGAGCACGGGATCGGCCGCGGGCACCTCCTGGGACGCCGCGGCCTTGCACGGCATGCTCGAATTGATCGAGCGCGACGCGGCCAGTCTCTGGTGGCGCGGCGGCGCCCGCGGCAAATCGATCTCGCCTTCGCACGAGGCGCAGGTCACGGCGCGGGCGCTACTGTCGCAGCTCCGGCAAAACAACCCGGCGCGGCGGAGCTGGCTGCTCGATATCACCACCGATATCGGCGTGCCCAGCGTCGTCGCGCTGTCCTGCAAAGCCGACGGCTTCGGTGTTGCGTTCGGCATGTCGGCCCGGCTGACGCTTGCGGATGCGGCGCGTTCCGCGATCCGGGAAATGTGCCAGCTCGAACTGGCCTATGAGATCGTCGAGGCGAAGTGCAGGGAGGGCGGCGAAGCCGCCCTCAACCAGCGGGATCGGGTGCACCGGCGCCGCGCCACCGAAATCAACGCCGATCGGTGCCTGCTGCTGCAGCCGCTGCAAGAACCGCTGGACGAGGCGACGCGGCATTTCGTCATACAAGCGACCGCCAACAACGAAGTGTTGCGGATGATCGTTGAACGGCTTGAACAATTCGGCGTCGAGAGCTTCGCCCTCGACCTGACGCGTTACCGCTTCGCGGTTCCGGCCGCCCGCATTATTACGGCCGGACTGCAACTCGAACCTTCCGAGATTGTCACACCGCGCCTTGCGGATATGATAGCGCTGACCGGCGGGGGCGCGATTTATACCGGTGGCTTGGCTTTGGCATGAAATAAGGATTGCCGAACTGCTTTCCGGCCTGGAATCTGCAGATGCAATATGCCGTGAGCGCTCAAGCCGTGCCTGAAAACGCCCTGCGCCTTTCGGTGTCGCTGGTGGGCCGGCCGGCCGTGCGCTTCAACGGTCGCCCCGTCGAGCTGCGAACCCAGAAGGCCATCGCCGTTCTCGGCTATCTCGCTCTGATCGAGACCAAACAGGAAAGCCGCGAGCGGCTGGTCGGCCTGTTCTGGAGCCGGTCGGACGAGGAAAAGGCGCGCGCTTCGCTGCGCCAGGCGGTGCGCGAATTGCATACCGCGTTCGAGAAGGTCGGATATGGCGGCTTCGTCGCCAAACGGCTCTCGATCCATCTGGACGCCGCGGAACTCGATGTCGACGTCGAGCACGTCGTCCGGTTCGCCGAAACCGGCAGCGTGCACCCGTTGCTGTTGAACACCCGTCGTCTCGACGAGCGTGTCCTCGAAGGCATGGACGATCTCGATCCCTCGTTTCGGGTCTGGATCCTGGCGAAGCGCCAGACCATCCGCGACAGGCTGATGCGGAACCTCGACGCCGGGCTCGTCTCCAACAATCTCGCCATCGGCGTCAAAAGTGAGATCGCCGCGGCGATCGTCAATCTCGATCCCACCCATGAAGAGGCGTGCTGCCACCTGATGCATACACATGCGGAGCAGGGCGATACGGCGGGAGCGTTGCGGATCTACAACGAGCTCTGGGGTTTGCTGGAGCGCGATTACGGCATGGAGCCGTCGCCAACGACGCAGGCGCTGGTTGCCGACATCAAGCTCGGCGTTTTCGAGCGGCCGCCGGGACCTAATGGCTTCCAGTCTCCATCCGGGTCGCCTGATGCGCCAAGTGGCGAGCGCGCCGGCATCACCGTGCGGAAAAATCCTGTTGTCCCCACCAAGATGCGCCTGATCCTGAAACCCTTCGGCATGCATGGCATCGACGGCGATCGGGTTCACCTTGTGCAGGGTTTCGCCCTGCATCTGGCGGCGTGCCTGGTGCGTTTCCGCGAGTGGACGGTGATCGACCGGCCAAATCCAGCGGCTCCGGTGCAACTGTCGGATTCGGTGCCGCAATACTGCATCGAGTGCACGGCCTACCAGGCCGGCATCGAGATCAACATGGTGATGGTGCTCAGGGATGAAGTGACCGGCGCTTACGTGTGGAGCGAAAGCTTCCGGCTCAGCCTGGACAACTGGTTCGAGGCGCAGCAACGCATCATCCGCCGGATCGCCAGCGCGCTGAACGTCCAGCTATCGGCCGAACGGTTGATACGGCTCACCGGCGAGCCCGACGTGTCGCTGGAGATTTACGACCGCTGGCTGCGTGGGCAGAGCCTGCATTTCAAATACGATGCGGAAAGCTGGCAGCGCGCGGTCACCATCTTCCGAGAGGCCATTCGTGAAAATCCCGAGTTCTCGCCCAGCTACAGCAGCCTGGTGCAGATGAACAACAGCGAACATCTCGTGCATCCCGGAATTCTGCCTGACCCCGACAAGGCGAGGACGACGCTCGAACTCGCGAAAACCGCCGTGCGGCTGGATCCGGTGGATTCCAGAGCGCATCTTTGCTGCGGATGGTCGTATGTATGGGCTTCCCGGGAGGCAGAAGCGGCGCCGCATATGGAACTCGCCTGCGAACTGAACGACAACGATCCGTGGACCCTGTTATCGGTTGCGCACTATTATGCCCTGTGCGGGTCGATCGAGCAGGCCCGGCGATTGTCCGAGCAGTCGCTCGCGCTTTCGCCCGCACCGCCGGATCTTGGGTGGGCTTACCACGGCACCATCCGCTTCGTCTGTGGCGACTATGCCGGCGCGATCGAAGCCATCGATCGCGCGCATGGCGCCATACATATCCTGCCTGCATGGCGTGCCGCGGCGCTGTTCCACCTCGGGCAGCCGGCCATGGCGCGGGAGGAGGCACAACGCTTCTTCAACGGAATCCGTTCGTTCTGGGTTGGATCATCCGCGCCGACCGATGAGGCCGTGACGCGCTGGGCGCTTCGGGCTCATCCGATCAGCATACGTTCGCGGTGGGAAACCCTGCGCGACGGTTTGGGCGGCGCAGGGCTTCCGGTCGAGGGTATTGCCCCGGACCCACGGGCCCGCACTTTCAGGAGCAGAAACTGATCGTGTAGTCGCCGATCCGTTCGGCATGCACCCGGAATTTATCCGCGTCCGGAATCACCGGATCCATGCCGTTGAACAGGCGCTTGTAGAACGGCGGGATCGGGTAGGTCGCGCCGGGCTTGCTGAGCTGCTCCTCGGATTCGGCGATGATCTCCTTCGGCGGCAGCTTCACCAGGATGGTTTCACCGTCCGAGGTGACGAACTGGACGTTCTTGAAGCGATCCGGAATGGTGGCGAACACCTGCGCCTTGGCGAGCTGTTCCTTGAATTGATCGACCGAGTCCGGGATCGGATATTCGTTGCCGTCCTCGAGGTAGTTATGTCCGGTAGACCAGGTCTTCACCAGGTTTCCCCAGCGTTCATGGTTCGTCACCTGTATTCTCTCGTACATGATTAGTCTCCAGGGTTTACGTGAAGCCGAAGAAATTTCGCTTCACAGGAATGCGGGCACGGCCTGGCGCAGATCACCGATTTCAGCGGTGAACTCGACCAGTTGATCCATGCGCGCAATTTCGGGAATGTCGGCAAAGACGTTTGTCGGGTAATGCTCGGCGGAGATCGCGGCGAGCGCCTCGCTCAGTGAATCCGCGCCCTGTGCAGCCGGAATCGCCGCGCGCTCGAGCGCGCCGAAAATAACTTCCGCCACGATGATCGAACCGAGCGGTCCGAGATGCAGGCCCTCCGCCCGCGGTTGCCGCATCGCCTCGAACCAGATGAACAGCGGCAGCGGCGGATTGTTCGCCAGCGTTTCGATGTCGTCGATGGTGAGCGGACTGTAGGCGGCCTCGGGAGCCAGCCACTCGCAGATCTGGCCGACGCGGAAACCACGATCAGTCAACAGCCGTGACGTACCGATCAACTGCGGCCGGCGCCGGCCGATTTCGCCGACCAACGCGTCAACCGACCACATTCCGGCCAGCGCCGACCCCAGCAGGTCGCGATACAGCAGGCCGACCCTGTTGGTATGGTCGACGGCCGGAAATATCCGGTCGTGACCGAGCCCGTCGCTGAGGAACGGACCGATGCGGCGGCTGTAATTGGGCCGCGATCCCGCGATCACGAAGAAGCGCGACCAGCGCACGATCCAGGTCGAATCCAGGGGCATGTTGAGCGGATCGTTGGCCGAGGTTTTCTCCAGCGTATTGGCGAGATCGTGGGTCGAGAGATCGTTGATGACGTATTGGTGCCGCACCATGGCGTGGCCGAACCGGAACGCGCCGAGGGAGAATTCGAACGGGATCCGCCATTCGACATGCGCGGAGTTTGTGCCGGCTTCCTCCGGCCGTTCGATAAAGCCCGGCGTCGCGCCGGAATAGACGGTGTAGATCGCCGGATGCAGCAGCCGACGCATCAAATCCTTGCGGATGATGTTGTGATAGATCGCGGTCAGGCCGTCGCGCGCGCAGAGGTACCGCTTGTAGGAGGCGCCGAGACGGGCATGGGATGCCGCCGCGGGCTCGCCACGGCCGATCATGTCGACGAGCCCGTTATGGGTGAGCGAAAACAGCGCGGTCAGTTGCGACAGGATGGCGTGGTCGTCGTTGCGGGGATCGGCGATTAGCGCTTCGGTCCGCGCCACGCGCACGCCTGGAATGCTGCGGTCGACCCTGGTGACGTTCTCGGCTTGCGTCCGCGCGATGTCGCGGAACGGACAGCCGGCCTCGACGTCCCGGTTTTGCTGGCGCATGCGGCCAAGCCGCAATTTGGTGCGGCGCCCGTCGCTTGTCGTATCCTGCGCGAAAATGGCCGGACAGCCGACCGGACCGCCGCCGAACAGGGTTTCCAGCCGGAGCGGGGTGCGCCGCGCGTTGGCGTTTTCAGCGCCGAGCTTGCCCGTCACCGAGAGCGGCATCGCGGTTTGCACCAGATCGTGGGCGATGAACTGCAGCAGGTAGGTGTAACCGGAGGGAAGCGAGGGGTTTTCCCAATGCTGGATCGTCGCATCCTGGTGCGGCGGCCAGGTTATCTGGGCATCCATTCGCCGCGACAGCCGGCTCATCAATCCGCGGATTTTTTCGCCATGCTCGGGCGCATCCAGCGGGTCGACGCCATAGGCCTTGAAACGCTGCGAGGGTTTCGGGGTGCCGAGGAAGTGCCGAAAACCGGCGGGCATCTGCCGATGATGGGCGGGGTCCATCGCCGCGGTTTGCGGCATCGGGAATGCAATCGCCTCGGTTGTTTTTTGCACGGAAGTTTCTCCCCGCCGTCCGCGTGCGAGGCTGGAGAGCCGCTCGTGAAAGCTCCGTGAGTTCGGAAAATCTATTCACAGCGAGGGCGCCCATCAGCGCATGCGTGTTGCGAGCCGACTACTGAAAATACTTCCATCAAAAGGACTTCCGCTTGAAAAATTTCAGCACCGAATTTTTTGACATCGGCTGTGATGTGCGGGGATAAGTTTGCCTGCATTCGGCCGGTACTTTGGCAACGATCGGCGCGCGCCTCCGATGGCGGGAACAGGGAGATCGTGCCCACCTGCCGGGTCCTGCCCACCTACTTAAGTCGCGCTTCCAATAGGTATTTACGTCCGACTTTCGCTTGCCGCCGGTGTCGGCGCGGCTAGAATGCCCGCCGGCAAATTACGAATTCATCCAGTGGAGAGAAACGATATGGCTAAATCATCCCGATCGCCTGCTTTTTGGTCAGTGCGGAAACTGCTCGGAGCGACCGCGCTCGGTCTTCTGGCGACGGCTTCCGGCCAGGCCCAGGCCGCCGATCCCATCAAGATCGGCGTGATCGCGGAAGCGCAGGCGATCGCCGGCGCGTCGATCCCGCAGGCGGCCCAGATGGCTGCCGACGAGATCAACGCCAAGGGCGGCGTCGACGGCCGCAAGATCGAAATCATCACCTATGACAATCATTCTTCCTCGGCGGACTCGGTTCGCGCCTTCCAGCGCGCGGTCAACGAGGACAAGGTCAACATCGTCATCGCGAGCTACATAAGCGAAGTGGTGCTGGCGCTGGAACCCTGGGCTTCCCGGCTGAAGACGCCGTTCGTCACGCCGGGCGCCGCGTCCAACGAAATCAGCAAGAGCGTCCACTCCGATTACGAGAAGAACAAATATACCTTCCACGGCTATCTCACCTCGGCGGCGCTGGCGCTGTCGGTGTGCGACGCCGCCAAGGAACTGCTGGTCGACCAGAAGCACATGAAGACCGCGGTCATCATGAGCGAGGACGCCGCCTGGACCAAGCCGCTCGACGTCGGCTACGAGGAGTGCCTGCCCAAGATCGGCCTCAAGGTGCTCGACCACATCCGCTTCTCGCCGGACACCACGGACTTCACGCCGATCTTCAACAAGATCGAGGGCGCCAAGCCCGATGTGATCATCACAGGCATTTCGCATGTCGGCGTGCAGCCCACCGTGCAGTGGAAGAACCAGCAGGTGCCGATCCCGATGCTGGGGATTTCGTCGCAGGCGACCAACTCGACCTTCGGCAAGGACACCAACGACGCTTCCGACGGCGTGCTGTATCAGGGCGTGTCCGGACCCGATGTCGCGGTGACGCCGAAGTCGATTCCGTTCGCGGAAAACTTCAAGAAGAAGTTCGGCAACTATCCGTCCTATGCCGGCTACACCTCGTATGACGAGGTCTATTACATCGCCGACGCCGTCAAGCGCGGCGGATCGACCGATGCCGACAAGCTGGTCGACGCGCTGGAAAAGACCGACTGGGAAGGCACCATCGGCCGCATCCAGTTCTACGGCAAGGACGATCCGTTCACCCACTCGATCAAATACGGCAAGGGCCTGATCACCGGCTTGATGCTGCAGTGGCAGGACGGCAAGCAGGTCAGCGTCTGGCCGAAGGAAGTCGCCAAGGGACAGCTCAAGTTCCCGAGCTTCATCAAGGTCACCTCGAACTGAACTTGACCACGATCATGCTCCCGGGTTTGCCCGGGAGCATTTTCATGTTTACAGTTTCCTGACGGTTTTTCCCGAGTAGGGCGGCAATGCTGCCGCGGCCATCATAAATGCAGGCGTTCCAGATACTGATCGACGGTTTTGCCATCAGCGCGCTGTATGCGCTCGGCGCCACCGGCTTCACCCTGATATTCGGCGTCTCCGGCGTCCTCAACCTCTCCCACGGCGCGATCATGGTGCTGGCCGCGGTCGCGGCGTGGGCAGCCGCCAGCGTCCTGCATATGAATACCTATGCCGGCGCCCTGGTCGGGGTCGCGGTGGCGCTGGTCGCGGCGTTTGCCACCTACTTCGCGGTGGTGCAGCCGATCCAGAAATCGAGGCGGATTCCCAACGAGGAAAAGGAAATCTTCGTTCTCACCGGCACCTTGCTGTGGGGGATCATGATCCAGGAACTGATCGCCTATTTCTTCACCAACAACGCCAAGACCGTGCTGCCGATCGTCGAGGGCGTGGTCGACGTGCTCGGCGTGCGCACGCCGCGGAACGAGATCTTCACCGCGGTGGTCTGCTGTCTGGTGATCGGCCTGCTCTGGCTCTTGGTCAACCGCACCCGGACCGGCAAGGCGGTGCTGGCGGCCTCGATGAACCCGCGCGGCGTCACGCTGCTCGGGTTGGAACTGACCAGCATCTACGTCGTGGTCTGGGCGATCTACGGCATCCTGGCCGGCATCGCCGGCGTGCTGCTCGGCATGTTCCTGGGCGTCAGCTCCTACAGCGTCGGGCCGCTCACCGCGAGCGCGTTCTCGATCGTGGTGCTGGGCGGGCTCGGCAGCGTGTCGGGATCGTTGATCGCGGCCTTCGTGGTCGGCTACCTCGAAACGCTGACCGCCTATCTGATTTCGCCGGCCTACCGGACCATTCCGGCGCTGCTGCTGCTGGTGGTCGTGATGTATATCCGGCCGCAAGGCCTGCTCGGGAGACGATGAGCATGGCCGCTTTCTTCAGGTCGCGACTGTTCTTTGTTTCGCTCGCGATCGTGATCATCGCCTCGACGCTGCCGCTCTACGCCTCCGGCTACATCCTCGGCCTTTTGACGGTGGCGTATTATTTCGGCGTGTTCGCGATGGCGTGGGACCTGCTGTTCGGTTTCGCCGGCGAGGTGAATTTCGGCCCGACCTTCCTGATCGGGGTCGGCGCCTACACCGCGGGCATCCTCAACAACCAATATGGCTGGTCGGTGTATCTGTGCGTCGCGCTCGGCGCGCTGGCCTCGGTGATCGCCGGTTTTGTTCTGGCGCTGCCGGCCTTGCGGGTGCGCGGACCCTATTTCGGACTGACCACGCTGGTCGCGGTCTTGATGCTGCAGAACTTTGTGGTGGTGTTCGCCGATCTCACCGGCGGCGAAATCGGCCTGACCATTCCCGACGTGATCACGATCAACGCCAACGCCAACTACTGGATCGCGCTCGGCTTCATGGTGATCAGCGCGGCGATCCTCTACGGGCTTTCGCAATCGCCGATCGGCCTCGTGCTGCAGGCCAGCGGCCAGGATCCGGTGCAGGCCGGCGCGCTCGGTTTCAATATCGTCAAGCACAAGCTCGCGGCCTTCATCGTCAGCGCGTTTTTCTCGGGGCTGTCGGGCGCCTTGCTGGTGTTTTACTTCGGCACCGCTTCGGTCGGCACCGTGATCGACATCGCGGTCGGCGTGAACGTCATCGTCGCGGCCGTGCTGGGCGGCCGCCGCACCGTGCTCGGCGCGGCGCTGGGCGCGATCTTCCTGATCGTCGCCGGCGAGTTCCTGCGGCCGACCGGCGAACTGGCGACCTTCATCGTCTCGGCGGTGGCGCTGCTCGTCGTGCTGTTCTTCCCCGGCGGTTTCCTCGGAGCGGCCCTTTCGCATGAGGGACGCCAGTGATGGACCAGACTGCCAGCAACGCTCCGGTTCTTCAGGTCCGCAAGCTCACAAAACGCTTCGGCGGCCTGACCGCCGTCAAGGATCTCAGCTTCGACCTGCGCGCCGGCGAAATTTTTGGGCTGATCGGACCCAATGGCTCGGGCAAATCGACCGCGATGAAGGCGATCATGGGCATCGAGCGCCCGACCGCCGGCGATGTCGTATTCCTGGGCGAAAACGTCGCCGGCCTTCCCGCGCACAAGATCGCGCGCAAGGGTTTTGGCATGGTGTTCCAGCACTCGCGGCCGCTGAACCGGCAGACCGTGCTGGAGAACATCATGGTCGCGCTGTTGCCGGACAGCCTGTTCATGCTGTTTCCCGATAAGGCGCTGGCCGAACGCGCCGAATGGATCGCCAACCGCGTCGGCCTCGGCGCGGTGATGGACCGGCATCCTCCGACCTTGCCGTTCGCCGATCTGCGCCGGCTGGAACTTGCGAAAGCGATCGCGCGCGACCCCAAGGTCGTGCTGGTCGACGAGCCCTTTGCCGGGCTGACGCTTGCCGAAGTCGGGGTGTTCTCGGAACTGATCCGCAGCTTTCGCGACGAAGGCCGCGCGGTGATGCTGGTCGACCACAACGTCAAGAGCGTCGCGGCGCTGGTCGACCGGGTGCTGGCGATGTATCTCGGCGAGGAGATCGTCACCGGCCGCGCCGACGAGGTGATGAAGAACGAGACCGTGCGGCGGGTCTATCTCGGCGGCGCGATCGAGACCTCGGCGCGTCCCGAAACCAGCTTTAAAGACAAGGTACCGCTGTTGCAGGTGGAGAACGTCAGCGTTCACTACGGTAAGGCGCAGGCGCTGGAGAATGTTTCGATCCACGTTCACGAGGGCGAATTCGTTTCCATCGTCGGCCTCAACGGCGCCGGCAAGACCACGCTGTTCAACACCATCTCGGGCTTCCTGCCCTATTCCGGCGAGATCGTTCGCGGCGGCGAAAAGCTGCGCGGCACCAGCCCGGCGAAGATCGCCCGCAGCGGCCTCGTGCAATGCCCGGAATCGCGCGAATTGTTCGGCGAGATGAGCGTGCGGGAAAATCTCGATCTCGGCGGCCAGCACCTGACCGACGAGGCGAGGGAGAAGCAGCTCGCCTGGCTGTTCGAGCTGTTCCCGATCCTGAAGCAGCGCCAGGGCCAGATGGCGCAGACGCTATCCGGCGGCGAGCAGCAGATGCTGGCGATCGGCCGCGCGCTGATGATGCAGCCCAAGATCCTGATCCTCGACGAGCCGACGCTGGGGCTGGATCTTGGGCTGC